>OCZT010005694.1_pt1 | contig 12399 bp, 4 predicted proteins | sample 1539031 | NCBI WGS metagenome assembly OCZT01 (sample SAMEA3539308, study PRJEB22396) | soil metagenome | biome: tundra; feature: field; material: soil | place: USA | collected 2010-05 | depth 0.15 m
ACTAGATACACGTTGCGATAGATTCCGCCATTGAAGTTGTGCTCGCCCGCGCGCGGATTGAGTTGGGGATTCCAATTGTTATTGAGCCGGACGCCGATGACATTGTCACCACCATGCAGTTCTTTGGTGATGTCCATGGAAAAGCCAGTGTAGCCGCCCAGATGCTCGCCCACTCGCTGGCCATTGACGAAGACCTCAGCGTCCTGAAAGGCCGCCTCGAACTCGATCGCCATTCTTTGACCGGAAGCAATGTGCTTCAGAAGAATATGTTTCCTATACCAGCCATAGCCGATGTAGAACTTCGAGCTGCCGAAGTACGGAATGCCAAAGGAATGAGGCAGCCCAACGCGCTGCCAGCTTGCGTCATCGAGGCGAACCGCCTGCGCACCCTGCACATCTCCAAGGACGAAACGCCAGTCGGAATCAATGAGCATGCGCTGCCGCACTGCCTCGGCATGCGATTCGACAGCGGTCGCAGCCAGCACGAAAAGCAAGCTGTTTATCGCCAAGACAATCTTCAGATGATCTAGTTTCAACATTGCTCCCCAAGGCGTTTAAACCAGTGATATGGACCCATCTGATCGGTCGTCGCGGGTGAGTAGACGCCTGTAGCCCGCGGTTGTCTGCTCGTCCATCTCGATCCACTTCGAGTCCATCCCACACATCGGGCGGAGAGGGCGAGTCCGGTAGTGATTTTGTATTGTCGAGGCCGAATGCTAACATCGCAGAGCGGGATCTGTCAACGATACAGTTAGCGTTTACACAAATGCGTACTCAACCATAACTGGGACGCCTTAGATTCTCACCTGAATTACGATATGCCGCTAAATCAGTCAGATAGGTGTATCGGTTTCGCCTTGCTGTGCCACGGAAAAACCGTGCGCAGCACAGGCGAAGAACAAGGTGCAGCCAGATCGGGCACGACCAGATCTACGGCAGAGCCGTCGACGACAGAGCTCAAGGCGCTAACGGCAGTCTTGAACTGGCGAACTAATCAGCTTGCCGTTTGCGGCGGGGACTAGGATTGAAAGATAAAAACTCCGCCGACCCGCGCAGCGCAGGCTCTTGGTCGCGGCTGAATGAACGGAGATAGCGATAAAGTAAACTTTATCTTTGCGGGCCACAAATCTAAAGCCGTCTGGGAATTTCTTTTCGCCAGCAAGTGCGTCATCTAGAGGTCTGAAAGCTCCCTAGATTTGTTGTCAAGTGGCTCAAATCGCTGCTAGTGGCAATTTGCGTTGAAACACAGGTTTTGGTTAAAGAACTTCATGACGTGATTTTGGAAGCGATCAGCCACTGCGCTGGTGTGAGTGCCTGGATAGATCTCGAAGCTGTTGACGATTCCGTAGCTGTCGAGGATGTCATGCAGTTTGCCGGCGTCGATCCGCAGTCCGTCCTTGTCGCCAACATCTATCGCAATCGCGCGATATTGCCGCAGATTTCCAATGTACTGGTCGATGAAAGCCAGCGGAGCATTCGCCGCCCATTTCGCGAGTACATCCGGTTGAGATACGCCATCCTTTGTGGGCAGGTCGAGATAAAACGGGGGATTCTTCGGATCGGGCGACCACGCGGCCGCGGAGGCTAGCTGAGCCTGAACGCCGAAGGGCAGGGCGGCCACGTCGGCAGGGGTCTTCACCGCGGCGAGTGTTTTCTCCAGCGAGGAGTTGCCCGGTCCGCCGCCCATTCGGGCAGACATGCAGCAGGGGCTCATGATGTAGAGACTGCCGAATACGTCAGGATATTTCATGCCAATCCGGGACGCTCCGTAGCCTCCCATGGAGTGGCCGACCAGGCCGCGACTCACTCGATTCGGGATGGTCCGGTAATGAGCATCGATGTATGCGACGACATCGTGCGCGACGAATCGCTCGAAGTCTCCAGTGGTGACCGAACTGGAATACATGGAGCCGTTGTGCACGGTCTTGGAATCCGGCAACACAACAATCATCTCTTTTGCGCCAAGTGCGAAGGCGCCTTCGATCGTCTGCGGCACATGGATTTCGTGGGTCCATTGCTCGGCGCCGATTGAATAACCGTGCAAGGCATACAAAACAGGGTAGCGCCGCGATTTTGATTTCGCATAGCTTGGCGGCAGGAAGACGATGACGTCGCGGTCAACGGCATCTCCTTCCAAATTGCCCTCGAGAGCGGTGCCGTGCACTTTGATGTGCTCCACGGTAACAGGCTTCGCACCAGGCACGACCGCAGGCACTTCAGTACTCACCTGTGCTTCAAGCCCGGCATAGAAAGTGACAGCAAGCCCCAGAGTCACGACGCTCAACCGTTTTGCCGTCTTCATATCGATCTTTCTCCCTTAGAATGGAAAAATTGTTTTCGGAACTAGATGAATAGTCGCCACGGCTGATGGCGAAATAACGAACCCAGACGGTCGAGTTGGACCTCCGGCCTGCCCTGGATCACGCGGCGCTTCAGCGGTTGTTCGCGCTTCTTGCAGGACTGCGTAAAACGCGGGCTTAGGCTTGCCTTGGCGATCGAAGAGCAAGGGATAATTTGCCCGTCCCCGCGTAGGAAAGTTATTTAGCCACGAGCCACCATCTGTTACTCCCCAGAATGTCACCCGACCGATCGAGGCATGGTGCTGTACAAACACCTTAAAGAATTCCGAATAGCGTTTGGCGAGCGCTTGCTGCATCTCGTCCGGAAGTCCGTTCACGTAGGGATTCGATTGCGCCGTCCCGGCGGCTGTCGTAGAGACATCAGCCGAGTCTGACCGGGTGGTGCGAGGGAGAATGTCAACGTCCAACTCGCTGATATTCACCTGAAGACCCAACGCCGCAAACGTCTCGATCGTTAGCGCTTCTGTCTTGGCATCCGGGCCGTCGAGATGCAAGTGGCCTTGCAACCCGATGCCTGTGATCGGAACTCCGGCCGCTTTGAGTTTGCGCATCAGCTCTACGGCGCCTTTCCGCTTGGCTTCGTTCTCCAGCGAGTAGTCGTTGTAGTAAAGTTGGGCGTTTGGGTCCCCCTCATGCGCGAACTGGAAGGCCTTCACAATAAAGTCGTCGCCGATAATCTTGTACCATTGTGTCTGGCGCATGGTTCCGTCGTCATTCAGCGCTTCGTTGACCACGTCCCATCCGCCGATCCGCCCTTTGTAACGTCCAACCACCGTCCGGATGTGGTCATGCATACGGTCGAGCAGTGCCTCACGCGTCAGCGGCTTGCCTTCAGCATCCTCAAAGACCCATCGGGGCGTCTGGCTGTGCCACACGAGGCAATGGCCGACGATGAACATCTTGTGCTTCTCGCCGAAGGCCACGTAACGATCGGCTTGATCGAAGGCGTAGCTGTCCGGGGTCGGGTGCACGAATTGCCACTTTAGGGCGTTCTCAGGGCTTATCGTATTGAACTGGGCCGCGATAATGGGGTGGGCGATTGGGTCGCGTTCCTCGATCTGTGCCGTGTTCACAGCCGCCCCGATTCGAAATAACCCCTGGTAGGCATCCTTGAGGGCGGGCGTGGGTGAGGTCTGGCCTTGAGTGATTGCGACGGCCAGAAATACTAATGCGAGAGGTTTCATCAGACTGCACTCCTATGGGCAAGGGGTCTCCGCTGCCGCGCAAAAGGGCGCCAACCGTTTCCCCGGGCGAGTTATTGAAACATGTCACTCATCGTCTTCGGGTCGGCAATAGCCGTTGGAGCAAAAAGCGGAGATTCCGCATAAAGCTTGAGGCTGTGTCGCAACTGCCTTGCCACAACACGTTGCTGAAGGTTAGTGCTCAAGTCCAGCGTGCAGATCAGCAGCTTTCCCGACCCAACCTTGAATTCGAACAATACTCCGAGCTTGTCGTTGCGGAACTGTTGATCGATTACCTGCACGATGGGGCGATAGTTATGCTCTGTCCAATTCAATCTCGCAGCCTGCGTCCTGGTGGTGCTGGAGGTTAGCTCCCACCACTGCCAGGTCGTATGATCCTCTGTGGGAAATGCCGCAAGGGCCGGATGCCGGGGATTACAGAGAATGCCCATTGACTTCGGCTGACGGCCGAACCACAACACGCTCCAAAAAGGTGTGGGGAAGCGGATCGCCTCAGGATCCTTGAGATGGCCAAAGGCAAGCAGGACGACGCTGGCTCCTGCCGCTGCCTGCTGAACGGCTTCCGCTGGATTCTCGCTCAGAACCACTTCAGCCGCGGCGGCGTCATCCACTTCCGCCGGATAAAGCCATATTTCCCAGCTATTGGAGACCGAAGACAATTCGATTCCAGTTTCCAGCGTGAGTTTTTGCGGAGCTGGGACGCCGCTCAGATCTGCCTGAAAAGTCCCAATCGGCTGGAGGCCTCCCTGAGTGATCGTCATCTTGGGGAAGCTTTCTCCGGCAAGCTTCGCCCCTTTGCTGTCGCGCAATGTCCAATAGGGGGTCACGTTGCGGAGATCGTCCTTACCGTAGTTGGCGATATCCAGGCTGCCGGCAAACGCATCATGCGTCTGCCAGACGTAAGTCTTGAGCCGGGCCAACGGAACGACGGCCGAGCAATAGCGCTTGTAACTCTCGGGCGTTGCCAATCCTTTGGATTTCCAAAAGACATTCAAGGTGCCGACAAGAGAAGTGCCCTGCCCGGGATAGTCGTGCAAATCCAACAGTTGAAACCCGCCGAAACCGGGAGTCCTCAAGGCGCGCTCAATCTCCTCGCGATAGAGCCGCGTGGCAAACAATCCCGACGCGCGCAGAAAGTCGTCTGCCTGGTCGATCATTCCCTTTCCGGTCAGAGACTCGCGTGCTGCCTCGAAGTTGAGCGGCCGCAGCACTCCTGTATAATTTGCGATTTCGTGGAAGTCCGGGTAGATACTCCATTGCCCTACTTCATGCGAAACAACCGGAACCGATATGCCGGCAAGAGTACCCCGGTAATCCCCGGCCGTTTCGGGAGGCGTTTGGTCGAATACGCTCTCCATCCTTCGCGAGACATGTTTCCCATTGACCTGTCCCGAATGTGCGACCATGTACTCGTCGTATTGGGCCGGCAAGAATCGTCTCTGCGCCTCCGGGTTGCTTAGACTGGTGTACAGGTGCCGAGGATCCTTGTCGCGGCCATGCTTGACCCACTGATCCAATAGCGCGTGCCCACCGTGCATCTCGTTGCCCATGCTGAGCAGGCAGAAGGATGGATGATTCCCGTAGGTATCGAGAATACGATCCAACTCCGCGGCAATGAATGCATCGCGATCCGGAATCCCTCCTGGTTCTCCAACCGGGAATTCACTCGCCGGCAGCTCCACCTGCAACATGATTCCAGATTCATCCGCGGCTGAGAATGCAGCCTCGGGCGGGCAGAAGCTGTGATAGCGGACATGGTTCAGCCCGTAGGCACGCACCGTCTGGAAAATCCGCCGCCAACTCTCAAGGTCCGTGGCAGGATAACCGGTCAACGGGAAAGCTCCAGCATCGTGGGTGCCACGGAGGAACGTCGTTCGCCCGTTGAGAGCGAACTGCGTACCCTTCACGCCCATTTCCCGGACTCCGAATCTCACGTCCGCGCGATCGCGATAGGCTCCGCTGGCAAGAGACACTGTGAGATTGCACAGTGAGGGAGAGAACTCATCCCAATGGGGAAGACCTTCTTTATACTTGAGCTCAGTCTCAACGCCGGTTTCGGCATCCGCTGAAGAAAATTTGACCGTCTTGCCTTCAATGTATTGCGCGGCAGACGGTGAATGCAGGCTGAGAGTGCCGGTTACGGGTTGACCGGTTTTGTTGGCTATGGAGACATGGACCTGCAGCAAATGTGCGCTTAGGTCCGGGAAAACCTGCACGTTTTTCACCGATACGGGATCGAGAGCGTGCAGCGAAATCTCGCCCACGATCCCGTTCCATACGGTCTGGGTCATCTCGCTGTAGGCATGGGAATTGTCGGTGTACTTATGGATGTTCGAGTTGTCCACGCGAATGACGAGGCGATGACGTCCCGGGCTGAGGACGCCGAGGTCATAGATGTGAGGCGCACTAAGGCTGTCCTGGCTGCCAAACGGCTGACTGTCAAGCCAGACCTGGGTCTGCCACAAGCAGCGCTCCAAGAACAAGGAGACGTGTTTGCTCTTCCAGGTTGCAGGTATGACGATGGTGCGCCCGTACCAGGCGGGCCCGGTGTAGACCACCGGCCGACTCAACCCGACGAGGTGCTTGTCGGCGATGGCAGGATCGATAAATCGCTGCGCAGACGCTTGCGAGCGGTCCACCGTGTCCGGGAGAGGAGAGCCCTTGCCCGCCTGGTCGGTCGAACCGGGCAGCTTGATCCGGTCGGAAAGGTCGCGGGCAAACCACCGATTGTCGATCCCTTCGTTCTTCTCATCGAGAGAGAAGGACCATTCGCCGGCAAGGGGTTCGCCGGGACTCAGCTGTTCGGCCGCCCGGGGTGGGGCTTGACCGAAGAGCATATGCTGCACGCTGAGAACGGACATTCCCGCCGCGAGCAGTTGGATTGCTTCGCGCCTTGTTGGATCAAACTCTTTTGCCATCTATCCTCCTGCCTGATTCGTGCTTGCTCACTTCCTAAGCTTGAAACTCTTACCTGCTTCGGCGTGCGTTCTGTGCACCCGTGATTTTTCAGCGGCCGGCACGAAGACGGACTGTCGTCTCCCTGCCGGTGTAGCGCACAGTCTGGTCGGCGGTGGCCGTGAGGTCATAGCCAGAGCCGTGACCGGGTACGACCAGCACGACGCGAAAGGGGCGCTCATTCTGCATGCCGGGGAAGGAACCCTGGCGTGCGCCGATGGTGAGAGTCGCGTCCCGATCGGACCAATGGATCGGAATCGTGCTTAGCTCGCCGGAGGCTGCCGACAACCCGAAAAGATTAACTCTGCGATACGGACGGCTCACATCAAGTGCTTTCGTGCACCGCACCTTGCCGTGGTGAAGGGAGCGTTTCAGTGAATTTACGCCGAACGGACTCCGCTTCCCTGCTATTCCGGCAAATCGATCTGGCCATAGATATGGAAGTGTCCGGTGACGCCCGGGGCTCCCGTATCCGGCTGGCCGCCGCCGATGCTGATGGTGTAGTCTCCGCCGGCAATGATCGGCTGCCCCAACGCGGTCACCATGCCCAGATCGCGGCCTTTCAGATCGAAGTGGACCTTCTGGCTCGCGCCCGGATCGAGATGAATGCGCTGGAATCCCCGCAGAGCGATCTGTGGCGCACCCTCCACCGGCGGGAACTTGAGATAGAGCTCGACGACCTCATCGCCCGCCACCTTGCCCGTATTTGTCACCGTCACATCCGCCGCGACGGCATCAACCACATTCACTGGCGCCTGCGGAACGCTGAGATCGCTGTAGGCGAAGGTGGTGTAGCTGAGCCCGTAGCCGAACGGATATAAAGGCTTGGCGCGGAAATAGCGATAGGTCCGGTTTTGCATCGAGTAACTCTCGAAATTGGGCAGTTGGCTAACGCCGGTGTAAAAGGTGACCGGCAGACGGCCTGCGGGATTGTTATTGCCGCTTAGCGTGTCGGCGATTGCCGTGCCGCCCTCTTCGCCCGGATACCACGCCTCGATCATTGCGTTGGCATGTTCACTCTCCCAATTGACCGCCAGCGCGCTGCCGTTCATCAGCACCACGACCAGCGGCTTGGCGGTGGCGGCAACATCTTCCACCAGGCCCTCTTCCGGCTCCGGCAGATCGATGCTGGTGCGGTCTCCACCAAGAAATCCCGGCAGGTTGACCGGCATCTCTTCGCCTTCCAGTTGGCTGGTAATTCCAACCACTGCAATCACCACGTCGGCACTTTTTGCTGCGGCAATCGCGTCAGGCGAGGCGCCATTGTAGACCGGCGCCCAAATCAACTGCATATTCGGCTGAACGGCCGGCTGGGCAGTGGTCGGCGCCCCCGCTGCGCCGCCGCCCGCCCCAAGGCGATACTCGATTGTCAATGCAACTTTCTTTCCCTTCTCCAGATGCACAGTCCCCATTCTGGCCTGGACGCCCTGGTTTCCGAATCCCCGTCCCTGCGTCACCTGCTTGCCATCCACCGACACTGTGCCAATGCCATTCGCGCGGATGCCGATGAGGTAATCGCCGGTATCCGTGGGCGTCAGAAACCCGCTCCAATGCACGGCGAGGTTATTCTTTCCTTTGGCCTCGGCTGGCAGATTGTCCGCGGTGAGGTTGGCATTCGGCTCAACCCGGCTCGTGAACGCTGCGGGAAAAGGGACATTCGCACCACCGAAACCACCGCCGCGACCGAATCCTCCCTGCACCTCGGCGTAGTCCGCCTTGAGTCCCGGTTTGCCGTCGGGAGTGGTCAGGAGCCGGTTCGGCACCGGGTTGCCGTCCGGGTGCAGAAACTGGGTTCCGGGCACGAAGGTGATTTTCGCGTTGGGAAACTCGGCTTTGAGCCCCTCGAGGAAGGAAACAGTGTGGGTCGGCCGTCCGTTATAGTTTCCAAGCATAACGTTCGTCTGGTCGGCAAGCGGCCCGACAACAGCGATGCTCTTGATATCCGGTTTGAGCGGAAGCGTGCCATCGTTCTTCAGCAGCACCATCGCCTCATCCGCCATCTTGCGGGCCATGGCGCGGTGTTCGGGGCTGTTGAGCTCGCTCTCCGGGATCTTCGTGTAAGGAACCATGTCCGGAGGGTCGAACATGCCTAGCTTCATGCGCGCCGTAAACAGGCGCACCAAAGCGGTGTCCATCGCACTTTGGGGGAGATAACCCTGCTGCACGGCGTCGACAAAAGCCTTGGCATTGCCGGAACACTCGTTATCCATGCCGCGAATGACCGAAATGGCCGAGGATTCGGCCTGCGTCGGCCGGTAATGGTGGCCGGTGAAAATATCCGTGACTGCGCCGCAGTCGGAGACGACATATCCTTGGAAACCCCACTTGCCGCGAAGCTGATCCTGAAGCAGGAATTGGTTGGCGCAAGCCGGCTCACCGTTAATCGCGTTATAGGCGCACATCACCGATCCGGCCTTGCCCTCGACCACGGCGGCGCGGAAGGCGGGTTCGTAGGTATCCAGTTCGTCGTGCTTCGTCACGTCCACGTCCGCAAAGTGCCGGGTCGGCTCCGGGCCGCTGTGCACGGCGTAATGTTTGGGAGTCGCGATCACGCGGTAGTATTTCGGATCGTCACCCTGCATCCCGGTCACGAAAGCCACGCCCATGCGACCGGTGAGAAAGGGGTCCTCACCGTAGGTCTCCTGGCCGCGTCCCCAGCGCGGATCGCGGAAGATGTTGATGTTCGGGGCCCAGAAATCGAGACCACCCCCGATGCCGCGGCGTCCGCCGTCCTGCACATGCTTGATGCGTCCCTCGATGCCAATCACGGTGGCCATGGCATGAATTCCGGGGTCGTCGAATGTCGCGCCCAGGCCGATCGGCTCAGGGAATTCGGTGACACCGTTGTCAGCCACTCCGTGCAGCGCCTCGCTCCACCACATGTAGGCGGGAACGTTGAGCCGGGGAATGGCGGCGGCTTCATTCTCCATCTGCGACGCCTTCTCCTCGAGGGTCATGCGCTGCACCAGATCCGCGGCCCGCTGTTGCGGAGTCAGAGCTGGATTTAGGTAGGCAGCGGTGGGCGCGTCCTGCGCGAGTGCGGGTGAAAGAATCGCAGTCAGCAGAAGCATTGACGCGCAGGCGACAAGATTCGTCGCAGTCCGTGTTCCGTATCGGTTCATCACATTCTCTCCTCGCAAGGATCGCTTCGGCAGGCCCGGATGCGGTGAGCCCGGGCAGCAAATCCTAGGGATAAAGCGGTAACTAATCCTGCGTATGACAAACTCAGTCAGTCTAGTAGACTAATCGATCCCGTTATGATTGTCGCTATAGTCATCGTTATAGTCAACGACTAAGGTCTCAAAACTTAGCCTGATACGCCTATATCGCCCAGGGCAGAAAAGTCAGCCTTCCGTTCGGTTCTGTCACCGGAACCTGGGGTCGGCGGGCTGAGACCATCTTGCTCTCCTGGCAGCCCTTCCGCTGGTCGTTCCCACGTGCATCACGGCACGGGAGGCCTTCAAGCCACCACCCTCCCGGTCGTGAGGGTCAGCACTTATACGTGTAACCAGCGGTGAGAATCCGGTCGCGATCTTCTTGAATTGCTTCGAGTTTCCCGATCCAACTAGCTGACCAGCTCTAGAAGTGGAGGCTGATGAGGCGACCGCTATAAACCACATCCTTCTCCACCCATTGCTGGTTTTGTAAAAGGCGCACGTGCAGCTGTTGATCATGGGGCATGTTCCGATACGTCCCTTGTCGAGCCCGGAGGGTCACGGTCTTTGTCTTGTCGTTCCAAACCACGCTGATTTCGGAGCGCTGTCCCTGTTCGTAGCGGTACGATACTCCATCGTCGTCGTACAAAGTCGATATTCCGTCGGCGCCGGGATAGATTCGTAGCTCGAGAGGCTGACCAAGCTTCTCCCCAACATATTGTTGCACCGGAGCAAGGGGCACCACGCTGCCTGCCCGCACAAGCAGCGGAATCTTCCCGAGTGGCGCATCCACTATTGTCTCCGCACCCGATGCGACTGGCCGTCCAGTCCACCAGTCAAACCAGCCGCCCTTGGATTCTGGCGCATAGACGTGGGCCTGCGTGACACCAGAATCCAGAACTGGAGCGACGAGGAATGCCGGGCCAAACATGTATTCATACTTCTGGGACAATGCGCGCTCATCTTGCGGGAAGTCCATGACTAGAGGACGCATGATCGTTCCTCCGGAAAAAGTGACCACGGCCGCCTGCGAGTAGATGTATGGTAGGAGCTCATAGCGCAGGTCGATCAGATTTCTCTCCTGTTCCACCATCTCCGCGCCATAGTTCCAGGGCTCTGTATTCGTCATGTAACCATGCACTCTCATCAATGGTGAGAATGTTGAAAATTCCATCCAGCGGATAAACCGTTCACGATACGCCGGATCGGTATATTGGGTCCTGCCAGGACGGAAGAAACCTCCCGTGTCGGTGGTCCAATACGGAAGGCCCGAGGCGGCATAATCCAGGCCGGCGGTCACCTGACGACGTAGCGTCTCCCAGTCGTTGCCAATGTCCCCCGACCACGTAGCGGCGGCATAGCGCTGTTCCCCAAGGAATGCGCTCCTGGTGAGAATCATCACGCGTTGCTCTGGCGCATCTTTGCGCGAGCCCTCGTATACGGTCTTTGTCACATATAGCGGATACACTAACCGATATTCATCCCCCGAACCCGCAAAGACCGTTCGATTGTGGAGATCGTCGTTCTCAGGCTCCGTTGCATCCAGCCACCACGCATCAATGCCGAGCGCCCACATTCTGCTGGAGAAGTTCTGCCAATATAGGCTGGCAGCTGCGGGATTAAAAAAATCGACCCATGTTGTTCCCGGAATGAAGTATTTCTTGTCAGCAAACAGCTTGCCCAAATCAGATATTGAATCGAATCGAGACCAGACCGAGACCATCAGATGCGCATGAAGATCATGCACCTGCTGGACCAGAGCCCCGGGGTCCGGATAGTGCGCTTCATCGAAGCGCATTGCGTTCCATCCGTACTTGCCCCAGTATTGCCAGTCCTGAACAATAAGATCGAGCGGCAACTCGTCCTTCCGGAACTGTTTTATCGTGTCGATAATCTCGTCCGAGGAGTGGTAGCGTTCGCGGCATTGTATAAAGCCAAACGCCCATTCGGGAAACATAGGGGCCTCTCCCGTCAGCCGCCGATACGAGCCGATGACTTGATCGGCACTTCCTGAAAAGACGGTATAGTCCACCTCGCGCGCGTCGGGAGATCTGAGAACGGTCTTGTTCTCAGCCAAGCCCCATTCCACGGATGGATGGTCGTCGGCATTGGCCTCAACCGTCACATGGTGGGTTCCAGCGGCCAGATGCGCGAGACCGCTGGTTGAGCCTGGGAGCCACTGGTTAGTAAGCTCGAAAACTACCTTCCCGTCAATCTGCAGGTGGTATCGGTCGGTCATGGTGCGGCCGGAATCCAGCACGATCCCGTAGTCACCCTCGGTGGGTACTTCGAGATCACCGACAAATTGTTTGGCTCTGCGCGTCTGCCGTTGGGTCCCCGCACTGGTCGTCACATCCACGTTCTGGCTTGTTCCTGCCGCCGCCTCGGTGAGAACGAGTCGATTGCCAGGAGGATTCAGCTCTGTCATCCCATAGTTGTGCCAGAGGATTCCATATCCCTTACTCGACAAGAGGAATGGAAGAGATATCTGGGTATTGAGCTGGACCAGTCTCCGCGGAAGTCTGGCGATATCGAGATATCCATCCTGAAACTGTCCAGATCCGTAGAGATGCTCTCCAGGCTGGAGCGCATACTGGACCTCCGCGGACGGCAGCGGACCGCCCGAATTGGCGGAACGTGCCAGTTGACGACTCCCGGGAACTTCTTCGGTAAGAAGCTTTGCTTTTGAGTCCAAAAACCGAATACTGCCGGTTCGTTTATCGACAA
>OCZT010005696.1_pt1 | contig 12397 bp, 7 predicted proteins | sample 1539031 | NCBI WGS metagenome assembly OCZT01 (sample SAMEA3539308, study PRJEB22396) | soil metagenome | biome: tundra; feature: field; material: soil | place: USA | collected 2010-05 | depth 0.15 m
GATCTTACACGACGATTCGTAAACGAACCTGCCGGCAAGGAAGTCCGTGTACCGTTGACTAACGATAAGAAACTCTTTGCAACACTGTCAGAGTCAGGCAAAGAATTGATCTGGCTGCACACCTATGGCGAGCGATTGCACGACGCCGATCATCCGGAAGGCCAGATACCTAAAGGCAAGGCGCAGTGCTTAAAGGCCGTATCCGATCAAGAGAGTAAATATCCGAATGAATTTCATTATGACGAGACCATCAAGAAACTCCATGTCAGCGACGGCGAGTTTGCGCCTGTGCCGCTGGCAGTGTGGGAATTTGAGGTCTCCGGATTAAAAGTTGTTCAATCATGGTTGGGGTATCGCATGAGGGAGCGCAGCGGCAAGAAATCTTCACCGCTTGACGATATTCGCCCGCGCGTGTGGACGCGTGAGTTTACCCGCGAACTTCTCGAACTCATCTGGGTTTTAGAAATTACAATAGCAGGCTATCCCAAACAACAACAACTGCTGGAGGCAGTTCTCGCGAGCGACTTATTCACGGAAGCCCAACTTCCCGCCGTACCGGATGAAGCGCGCGAAGCTCCAAAGGTAAAGCGGTCACGAAATTTGAACCCACAGGTATGCTTAGAAATTGAAGAATAAATTAAAAACTGATTATAAGAAGACACCTTACTGGTTTATTTTCTGAGTAGCAGGCACGTTTGTTTCCTGACATGCGCCGAAATAAATGGCAAATACTTACCCGATAAAATATACGCGCACTTTTGAATATGAGCACTAAATCTTATCTAGACGAAAAAAAATCAACCCTCAGATTTCTGATGCGGGCACTTGCTTACAGAAACTACAGGTTATTCTTTGGCGGACAGGGCCTTTCTCTGATAGGGGCATGGATGCAGCAGATAGCCATGAGCTGGCTTGTCTATCGGATGACAAACTCAGTTTTTCTGCTTGGCCTCATTGGTTTTACCGGTCAGTTTCCTACGGTAATCTTCGGTTCTTTTGCCGGTGTTTATGCGGACAGATTGAACCGCCGCAATTTACTTATTGCAACACAGACGTTCGCGATGCTACAGGCTTTTCTGTTGGCATTTCTGACGCTCACTGGTTCTGTCGCCGTTTGGCATCTGATTGTGCTTAGTATAATTCTGGGCACAGTCAATGCTGTCGATGTGCCCGTCCGGCAATCATTCGTCATCGATATGGTGGAAAATAAGAATGACCTCGGCAATGCCATTGCCCTAAACTCCTTTATGTTCAACGGTGCAAGGCTGGTGGGTCCGTCCATTGCCGGCCTTCTCATTGCTTATGTTGGGGAAGGTGTTTGTTTCCTTGTGAATGGAATCAGTTTTTTTGCCATAATTCTGGCGCTTATGGCTATGAGAACCACTCAAAAGGTGCGGCAACAAAGTTCTGATGCCGTGCTTCATGAACTCAAGGAGGGTTTTCAATATGCGGCCGGTTTTGCTCCCATCCGGTACATAATACTTCTTGTGGGATTGTTGAGTCTTTTGAGTATGCCTTATATCGTTCTTATGCCCGTCTTTGCGCGTGATATCCTGCACGGCGGCTCCCATACCTTGGGCTTCCTTATGGGTGCCAGTGGAATCGGTGCGCTGGCGGGCGCTCTGTATCTTGCTTCCCGTAAGTCAGTCATCGGCCTGGCACGTCTCATCACAATTTCCACTTGCGTTTTCGGCTGTGGGCTTATCGCCTTTTCTGTTTCCCGTTATCTGCCGCTTTCCTTGTGCCTGATGCTGGTTACCGGTTTCGGCATGATTTTATCCATGGCTTCATGCAATACAATCGTGCAAACCGTCGTGGACGAAGATAAGCGGGGCCGCGTCATGAGTTTTTACGCCATAGCTTTTGTGGGGATGGCTCCATTCGGCAGTCTGATCGGGGGAAGCATCGCCCACAACATTGGCGCTCCTCTTACTCTTACCCTATGCGGAGTCTCGAGCATTGTCGGCGCTGTCTTTTTCTACAACCGATTACCAGAGATACGCAAATTTGTCCGGCCGATATACCTGCGCATGGGAATTATCCAGGAAATGCCTACTGAACTTCAGTAAAAGACGCCTTAATTTTTCGCAAAATTGTTGTGATTTTGGCGCTGACGGAAATAACTAATTTGTGAAGAACACTGTTGAGATCACTGGTAAAGAGTTATGCTTGAAAGTCCATCGGTTATATGATAGTGCACTGCAACGGAACCAAGCCGCCTTCATACGGCTACCTTTGTTGGCAACGCAGCCCGGCGCATAACCTGAAGGTCACACGTGCCTGGGGCGTCGTCGGCTTCCTAGTAATACGCCGGATGCCTGCCCGGCGAATGCCGGGGAGCCCCCTCCTTGCCGCCTCGGTATCCTGATGAAATCGTCTTGGTTTTAGAGTATAAAAGCTTATGCGGGATACCGCTAATTTAAAAATAGGAGCAACAAATGGATTATAAGAATACATTGAATCTTCCCCAGACAGATTTTCCGATGAAAGCTAATCTGGCCCAACGTGAGCCGGAGATGCTGAAAAAATGGGAAGAAATGGGCATTTATCAAAAAATCCGGGAAACGGCCAGAGGCAAAACCCCCTATATTCTGCATGACGGCCCTCCCTATGCCAACGGCAATATTCATTTGGGCACAGCGCTCAATAAAATTATTAAAGATATAGTGATTAAGGCCAAAAATATGACCGGTTTTGACGGTGTTTATGTCCCGGGCTGGGACTGCCACGGCCTGCCCATTGAACATCAGGTCGATAAAGAACTGGGTGGCAAGAAATCAGGAATGTCGCAAGTGGAAAAACGCCGCGCCTGCCGTGTATATGCCGAAAAATTTGTGGGCATTCAGAAAGAGCAATTTCAGCGTCTGGGCGTTTTTGGCGAGTGGGATAATCCTTATCTGACGATGGCCTATCCGTACGAAGCGGCAACCGTTGCCGAGTTCGGCAAGCTCTACCTCAACGGCAGTGTTTATAAGGGTAAAAAGCCGGTTTACTGGTGCGCCTCCTGTAAGACAGCGCTGGCTGAGGCCGAAGTGGAATATGCCGATCATCAAACGCCTTCCATTTATGTAAGGTTTGCCGTGACTTCCGATATCAGCAAAGTCTTACCGAAACTTTCCGGCCAGAAAGTAAATGTTGTTATCTGGACAACCACACCCTGGACAATTCCCGCTAACCTGGCGATTGCTTTCAAGGATGATTTCATTTACGCCGCGGTGAAGATTGATGGCGAAGTGCTCATTGTGGCCAAAGACATGCTCGATTATTGTCTGGATGCTTTCGGCTATAAGAATAAAAAATATGAGATTCTGGACGAATTTAAAGGCGCGGTTCTCGAAGGGCAGAAGTGTGTCCATCCCTTGATCAAAAGAGACAGTGTTTTGATTCTTGCTCCTTTTGTCACGCTGGAAGCCGGAACCGGCGCCGTACACATTGCGCCCGGTCATGGTCAGGAAGACTATGAAATTGGTCTGCAATACGGTCTGGATAATTATGCGCCGGTGGACGATGCGGGAAAATTTACAGAGGATGTCGAACATTTTGCCGGCCAGTTTGTTTTCGATGCCAATGAAAACGTTATTAAAAAATTAAAAGAAGTGGGCGCATTGATGGGACACTTTCCGATGCAGCATTCCTATCCGCATTGCTGGCGCTGCAAGAAACCCATCATCTTCCGTTCCACCGAACAGTGGTTTATCTCCATGGAGAAAAATGATCTGCGCAAAAAAGCGCTCGCCTGCATCGATCAGGTGCAGTGGATTCCTGCGTGGGGGCACGACAGGATTTACGGCATGGTGGAAAACCGCCCCGATTGGTGTATTTCCCGCCAGAGGTTGTGGGGTGTTCCCATTACTGTTTTCTATTGCGCGAAGTGCAAGAAGGAAGTGCTGACCAAAGAAATTCTTGATCATCTGGTAAAATTAGTGGAAGAAGGCGGCGCGGATGTCTGGTTTGAAAAAGAAGCAAAAGACCTGATGCCCAAAAACACAACCTGCCCGCATTGCCAGAGTACTGAATTTGACAAAGAAATCAATATTCTGGATGTGTGGTTTGATTCCGGCGTCAGCCACGCGGCTGTTCTGGAGAAAAGAAAAGACTTAAGCTCTCCGGCGGATATGTATCTGGAAGGCTCCGATCAGCACCGTGGCTGGTTCCATTCATCACTTTTGGAATCTGTGGGAACTCGAGGCCGGGCACCGTACAAAAGTGTTCTCACGCATGGTTTTGTGGTGGACGGTGAAGGCAAAAAAATGTCCAAATCCGTCGGTAACACCATTGACGCGGAAGAGGCGATTCAAAAATATGGCGCGGAAATTCTGCGGCTCTGGGTGGCGGCGGAAGACTACACCGATGACATTCGGATTTCTGATGAAATTCTCAAACGCCTGATAGAAGCCTATCGCCGGATTCGCAACACCAGCCGGTTCATTCTGGGCAACCTCTATGATTTTAACATCGATACCGGGCAGGTTGCTTACGAACAGATGACCGAAATGGACAGATGGGCGCTGCACCGCCTGCAAGAAGTGATCAAACGCGTGACGGAAGCCTATGAACGCCATCAGTTCCATGTGGTCTTCTACACGCTTTATAATTATTGTACCGTTGATTTGAGCGCGCTTTATCTGGATGTTTTAAAAGACAGGCTCTACACGAATAAGGCAGCCTCTGTTGCGCGCCGCTCGGGGCAGACGGCAATGTTCACTATTTTAAAAACGATGACTCAACTTCTGGCGCCGATTCTGACCTTTACCGCGGAAGAAGTGTGGGCGGCAATGCCCGGATGGAAAGGGAAAGCACTGAGTGTTCATCTGTCTCAGTTCCCGCAAGTAAATGATCAATGTTTTAATGCCGATCTGGGCGAGCGCTGGAAGGCGATGATTGACGCCAAAGCTGAAATTGCCAAAGCTGTCGAGCAGGCCAGAAAAGAAAAAGTGATCGGCCATTCCCTGGATGCGCGTATCACTATCGCAGCGCCGGAGAAAATGCGTGCTTTAATGGCCTCGCATCTGGAAGATTTAAGAGCATTGCTGATTGTATCGCAATTGCAGTTGGTAGACGAGAAGGAAATAGCTAAACCTTACGTCAGCGAAGAGATAAAAGGATTGTTTGTTGGTGTGGAGAAAGCCCGCGGCGTCAAATGCGAACGCTGCTGGATTTATGAAGAATCTGTCGGCTCGAATGCACAGCATCCGACGGTTTGCGGCCGTTGTTTGCCGAACTTATAGATTAATATCGTAAGGAGTTGTTTTTGAAAAAAAATATTTTAATATTCTTGCTGGGCGTGGCGGTTGTCATTGCACTCGATCAGATAACTAAATCTGCTATTGCCACAAGATTTTTCATGCATGAATCCTATCCGGTAATTAATGGTTTATTTAACCTGGTATATGTGATGAATCCCGGTGCTGCCTTTGGATTTCTGGCCAATGCTTCCGAGACATTCCGTTATATTTTCTTTACCGGAATCACCATTGTGGCGCTTGTGTTGATTTTGTATTATCTTCTTAAAAGCAAGTCGCAGAGTTTAATAATCGTTTGTGCCCTTACTTTGATTTTTGCAGGCGCGGTGGGAAATCTTATCGATAGGTTACGTTTCGGTTCGGTGGTAGATTTTCTTGATGTTTACATCGGTTCCGCGCACTGGCCGGCCTTTAATGTGGCGGATTCGGCAATATCTATCGGAGCCGTGTTAATGATCTGGGACATGATCGCCAATCGCAAAAAGGGAAATGCATCTTAAATCATATCTTAAGGTAAAGACAACAATATGAAGCTTGGTCTGATCATTAAGATGTTCTTTTCCCGTCATCTGACGCCAACTCGAATCTTTGTTTCCAGTTTCGCCGCCTTCATTATGCTGGGCACGCTGGCCTTGTGGCTTCCTCTTTCTGCGCGGGAGAGCAATTTACGTTTTGTCGATGCTCTCTTTACGTCGGCTTCCGCTGTATGTGTCACAGGTCTTGCCGCTGTGGATATCGGCAAAGACCTGTCTCTGGCAGGGCAGCTTATTACCCTTGTTCTTTTCCAGGTGGGCGGTCTGGGTATCATAACCTTTTCCGTTGTGCTGTTTGCTTTGATGAGGCGTGCCATTTCTTTTAAAAGCCGAGAGATTACTCAATCTACTTTTCTGTATGCCCCGAAGAAGGATTTTAATTTAATTATTAAAAAAGTTCTTCGCTATACTTTTATAATCGAAGGTATAGGCGCATTACTTTTGTTTTTAAAATTTGTTCAGGAATTTCCGGTCGGACAAGCTTTTTATCATGCCGTTTATAATGCGGTATCGGCATTCAACAATTGCGGGTATTCACTTTTTCCCGATAACATGATGCGTTACCAGAGTGATATACTTGTTAATATGACGATAATGCTTTTGATTATATTGGGCGGTATTGGTTTTATCGTGCAGCAGGAAGTCATCGCCAAACTTCGCGGCGCGGAGAAGAAGCTGTCCCTCCATACCAAGATTGTTTTGATAACAACCGCAGCCCTGATTCTTGTGGGTGCGGCTTGCTTTTACTTCATGGAAATGAACAATGTTTTAAAGGGGGCGTCGACTAAAACCGCTATTTTGTCTTCTTTCTTTCAGTCGGTCGTTCCGCGCACTGCCGGTTTCAATACTGTGGACATTGGCATTTTAACCAACTCCACCATATTGGTGATAATCATACTGATGTTTATCGGCGCATCACCCGGTTCCACAGGCGGTGGCGTTAAGACAACCAGTTTTGCAATACTGTGCCTCTTGATTATTAACCGCATCAAAGGCAATGAAAATGTCAATATTGCCAACCGCACTATACCGCCGGAAATTGTCGAACGGACTATTTCGATTATCTTTGCGTCGGCGATTATAATTGGTGTGATAACTGCTGTGCTTCTACTTGCAGGTAGCAGTAGCGCAGCGCCACTGGCCAGCCGCTACCAGTTTGTTGAATATTTATTTGAAACTGTATCTGCTTTTGGAACTGTTGGACTGTCGATGGGTGTAACACCGAAGCTCAATGACGTTCAGAAATACGCCATCATCCTGATGATGTTTATTGGACGGGTGGGACCATTAACGCTGGCATTTGCCTGGTATTCTGCCAGAAGAAAAGGTATTACGTATGCGGAGGAATCAGTGATGGTTGGTTGACGGCTTCGTAAAAAGGCCATATACTGCGTTGCGCTTCGTCCTTCGTCATTGCGGCCTACGCGAAAGTAGGCCTCATTCCTCAGGCCTTGCGCGCCTTGTCTCTGGCGCTTTTTACGAAGCCGTTCCGGATTAGGCTTTTTACGGGAATATTATATTGGTATCATGAAATTAATATATAGTCTGAGCATGGGGAGGAAATAAATGAAAAGGGCTGTTGTCATCGGACTGGGAATATTTGGTTACAATATCGCTCGCACTTTGTTTGAAAGCGGATTTGAAGTTGTGGCGATTGATAAAAATAAAGATATTATTCAGAAGATAAGAGATCATTCCACCAAAGCGATTCTGGCAGATGGAACCGATCAGGAAATTATGGATGAGATTGGCATTGGAGAAGATGACATCGCCATTATTTCCTTTGGTGAAGACCTCGCCGCCGCCACTTTAATTACTCTGCATTTAAAGCAGATGAAAGTCAAGAATATCATTGTCAAAGCACCAAATGAGGAGCATAAACTAATTTTAGAAAAAGTCGGGGCAACCGAGGTTATCATTCCAGAAATGGATATGGCCAAAAAAGTGGCCAAGAGTCTTGTTTCACCGAATATGATGGATTATATACCACTTTCCGAAGATTATATAATTTCTGAAATGGCGCCGCCCAACAGTTTTCTGGGAAAGACAATTCGGGAGTTAGGACTACGTGCCAAGTATAGCATTGAAGTTATTGCTGTGCGCGATGTTCTTTCTGAGAGTGTGCACATGGTGCCTCAGGCAGATTTTGTTATTAAAGACGGTGAAGTCCTCGTTGTCATCGGTAAAGAAACAGATATCAATAAGATAAAATAGGCTGAAGTCTGAAGGTGGAAGGCTGAAGACTAATAATGTAGGGAACGGTTTTTAACCTTCCCCTTGTTTATATTCTGCAATACGATGATATTCAAAAGAAGGGATGATTAAGAAATTACAAAAAACAAAAACCCCGCGGGAACTGCCCCGCGGGGTTTTTTCAAATAATGCTTCAGCCCTCAGTCTTCAGCCTAAATGCCTAGAATGTCAGTGTCAGTTTGTTGATGACCATGTAGTCGTCGCGAACTTGGCTGTTTAACTCAGTGCCCTTGAAGTATTCGCCGGCGAATAAGTAACCTACACCCAGCATGTACGACAGGTTATTGGTGATTTTGTAAGTTCCGGTGACATCAACTTCATAACCGTATGCACCGGAACCAAAATTGGTTGGTTTCTTATCAGCGGTTGCATAGGAGAGAGAAGCCATAATATCTAAAGCAGCAATAGGCTTCACACCAACTCTACCTTGGACAAACCAGGCATTGGACATGGGTCCGCTGTTGGTCGCAGTACCCTGACCGTCAAGACCGCCAACCCAGTAAGTACGATCATAATAGTTGAATAGAATCAAACAGGGATTCCAATCACGGCCGCCGTTAAGGGTGCCGCCTTCCGATTTATCGGTAGTGTTGGGATCATCACCCGATACATAAGCAAAAGTGCCGCCGAAATAGATTGGGCCGAAAGCGGCGGTGGCGTCAATCCAGCCAGTCAGATTTTCCAGCTTAACGTCACCTATACCGGAATCATATTCTCTATATTTACCCAAGGCGTAATTAAGTTCGGCTTGCAGCGCTACGGGACCGATTTTGGCAATGGCGTAAGGAGTGAAAAGGGTATAGGCTATTTTATAGCTGGTTGTCGGTGGTTTTTTCTCGGCATAACGGTAGTAATTGACTTGCACTCCTGCCAGGCCGTCTTTCCATTTGTAAACGCCTTCGATGCCATATTTATCATTGTCCGCATCCGTGGTGATTGAAGAAGTAACGGCCGAATAGCTCTGGTCTTTTACTTTTGTATAAGCGGCATTAAGCGTTACCGGGCCGATAGTATAAGAATATTTTATCCGGCCGGCCGGGGCATAACTATTACCGAAAATAGTTCCCGTGGCTCCATCATTCATAATACCGACATCAAAAATACCGATAGGTGATTGGTAATTTATGTAGGCCCAGTCAAAAGCGATGTTTTCATTTTCCGCCCGTGTTCCTGCTGAATCGACATCATTTGTTGTCACCGTGGGCACGCTAGATCTCGCGCCGCCCCAAACTCTTTCCATGGCATCAAAACGGGTAATTAAGGTAAGACCGGGAGAAACAACAAAATCAGTCCTTACCCTTAACCTCTGATAGTAGAATGCCGTGCTGATACCATCAGATCCGCTGTCTTTCTTCAAATTGGTTTTATCCAGATACATTCCTGCCGCATAAAACTCGCCGCTAAATTTTACATCAAGCGCCATAGCCGATGTGCTGAAGGCAGTAATCAGCCCCAGCGATAACAAAATAAACCAAAATCTCTTCATTTTTTTCCTCCAAAATAAAATTTTAATTAAACCCTTAAAAACAGGCATTTTTAAGACTTCTCCAACTTCAATTTTTTACAAGTGAAGCAGGAATATGCCATTCTCGAATTACAGAATGATGACGGATTGGTTAAGCTATTAAGAATATGAAATTATATAATAGATATTCATTAATAGTTTCCGTCAGCTTCCTTAAGAGCGATAACCGCCTAACGTTTTTTAAGCATTTTGTCAATAATTTATTAGGATAATAAGTAATTAAATGTGATAAAATATGATTTATTAGATATTTTAGTAAAAACAAAGTCCAGTTAATATGGTAGTTTTTATTCCCGTATGGACTACGGCAGAGTTGCCTGCAGCGGTAAACTTTTCTTCAAAATGGCTCACAGATAGGCTCCTTTTATCATTCATAGATAGATTTTACCCTCCCCTCATTTGAGGGATGACCATTTATATCACCTGCATCCCCTGACAGGACAATGCTGATATTTCCAGCTTCAGAAAAAGCCGAGGCAATTAAACAATGATTTGTTTAATCAGTGAAAACGGACAATGGTACGCGGTTTAATCTTCTTGACACAAGAAGAGCTTTTTCATATATACAGGCCGCTCCAAAGCTGTTCTTAATAAATAAGGATGTGAGCTAAGGACAGCTTAGCGCACATTTGATCACTGAATTTCCAAGGAGGAACAATCTTGAGAATCGACAGGACTAAAAACAAAAAACTCAACCACTGGGTGGAAGAAGTAGCTGCGATGACCGTCCCTGATCAAATTTATTGGTGTGACGGTTCCAAAGATGAATATGAACGTATGATAAAACTCATGGTCGATGATGGTCTTGCCATTCCCCTCAATTCTAAAAAGCTGCCTGGTTCTTATCTTTTTCGTTCGGACCCATCCGACGTGGCCAGGCTGGAAAACAGGACTTATATAGCATCAAGATCAAAGGACGATGCCGGTCCGACAAACAACTGGATTAACCCGGAGGAACTCAAAATAATTATGAAAGGTCTGTACAAGGGCTGCATGAAAGGCCGCACAATGTACGTTATACCTTTCAGTATGGGACCGATAGGATCTGCTATTTCTAAAATCGGTATAGAAATAACAGACTCGCCATACGTAGTGGTGAATATGCATATTATGACACGTGTGGGCAGTAAAGTCCTTGATGTGCTCGGAGAAGACGGCGAATTTGTTCCTTGTCTCCATTCCGTGGGAAAACCCCTTGCTCCCGGAAAGAAGGATAACGGTATCTGGCCCTGCGCTCCAATTGAGGAAAAATATATTTCTCATTTTCCGGAAGAGCATGCAATATGGTCTTATGGATCTGGATATGGCGGCAATGCGCTCCTCGGTAAAAAATGTCTAGCTCTGCGCATTGCTTCCGTGATTGCCCGGGAAGAAGGTTGGCTTGCGGAGCACATGCTCATCCTGGGTATTACTAATCCTAAAGGCGAAAAGAAGTATATCGCCGGCGCGTTTCCTTCCGCATGTGGTAAAACAAATTTGGCCATGCTCGTTCCCACCATCCCCGGATGGAAAGTGGAGTGCGTGGGAGACGATATCGCCTGGATGAAATTCGGGAAAGACGGCCGCCTATATGCAATAAATCCTGAAGCGGGATTTTTCGGCGTCGCGCCGGGGACATCTTTGCAATCAAATCCCAATGCGATGAAGACCATTGACCGCAATACCATATATACCAATGTTGCCATCACCGGTGATGGTGATGTCTGGTGGGAGGGTATCGGGTATAAAGCGCCGGGTAAGCTTATTGATTGGACCGGCAAAGAATGGGAGGAAGGAAAAACCGACAAGCCGGCAGCTCATGCCAATGCGCGCTTTACAGCACCGGCGCGGCAATGTCCGGGCATCGATCCGGCATGGGAAGATCCAAGTGGTGTGCCGATCAGCGCGTTTCTGTTCGGTGGGCGCCGTCCCGGCACTATACCGCTGGTTCATCAATCCTTTAATTGGAATCACGGCGTATTTTTGGGATCAATTGTCGGTTCCGAAGTTACCGCTGCCGCGCTTGATCTGGCGGCAGGCACAGTGCGCCGCGATCCATTTGCCATGCTTCCTTTCTGTGGCTACCACATGGGTGACTATTTTAAGCACTGGATAGAAATAGGGAAGAAAACATCTGCAGATAAGCTTCCCAAAATATTTTATGTTAACTGGTTCCGCAAAACAGCGGATGGCAAATGGCTGTGGCCGGGATATGGTGAAAACAGCCGTGTGCTTAAGTGGGTTTTCGAGCGCTGCAACAATGAAGGCGGCGTAGCGGAAACGCCGATTGGCTATATGCCAACTGTGGAAGCGGTTGAACGTGCCGGGCTGTCCGGCGTTAGTGATTCGGACATGAAAGAACTTCTTGCGGTTGACAGGGAAGGGTGGCAAAAAGAGATCGTTCTCGTCAAAGAGCATTACGCGAAATTTGGCTCCAGGCTTCCCAGGGAACTCACAGATGAACTGGCTGCGCTGGAAAAACGCCTGGCTTGAAACTATACATGGTTGACGATATAATAAGGCTTCCAAATATATGTTCTATATATCGGAAACCAGTCACTGTAATACGTAATAAATGTTCGGCAACCAATTGTAATGAAAGGTGAAATAAAATTTCTACTGATAATAGTAAAATAGTTGAAATTTTTTCTTGACACATTTGTAAAGAGGGGGTAAAAGCCCTCTTCTGTTCGTCAGAGATGTGCTAGAAGTTAAGTTGAGGTTTTCAACAAAGTTCAGATAGTATAATTCGTAGTTATCGGATAGCTCCAATGATTACCGGCTGAACACAAAGTTTTTTTGAATTTTGAAAATTTAACTTGACAAATAAATCAGATTGATTTATTTGTTACAGCTCGTTTCAA
>OCZT010005698.1_pt1 | contig 12396 bp, 11 predicted proteins | sample 1539031 | NCBI WGS metagenome assembly OCZT01 (sample SAMEA3539308, study PRJEB22396) | soil metagenome | biome: tundra; feature: field; material: soil | place: USA | collected 2010-05 | depth 0.15 m
GATGCGCCGAGCGCGGCGACCGTCTTTCCCTCGCGATGCGCCGAACTGATGGAGGCCAGTAGCTCCTTGCGCGATCGAGCCGCGTTCTCTGCGAACTTCCGGTACGGCGCCAGCGTGCCCATGCCTCGTCGCACTTCCTCGTCAAGAAGTGTCTGCACTACTGACGCCGGCGTATTGTCCCCGCCACTCTTGGTTACCGTCACCAAGAAGCTCCCCCCATTTACGTCGTTAAGCTCAATGTCGAGGATTCTGAACCCGACGCGATCCGTCATCCACTTGATCTGGCGCACGCCGTAAAACTCGAGGTGCTCATGGCAGACGGTGTCGTACGCGTTCATTTCGAGCATCGACGGCATGTAGCTCTGCTCGAAGACCCAGACGCCGTCGTCGGCGAGCACGTCGTGGATCTCCTGCATGAACTTCATCGGCTGCTCAAGATCGTAGAACATCGAGAATGAGGTTACGATCTTCGCCTTACGTTCCGGAAACTGTGCGGCAAACTCCCTGGCCGAAAAGAAATCGGAGATCAGCCGGATGTGCGGTGGATAGTAAGCGTGGAATTTGACGCCCGTTGGATCGAAGCCGACGAGCGTGACTCCAGTTGCGGGATACGCCTGAAGCGTCGTGCTGTCGTTGCTGCCGATGTCGACAACGATGTCGTCTGCCGCGACGGGAGTTCGCTGGAGGATGTTGCGCACGTTGCCGTGCAGGTGCGCCACCATGCTCGCGTTCAGGCCCGAGCGATAGCCGTAGTTATCCCCGTACATCTCGCCGAGGTCGTACGAGTGCTGGAGTTGCACGAGGCCGCAGACGTCCTGGCCACCGGAACACTTCACAAGACGTAGCGGACCCTTAGTCAGAGGCTCACCCTTCCTCTTCGGAAATACGCCCGTCAGCATCTGTTCGCCCAGATCGAGCACGACGGGTAGGTCGCGATTGCCACAAATGCGGCACCGTTCGATCTTTATGTAGTTGGCAGTGCGCGTCGTCATTCGGAGGAGTTGGTCAACGGGAGAAACTCGACATCAAAGTTCGGGATCGTTGTGAAAGGTCGCGCGCGACGCGTGCAATGATTAGCTGCCTTCGGATGGATCGTGCGGAACGTCGCTCGTATTGCCATCAAATGACGCTGATGTTCAGCACCCTTGCAATCGAGCGACTGACCACCGACGAATGGCGGCTCTTAAGAAGGTCAAACAGCGAGTATAACGCAGACCGATTCGCCAATGAGTAATACAGCACCCACATCGCGTTGGCAACCTTCGCCGGAAACACGCTGATCGCGAGCGCGAGTGCCGCGATTCCGCCGGACGCCCTTTCGGCGATGAACCGCGTGAACTCCCGGCGTGAATAGTCTCCCATAGCGCGGGACTTGAACAACCGCCGCGGCTGCCGCCACGGCTCGCGCTGCACGATCCGGCTTCGCGCCACCACCGAAAAATGCGCGAGCGACCAGATCAGTTGCGGCCACTTGAAATACCATATCTCGAAGCTGCGCGGCGTCCACTGGCCGTTGCCATAGCGATTGAGGATCAGCGGCTCGGCGATCACGGCAATATTGGTTAGTGCGGGTTGCTGGAAGATCACACCGACATGACCAAACACGGTGCCGTCGTATGAGCGCCGCTCGCGGCTCAGCCATACGCTTCGCCGAATCACAACGCTGCCGATGTACGACAGGCACGTCGCCAAATCTGTGAATGCCTGCTCTTCCTCCCCAGGGCGGTACGCGCGATCCTCCGAGAAGTTGAGCATCCTCGTATGAAGATTGCGCGTTAAATCCGCATTCCAGATTTCAGAGTTGACCACTATCAAATCTCGTTCTACGCCTGCCGCCGCCAATACGCACGCGATTGCTCCTGGTGCCAGCACGTCGTCGTCGGGGAGCAACCAACAATATTCGCCGGTCGCGTAGCCCACCGCCTTATCATAGTCGCCGTCGACGCCGGAGTTCGCCAACTCGCGGTAGTAGCGGATGTTCGGATATTGTACCAGGTACTGGCCGACGACGTCTTCCGTATTGTCGACCGATGCGCCGTCGACAATGACGATCTCGACGTCGGAACGAAGCTGGCTCACGATCGAGTCCAACGTTTCACCGATGAATGCGGCGCGATTCAGCGTCGCGATGCAGATCGAGAGATGCGGAGGCGTCGGCGCGCCGCCGTGTGTCATTGCGGTCACGGGGCCGTCGCCGCCGCAAACGTCTCGCGCTCGGCAGCGTTCATTGTCGCATCGAGACGGCGCACAACTCGCGCCGGACGGCCGACTGCGAGGCAGTTCGGGGGAATCTCACCGGAGACGATGCTGCCGGCGCCGATGACCGTACCGGATCCAATCTTTGCCCCGGGAAGCACGATAACCTGCATCCCGATCCACACGTCATCTCCAATCTCAACCTCCCGGTCGAGGTGCGTATCCGGATACCGGTTCCTCGCGTCAAGCGGCCAGAGCGGATGGTATGGAGAGTCTACGATCACCGCGTTGGGCCCCACCATGGTGCGTGCGCCGATGACAATTCGCGAGCTTCGGCAGACCACGGAAGTGCCATTCAACGATGCCCCGGCTCCGATGCTGATCGCCGCCGATGACGTGTGGGTGACGAGCTTGATCGGTGCGTATAGCGAGGCAGAAAGACAGAACCGGCTGCTGCTCATGAGGACTACGCCGCGACCAATCTCGATGCGCGACCCGTAGGCAACGCGAATCGTTGGACGGCCGATTACCACGAGTGTGCGAAACCCGTCGATATGTAAGCCTCGTGCCGAACCCTCCAACTTCCATAGACTTCCCGCCAAGCCGCGCGTGACGACGATGCCGAGCCGATCGAGCGCGGCGAAGTAAGAAGAAGGACTGAGGAACCTCGCGAGCATCAGTGCTGTAGGATTCGAGATGTCGGTCGTTTCGTTTGGAGTTGAACTAGATCGTAACCAGCGGTTGACCGGAGATGAGCTCGAACTGCGATTCGCTGGGACGCCGAAACTCTCCGAGCTGGTACTGATTCTCGGCGAACGTCAGCGGCGTCACCTGCTCGAGAAACTCCTGACTGACGTGCACGGGATCAACGAAGAAACCGTTGACACCGTTCCGGTCCACGGTGATAAACCGATACCCGTGCTCGGCGAAGAACCTCCGCCAACCCGAGATCGACACACCGTAATAAAGCTGCGATGCGTGGGCGTCGCCGAATACGAAATCATCTCGGTAGGGAATTGTGACGCTGCGCTCGGGGCCGAACACGGAGTTGTATTCGACCACGAAGATCTTTGGTCGAAAACCTACTTCGAGGATCGCCTTCGCGACATAATAGTCGTTGCCGTCGATGTCGAGTGAAAACACATCAGGGTCGTGATGCAACGCCAGCGACTTTAGAACCGGCGCACTCGCCGCTGTGACGAACATGTGCTGACACTCGGTGCCGACACTGTAGTTGGCAACGATTCGTCGGGCACGCGCGATCAGACGTGGATTGCCGTCGATCATGATCCCATTGTACTTGGCGGTCATGACGAGCCAGGCGCTGTTATTGTCGATTCCGTCGGCGGCGCCGATCTCGATGAAATATCGGTTTTGCTCCTTCAGCTGATCGCGAAGAACGCCAAGAATGCCGTCTTCCCCGTTCTGGCTGAAGCCGGAGAACTCCCAGCTCGCGGGCCGTCGCAGATCCACGTGCCTCGCCAGCATGGCAACCACCCCTTTTGACAGGCCGATCGCAACACGCTGGCGATCTCGAACGTCGAGCAAATAGTTGTAAAGTCTGACGATCATGTCGGACTGGACGGGGAGTGTCGGAGAGACTGAGGACACTCGCCGTCATGGCGCTCTGCCAGCGTGCGTCATCGTACCTGCGAGCAACAGCCGTTTAAGGGTCCGAACCGGCCGATGGGCTCTTCGCGCGTAGCGCGCACCGAAGACGCTTCGTGCCTCTTGCACGTTTGCGCTCTGCCACCATTGATCGACGTCGGTCCACTGATTGGCAACGGCCGCAGCGGCGGCTTCCGGTGAATCAAGGAGGATGCCGGCGTTCCGCAGGAGTTCGTAGTATGGCTTTGCGTCGGGGACTACGTGCTCGAGACCACCATACCAGAAACACATCATGGGCACGTTCAGCGAGAACATTTCCAGCATGCTAGTCGAGTCGTACGAAAGCATCACAAGGCGGCTTGCGGCCATCAACGCTTTGATAGGCTCCGCCCCTGTTTCGATCAATACGTCCAGGTTCCTATCAGCCCATCGCTGTTCCTCAGACCATCTCATGAAGCTGTGAGCAGCGTGCAGACGTACCGTGAGTGCCTGCCGGATGTGTTCCGGTAGTGCCTCGACGAAGCGAAATTGTTCTCGCTGGAATTCGCCAAATGCATATTCGGAGTCGATGGGGGAAATTAGGTGCGGCTCAAGCTGTTCGACGAGCAACAGTCCTCCAGCGGGGTCGCGTCGAGCGCCACAATCAGACGCCGTCTTAAACACAAACGCGGGCACGGCCCGCCCAGCATCGCCGGACCATCCCCACGTCAAGAAACGATCCGCCGTTGCTCGCTCAGGGCACGCCGCGCCACCAAGGAGATGCGTTTCATAGTTGTTGCCGTGCTGACCGGTGTAGTACGGCACGCCATTCTCAACATTTTCACCGACCCACGCCTTAAATATCTCATTAGTATCAAACAGATTCGAGGTGAAAATGAACTTCGGACTCTGCGGCCAAGGCTGCGTCGCAGCGGTCCGGGTAAGTCGACGATAGCTCTCTACGTAACACGTGGGGATCGCTTCTGGTAGTTGCCATCGCACGAACTGGTCGAATCCTTCGTGCTCCTCAAGCCTGAGGCGCAACGACATCCGCGTTTCGGTATGGGGTTCATCCGACGCAAATGAGGGACTGCGCCAGAACTGCGGAAATTGCCCAAGCGCAAACTCTAATCCTGCCTGAACATTCACGGGCAGATAACTATTGATGATGAAAGCGTCGCTGTCCCGTGACAAAAGGGGCGACAGCCGCGACGCCAAACTACGCAATGATTGCCGGATCCTCGACCGCGCCTTTGTCGAAGGATCGAGTTCCTGTCGAAATCCACGACTCTCAATAACGGGAGCCGTAGACGTTTCGATTACCACGTTTCTGCACCGGGCAAGAAGACGCGCGTAAAGGACGTGGTTCCACAGGTCGTCGTTGGCAGCCCAGATAAAACTCCCTGAGTCAAGCGTAGCGAGGCTGTACCCTTGCGTCTCAAGCACGCCCGTTCCGCAAATGTCGTACGACCCGAGTACCTGTTTCAAAGTGTGGAATCGGTTGTAGGCCACCGAAACGTACCGTTGGAGCCAGTGGCCCAGAACAATGTTCCAGTAGCGCTCACTGTGTGCCGTGCCGTGCAAACGATTCAGCGTGGTCGCAATCTCGCTCAGGAGAGCGGCGGCCACCGATTGGACGCGCGCGATATGCTGCGCCATCTCGCCCGGCGCCCCGCCAAATGGCGCAGCAACCACCGCATCCATCTTCGACCATACGTGCTTCCGCGAATAACGACGACACCATTCACCGAGGAACAATACCGGCCGATCGAAGCGCCACGTGCGTTCATCGGACGTGGTGATGAGATAACGTCTTGTGCTCACGAGTGCATTGTGGCCCACCGACTACCGCGTTTCCTTCCCGTTCCGTCTCTCGTCGCCATGATCGTCAGTGGGCTCGGACCGAACCGCCGATGAACGAACCTATCGAAACCGCCGACATAATCATCCTAGACTTCGAATGTGCAAACTTCTCTCGCGACTGCTTCTCCGAGACGGTCGCCCCCGCGCCATCGTCTCGTTGAGCTCTGTAACTGTCTGGTAACGTTCGCCAAAGAGCCTCTACTCTACTCAACGATCTTACGGCCAAGGACAAACGCCTCAGCCGCTTCTACGCCTGCGGTCGCTCCGCGCCAATGCGCCAAAGCTTCGACGGCCTTCAAGGACCGCGGATGCGGGAATGCTCTCAGTTCGGCCTCGTAAGCCCGCAGCGCTTCCAGCTTGGTTGCCAACGTCGAGGTGATGTCGACGAACCAGTTCGGATTGAACGACTCGCCGGAGCCCGGTGGTCGCCATTCGGTCGACGACGGCACTTCAAAAAACAGTAACTCCTTGACAGAATGACCGGGTTGCGGACGGCATGCCGCGATGACGGCATCATGAACCACCCGGTGGTCGATGTTCACGTCGCCAGCGTGGTGTGTCAGAACCGTTGACGGCTGGTACCGATGCACAAAACCTTCGACGTGCTTGACGACGTCCAACAGGTCTTGCCCATCCAGACGGTTATCAGGCAGGGCGAGCACATCCACCGATGCACAGCCTAGGATCCGGCACGCCGTCGCGGCCGCAGCATAGCGCGCTTCTACTCTGTGTGGATCGATTTCCTGCCCAGAAACGGACGTCCGCGACGTCTCACCATCGGCCAAGAGCAGAATGTGAACGGCGACGCCGTCGCCCGCCAGACGAGCCAATGTGCCTCCGCACCCCAATACTTCGTCGTCGGGATGTCCGGCGACCACCAGCACAGTCTGTTGCTTTCGCATTTCGTCGGGACGCATGACGAATCCTACCACGGGGTGGCGGGCAATGTAGTGAGTTGATGCGGCATGCTCAGATGGTCAGTCATCGGCATCTCCGGCATCGACGATCTGCCTTGCCCAGAGGCGTAGAGGACGCGCCGGTCGCAGCAGCGCGTCGGTGCGCCTTGCCGACCGCGCGGCGACTCACCGCGAGCGAGGAATGTCGAGACTGGATCAGTCGCGCGGTTTCTTCGCGACAATATTGAAGGACGCGAACAGATGCTCATCTGGGGGCTCAAACCGCCGGATCGTCTTTTCGGCGAGCAGGATGATCTCGAATCGTGAGAACAGGTACCGCAGATGAGACTCGTCGGAGAAGTGAACTCTTCCAACTCCATGAAACTGTCCTGCGTTGAATTGCGTGAACGTATTCCCGTCATCAACCGCCGATCCGATCGCTCGGTCCGAGTGCCGGTCCGAAAACCAATCGATCCCGATGTAGCATCCTCCTGGGACGAGCCTTGCCCGAGCGAGCTCCAGCGTATCTCTGATTGCACGAGTGCAGTTGTGTGTAAGAGCGGCGCGATCAACGATCAAGTCGAATGGACCCGATGGTAGCGCCTCCGTGAAATCACCCACGGTCACAGTGTTTCGGACGGATGGGTATCGCTCGTGCACAACCGCGACGGCAGAATCGCTTCCTTCGACCGCATGGTAGGCCGCGCCTAGAGCCAGAAAGAACGGTACATTCGCGCCCGTGCCGCAGCCCAACTCGAGCACGCGACACTTCGAGAATGCGGTCGGAGTGTGACGGTAGACGAGGCTAACCAAATCGCTCCACGGCCACGCGGTGTGCTGCTTGCCTGCCTGGTAAACGGTATCCCACTCGCTCGATAAACTCATCGACGATAGTACTCCGCTGATGGGGTTAGAGCTGAATAAAGGATACGTTCGGCTCGAATTCGAAACATTCCAGCTTCTGCTGATTCATGTTGAAATGCTCCAAGAGCGCCACCGTCTCCCCAGGCCAATCCCAATTACCAGCTTCATCGAACGCCACGATCGCTCCTTTTGGCATGCGCGGCAGGAAGTGCTTCAACGCGACCGTCGTCGGTTGATAAACGTCGAAGTCGAGGTACAGAAGCGACACTAGCAAGTGCTTGTTTATTTCCAGATAGGCCGGAATGGTCACGTTCGCGTCGCCCTTCTGTAACTCGATCTTCTCAATGTGGTTCAGAAAGCGATTCTCATTGTATTCTTTGATGGACTCTCCCAGCTCTGCGTACGTGTCATAATCCTCGCGAAACATGCCGGGTTTCGCCGCAGCCTTGCCTTCCTCGTCAACCGTGTTGACGCTGGGAAATCCTTGGAAAGTGTCAAACCCGATGATCTTGCGATGATAGTTATATGGCTCGATGGTGCTCGATAGTTTCGCCCATGTCATGAGCCCGCCACCATGATGGACGCCGCACTCGACGATCGACCCTTTGACATTCAAGACGCGCTTGAAGATCTCATAGTGTGCCGCGAATCGAGCGATCGTCTGTCTTCGAACGTACTTCGAGAAATTGGCCAACTTTTTGTCGGTCGGACACTCCGATTGCTCGAACACCATGATTACTCCGGTTCCGATATTGAAAGTATGGAAACGTCACTCACGAACGCCGAGGCGGGGCTCGCATTGCCGCCCATCAACACCTTCATACTGTCGGGTCCAACATTGAAGAGCAGGTCGATCACTGACATATACGGCTCGAAGCCACCGTGCAATTGCGGGTAGACAGGGTGCTGATAATCTTGGAAGCTCACGTTGATTCCAGCCGCCTCGAACGAGGCCACATCGGCATAGTCCCGACCTTGCGCGCCAAAAATGTAGGTCGTCGCACCGAGTTGCGTACACATGTCGAGCACTAGGTCGGACTTGGAACCTCGAAAGTCATAGTCGCTCGCGGTCACGATCGGCACGTCAATGCCGAGGGCTCGCAACGCGAAGTCGAGCGTCGCGCCATTCAGATCGGCCAAACGCTCGTACGTGCGGCGGACGAGGATGTTTTCCAAGTCGCCGATGTAGGCACCGTAAAAGGGAGCCTTCCGGTACGCAAGGTCGATTGATTTGAAGTGCTTCCGGTTCCAGCCATCGTTGACGATCTTGATTTCCGACAGACGCTTCGAGCGATGGTCTTTCGACTCGACTGGCACCGACAGCCAGATCGGTCCCGTGTGGGTCTTGATCCTGTTTCGATTGTTGAAGTCTTTTGTCTGGTACTGCGCGATGTCGAAAATGCAGAACCGGTCGGCTAGCGCGATCTTGTGAAACAGTCCGAGCCAAGGAAGATATACGGGCTGATGCGCGGTGAGGATCATGGTTGGAACCGGCGAAGCGCATCGCTGATCACGGAAATGTCGTCGTCCGTCAGGCAAAGATGGATCGGCAGTGACAAAGTGGTGTCTGCCAGGCGCTCAGAAACAGGATACTCGGTCGGATCGAGTTCTAGATATCGGTGAAGCATCTCGAAGCGTTCGATCGGTACGATGCACTCTACTCCTGCCGTCGCCAGGTGGGCGCGGAGCGCGTCGCGGGTCATGAGATCGGGCGTCACGACCACAAATCGGTGTATCATGCGGCCAGGCTCCGACAAGCCTGCCTGAGTGGTAAGAGCACTCGGGAGAGTTGATAGGTACGCTGCCGCAATGGCCGCGCGGCGCGCTCGGATGCTCTCGATCCGTTCAAGCTGACTCGCCGCCAACGCTGCCTGAAGGTCCGTCATCTGCAAATTGAAGCGTGGCTCATACGTCTCTCGGCCATCAAACTGGCGGTAGTCGCGCACCTTCTCCGCCACCGCTGGGTTCCGGGACCATACCAGCCCGCCTTGACCGCCGGTGACGATCTTACTCGCATAGAACGAAAAAACCGCCGCTTCACCCATCGCGCCAACCGGAACGCGCGATGCCATTCCTCCCACCGCCTGACAACAGTCTTCGACTACTACGCCTCCCAGCGCCTTGAGGCCGGCGATGTCCGAGCGGGCGCCGAAGGTGTGGACCGCAATGATGAAATTCGCCCGGTCGGCTTGAACAGCATTCGGATCGAGGCAAAAAGAATCCGGTAACACGTCGACTACTTGGGGTGTTGCACCGGCCATGAACACGGCGTTCAGCAGCGCTGAGCAGGCATAACTCGGCACAGCCACCATCGATCCGGGCCCAGCACCGAGAGCCTTGAGGGCTAGAAAAAGTGCCGCGGTGCCGCTGGAAACGGCACAGGCTTCTCCGCCAGGCGGAACCTGCTCCAGCATAGCTACTTCGAGGCGTGCGACCGCAGGCCCTTGAGCAATCCATCCGGAGGCCAGCACGGCATCCACGGACGCTCTGTCTTCCTGCGTTATGAGCGGACGGTTATGGACAATCATTCCGGGCGCTGTGAGTCATCTTCGCTGAATTGAATTCTCAAGTCAGCGGGAAATCTCGGAGGCACGTCCGCGATGAGTGAGAGCCGATATCGGGATCCGCGCCAGTAGAAAAACGCCGGATGTCGCCATTCGCAGGCCCGCAGGTGGGGAACAAGTTCGGCGAGTGGGCGTTCGATGTCTACCTCGTTGTCGTCAGGTTTGCGACGGGAATAATAGGTCGCGACCCCACTTTGGGGCGCGCCGATCACTGGCCGGTTCGCAAAGCGGTCCACGATGGCTGCCGCCAACATGACGCAAACCTCTTCGTCGACTGCGCGAAGGTCTTCGGCCGTATAAGCCGAGCTAATGCTAAACCGAGCTTTCGCGATAATGTCGCCGCCGTCCACTTCTGGCGCCGCAATCACGGCCGATATGACAAGTTCCGCCTGATCGTTGGCCAGAGCGTAGTAGATAGGAGACCAACCACGACCTTTCGGCAGATCGCTCGAATGAAACACCACCACGTTTCGCTCGACGGGCAGGTCCCTCACGATTCGCTTGAGATTCCAAAGGACGATCAATCGGTAGTCCCCGGGTTGCTCTGGGAGATTGGTTCCAAATGAGACGTCGTGACCTGGGAGATGACGGGTCACGTACGGCGCGATGGTCAAGCCTGCATCTTGTTCGACGACGAAGTAAATCTTCTCGGTCATCGTTCGGCTCAAAACTCGACCGGATCTCCCGCCCGGAATGCGCGCGGAGCGGGCCGTCCCAAGAGGTGCTCCAAGAACGCGGGAGGCAGGCCGTGTCCCCCTGTCACTCGACGCAGGCTCAGCGCGGTCTCGTCCAGCATTTCACCGCGCTGAATATCCCGCGCCGCCACTAGCCGGCGTTGGAATTCGCGTTTGTTGCCGCGCTCCGCCGCCGTGGGCCGCACTACGGGGCTTCCCAACATCAACTGTGCGGTGCGGATGCCCGTTACCCATTCCGCGAGCCCGTTCGGGTCTTCCGAGAACCAGTGATCCGGCCCGGGGAGGTCGTGACTTAGGGTGAAATGCTTCTCGAGGAAGCACGCGCCCAGCGCCACAGCCACTGCCGCGGCTGATGGGCCGCGAGTGTGATCTGAGAAACCGATCGAGACCATTGGGAACGCCGCCCGCAGCGTTGTGATCCGGGCGAGGTTCGCATCCTCCGGCGGCGTCGGATACTGAGAAGTGCAGACGAGCAGGATCGTCGGATAGCCGTCGAGCGCGCCGACGGCCTCTAAAGCCTGGTGGGCTTCGGCTAGGTCGGACATGCCGGTCGAAAGAATCAGCGGGAGACCCGAAAGCGCGTAGCTCTTCAACAACGGCAGATTGGTAAAGTCATCCGAGCCGACCTTCACCGCTGGTACCCCTACTCGAAGGAGAATGTCCAGGTCCGAGCGATTCTGCGGTGTAGAAAAGAACTGGATCCTGGCCCTACCGCATTCCGCCTTGATCACCGGCCATGCGCTTTCAGGTAGCTCGTAACGCTGAAACATGACCAGCATCGATTCGGTGACGTCGCGCCCTTGCGAGTGATACGTGAACATCTGCGATGCATCATTGATGAACTCGGCGGCCTTGAAAGTCTGAAACTTCACCGCGTCGCATCCAGCTTGGCTTGCGACTCGGATCATCTCGACCGCACGTTCCACCTCCCCGTTGTGATTGATCCCAACCTCCGCTACCACGAAGGCCGGTTGACCGGGCCCGACCAAACGATCGCCAATCGTGATTTCACGCCTAGACATATCAGTCATTCGGTGGAAGAGTTGCAGAGGGCTGCGTCGTTCTCGATTCAGTTGGTTACTCGATCAAGTCCATCGAGAGGGGAGTCCCTCGAGAGATCGTTGCACGAGCGCGCCTGCCTAAGACATCTGGCAGGTGTTTTGGAGCCAATCCATAGCCGGGTCGAATGGAACGGACATTCTCCTCAGACAGAACGTCTCCGGCCGCAATCTCCTGGACTACGAATAGCGAACGGCGGAATATCCGGCTCGCCTTCTCGCCAGCCGTCCACTCGTAACTAACGCGCCCCAGTGACTTCTCGGCGATCCGGATCGCTTCGACCATCTGTTTGAATTCGTGGGGCTCCAATGAAAACGCGCTGTCTGGCCCCGGCGTTCGGCGTGAGAGCGTGAGATGTTTCTCCACAATGCAGGCGCCGAGCGTCACAGCCGCCACCGGTACCGCAATCCCAAGCGTGTGGTCGGATAATCCAACTGGCACGTTGAACCGCTGCGCAAAATCGGAGATCGTATGCAGGTTCATTTCTTCAGGTTGGGCGGGATATGCACTGGTGCATTTCAGCAAGGCTAGTTGCTCACCGCCGACGTCCCTGACAACTGCGACGGCCTCTTCAATCTCCGCCAACGTCGCCATTCCAGTCGACATGATGATTGGCTTGCCGGTGCGCGCAACGCACCGCAGAAGGGCGTGATCTACCAATTCAAACGAGGC
>OCZT010005699.1_pt1 | contig 12394 bp, 11 predicted proteins | sample 1539031 | NCBI WGS metagenome assembly OCZT01 (sample SAMEA3539308, study PRJEB22396) | soil metagenome | biome: tundra; feature: field; material: soil | place: USA | collected 2010-05 | depth 0.15 m
TTTTAATGATACGGCGACCACCGAGATCTACACTCTTTCCCTACACGACGCTCTTGCGATCTGGTCATCGTGCGGACCCACGGCCAGCCGGACCGGCGCGGCCAGGTCATCGAGGCCGGCGATGCGACGACGGTCGTGCAGCTCCTGGACGACACGATCGGATTCCAGCCCGATCGCGCCGAGATCGTGCTCACCGGACGGGTGGCCACGGGAGTCGTGGGCGCCGAGCTCCTCGGCCGAGTGTTCGACGGGCACGGCGCCGCCATCGACGGCCTTCCGGCGCCCGTCGGCGATGCCGTCAGGCCCATCGGCGGCGCACCGATGAATCCGGTGCGGCGCGCCAAGCCGGCGGACTTCATCGAGACCGGCATCAGCGCCATCGACGCGATGAACACGCTCGTTCGCGGCCAGAAGCTCCCCGTGTTCAGCGGCCCGGGGCTCCCGGGCCTGGAAATCGCGACCCGCATCGTGGAGTGGGCGCGAGCGCCGCGTGACGAGCCGTTCGCGGTCGTCTTCGCCGGCGTCGGCATCACCGCGCGCGAGACGCGCGGTTTCATCGAGCGCGTCCGCGCCAGCGGCGCGATGCCGCGCACGGTGCTCTATCTCAACGAGGCCGCCCATCCGGCGGTCGAGCGCCTGCTCGCGCCCCGGCTGGCGCTCACCACGGCCGAGCATCTCGCGTTCGAATGCGGGATGCACGTGCTCGTGGTGATCGCCGACATGACACACTACTGCGAGGCGCTGCGCGAGATCGCGACGGCGCGCGAGGAGATCCCGGGACGGCGCGGCTATCCCGGCTACATGTACACCGACCTCGCGTCCATCTACGAACGCGCGGGGATCGTCCGCGGCAAGCCGGGCTCCATCACGCAGATCCCGATCCTCACGATGCCGGACGACGACGTCACGCATCCGATCCCCGACCTGACGGGGTACATCACGGAAGGCCAGATCGTGCTGAGCCGCGAGCTGTACCGCCGCGGCATCGACCCGCCGATCGACGTGCTCCCGTCGCTCTCGCGCCTGATGGGGAGCGGGATCGGCAAAGAGCGCACGCGCGCCGAGCATCGCGAGTGGAGCGACCAGTTGTACGCGGTGTATGCGCGCGGCCGCGACGCGAGGACCATGGCCGCGATCGTCGGCGAGTCGGGCCTTCCCGGCGCCGATCATCGCGCGCTCACGTTCGCGGAGGCGTTCGAGCGCGAGTTCATCGGCCAGCCGGAGGGCCGGCGCACCATCGCGGAGACGTTCGAGGTGGGATGGCGCCTGCTCGAGACGCTCCCGCGCGAAGAGCTGCTGCGCCTTTCGGCCACGACCTGGGCCGCGCGCGACGCGGCCAGGACCGCGACGCCGCCATGAGCGCGCACACCCGCCTGCCGCCCACGCGCATGAACCTGCTGCGCGCCCGTCGCGACCTGGCGCGCGTCACGCGTGGCATTGCGCTCACCCGGCGCAAGCGCGAGGCGCTCGTGGCCGAACTCTTCAAGCTCGCGCGTCCCGCGGTGGATGTGCGGGCGAAGATCGCCGACGCCGTCACGCGTGCGGCGGAATCGCTCGCCGACGCGCTCGCGTTGCATGGCGCATCGGAGTTGAGCGCGATGGCATGGCCCGCGGCGGAACCGCTCGTCGAACTCCGGCCGGCGCAGGTCTGGGGCCTGGGGGTCAGCGACGTCGTGAGCCGGACGCCGGTGGCGAGGACGCTCGACGCACGCGGACTCGCGCCGGCGATCACGGGCCCCAGCGTCGTGTGGACTGCGGCGCTCTACGAGGAGCTGTCGGACCTGCTCATCGAGGCGGCGCCGCGGGAGCAGCGCGTGCGACGGTTGAGCGAGGCCGTCGGTGAAACGACGCGGCGCCTGCTCACGCTCGAGCAACGCGTCGCGCCGAATCTCCAGGCGCAGATCGGCGCCGTCCGCCAGCAGCTCGAGGAGCGCGAGCGCGAGGAGCACCTGCGCCTGCGCCACGTGAAGCGCGGCGCAGGCTGATCAGGTCACGCCCCCAGACTCGGCATGACGCCGGCGAGGCTCCTCTCGAAGCGGCGGATGGCCTCCACCGCGGCGGTGCGCTGCGGACGCACGCACAACATGGGCCTGGCGCCGGACCGCAGCACCTTGTCGGCCACGCTCCCGACGAGCAGCCGGGCGATGCCCCTGCCATGCGTCGCCAGCGCGACCACGTCCGGGTTCGACGTTTCGATGTGCTCGAGGATCCGGCGCGTGGGACGGCCGTGCACCTCGACGATCGACGACACGGTGAGCCCCTTCTCCCGGAGATCCTCGGCGATGGCATCGAGTTCGTGCTTGACCTCGTTCGCGAACGCATCGATGCCGAAGCGGTCGATCTCCGGCGCGAGCACCATCTCGGAGTCACCGACCCACGGCGGCACGACCACCCGGAACAGCTCGATTCCCGCGCCGAACGCCCGCGCGAAGGCCGTGACGTCGGGGAGGATCGACTCGGAGAGCTCGGAGCCGTCGAGCAGCACTAGCACCTTTGACGGCTTCGTGGGCCGCGCGGTGGCCGCCGCCGATATCGCGAGCACGGGCTTCAGCGTGTGCCGGATGACGTAGTCGGTCACGCTTCCGAACCACTGCGGCGCCCAGCCACCGGCGCCGTGCGTGGTGCAGACGATGATCCTGGCGTCGCACTCGGCTGCGGCTCTGACGATCTCCTCGCCCGGCAGCCCGATCCTGAATTCCGGCTGCACCGTGAGCCGTGAGTCGGTGCGGAGCTGTTTCGCCCGCGCCTCCAGCCATGCCCGCTTGACGTTCACGACCTCGGTTTCGACTTTTGCGTCGGGAATCACCAGCGGTGGAGCGTCCATCGAAACGGACGCCATGGGCGAATGCACGCGCACCACGCGAAGCGAGGCACCCGTCCGTCGCGCAAACTCCACCGCATGCGGAAGCGCGGCATCGGCCAGTGGTGAGCCGTCGAGCGGGACCACGACATTGTTCGACATCTCTTTCTCCTTGCGGGCGCCCGGCGCCCGCGCCCTGCGATCGAAGATGGTCGTGATGCACGATCGGCCGAGGGCGGCCGGAAGTCAGTCAGCGGAACCGCCCGCCGGGGGTCGGGATTGCCCTTGCACCGAGACCCGGAGCGGCCGCCGTCCCGGCTGATTCGGCGGAGGCGAGTTCGTCGTCGCGCACATCCGCCAGCAGGCGCACGGCGAACCAGGCACTGCCCACCGAGAGGCCGCCGATCACGGGGACGATCCCCATGGGCGCCGGCAGTCCCTTGGCGCGCATCACGAACGTCATCGCGATGATCGCGATTCCCATCATCGCGGCGAACACGAGGATCGGCACGGCGAAGAGCAGGCCGAGTGGACGCCGCTGCCACAGGAGTACCGATGTTGCGATCGCGCCGGGGAGGAAGAGCGCGAGATCGAGGACGTGGACCGGATTGACCGGGAACCCGCTCGCGCTGACGCTGGCCGGCGTGTGGCCGCCGATGATCGCCGGTACGACCTCCGCGAGCCAGAGTGCGGTGAAGCCGCATCCGAGGATCATCAGGAGGACCGCCGCTCCCTTGACGTGCGCGGAACGGGAGAACACCGCCGGCAGCATCGCAGCCTCGACGCTCGATGCCGCCCCGGCCAGCGCATAGGACGACAGGCCCAGGATCGCGACATAGACGAGGAACCACGAACCGAAGTGCACGAAGAACGCGTACAGCACGTACGAGTACACGGTGTACATCAGGGCGCCGATCCAGACCAGGTGCGCGCGCGCAAAGCCGAGGTGCACGTACAGCGCGCTGAACGCCAGCAGCGGGAAGGCAACGAGGACGTTCACGATGTCCTGTCCCGCGCCCTGCGCGGCCCATGAGACCGTTTCCCGCGCGTACGTTGCGCTGCTGAGCGCTCCGGCGGCGCTCGCGATCGCCATGAGCAACGCGGCGACGAGCGAGAGCACGATCCACACGCTGGACACTCGCATCGCTGTTTCTCCTTCGCTCGAGAGACTGACACTTCCCGGTACGACCTGCAGCATGCTCGCGGAACGGCGGTCGCGCAGTCCGGTGCGATACTCAACGCATGTCGGGCAATTGCCGATGGCGTACCAGGGTTATCACGGCGATCGTGCGACCACCGGGGCAGCTGAGCCCCTTCAATCGCGGGAGGCACGCATGTCCATGAAACGCGCGTTGCAGGTCGTATTTGCGATCAGCCTCATCGGCGTCGCGTTCTCCGGCACGCTCACATATCGCGAGCTCACCGGTGCGACGGCGCTGACCTGTCCATCGCCCGGAGCGCCGGGGACGATCCTCGGCTATCCGGCGTGCGTGTACGGGCTCTTGATGTACACAGTGCTGGCGATCGTGAGCGGGTTGGGACTTCGCAAAAGCGGCGCTGTCAACTGACAGCCGTACGTCCGGCGAGCGCATCGCCCCACCGCGACGCGCCCGCCGTCCATACGCGCCTACTTCGCCTTGATCTCCTTGATCTCCACTTTCCTCGCGGCGCTCTTCACTTCCGCGGCTTTCGGGATGTGAATGGTGAGCACGCCATTGGCGAACTCGGCCGCGACCTTCTCGGCGTTCACCGGCTTCGGAAACGCGAACGAACGGTAGAACGTGCCGAAGCTGCGCTCGTACAGATGCACGCGCTTCTTCCCGTTCCCTTCCTTCTTCTCCTCCTCCTTCGTGCCGCGAATCGTCAGCGTGTCGTCTTCGCACTCCACGGTGATGTCGGCGGGTTTGAGCCCGGGCAGCTCGGCCACGACGACGAAGTCCTCGGCATTCTCCGTGAGCTCGACAGCCGGCATCCAGCCGACCGGCTCGGTGAGGAATTCCGACGGCTCGACGAGCGCGCGGCCGAACGATTCCGGGAAGAACTGGCGGAGACGATTGCGCATCGTGTCGAAGTCGCGCGCGATGGGCGGTTCGAACAGCGCCGGCAGAAGCGAGATGCGAGTGGTAGCCATAACGACCTCCAGTGATGGTGCACTCGCAAGATGCGGTCCGCGCGCGGCGATGTCAGTCGGGCTTCCGCGAAAAATCGGTAAGGCCCGAGCCGTCAGTGAACTCTGGACGAATTCTCCGCTGTCGATCGCGCATGAGTGGCCGCGACTCGACGCGCGTCCACGCGGGCCCTGCCGCCACGACGGTCTCCACGTATATTCACGGTCGCATGCTCCTGCCTCTCTTCGTGGCGTTCCAGCTCGCCGCCCAGCAGCCCGCTGTCTACAACGCCCTGAAGGGGCAGACCGTCGCGAAAGCCGCCGCAGCCGACGATGCCGCCGTCACCATCGACGGGCGGCTCGACGAGCCCATCTGGCAGCGGGCCGCGGTGCTCACGGGATTCTCCCAATACCTCCCCACGGACCAGCGCCCCTCCCCCGACTCCACGGAAATCCTCGTCTGGTACTCGCCCTCGGCGATCTACTTCGGCGTGCGGGCGTTCGAGCCGCACGGCCCCGTGCGCGCCGCCCTCGCCGACCGCGACAAGATCTCCGCCGACGACAACGTCGAGATCCACCTGGACACCTTTCACGAGGGGCGGCGGACGTTCGTCTTCATCGTCAATCCGTTCGGCGTGCAGGCCGACGGCACGAAGAACGAGAGCGGCGGCTTCATCCCCGGCTCAAACGTCTTCCCCGGACAGACCGACCTCAGCGCGGACTTCAAGTGGGAGTCGAAAGGGCGGCTCACCGACTTCGGCTACGAGGTCGAGATCCGCATCCCGTTCAGCAGCCTGCGCTACCCCGATGCGCGCGAGCACCGCTGGGGACTGCAGTTCGACCGCCACGTGCAGCATTCGGGTTACGAGGAGACCTGGACGCCCGCGCTCAAGGGCGCGGCCAGCTTCATCGCGCAGGAGGGCGAGCTGCGCGGCATCACGGGCATCTCGCACGGCCAGCTGGTCGAGTTGAATCCGGAGCTCACGAGCACGATCTCCGGCGCGCCGTCGGCCGCGGACAGTTCGCGGTGGGGCTATTCGTCGAAGCCGGTGCTCGGGGGCAACGTGCGCTGGGGCATCGGCAGCAACTTCGTCCTCAACGGCACCATCAAGCCGGACTTCTCGCAGGTGGAGGCTGACGCCACGCAGATCGCCGCCGACGAGCGCTTTGCCCTCTTCTATCCCGAGAAGCGGCCGTTCTTCGTGGAGGGGAGCGACCTCTTCAACGTGCCCAACACGCTGGTCTACACGCGGCGGATCGTCCAGCCGGAGGGCGCGGTGAAGCTCACGGGCTCCCTCGCGCACAACGACATCGCCGTGCTCTCCGCGCTGGACGCGGGGAACACGACGGCGACGGGCCAGCAGCCGCTCGTGGACATCGTCCGCGTCCAGCACGACCTCGGCGGCCAATCCACCGCCGGCGCGTTCTACAGCGACCGCGTCGGCGGCGGCCGCGCGAATCGCGTCGGCGGCGCCGACCTGCACTACACGTTCGCCCGGCTCTACTTCGCGCAGTTCCAGGCGGTCATGAGCAGTACGAGCGCGGGCGGGAGCACGGTGAGCGGGCCGATGTGGGAGGCCGTCGTGGACCGCACCGGCCGGAATTTCGGCTTCCACTACAACGTGGTCGGCTTCCACCCCGACTTCGCGACCGACAACGGCTTCGTGGCTCGCACGGGCGTAGTCCAGCCGGGCATCGCGAATCGCTACACGTGGTACGGCGCGCCGGGCGCGTGGTTCGAGCGGTTCAACGGCTTCCTCCGGTTCGTCGGCACCTGGAAGTACGACGACTTCTTCGCCAGCCGCCACGTGCTCGAGCAGGCCGCCGCCCTGAGCGACCAGCTCACCTTCCGCGGAGGGTGGAACCTGAACGTGAATCCCACGCTCGCGAGCTATGCGTTCGATTCGGCCGCGTACGCTTCGCTTCGCGCGAGCGGGCCGGGCGGCGTTGCGCTGCCGTTCGTGCCGCGCGGAAGCCTGGCGCAGTCGATCGTGAACGTGAGCCTGGCCACGCCGCAGTACTCGGGCTTCACCGCATCGATCGGCGGCACCTTCGGCGATGATGTGGATTTCTTCGAGGCAGCCGCCGTGCGGCGCGCGGACTACAGCGCGTCGCTCGACCTTCGGCCGAGCAACCAGCTGCGCGTGAGCGCGACGTACGTGAGCTCCTCGTTCACCCGGCTCAGCGACGGCGTGAGGAGCGCGGCAACACGCATTCCGCGCCTCAAGGCCGAGTACCAGATCGCGCGTCCGCTCTTCGTGCGCGTCGTCGCGCAGTACACGGCCACCTCGCGCGTTCCGCTCACGGATCCGTCCACCGGGCTCACGCTGCTCGTGCCGTCCGGGTCGGGCGGCTGGGTGCCTTCGTCTCAACAGACGTCCAACCTCTTGCGCGCGGACTTCCTGCTCTCGTACCGGCCGTCGCCGGGAACCGTCTTCTTCTTCGGCTACGGCAACAGCCTGACGGAGCCCGATCCGCTCGCCTTCCAGCGCCTCCAGCGCACGACGGACGGATTCTTCGTCAAGATCAGCTATGTGTTCGGCGCGACGTTCGGGGCCGGACGCTAGCCAGCCGTTCGCCTGACAGGGACGACACGCGGACTTCGATGAAACGCCTCACGCCAGTACTCGTGCTCCTGCTGATCGGCGAGGCCTTCTGGCTCTGGTTCGCGCAACTGGACGATTCGGTGTGGCACACCCACCATTCCATCGGCGTGGCGATCACGGTGCCCACGTGGCTGCTCTGGGCGCGCGCACGGTACGATCTCGGAGGCTCCTTCACCGGACGTGCCGAGGCGAGAACGCTCGTCACGCGCGGTCTCTACTCCAGAATCCGGCATCCGATCTACATCTTCGGCGAGTGCCTGGTCGCCGGCCTCTTCGTCTTCTTCGATCAGCCCCTCTTCTGGTTGCTGTTCGCGGTGACCATCCCGATGCAGGTACTCCGCGCACGCAAGGAGGAACGTGTGCTCGAGGCGGCGTTCGGCGACGAGTATCGGTCGTACCGGGCACAGGTGTGGATCTAGCTCCGGAGCATCGGGCCATGCAGTGTGTCGGGCACGCGGACACACAGGGCGCGATGCCGTCAACGCGGGCGCCAGCGCACTTCGAGCGACTCGTCGAGTTCGCGTGAAGCGGGGAACCGCGCATCGTACCACGCCTTGACCGCGGGTGATACCGGGTCGCCGAATGCAGGCCGCAGATTCCACACGAGCACCGCCGCGCTTTCGGCCGGTGCCAGGCGCGCGACCAAGAGGGTGTCGCGCAGGTCGCGCGGGATGAACTCGAACACGTCGTGTCCATAGTACGGCGGGCCGGCGAGAAAGGACACCTCCGGAATCTCGGGTCCGGCGAGCACTGCCCTCCCCTGCCGGTGCGCGATGACGAGCGCCTGCACCGCGGCATACCGCGCGCTGTCGTCGGCGCTCACCCGCACCCCCCCGCGTGCCATCGGCAGCCGATGACCGAGATCGACACGCGCCGGGTAGCGGCCGAGTGTCCCGATGTCGCCGGGATGGATCGCGAGCACGGCGAAGGCGCCCAGCAGCACCAGAGTCCCGGCGAGCCGAGCACCCGCGTCGGGTGTCGCGTGCACGAGCGCGAGAAAGGCGAGCGGCGCGACGAAACAGAAGTACACGTTCGCCGAAAACGGAAACTGATTCAGCGCGAAGAGTGCGGCGAACGACGCCAGGGTCAGTGCGGCCTTGCGCTGCCGGGCGTCGCCCGCGCCCGACGGTGCGCTGCGGACGGCACGCACGGCGATCACCGCGATCGTCGCCGGCAGCAGGAGCCTCGCGCCTTCCCACACGGCACGGTACGCCACGGGAGAGCGGGAGCCGAACCACGCGAGCCAGAGACCCGCGGCAACCGAGATGAGCTTCACCACGCGCGATGCGCCCCATCGCAGCTCGATCGCAACGAACGCCAGCACGGCGAGCCCGCCCGTGGTCTCGTCGATGGACCTCATCTCCATGCGCATCGCGCCGATCCGTCCGAGCGGATCGACGAAGACGCCGCGCAGCAGCGCGGGGAGGGAGCCGGTGACGAGGTACGGAATCGCGAACAGCGCGGCCGGCACGGCGACGCCGGCGAGAAGCCACGCGGCCGGCGCAAGCACGTCGTTCCAGCGGCGTCCTCGCGACCGCGCGATCCGCGACTCGCGGACCGCAAGCGCCAGCACGAGCATCACCACCGGTGCCGCCAAGTGCAGCAACTCGGACGGCGCCCTGCGGTCGCGCAGCATCCACAGCACCATGCCCGCGAGCAGCACGGCGCCGGCGGTGAACAGCTCGCTCGCCCAGCGGCTGTGCGGCCCGAGGGGCCCGTCGCCGGCGTGATCGCGTTCCTGCGCGGCAAACACGATCGAGAGCAACGCCGCGGCCAGGAGATACAGCGCGGTGATCTTGACGGTCAGTCCCACTCCGATCACGGCGCCCGCCACGAGCAACCAGCGCGGACGCAGTGATTCGTTCCAGGCCAGCATCGCCGCCATGGCCGCCGTCGCGCAGAAGAGCAGATACCAGCTCGGCATGGCCGACGGATACACCGGAATCGTCCACATCGACACGGCGACGGTGATCGCCGCGGCCCACCACGGCGTCATGCGTTCCGTGGCGCGCCGCGCGATGCCGAACACGACCGCCAGCCAGCCGCACCAGACGCCGAGCAACGCATAGCGGGGCGCCATCATCGTGGTGCCGAACAGCCGCTGCGCGAGGGCGTGCCAGAATCCGAGGGCACCGGTGTACAGCTCCTCGAAGTCGCGGTGCGGCAGCTGCCCGAGCCTGATGCGTTCGGCGGTCTGGCCCAGCATGCCGTCGTCGTGCGGCGTCCAGCCGCGATCGAGCAGCGGCCACGCGATCAGTCCGGCAACGCAGAGCGACGCTGCGAGGGCGAGTCCGTCGCGCCAACGGGAGCCGGGGACCGGCGAAGTGGGCATGCAGTGACCCGGGCGGGTCTCGAACCCGCGACCTACGGATTAAAAGAAAGGCCGGAGTTCTTCCTTCGAAAGTGCGCGAGGAGTTCCAAGTTCCTGCCCGTTCTGAAGTTATCACAGGCGTTGTTCGGTCGCGCTACTCCGAGTACTTCGGCGCTCGGTGTACGTCGCGCGACAAATGGGGTGCAATGCGGGTGCAGATCGCGGCGAGCTCGGCGTCCGTGCAAGGCTAGGCGTCCAGCCATCCCAGAAAAAGCGGTCGGTGCTGCACGGCCGGCATGCGGCGTATCTGGCCGGGTGAGATTGACTCACCGAGACGCGATGCGAAGGCGCCAAAATCGTCTTAGACCGCGAATCCTCTGTAAAGGAAACGACGATCATCGCCGCGATGGCCGCGCCAATCCGCTCCGCCTCCAGCGATGCCGAGACCGTGCGGGAAAAGAGTCCGGCGTACGTGCGCACAATGGCCCACACATCCGTTTGCGATTCGGGCACCACGCCCGGTAGGTGCATGCGATGCCCGGGGAACGAGGCGACGAGCTCGCAGCCTTGTAGTGATTGTTCTTGCTCCAGCAACGCGACGATGCGCGCGTGCTATCCGCGCGGCGGCAGCGCGCCGGATTCCCAAAAGACGGCGATCTCGAACGTGGATTTCGCTCGGACCCACTGCGTGTCAGGATCCGCGAGGCGGTTTTTCCACGTCGCAAGGCCCGAGGTCGGCGCGTAGATGCGTCGTTCCATGAATTCACGCAGACAAAAGATGAAGAGGTTTGGTAAGCGCCCCCACGCGGATTCGCCGATTCACCCGGTGATCGCCCGCCTGGTGAGGGCGCTTACTCACCCAAAGTCAGCGACGCAGCGTCAGGCGCCTACGGCCTTTTCGATCTTGCCGACCGCGTGTTGGGTTTTTCCACCGATCTTCTCCATCGTGCCCTTGTCTTCAAGCTCGCGATTCCCGCTGATCTTTCCGGCATCCTCCTTGAGCTTGCCTTTGACCGCATGGAGTTTGCCTTCGACCTGGTCCTTTGTGCTGGGCTTCATGGGATTGTACCTCTGTTGGTCATGCGAGGAGGATGTGGCGCACCGTACCTGCAGTTTGCCCGTGCGCGCGCCGATCCACCATCAGCCAACGGAATGAATTCGGAAGTAGCTCGTTCGTGTCAGGGCGGCCCGAAGGCTCCGTCGAGCGCAACCTTGCCGATTGTGCGGCGGTCAACACGCGTGCGCCATGCTCAGAAGTCCGCCTCGGGGCCGCTAAACATACTGTCGCCAGTCATGCTCCACGGTCGACGCCATCGTCTTTGCCGCGCTGCGCAGCCAATCGACATTTCGCCGGCGAAGATCTTTGAGAATGCGACTCGAGGCGCGGGTACTTCCGAGGTGGACGTTCGCGGCCTCAGCGCCCATGGCATGTAACAGTTTCGCCTCGTCGCGCTGTTTGGGCAGATCCATGATGTCGATCGGGTGCGAATCAGGATCTAGCCGCCGGATGAGCCACCGTCCGCGAATCCGCTGAAATGGATCGTGGGAACGGACGGCCGTCGTCAGCGCCTCCTCGTAATAGCTGTCGCGGTGACCCGGTCCGTCGTGGAGCCACCGCGACGCCGACGGCACCATCGCCTTCGCTTCGCGCGCAATCCGTCCTCCGTCGCGTTCTGCGATCGCCACGAACCGCTGCTGGCCACGACTTCCCACTCCAGCCACGCGTCGCACGATGCGATGTGCCATGCCCGGACGTCGCAGCGACTGCCTGAGCGCTCGACTCGCATCGCGAGGAACGCCGTGGTGAACCGTGCGACACCGGTCGAACTTGTCCCAGAAATCATTCGTCGGTTTGATGTATCCGAGCCCCAGTTTCTCGTGATGCTCGGAATGCTCGGCCAAAATGAACGGCCGGCCGCCGCTCGCAAGCGCGTGGCGATATCCTTCCAGAATTGCGTCGCATCCCTCGCGCAGTCTGATGCCGAGCACCTGACGGTCCCGCAAGATTTTCACGCTGGTCGCGAGGCGTACCAGGTCGTTGGTATAGGGCAGCGGATAGGATTCGTCGAAATCATCCACGCCCCACGCGAGCCGACCCTCGGCATCACGCCACGTTCCATAGCTTCCGACGTGGAGGTCGCCCACCGCCAGGATCGAGGGAGCGCGACAGAGGTCCGCGCAGAGCGCCGGCCATTGCTGCGCCCACCGATAGTAGGTGCCGCGAAAGAACGCAAACGCATCGCCGCGCATGCCGGCATGCTTGGCGCGCAGGTCCGACTCGACAATGGGCGTGCACCGGCGCATCCACTCCTCGTATCCACGGGCCGCTTCATGAATGTTCATCGAGCGGAATGGCCCTGAAGGTCATGGACAAGCAGGCGTTGCACACCCGGTTGCAGATCGCTGCGTATTCCCACGGAGAGCACACCGCGTCGTAGCACTCTGCTGTGGACACAGGCACCAAGACTAGAAGTGGCTGAACAGACCAACGAGGATGATCAGTGGAATCGGAACCCCGAGGAAGAGCAACAGAATCGAGCGCATATAGCGACCTCTCTAGCGTGTGGGTT
>OCZT010005700.1_pt1 | contig 12393 bp, 13 predicted proteins | sample 1539031 | NCBI WGS metagenome assembly OCZT01 (sample SAMEA3539308, study PRJEB22396) | soil metagenome | biome: tundra; feature: field; material: soil | place: USA | collected 2010-05 | depth 0.15 m
CATGTCGGTCGCGAAGACTTCCGCCGGGCGGTGGTCGATGCCGTGGTCAAGAACGTCGTTCTCGAGCCCGGTTAACTTCCGCGACCGATAGCCATGGGCATACGTTCGAGGCTAGGAAAGTTGCGGTGTAGCAAACCCGGACCCAAAGAGTGCTGTTCATGGGTCTTGAGTCCACCCACATGTAGTAATCCGAGGGGGCCTCTGGGCCTCAAACCGGCTCGAAATGCGCAGGGAGCATTCGCTGATTGGTGTGACGATCCGCACAAGGCGAGCTAGACTGGCTCCGTCGCCAGTTGGCACCTGGCGGCGACGGTTCCAGCTGGTGGCCAGGGCCGGGCCCTGGCGGTTTGGGGGACAATTGCTATGGCTGAAGTCAGAACGGCAGCGCCTCCGGCGATCGCAAACCCCGCGGCTCTAGGACTCGGTGGGTTCGCACTGACCACCTTCGTCCTGAGCACGCACAATGCGTTCCCCACCCAGGCGCCAGACCTGACCTGGGTCGGCCTGGCATTCTTCTACGGAGGGCTGGCCCAGTTCTGCGCCGGCATGTGGGAGTTCAGGACGGGCAACACGTTCGGGGCCACGGCGTTCGCGACCTACGGCGCCTTCTGGATGTCACTGGCATTCTTCTTGGTGCTGGCGTTGTGGGGCAAGGTCCCAGGCGGCGACGTCACGAAAGACGTTGGTTGGTTCCTTCTCGCGTTCGCGATTTTCAACACTTACATGCTCTTCTGGAGCGCCCGCGTCAACATGTCGGTCTTTCTTGTCTTCTTGACCTTGGAAATCACCGAGATCCTGCTCTTCATCGGAAACTTCAATGGCAGCGCTGCAGGAAATGGCCTGGTCGCGCTGGGCGGCTGGATGGGCATCGTGACGGCCATCGTGGCCTGGTACGGCTCGGCGGCGGTGGTGGCTAACAGCATGCGTGTCAAGCCGATCCTGCCGGTTGGCAAGCCGCTCTGGTCCTAAGGCGTCTTCGTTCGGAAGCCAATGAAGCATCGCACAGGCGCATAGGGGCGCCTGTGCGTTTGGTTATGTTCGTAGTCATGGAGGTGAGACGATGAGTGAAAACGAGGTCTCGGAGGCTGAAATTGCTGTTCATTGGCGCGAGGAGGAGTACTTTCCGCCGCCAGCGAAGTTCATCGGTCAGGCGAATGCGAGCGACCCTGCCATCTTCGACCGATTCGCCGAGAAGAACTTCCCCGAATGCTTCAAGGAATACGCCGACCTTCTGACCTGGGACAAGTACTGGCACACCACGCTTGACACCAGCAACCCGCCATTCTGGAAGTGGTTCGTCGGCGGCATGTTGAACGCCTCTTACAACTGCGTGGATCGCCACCTGGCCAAGTATCGGAACAAGGCCGCGTTCATCTGGGTGCCCGAGCCGGAGTCAGCTCAGACGGTGGTAATGACGTACCAAGAGCTTTACGAGCGCGTCAACGAGTTCGCTGCGCTGCTCCGGGACTTCTGCGGGCTCAAGCAGGGGGATCGGGTGACCCTCCACATGCCGATGGTCCTCGAGCTGCCGATCGCCATGCTCGCCTGCGCCCGGCTTGGTGTCATCCATAACCAGGTGTTCGGAGGGTTCAGCGGCACGGCGTGCGGTGATCGAATCGCAGACTCGGGGAGCGACATCCTCATCACGATCGACGCCTATTACCGAAACGGCGACCTTCTGGATCACAAGGCCAAGGCCGAAGACGCAATCGCGGCGGCTAAGAAGAACGGCGCTAAGGTCCAAAAGGTGCTGGTCTGGCAGCGCCACCCCGGAACGTATTCGTCCAAGTCCCCGATGGTCAAGGGGCGCGATTTCTTCGTGGACGAGGTGCTCGCCGATTATCGAGGGAAGATCGTGGAGCCAGTCTCCATGCCGGCCGAGGCGCCGTTATTCCTTATGTACACGAGCGGTACGACCGCCCGGCCCAAGGGCTGCCAGCACAGCACCGGTGGCTACCTGTCATACGTTGCCGGAACGTCGAAGTACTACCAGGACATCCATCCGGAAGACACCTATTGGTGCTTCGCCGACATCGGATGGATCACGGGCCACTCGTACATCGTCTACGGTCCGCTGGCCCTGGCGGCCACCAGCGTCATGTACGAGGGCGTCCCCACCTACCCGGATGCGGGCCGTACGTGGAGAATCGCCGAGCGCCTGGGGGTCAACATCTTCCACACCGCTCCGACGACCATTCGCATGTTGCGCAAGCTCGGTCCCGATGAGCCCAAGAAGTACAACTACCACTTCAAGCACATGACGACGGTCGGTGAGCCGATCGAGCCTGACGTGTGGAGGTGGTACTACCACACCGTCGGCAAGGACGAGGCCGTCATCGTCGATACGTGGTGGCAGACCGAGAACGGCGGCTTTCTAGGGAGCACGCTGCCGGCGCTTCAGGCCATGAAGCCTGGGAGTTGCGGCCCGGGTGTCCTGGGCATATATCCGGTGATCAATGACGAGAAGGGGAAGCCGGTCCCGGCCGGAAGCCGGGCAGGCAACATATGCATCCGCAATCCCTGGCCTGGCATTTTTCAGACCATCTATGGCGCGCCGGATCGGTTCGTGCAGATTTACTACGAGAAGTACTGCAAAGACAAGAACAGCAAGGACTGGCGCGACTGGCCATATTTCGCCGGCGATGGCGCCCTGCAGGCTGAAGACGGGTATTTCCGGATCATCGGACGCGTCGACGACGTGATCAACGTCGCCGGACATCGACTCGGCACCAAGGAGCTGGAATCGGCGACTATCACCGTCGAGGAGATCGCGGAGGCCGCCGCCGTGCCCGTCATCGACGAGGTCAGAGGGCGGGCCGTAGAAATCTACGTCGCTCTGAAGCCAGGGTACAAGCCAAGCAAGGAGATCGAAGACAAGGTGGCAGCCGCAATCGAGAACTTGATCGGGAAGATCGCACGGCCGAAGAACGTCTGGATCGTCCCCGACATGCCGAAGACCCGATCGGGCAAAATCATGCGCCGCGTAATTGCAGGCATCTCTAACTTCACGGGCACGGGCGACATCACCACGCTCGCGAATCCAGAGGTCGTCGAGACCATTCAGCATCACGTTCAGGCGGAAAAGGTCGAGCGCGGCGATGTGCCCCGCAAGCTGACGGCGCAAGAGCTCGAGGAGATAAAGGCCTTCGGGCAAGCGGAGTAGGTAGCGTCAAAACAAACCAATTAGAGGGAGGGCGCACGCGCCCTCCCTCTAGGGACGCGATTCGCGCCTTTCGCCCCGACCATCTCCGCGGTCATCTGCACGCTTGAACCCAAGCTCTGTAACTGCTCAATCACACAAGGTCACATGGCCCTGAGCGCCCGGGACGCTCGCCTCTGACCCGGGTCGGCTTCAGCATCGAAACTCGTAGCAGTGGGGGCGAACCTGATGATCGACGAACAAGACAAGTTGCTTTCTCAGGTGACGTTCTCGGGGACCGACGACAAGGTGACAGAGCCGGTGGGCGCGACCACGGCCCTGGCCCAAGCGCAGGGGGCGATCGCCCTCTTCATCTGATGGGCACCAACAGTGCGACCATCCGCGTTGCACATCAGGGTGGAGACCGCCTGCTGATAGAGACGCGCGGGCACGAGCTTCGCTCCGACCAGCCGGTCGAGGATGGGGGCGATGACAGCGGCCCCACCCCTACAGAGCTGTTTCTGGCAGGCCTTGCCGGCTGCGTCGCTTTCTACGGAGCCCGGTTCCTGCGCCGGCACGGGCTGGCGACAGAAGGGCTCGTCGTGACCTGCAACTACACATGGGCTGCGAATCCGCATCGAATCGGCGAGATCGACCTCTCAGTGGAGGCGCCGACCCTGACGCCGGAGCGGCGCGAAGCTTTCTCGAGGGTGATCGAGCACTGCACAGTGCACAACACCCTGCGGCAGTCGCCAGAAGTGCGAATCCGCGTGGCGCCGGCGCCAGCCGCCGCTGCTTAGTCAAGGTGTAGCGGCGCGATCACTCGTGTCCGTTTCCGTTCCTCATGCACACCCATAGAGTCGACGGGCTCCATCTGCATCACGACAGCCCGTCTACCGCCCAACTTGTCTAGCCAGGCAACGGGCCCGCGGCGTTCTCCCTGGATCGTCGTGACCGTTCAAGAGAAGTTGCGAAGCTTGCCCCAGATCTGTGCGATCGGAGCCTTGAGCTGACAGAAGGTGACTGGAGCGCCTTGCTCCAGACCTGCGACGTCGTATGGCACGGTGAGGTGTGCGACGAGTGTTGGTGATGTGCACATCCACGCGACATCAGACGGCTGGTAATCCACCATGAGCGCATCGGTTGCCAGAAGATTGGCCGGCAGCCAGTACCAGTCACTCAGCTGTGGGCTGACGACATCGGGAAGGAGCTTTGGATTGCCATAGATCTGGAGCGTGCCCGGAACGCCGTAATAGGCCGAAATGATGACCGTGTTGCTGCGCTCCGATGCGGGGAGGTCGTCATAGATCGTCGTCACCTGGTTCGCGATGTCGTGCCACCCCACGCTGTCCGCAAAAACCTCGTTGATGGTATCGAGACGGAGGACGTGAATTCGATCTGGAGGCGTGACCGGGACGACGAGGAAGAAGAACGTGGCGAATTCGAGCACGGTCGAAACGACCACGGCGATCTTGAGGCCTGAGCGAAGCTTTGGGCGCTGGATTTGGGAGATCGCCATGAGCCCTTGAGCCAGAGCGATTGGAATTGTTCCGGCCGCGTAGTAAGACTTACCCACGAAGAGGAAAAGGACCAGTGGAACGGCGCAGGCGATTCCGACCGGACGCAGCAGTCGACTGCGGAACAGGGAGATCATCCCGGCTAGCCACAATGGAATGAGAAAGAAGAAGTAAACGCCGAACTGGATGAGGTAGGCAACAGGGCCACCACCGCCCCCGCCGTGGTTGGTGACATAGATGACGGACGGGAAGCCCTCCACGACCTGCCAGACGAGATTCGGTGCCCAGATGAGAAGCGCGATCGCGGCGGCGATCCATGGGTATCGCGTCCGCAGCTCCATCCGCAGCGATGGGGTGAGGAGGACGGCGATGCCGATCCCCGCGATGAGCCCAACGATGGTGTACTTCACCTCGAGCCCGATCCCCAGCGTGATGCCGAGATAGATCCAGTACCTGGGCCGCCGGTCGATGACAAGGCCGAGGAACCAGTAGAGGGCGACCATCCAGGTCACCTGATCGAAGGTCACGGTCTGGAAGACCCAGTTAGTGCCGAGCAGGTATGGCGCCGCAATGGCTGTGAGCAGTGCAATTCCCTGGAGCCGCAGCGAGCCGCCAAGCCGACGGACATAGGCGCCTGAGAGTGCGACGAGGAAGCCGCCCAATAGCGACGGGAGCACGCGAAGGGTCCAGGGACTGACGCCGAGGAGTCCGGTCTCTAGTCGAGCAAGGAGTGGGACGAGTGGTGGAAAGTCGACATATCCAAGCGCTGGATGGCTGCCGCAGGCGAGGTAGTAAAGCTCATCAGTATGGAAACCCAGAGTGCCATTGGTTGCAAGGTGGAGGGCAATGATGCCTACTGCTGCACCTCCAAAGAGAAGCACAGCTGTACGGCGGGAATGTTGCTGGCTGGGCAAAGCGTTCAAGCCGAGCGACATCGTCGGCAGGTTAGCAGCCGGAGAGAGCGGTCGTTCAGGGGGTGATTAGCCCTCTGAAGGTCTCTAGATCGCTCGCGGGTGGACTCGAAATGAACTCAAAACCCTCGAAAACGATCTCCATGAACCGACCTGCGTCATCCGTTCGACCTCGGTGCCCACGATCCGCACGGCGTTGGCGTGCAGGTCATCTCGGACAATTTCAAGCTCGCGGCGCACTACCGACATGTCGGGTGCCGTCCGGCGCGTCGAGATGGCATATCCCGGGCCGCGGAACATCGTTCCCGTGTCGTAGTGGACTCCTTGGTGTTGCACGTCGCCTCCTCGCCCCCGCCGCCCTTAAGCTAGCTGGCCTCTCGCCCGGGACCGATTTCCATAGCTGGACGGATGCGGGATCAGCGAGTGCGCAGCACCGCCGTCCAGCTCAACCTCTGACCTCCGCGGACGAGACTTGAGGCGTAGATACGGCCGGCGAGCCTGGCCATCCCGTAAATGGACGCCAGCATTATCAAGATAGCCAGTGGCATCTCCCAAATCGCAACCTGGCCCAGCGCGAGTCTTGCCGGCATAAGGGCGGGCATCAGCGGAGGGACGAAGGAAACGACCCTGACCCAAGGAGCGTCAGGTGAGGCGATGGTTGCGTACATTAGCAGGTAGCCTCCAACGAGAAACACGGTGAAGGGCGCGCTGACAGATTGCACCTCTTCCTGTCGCGCAACCATCGCTCCGGCTGCCGCGTAGCCGAATGCGAACAACGTGTACCCGAGGACGAACCACAACAGGATGGCCGGGAGCAGAACCCACACCTCCGGTGGCACCAACGAACTCTGGACAATAGCGTTGGCTAGCAAGGCGGCGCCTATGGTGACCGCCATTTGAGTGAATCCCACAAGACCGATTCCGATCACTTTGCCGGTCATCAGATCTCTCGGCGTGACCGCCGCCAACAGCACTTCCGCAGTCCGTGAGGTTTTCTCCTGAGCAACCCCGCTGGCGACCGCGTTGCCGAAGATACCAAGGGTGAAGAAAAGAAGGATCCCGGCGGCCAGCGCCGCGATCCTGCGGCCTGCGATGTCGGAGGACGCCGGCTCAAGAGTCACCGTGCTTATCGGCTCAGGCTGTTGTGCGGCGCCCACGACCGAAGGGGACACGCCGGCTTGGGTCAGCACATCTCGCTGATGAACCTCCTCGACGACTGCACGCAGCACCGCAGCCAGGGTTGGTGACACCGTCTGGTAGAACTCGATGCTTGCCGAACCGGTGTCTAACCTCAGGGCGACGTCAAGAGTTGCGCTCCCTCCACGCAATGACGAGAACGGCCCTCCGCCTTGGCCCGAGCCCAGGCCCGATGTCTGCTTGGGCGTCAGCTCGGACCTGGCGGTGGCGTCATCGCTCACATTCACAGTCGTCATGTCCACCCCGGAGGCTTTGGCGGCGGCCACAAGCGTAGGCGCGAGCGCTTGAGCTGAGGGACCGACGAGACCGACGGCGTATGACTTTGTAGGCGAGCTGAACAGGGCCGAACCGGCGATCAGCGCTACTGCAATGACCGTGGTGATGCCAGTCAAGATCCAGGTCGCACGTCCGCGGAGTCGCTCAGAGATCTCGCGACCAGCAATCAGCCGAATCGACTTGAGAGGATTCAATTGCTCACCAGCTGGCGGTAGAGCTCGACCAAGCCGCCAGTTTCAAGGCCGAACTGCTCGACCAACCCCGCCGCCATCGCCTGACGTAGCACGGCCTGTGTGTCCATGCCTGGGGTCACCGCGAGCAGCACTCCAAGCGGATCTTTACTGATCACCTCAACTCCTTTCAAGTTGGCAGTCCAATCGGCCGAGCTCGCGACCCTGACGCGCAGCCTCTGAGGCGATCTGGCTCGCAATTCGTCAAGCGTCCCGCTGACCAGCACCTTGCCCTGCTCGAGGATCACGATCCGGTCGCAGAGCCGCTCGACGAGGTCGAGCTGGTGACTGGAGAAGAGCACGGCCGTGCCCCTGGCGGTCTCGGCGCGCAGCACCTCGGATAGCGAATCGACCGCCGACGGATCCAATCCTGCGAATGGTTCGTCCAGCACCAGGAGCTCGGGCTGGTGAACGAGGGCAACGGCAAGCTGGACTCTCTGCTGGTTGCCGTGGGAAAGAGCCACGACCCGGTCCAGCTCTCGACCCTCGAGACCAAGGCGCGTGAGCCATCGCTGGGCCTCACTCCTGGCGGCGGGCAGCGCGACCCCGTGCAGTCGGGCGAAGTAGGCGATCTGGTCGAGAACGCGCATCTGGGGGTAGAGACCGCGCTCCTCCGGCATATAGCCGAAGCGCAGCCGGTCAGATAGAGCAACAGGATGACCGGACCACGTGATCGACCCACCCAGCGGTCGATAGATGCCCATGACTGCACGCATGGTGGTGGTCTTGCCGGCTCCGTTGCGGCCCACCAGCCCTACGATCTCGCCTCCGTTGACGGCGAGAGACAGCTTGTCTACGGCAACCCGGTCGCCGAAACGTTGGTACAGCTCCGAAATCTCAAGCATCTGTCAGATTGGTATCAAGTTGATAGACTGTCGAATCATACAGCCTGTACCGGAGGAAGGTAATCGCTTGCGTGCGACAGCATCTGAGCTATGAAGGTGGTCCCGATAGTCGGTGCGGTGGTGTCCGCCGTCCTCATAGTGATCGGCCGTACACAAAGGAACAACCCGGTGGCGATCGCCGGCTACATCGTGCTGGCGCTATCGGCGGCCCTCTATTTCTACTTGCGGTCGCGATAGCGGAGCGCAAGGTCGAGTGATGTTGTTGCCCTCCTGCGAGCATCTGATCGCCTAATCCGCCTCATACATAAAGGAGAAGCAGAGTGCCTGGGGTGAGAAGGAGCGACGTTATCGTCGACATGCCAAGTCCGCCTCTTGAGGAGCGCCGCATTGTCGGCATCGCTGGGTTGCCGACGCTGGTCGTCGGCGTTGCGGCCCTCATCGGCGGAGCCGGGCTTCTAGGGACGGCGCTGTCAGAAGTAATTCAGCACCGCAGGAGCGCACCTGTCGTGGCTCTCTACTTGGCCGCGCTTCCACTCATCGCGTTGGGAATCACTGCGATTCGTGGACTCATTGCGGTTGCTCCCGGCGAGGCCCGAGTGGTCCAGTTCTTCGGCAGCTATGCCGGCACGATTAGAGAGAGCGGCCTACGCTGGGTGAATCCGCTGTCCAACCTGCTCGTCGTCCTCTGTAGTGACCAGGCGACCCAGCCCGTGGTCGACGTTGGATCCCTCTACCAGTGAGGAAGCCAGTTAAGAGTGTTTCGGAGCGAAGGAGCGTCCTTGTCAGACTTGATCCTGCGGTCCACGACGCAATAACTCGTTGGGCTCAGGACGAGCTGCGCAGCAGCAATGCACAGATCGAGTTTCTGTTGCGCATTGCCCTTGTCGACGCTGAGCGCTTGCCAAGTGCGCTGAGTATTGGGCGCGCCGCCCGGGGCAACCATGCCCGGTCGTCTCCTCGGCAACGAGCCGGATGATCGACTGAGCGGTCGCGCCTCTGAGACGGTTGGTCACATTGACGCGATTCGATGGCGGCCAGTTCGTCCCCGAGGAAACCCACGAGAACAGCCTTAAGAAGGTCCTCGGCGAATTGACTCGCTGGGCGGCCGCGCTGCGCGCCACTTGGAGCTGGGATGCAAAGCACAGGACCGTGAGGCACCGGTTCAAAATCCCAAGGCGTATTGGTTTGGGCAAAGACGAAGAGCTACGCCGCCCAGCCCGTCTGTGCAACGACGATGTCTGGCCGCTCTCGCAAACGATGACGATATCCGGAGCGTTATCAGGAGGCCACGAACCGGAGGCGGAGCTCTGAACCTCCTCCCTCCGGTAGTTTTGATCAGCACACCGTCTCGACCGTCCACGGCGCGCCGTGGCCCTGGTTGGGCGCGCGGTCTGCCTCAGCCGTGTAGTAGAGGCCGGTACCGTCGAGCGTGAGCGTCCCATGGGAATCGGCCAGCGTGCTGGTCAGGGAAGCCCCCGCCGGCGGGTTGCCACGTCCGCGAGCGGCACCTGCATTACGAGCGTGCCCGCCGTTTCTCCGGCGTAGACACCCGGGTTGGCGGTCCCAGTGATACCGCCGTTCACAGGATTGAACCTGCCACCGCTGAACGTCCCGTCACTGAACGAACCAGACGGCTGCGGAGCCGGATCCGGTGCTGGTCGCCTGCGCGTAGTACTCGACGCCGGCGTCCACGAGCACCGCGCCGCCGTCCCGGAAGCGGCCATCGCGGTCGTAGAACTGCAAATAAAATGACTACTATGAGTCAGCGCTCAGGGGTGCCAACAATTCGCTTTGACGCCACGCTGTACACGATCGCCAACTGGACTGTTTTGCGCTTGCCTGAGAAAGCGAGCGTGAAACTGCCGTCGCGCGGGCAGGTGGCAGTACAAGGAACGATCAATGGCCATGGGTTCCAGACGGTGTTGGAACCAGACGGCTATTTTGGCCACTGGATGAGGATTGAAGGAAAGCTGCAACGAATCGCTGCTTTAAGCGCGGGTGACACCGCGACCCTCGAAATTGAGTCACTCAAAGACTGGCCGGAGCCGAACGTGCCACAGGATCTTGACACAGCGCTGGCAGCTGCCCCTCATAAGATCCGAGAGCTATGGAAAGGTATTACGCCGATGGCGCGCTGGGAATGGGTCCGCTGGGTCAATGCAACCCAAAACCCTCATACACGCAAACGACGGGTCGTAGTAAGTATCTCGAAAATGAAAAGCGGAAAGCGACGGCCCTGCTGTTTCAACCTTGCCGCATGCACCGACCCGAACCTGTCAAAAAACGGCAGGCTTGTTGAGCCAGTGTGATTTGTCGTGTTCGACGTCGTCAGGCCGTACACGGCAGCCCCGTACGAATTAGGTGTGCCATACAGGCTGGTGATCACGGATAACGGGCCGCCTTTGTCATGACCAGTCGCGCTGGTGCATATGCGCGCGTTACCGATGCTTTGAGTCTGGCCGCGCTGAACGATGGCGACGCGCTTTCCTTCACTCGCCTTCAGAGCATGCTCGACCTGACGCCCAGCAACCTGATCACGCATCTTCGAGAGTTCGAGGACGCCGGCTATCTCACGAGCGAGAAGACCTGGGATGGGGCCGGATCGACGACCACAAGGACCCTTACAACACGAGGTCGCGCGGGGCTGGACCCGTACACCGAGGCGCTGCGCAATCTGCTCGGCGGGCTGGCATTGTGAGCGCGGCGCCAGCGGTCACGGTTCAAAACCTCGTCAAGAAGTATGGACGTTTGGTTGCCGTCAACGACGTCTCCCTTTCCATACATGACGGAGAGATCTTCGGAATCATCGGACCCAACGGCGCCGGCAAGACGACCACCGTGGAGTGCATCTCTGGGCTGCGCGCTCCCAATTCGGGATCAATCAGCATCTACGGGCTTTCTCCGCGGAAGGACCGAGACAAGGTCAGAGAGTTTGTCGGTGTCCAGCTGCAGGAGGCCGCACTTCCCCCACGGATCAAGGTGGGGGAGGCGGTGAGGCTCTTCGCCTCGTTCTACCCCAACCCCCTCGAGCCGGACCAGTTGCTCGAGTCACTGGGCATCAAGCAGTTCGATAACTCCTCGTTCAAGAACCTTTCCGGCGGCCAGAAACAGAGGCTGTCCATCGCCCTGGCTCTGGTGGGAAACCCCAGGCTCGCCATCCTCGATGAGCTGACCACGGGGCTTGATCCTGAGGCAAGGCGTGAAATCTGGGGCCTCATCGAACGCATGAGGGACCGTGGCGTGACGGTGATCCTGGTGACTCACTTCATGGACGAAGCAGAAAGACTGTGCGATCGCCTCGCGCTCATCAACCATGGGACTGTCATAGCGCTAGACACTCCAGAAGCGATCGCGGCGAGAGCAGGGGGGAGCAGGGTCCGATTTGTCCCATCTCAACCGGTTGACGAGCAGACCCTGCGAGCGATACCCGGTGTGAACGAAATCGAGAGAAAGGAGAGGTACGTCACCGTCACCGGTACGGGCGATCTCGCGGGATCTCTCATCAATGCGCTGGCAGCCATCGGAGTTCGAGTATCAGATGTGGAGGCAAGAAGTGGGAACCTCGAGGATGCCTTCATCAAGCTGACGAAGGAAGACGCCTCAAGCGTTGGGAAAGGGGTTCAGGCATGACTGGTTATCGTCTTGGGTGGATGAGTCGCCGGTCGCGCGTTCAGTTCGCCGAACTGCTCAAGGTCCAGAGCAAGCTCGCCTTGCGAGAACCCTATGCCCTTCTTGGCGGGCTGGCACTCCCAGCCATCCTCCTGGCGGTGTTCGGGTTCATCGGACAGGCGCAGCCAGGAAACGTTGGCAGCACCGGGTTGACGATCATCGACCTTTGGACCCCAACCATCTTGGTCATCTCGCTCCTAATCATCTCGGTTTCCCTGCCGAACACTCTGGTCAGAGATCGTGAGATCGGCTGGCTGAGAAGGGTTTCCACGACACCGCTTCATCCGTCCAGGCTGCTTGCCGCGCAGCTGATCATCGATCTGATTCTTGCGGCGGCGGCGGTCCTGATAGTCATCCTGGAAGGCGCGCTCGTGTTCGGCGCGTCACTCCACGTGCAGATTCTGCCTTTTGCTGTTTCGCTCCTGCTCTCGATCGTCGAGCTTTTCGCACTTGGCCTGGTGCTCGTTGCCTTGGTGCCGACACAGGCGGTCGCACAACCTGTCGCCGGAGTGGTTACCTTCGGTTTGATGTTCTTTTCGGGTCTGTGGGTTAACCCGGCACAGGTGGGCGACCCTTTGCGGACGATCATGTATTACTCGCCGAGCGGCG
>OCZT010005701.1_pt1 | contig 12388 bp, 11 predicted proteins | sample 1539031 | NCBI WGS metagenome assembly OCZT01 (sample SAMEA3539308, study PRJEB22396) | soil metagenome | biome: tundra; feature: field; material: soil | place: USA | collected 2010-05 | depth 0.15 m
GCGACGCGACCAGGACCACGCCGTGTTTTTTCGCGAGCGATTGAAACGCCTGTGTGCTCGGCCCGGGAATGGGCTCGGCAAGCGCGAAGTTCGCCTGGTGCTCGCTCTGGCAGAAATATTGCGAGCGAAACAGCTCCTGCGTGCAGATGATGTTTGCGCCGCGTTTCGCCGCGCACTCGGCGAGTGCGAGTGTCTTCTGCAGGTTCGCCACCGGATCGCGCCCGCAGGCGTGCTGGAGAAGGCCGAGCGTGACGTTCATGGCGCGGCGGACGCGACGCGCGTCAATAGACCACTTTGTTCAGCGGATACTCGACGATGCCCTCGGCGCCCAGCGCCTTGAGCTGCGGGATGATTTCGCGGCAGACGCTCTCGTCGATAATCGTCTCAAGCGCGATCCACTCCGGTGAACTCAGCGGTGAAATCGTCGGGTTGCGCAGTGCCGGCAGCGCCTTGACGACGGCATCAAGCGCGGCTTTCGGGAGATTCATCTTAAGGCCGACCTTCGACTCCGCCTCGAGCGCACCGCGCAAGAGCAGGGCAATGGTCTCGATTTTGCGGCGCTTGGCTGGGTTAGCCCAACTGTTCTTGTTGGCGATGAGCTTCGTGTTGGTCTCGAGCAGCGTGTCGACAATGCGCAGCTTGTTCGCCCGCAACGATGAGCCGGTCTCGGTGATGTCGACGATGGCGTCGACGAGATCGGGCACTTTCACCTCGGTGGCACCCCACGAAAACTCCACCTCCACCTTCACGCCCTTGTGTTTGAAATAACGCTTCGTGGTGTTGACGAGTTCGGTGGCGACGCGTTTCCCAGCGAGATCGGCGGCGGTTTTGATTGGCGACGCTTCGGGCACGCACAGCACCCAGCGGGACTTCTGCGTCGAAACCTTGCTGTAAATCAAATCGCAGACGTCGACGACATCGGACGCGTTTTCCTGAATCCAATCGTGCCCGGTCAGGCCGCAGTCGAAGAAACCGTGCTCGACATAGCGGCTGACTTCCTGGGCGCGGACGAACCGGCCGTCGAGCTCCGGGTCATCGATTGACGGCCGGTAATTGCGTGAGTTCGTGGTGATTTTCCACCCGGCTTTGGCGAACAGGGCTTTCGTGGATTCCTCGAGGCTGCCCTTCGGCAGTCCGAGCATGAGAAGTGGTGCGTGGTCAGACACGCCGACACGGGACACCCCGTCGCGGGTGCGTTCAAGCAATTTCCGGCTGAGCTGCCCCTAGGTTGACAATCGGGGGGTAACCTCATACCACTTCCGTTGTTCGGTATGATCACTATAACTCCTCCCCGCACTGAGCCCAAACCGCTTATCGTCATCGTTGAGGATGAGGCCGAACTCGCCGCGCTCATTGCGCAGCACCTCGAGAAGGCGGGGATGCACACGCAGATCTGCACCCGGGGCGAACACGCAGCCCGCTTTCTCAAAAAGAATTTTGCCAACCTGATTCTCCTCGATATCACGCTGCCCGATCGTTCCGGGTTTGCCGTGCTGGAGGACCTGAAAGCCGCCGACATCTCCGTGCCGGTCATTTTCCTCACCGGCAATATTGAGGAAATGACCAAGATCCGCGGCCTCAATATGGGCGGCGACGACTACATCACCAAACCGTTCAGCTATGACGAGCTCGTCGCGCGCATCAACGCCGTCCTTCGCCGCACCGAGTCCAAGGCGGACATGAACGTCACGAAGAACGTGAAGATCAGCGACGAGCCGTTCGATTTCTGCGGCGCCCGGATCACCCCCGTCCGCCTCGAGATCGCGTTTCCCAAGGAGCCCGTCCTCAAACTTGGTCGCAAGGAACTTGGCATCCTCGCCTACCTCAACGCGCACCACGGCAACGTGATCACGCGCAAGGCGCTCATCCATGCCGTCTGGGGTATTCATGCCGACGTGAAGAGCCGCTCGCTCGATCAATACGTCGTGAAAGTCCGCGACATGTTCACCTCCCACGGCCTCGACCTCTCCGCTTTCCGCACCGTCCATGGCATCGGCTACATTTTCGATCCGAAGGGCGTGTCCAAAGAAGGCAGATAGTCGCTGAAACACCGAAGAGCGGAGGCGCGGAATATTCGGCAGTAAACTTCTTAGCGTTTCCGCACTTCCGCGTTTCCGAGGTTAAAACAATTCCGGCTGCTGGTAGCGCGTGCGGGCTTCGGCCAGTGTGCTGCGCATCTCGAATGATTCGAGCAACCGCAGCAATTCCACCGGTTGCGGCGCGGTCTTCTCGGCGGGCACCGTCGGCAGCGCGAGATTCAGCGTCGTGAGTTTTCGATTGCGCCGCAGCTTGTCCGCCTCGGCGGCCACCGTCGCGCGAAACCGCTCCGGCTTCAGCTCGGCCGCGTGGGCGATCACACCTTCGAGGTTCGCAAACTCCGCGAGCCACTTCGCCGCCGTCTTCGGCCCGACGCCGTCGATGCCGCGGATGTTGTCCGACGTGTCGCCGATCAGCGCAAGGTAGTCGGCGATCTGCGCGGGCGGCACGCCGAACTTTTCCTGCACGCCCGCGGCATCGAGCAACCGCCAGCCAAGCTTCGGATTCGCCGAGGGCGGCGGGAGCATGATTTTGATTTTGTCGCCGACGATCTGCGCGAAATCCTTGTCCGAGCTGACAATGATGCTTTCGTGCCCAACCCGTGCGAACGCGACAGCCTGCGCCGCGAGAAGGTCATCGCTCTCGACGCCGTCCTGCTCAATGCCGACGAGCCCCATCGCCCGCGTGAGCTGCTTGATGGGCTCGATTTGCTGGCGCAGCGCGTCGGGCATCTCAGCGCGATGCGCCTTGTATTCGGGATGAAGCGCGAGCCGATCCTGCGCCCCACCGAGATCGAAGAACACGAGCGTGGCCTCGGGCTTCTCCTGATCGGCAAGTTTCCAGAGCGACTTCACCCACCCATGCAATGCGCCCGTCGGAAACCCGTCCGCGCGCGTCAGCTCCGGCAACGCGAAGAAGCACCGGTAAGCGAGATTAAACCCGTCAACGAGGAGCCATTTCGACATGCTGGCAAACCAACCGGTTTGTCATTCCGAGCGCCAGCGAAGAATCTCGAGGCTGATCGTTCATGTGTTGGGGTTGGCAGATCGTGCGGTATCTGGCGGCGCGATGCTCGGTGTAATGTGGCAGCGCGCCACAGTTCCGATGATTTCAACAAGACGCCGCATTGAATCTGCCACCGGTTACCTCGCCTTGGGGCTGCTTACAGAAGCGTCCGACGAATTGGAGGCGATTGAAGGCGATGATCGTCTGTCACCCGAGGTCATGGCGGTGCGCAGCGATCTCTACATGGAGGCAAAACAATGGGATTTGCTCATGGCAGTTTCGCGCGAGCTAACGCGGCAAAGACCTGAGCAAATCAAGGGCTGGATCAACTGGGCGTTTGCACTCCGGGAACTGAACCGCGTGGCGGAAGCCAAGACTGTTCTCCTCGAAGCTGTGCCAATCCACGGAGAAAAATGCGGCCTAGTGAACTACAATCTCGCTTGTTACTGCTGCCTGTTGGGTGATCAAGCTGCGGCGAAAGAGTGGTTGTCGCGAGCGTGCAAGATGGACGGACATTGGAAGCAAGCTGCCCTCGATGACAAAGACCTCAAGGCGATGTGGGATGATATTGCCAAGATGGGGTGACCTGCGCGCACCGCGCAAGAAATGCGGCGATCTTCGGGAGGAAATTAATCGTCAAGACTGGCTTGGCACTTAAACTGACGGTGACCTGCCCTCCTGAAACTGGAGCGGCTTGATTGAGAGTCCATGGGCATTACTCATCCTTCTCCCGCTCAAAGAAGTAATCAGGAAACCGGCGGAGCAACCAACGCATCAGGAAATAAACCCCTCCCACAAAGATCAGCCCGCACGCAATCTCCAAGTCCCAAGTCAGCCAGAAGACTTGGACGTTTTCCCAAAAAAGGGAGAGGGCTGAGGGGGCTGGCATCATGGCTCCGGCGCAAGAGGCATGCTGTTCACGGAATGAACTGGTAGATTTCGAGGGCCCCAATTCCTGTTCCTCCACGCAGTCCCTCAAATACCACGGAGTAGCTTCCAGGAGGAAGCGTTGTGACAATTGCGGCATCTTTGTCAGTGCTGTTAAAGGCTCTGCCTCCTCCTGAAGCCACCAGCGCGCCCATGAACGCGGCATCCACGCTCCCTTTCCAGTCACTATTTGACGCCAGGACCTTCGCGCTGCCGTCGATGAGTTTTATGAGCGGCTCCTTTAGAAAACCTCTCTTCATCGCAGGACTTTTCAGCCCGGGACCAATCGCTCGGATCAATACAACCCTGGGCTCTACGCCCTCAACGGTAAAGGCTACTGCAACTCTTCTATCCCCTTCCCCCACAAATGCCGTTGTTGAAAAAAAACTCACCCGTTTTGGCACGATCTGAATCGATGGTGGCGCTTCCCTAATCGCTGCGCGATTGATCGCGTCGACGAGGTTCTCCTCGTTCATTTTTTTGCTTCCGTCGACTTTCCCAACGGCAGCGCCAGCCGGAGGAGGCGTGTTACTCGCTTGGGCGGAAATCTCCGCGGTCGCTTTTTTCATCACCTCAATCTGGGCCTGAATCTCCGTGCGGAGGCGCTGAACGTCTGGATCGTTCGCCGAGAGTTGACTTAGTTCGTCGATTGCCCGTTTCGCGGCTAAAAGGTCACCGCGGTCTCGCGCCGTCAATGCGTCACCAATCAAACGAAGCTTCATATCGGTATCGATTGGGGCCCGATGGGAAGGGGCGGTGCCACACCCACCCCACAGAATCGCAGAAATCAAAGCCGCCAATTTGAGTGAGCCAGAAATGAAGCGAACCGATGAGTGCATCAAGATTTTGAAAAAAAATGGCCCCTTCCGGCGCAGAGTCACGCTGAGAATCGCAAGCTGCCCATGGCGGGTCAGACCTTCCGAGGAGGCATTCACGCGTGAGATTTCTCTGGAGCTTGGCGCTTGGAATTTGGATCGTCTCCGGCGTGCCGACCCACTCCCTCGCCTACAAAATCGCCGTGCTCGTGTTTCTGGAAAACACCGCCGGCGAACACCTGCTCATGCTGCGCGCCAAGCCGCCCAACCTCGGCGTGTGGAGCCCGATCGGGGGCAAGCTCGAGACCGCGATCGGCGAATCGCCGTTCGAGTGCGCCGTCCGCGAGACGCGCGAGGAAACCGGACACGCCGTCTCGGCCGCCGACCTCCACCTCTTCGCCATGATTGCCGAAAAGGCCTACGAGGGGCAGTCGCACTGGCTGATGTTTCTATTCCGCTGCAAGAAGCCGCTTGCCACGCGCCCGCCCGACATCGCCGAGGGCAAGTTCGGTTTCTTCTCCCGCGCACAAGTTGACGCCCTCCCGTTGCCTGAAACCGATCGCACCGCGCTCTGGCCGATCTATGACCGCCACCGCGATCGCTTCGTCGCGCTCAAGGCCGATTGTGCGCCGGGCAAACCGGTGCGCGTCGAGATCGAGGAGATCACGCCGGCGTAAGTCTCGCGGCGCCAGATGACAGTTCTGTCATCCGCCGCACCCTGTCGGCGCCATCCTCGTCTGTCATCCTAGGCATGTCGCGATCGCATCATCTCCCATTCATCTCCGGTTCACCAATATCACTCCGTTTATGAAGCGCCTTTCCGTCGCCCTCACTCTGCTGCTGCTTGCCACCCGTCTCGCGGCGCAAAAAGCCGACGCCGGCTCCGTCGTCGGCTCGGTGATCGACCAGGCGTCGGGCCAGCCGATCGAGTATGCGACCCTCGAATTGAAAAAGAAGACGGGCAACGAAACCGTGGGCTCCGCCGTCACGGACAGCCGCGGCGCCTTCACCATCGAAAGCGTCGCGTTCGGCGACTATCGCGCCTTCTATGGCAGCCTCGGCACCGATCGCCTGGAAACGCCACCGTTCACGGTCGACGCCCAGCATCGCACCGTCGACCTCGGGCGGCTCGTCATCGGCAACACTGCGGTCAAAATGGAAAAATTCGAGGTCACCACCCGCCGCGAGACCTTCGCCAATTCGATTGACCGCAAGGTTTACAACATCGGCACGGACATCCAGAGCGCGACCGGGTCCGTGAGCAACCTGTTGTCCAATGTCCCGTCGGTGGAAGTCGGCGTGGAAGGCGACGTCAGCCTGCGCGGCAACTCCAATTTCCTGATGCTCGTCGATGGCAAACCCTCCACGTTGATGAACACCGCGAATCGCGCGACAGCGCTCGAGCAAATGCCGGCCGACTCCATCGAGAAAATCGAAGTCATCACCAACCCGTCCGCGAAATATACCCCGAACGGCACCGCCGGCATCATCAACATCACCCTCAAGCGCAAACGCGAGGCCGGTTACTCGGCGACGGTCCGCGCCAACGTGGGCAACGACAGTCGCTCCAGCGTCGGGCTCACGGCGAACTACAACCCCGGCAAGTTCAACCTCTACGGCGCCATGAACGTCCGGCAGGACGACCGTCCGCGCTTTACTCAGGACAACCGCAGCCACCTCGACAGCGCGACTAATTCCGTCGTCAGCACCTCCCAGACCTCGGTCGAGCACATGCGGCCGCTCTCCCGGCTCGCGCAACTCGGCGCCGACTACAAGGTGAGCGACGCGACCAAGCTCGGTGCGAGCGTCAACTACAACTACCGCACCTTCTTTCGCACCGCGACCGTCCGCAACCAGTCGAGCAACGCCAACGGCACCCTCACCAGCGACTACGATCGCGACCGGACCGATCCCGAGTGGCAGAAGACGGTGGAGTATGCGACGACCTACCAGCACAGTTTCGCCAAGGAAGGCCATGAGCTGGATTTGGAATTGAAGCATGACCGGCACTGGGAGCAGGAAGACAACCACTTCACGGACATCTATCGCACGCCCGCCACGCCAACCTCATTCGACTACACGCTCATCAAACCAACCGAGACCAGCACCGAGCTGACAGCCGACTATTCTTATCCGTTCGACAATGATGGCAAACTCGACGCCGGCTATTCGCTCCAAGTCGACAAGAACGACATGGATTTCCACGGCGGTTTCACCGATCCGGTCAGCGGCCTTTCGGTCGTCGACCCGACTACGACCAACCGCTTCATTTATCGCGATCACATCCACGCGTTTTATGCGACCTACGGCCGGCCCATCGGCAAATTCGGCTTTCTCGCCGGCCTCCGCGCCGAGCAAGCCTTGATCAACTCCGATCAGGTGACCGCCAACTTGACGGGCAATACTACTTACCTCCGCCTCTACCCCACGTTGCACCTGAGCTACAATCTCACCGAGACCACCCAGCTCCAGTTAAACTACAGCCATCGCATCCACCGCCCCGAGAGCGACGATTTGAACCCGTTTCCCGAATATCAGGATCCCTACAACCTCCGCGCCGGCAACCCGCACCTGCTGCCCGAGGAAACGCACTCCATCGAAACCGGCTTACAGTATAAAAAGGACAACACCACCTACCTGGCCACCGTTTACTACCGCCAGACTTATCACGCTTTCACGACCATCACGCGCTACATCAACAGCACGACGCTGCTGACCACGCAGGAAAACCTCTCCACGAACCGATCCGGCGGACTCGAACTCGGCGTGTCCGGCGACCTCGGTCATCAAGTCACGGTCAATTTCAGCTCCAACGCCTACTACAGCGAAATCGACGCGAGCAACCTCGGCTACAGCGCCACCAAATCCACCATCGCTTGGAACGCCAAGCTCAACGCGAGCTGGCACGCGACAAAGAGCGACCTGATTCAGTTCAACACCAATTACACCGCCAAGCGCCTTACCGCGCAGGGCGATCGGCTGCCGACCTTCATCGCCAACGTCGGGCTGAAGCACGACTTCAAGGACAAAAAGACGGCCTTTGTTTTCACGGTCTCCGATCTCTTTGACTCGCTGAAAGAGCGGACGGTCATCAACACACCCGCGCTGCACGACGAGATTACGAGCCGCCGCAGCGCCCGCATCATCTACGCCGGCTTCGTCTATAATTTCGGCAAACCGGTGAAGAAAAAAGACGATACCCTGCAATTCGACGACAAGCTCTGAGATGGTTGATTACACCGGCTGCGACCTCACGGGTGTGCCCCATGCGCTTCGCTGCCATTAGCGCTGGTCAGGCTGGACCGACGCCTTTCAAGTCGCTGACGAGATAACAGACTGACAAAACAAGGCGGGGTCGCTTGCGCGCCCCCGCCAGGTCCAGCTTCAACTTGACAGCTCGACGGGCTAAGCCCTGCGAACTGCCAGGCATTTTTGACCGAAGCAAAAGGCGCAGGTTCCACCGCAGCCGCATTACTAGAAATATGATGTATTTCCCGGAGCGGTCGGCTTGTATCGCGGATTTTTCTTGTGTCGAGTCCGCCCGGCAAACCCTCTAAGTGACCCACTTAACCGCCATGCGTCCGCCTACTCCGCCAGCCCACCCACCCGCTCCTCCGGGTGCGGCCAAACTCAGCGACTTGGAAATCAAGGACGCCCAATTGATCTTCAGCTCGGTATGGCAGGACCTCGAGGCGGATTTCGGCCGCGAGAAGCTGCGTTTCCCCAAGGAAATCATCCTGCTCGGTGGCGCACCAGGCGCCGGTAAGGGCACCAATACCTCCTTCATCACCAAGACCCGCGGGCTCACTTGTGAGCCTATCGTGATTAGCGCGTTGCTCGATTCACGCGAGGCCCGCGCCCTGAAAAACGCCGGCAACATGGTCGGTGACCGCGAAGTAGTCGGTCTGCTGCTGCGGCAGTTGCTCCGCAAGGAATTCCACGACGGTGTCATCCTCGACGGATTTCCGCGCACCCACGTGCAGGTCGAGTGCCTGAAGCTCCTCGTCGACAAAATGCATGCGCTGCGCCGAGAATTTTACGGGACTCCCCTAAGCATCCACTTCCGCCAGCCCACGATTCACAGCATGGTGCTCTTCGTCGACGAGAAGGAATCGATCGCGCGCCAGCTCAAGCGCGGCCGCGAGACCATCGCGCACAACGACGAAGTCCACCGCACCGGCATTGGCGAGCTGCGCGAGGATCGGCCGACCGATCACGACGAGACGCTCGCGCAACGCCGCTACCGCGTGTTCAAGGAGCAGACCTGGGACGCGTTGCAGTCACTCAAGGAAATCTTCCACTACCACTTCATCAACGCGCAGGGCCCGCTCGAGGAGGTCGAAAATAACATCCTGCGCGAGCTCGAATACCAGAGCACGCTGGAGCTCGACCCGCGCACCGTGGACCGACTGCGCCACCTGCCGGTGGCCAACGAAATTATCGTCCACGCGCGCCAGGAACTCGTGAAGCGGCTCGACAGCTATGAATTCGCCCAGCCCGAGCTATTCGCACGGGTGGTCGATTTCATCCAGAAAAAAATCCTTCCCATCGTGCAGCGCCACGCCATTTCCGGCGCCGCCCTGGTCAACACCGAGGACACCCTGCTGGATGACCCAACCGCCCTGGCGATCCTGATCGACGTATTTTCCGAACGCGGCTTCCACGCCGTCGTCGACCTCCATAAAATCGAGGTGCCGAAAAAATTCGATGTCGCCACCGGCCAGATTACGTGCCGCGTGAAACGCGTTTACCGGATCCAAATCCGCTTCCAGGGTTCGGAAATCCGCCGCGGCTGACCGCTGCGGTCACTCGAAGCGCAGCGATTCGATCGGGTCGAGGCGCGAGGCTTTCACGGCCGGGTAAAGCCCGGCGCCGACACCGATCACCGTGCAAACGATTAGGCCGATAGCGGCCCAGTCCCATGGGAAAACGATAGAGGCCTTCATCCACATTGCGAGTCCGTTGCCCGCCAGCACGCCAAAGAGGATGCCCGCCACACCCCCGGCCAGCGAGATCACGACGGCCTCGATGAGAAACTGAATCAGGATGCTGACGCGGCGCGCGCCAATCGACTTGCGGATGCCGATCTCCTTGGTGCGCTCGGTCACGCTCACCAGCATGATATTCATGATGCCGACGCTCGCCGCCAGCAGCGCGATGCCGCTGATGACCAGCGCGCCGGCGCGCACCGCGTCGGCCACCTTGGCAAACGCGGCGATAAGCGAGTCGTTGGAGTAGATTTCGAAGTCGTTTTCATCCTCGGCTTCCAGCCCCCGCACGATGCGCATGGCGGTCACCGCCTTGTCCAACGTCTCGTTGTAGAGCTGCTGCGTCGGCGCCTGCGTCGCGATGTTGATCGAGACGTTTTGCGATCCAAAATCGGATAGGAAGCGCGTGATCGGCACGATGACGATGTCATCCTGGCTCTGGCCAAACGTGCTGCCCTTTTCGGCGAACGTGCCCACGATGGTATAAGTGCGACCGGCTAGTTTGATGAGCTTGCCGAGCGGCGACTCCGACGGGAACAGCTTCTTTACGATGTTCAGCCCGATGATGGTGACCGGGCGGCCCAAGTCGCTGTCCTCGGCATTGAAGTTTCGGCCGAGGTCGATCGTAAACTGGTTGGTAGTGAGAAAGTGTTCGTTGGTGCCGACCAAGGTCAGGCCGGGCTCGGTCTTGCGACCGCCGTAGACGGCCTGCACGGCGCCGCGCTGATAGAAGGACTTCAGACAGACGAGGTCGGTCACGCCTTCCATGAGCTTCTGGTAGCGCTGCGCTTGCGCAAGTGTGATGACCCGGCGGGCCTCGATTTTGCGGCGGGTGTTGCCGTCGTTCACGATGCCAGTCGGATATTTGCTGAACTGGAAGATATTCGAGCCGAGGAAACTCAGCCCGGTCTCGATCGAGCCGCGCAGCGCCGAGATGGTCGTCATCACACCGATGACTGAGAACACACCGATCGTGATGCCCGCCATCGTGAGGATCGAGCGGAGTTTGTTCACGCCCAGCGAGGCCAATGCCATCCGGAGAATTTCGTTAAGCAGCATGGCGAGATTTATTCGTAACGCAGCGCCACGACCGGATCGAGGCGGGACGCGCCCCAGGCCGGTGCGAAACCGGACACGATGCCTGTGATGATGGAGACGGCCATGCTCACGACGACGAGCCCGACCGAAAACTCGATGGGCAGCGCGGGCATCGAGCTCTTGATGGCGAGGCAGATGCCATAGGTGAGGCCCAGTCCCGCGAGCCCACCGATGAGACTGATCGACACCGCCTCGATTAGGAATTGCAGGAGAATGGTGAAGCGGCGGGCACCGAGGGCCTTCCGCGTGCCGATTTCCTTCGTGCGCTCCTTCACGCTCACAAAGGTGATGTTCATGATGCCAATCGCACCGACGAAGAGCGCGAGGCCCGTGATAAAAAGGCCCGCAATGGCGATGCCCGACTTGATGGGATCGAGCTGGGCCTTGAACGCCTCCTGTTGATTGACCGAAAAATTATCGCGCTCGGCGGGAAGTTGGGCGCGGACGCGGCGCATCGCACCGGTGAGCTCATCCGCCGCTTCGGCCAGTTTCGTTTTGTCCTTCACCTTCACGCGCAGGTCGATGTTCATGCGGCTGCCCCAGTATTTCCTCATCGCATTTAGCGGAACGAGCACCTGGTTATCGAAGCTGAAGAGGCCGAGAAAATCGCCTTGTTTGGCGAGCGTGCCGATGACGGTGAAATGCTGCCCGCGGATGTCCACGGTCTGATCGATCGGCGAACGGCCGGGAAAAAGTTGATCGGCGACAGTCGAGCCGAGCACGGCGATCTGGCGGCCGGCGTTGGCCTCGACTTCGTTGAACAGGCGGCCCTCGGCGATCTCGGTGGTCGTGATGCGCGAGTAGTCGGCCGTGGTGCCGAAGATCATCACGCCGCTCACGCTGTTCTGGCCCGTCTTGACGGAGCCGCCGCGCGCGCCGACCGGGACGGCGACTTCGAGCAGAGAGTTGGGCGTCTGCTCGATGATGCGGTTGAGTGACTCGGCCATCTCAGCGCGCATGGGTGGGCGGTTCTGGTAGTTCCACCAGTCGTCGACGTTGTGCCAGGGCCATTTTGCGACGTAGAGGACATCCTCGCCGAGCATCGCAAGGCTGTTCTGAAAGCCGATATTGATGCCGTTGATCGCCGTGCCCATGAGCGTGACGGCAACGATGCCGATGATGACGCCGAGCGCGGTAAGGATCGAGCGCATGGTGTTCGCGCGGATCTGCGCGAACGCGATGCGGAACGATTCGGTGAACTCGTAAATGAGGCGCGTCATGGCAGGCGGATTAGTAGGCCGGGCCGTCGCTCTCAATCAGTCCATCACGCAGACGGACGATGCGGCGGGCGTGGCGGGCGATGTCCTCCTCGTGTGTGACGACAATGATGGTGTTGCCCTGATCATAGAGCTGCTCGAAGAGCGCCATGATTTCCTCGCCGGTGCGCGAGTCGAGGTTGCCGGTCGGCTCGTCCGCGAGGATGATCGAGGGATTGTTGACGAGGGCGCGGGCGATGGCGACGCGCTGGCGCTGGCCGCCGGAGAGTTCGTTGGGCCGGTGGTGGACGCGGTCGCCGAG
>OCZT010005702.1_pt1 | contig 12384 bp, 15 predicted proteins | sample 1539031 | NCBI WGS metagenome assembly OCZT01 (sample SAMEA3539308, study PRJEB22396) | soil metagenome | biome: tundra; feature: field; material: soil | place: USA | collected 2010-05 | depth 0.15 m
GCGACGTGGGACAGGCTCTTTATGCAGCCCAGTGCGGCGAGGAATACCCCTCCGTTAGAGCCCTCAGAGGTTTCGGCGGGCGCACGGTGCTCGAGATCGTGGCGCCCTATGAACGCGACGCCTTCCGGGCCGTCTACACGGTGCGCTTCGGCGACGCCATTTACGTGCTGCACGCCTTTCAGAAGAAGTCGAAGAAAGGTATCGCCACGCCTCAGAAAGAAATCGAACTCGTCAAACAACGGCTCGCCGCGGCAGAACGGAACTATCGAGAGAGGCACAACTGAGATGAAGAAGAACCACACAATCCGGGTCAAAGAGGGTAGCGGCAACGTTTTTGCCGACCTCGGCTTTCCCAACCCCGAAAGGGAGCAACTCAAGGCCCGCCTCACGCTCCAAATCTACCGGCTGATCAAGCATCGTGGGTTCACACAGGCAAAGGCCGGCGCGATTCTGGGCATCCGGCAGCCGCATGTTTCCGGTCTGATGCGTGGGCAGTCCGGCAACTTCTCCGTCGAGCGGCTCATGGACTTTCTGACCGCGCTCGGCCAAGACGTTGAAATTACCGTGAGGCCGGCCAGCAAGGAGCACGGCGGAGTTTCCCTCGTGCTCGGGTGATAGCATGCCTCTTCCGCTTCACCCCAAATTGGCTCCGTAACGATATCGGGACGCTGCTCGATCGACAGGGCATCGCCGTGCGCACCGGCCACCACTGCGCGCAGCCGGTCATGGACTTTTTCAACGTACCCGCCACCACCCGCGCCTCGCTTGCCTTCTACAACACCTTCGGCGAAATCGATGCGCTGGTTGCCGGCCTCCACAAAGTGAAGGAGGTTTTCGCCTAATGGTTCACGATCTCTACCAGGAAATCATTCTCGATCACAGCAAGCGTCCGCGGAACTGCCATTCCATGGCGGACGCCACCCGCCAGGCCGATGGCTACAATCCTCTCTGCGGCGACAAGCTCAAGCTCTACGTCAAAGTGGAAAACGAGATCGTCGTGGATGTGAGCTTCGAGGGCTCGGGGTGCGCCATCTCCACGGCTTCGGCGTCGCTGATGACGGAGAGCCTCAAGGGCAAGACCCGCGCGGAAGCGCTCAAGCTGCTCGACAAGTTCCACGAGTTGCTGACCACCGATTCTGCCGTCAGCCAGGATCTGGGCAAGCTGGTGGTCTTCTGCGGCGTGCGCGATTACCCGGCGCGCGTCAAGTGCGCCACCTTGGCGTGGCATACGCTGAAGTCCGCCTTGAGCACCGGGCTCACGGAGCCGGTGAGCACGGAATGAACCTCGCGCGACTGCCACGGCACTGGTGGGGCGGACCCCCTGGTCCGCATGGGTCCCCCTGGACCCGTTCTTCGGGCAGATCCGCTCTTCGCCAAAGGGATGCCCAGTGACTCTGAAGGACCAGATCCTCGCTGCATTCAAAAAGGTCTACGACCCGGAAATGCCGGTCAATATCTACGAACTCGGCCTGATCTATGGCGTCGAAGTCGATGAGGCCGGGCAGGTCGCCATCCGCATGACGCTGACCGCGCCCAACTGCCCGGTGGCCGGCAGCCTGCCGGCGGAAGTGGAACGCGCCGCGCGCGCCGTCCCCGGTGTCACCGGCGTGAAGTTGGAACTCACCTTCGATCCGCCTTGGACGAAAGCGCGCATGAGCGAAGCCGCCAAGCTGGCGATGGGTATCGAAGACATCATTCCCATCGCGAGGCTGCGCCGATGAAGTTGACCGCCAATGAGGAATACGGCCTGCGCTGCCTGGTCCGCATCGGTTACGCGGGCGAGGGCGGCAGCCTGACGATTCCCGAAATGAGCCAGGCGGAGGGAGTTTCGCCCGCCTACGCGGCCAAGATCCTGCGGGTGCTCCGCAAGGGCGGATTCGTCAAAGCGGCGCGCGGCAAAGAGGGCGGGTACACCCTGGCCCGTCCGGCGGAAGCCATCGTCATCGGCGACGTGATGGACGCGCTCGGCGGGCGCATTTTCGAAAGCAGTTTCTGCGACAGCCACTCCGGCCAGGCGGCCATCTGCACGCGGAGTGTGGATTGCTCCGTGCGCTCCCTGTGGCGCGCCGTCCAGGTGGCGGTGGACCAGGTGCTCAGTACAGCGACCCTGCGCGATTTGTTACAGAACGAAGAAGAGATGAATACCTGGGTGCGGACCATTCCGGGGGCGAAGGGCCTGCACTTTATTCAGTGAACCGCCGCTGCGGGCCATACCCTCCCGCGCGATTCCCGTGAACTCTGGGACGCTTAAATGTGGATTTATCCAGAACCAACAGCGACACCGCATCGCAAGGGCTATCAGTCCTTATACTCCCCATCTTTTGCGTTGGTACTTTCTTGAGCGACTTGCGCGAAGTCGAGCTTCCCGTGGTAACGAAATGGCACGCCCTGTTAAGGAGCCATTCGTCGTCCCGAAAAGGACTCTTTTTGAGACGCGAACCTCGCAAGAACCGCGGCGCGGGTTCGCAGCGAAGAGACACGGGGGCTAATGGCAACCGCCCGGAGCCGAGCAGGGGAGTTGCTGGCTTTCCGGGGAAAAACATGGAATCATAGTGGCCGGGAGGTCCGCCAATGGCTACGAAGGAGAAAATCGACTGGTCGGAATGCCCGCTCGTCGAAGTCAGGCCCGGAGTGCAAAGCGGCGCGCCTGTGTTGCTCGGCACGCGGATGCCGGTCAACGCGATTGTCGATAACTTCGACTATGGCGTGAGCGTCGCCGAAATCGTAGAACAGTTTGAGGTTCCGCCGGATCGTATCGAGGCGATTTTGACTTACGCCAAGAGTCACCGCATTGCGCATCGTATTTGATAAAAACGTCCCGGTCGGTGTGCGGCGCTTCCTGTCCGAACATGAGGTGCGCACCTTCGTCGAGATGCAGTGGCATCCACAGCTTGAAAACGGTGAGCTTCTCAAGGCAGCGGAAGCATCGGGGTTCGACGTGATGGTTACGTGCGATCAAAACATCCGGTACCAGCAAAACCTGAAGGGCCGGAAACTCACCTTGGTCGTGCTCGGCTCCAATATCTGGCCCGTGGTGCGTGACCACGGAGCGGCGATAGCGGCCAAAGTCGATGAGGCAACACCGGGAAGCTTTGAGTTCATCGAAATGCCGCTGTTGCCGAAGCGCCGTAGTGACGGCGGTTGAACGCGGGGGCTATGCGTGACGGCCTGAATTGACGGGCTTCGGCGTTTCTGAAACGCAACGCTGAGGCGACCGTACCTTTACTGGGTAGTCGCTTACTGGGTGGTCGCTTACTGGGTGGCCGCTCCGGGTACATTCCAAGTGAAACCGCCATTCCTGCCGCCACCGCTGTACGTGCACGCGCCGCCGGTGATGGGCCCGGGGTACGGTCCTGGCGGCATGCGGAAGTTGACCTGGTAGATGCCGAGCAGGCCGGGCGCGAGACCGGCGAACAATGTCTCCGCCTGCGGACCGTACGGGTAGAAGACGCAGTTGAACTGCCCCTGAATCGGGACGGTGCGGTCAAGCGGAGCGGGCTGGCCGGTCACCATGGGGCCGTTCACGGGGCCCAATCCGACGACATAGACAACGATCACGTCGCCGGGGTTGGGCTGTGAAGTCAACAGCCCGCTGAAGTCGCCGCGCACGGCCTTGAAACCAAGCACGCTCGTTTCGCCGGGGCCAAGCGGTTCAAATTGCGGAAACATGGGGTAGACCGGAACCCACTGATTCTGGCGGAAGGGTGAATCGCCGATGTCCATGCGGAAGGCGGATGGCCCCGGCGGCTGGAGTTCCCAGGGCACCTGAACGGCGACCTCCGTGCTGTTGGCGTAGACCACCGGCAGCGCGATGTTATCGAGGAAAATCCGGCCCGCGAAGGCATCGGCCGTAGCCGGCAGGTTATTGCCGCTGAGACGTACCAGAGAGCCCGGGAATAGCGAAGGATAGCCGATCGCCGGTACCCAGGAAGGAGCGGCAACCAGGGTCACAACGTTGGCGCTGCCCGGCGCATCGATGCTGACGATCCGGCCGGCTGAGGTCATCAGAAATGCGAGGTTTCCATCGCCGCTGAGCGTGCCATCGGTAGCGAGTTCGCCGTTGGCCAGCGGCAGGGGGATGCTTTGCCCGGTCGTCGTGTTAGCGACAACGGCAGCGCCCCCGTTCAACCCAGCGACTACGTACAGCACCCACTGGCCGTCGTTACTCAGCCCCGTGACTCGCGCGGCCGTGTACGGGGATGGCTGCGAAGAGAGGATCGTCTCATTTCCCGTGAGAAGATTTCTGGCCACCAGCCGCTCCTGCGGGTTCGCCGGGGGAGTATTGAGAACCTGGTAATAAAGCAGCACTTGTGCGTTGTCGCTCAAAGCAGCGATGGTGGACCTGTCCGGAAGCGTGACAGGCGTGAAGTTGCCCTGCCGCCACAGGCCGGGCCCCGATGTTCCCTGCATGACCACCGTTCCGTCCGAAGCAATATCGGGCCCAAACGTCTGGGCAAGGCTATTCACCTCGGGTAAGACGATGCGCTCCGCGGTCGCAAGGTTAATCACCGTCGATTGGGCGATGTAGCTATTGATTGGCGGCGGCAGGACGCTCGACGCCGTCAGGACGGCCCAGCGCGCGTTCCGGCTCAAGGTGAGCGTGCCGGGTCCGAGCACGGCGGAGCCGACGCCCAGCAATTCGCCGTTCCCGTTGCGCGTCAACCCGACGGTCTGGCCGTCGCCCGAAACCTGCGGGTCATAGGCGCCCGATGCGACCGAATCGCCGCTTCCGGCGAACGATTCGAGAAGATTCCCAGTGACGCGGAAGATCCTGGATCCGGCAACGCCGGGCGGATCGCCGGCTAATTGAAGAGTCGAGGTGAAGTACATCTGCCGCCCGTCGTCCGTAGCCGCGAAATGGGAAAATTGGGCGAAGAGGGGGCACGAGAGCAGAATGAGAACCAACCCGCGGGCCATGTGCCCCGATCATACCATCGCCCGAAATGTGCACCTTTTGCGAAACGGCGGGGTGAGCTTTGCCCATTTTCATTAGCCCTCGACCAGGCATCCATACGGCGCTACAAAAGACGGAGGGCATCCAGTTCGAGCTCTTGTTGAGGCGGTAAAAGAACGCCTCCGCGCGCGTGTCAGAACTTCATGCCGAGCAATTTTCTGCCGGCCAGTTTCGCCATTCCCCAGGGACCGTAGCGTTCCTGGAGGAGCTGCATGTAGAGCGCCTTCGTGTCGTCCGGCGGCACTTTGCGTTGCGCTTTCTCCACCAGTTGGAGAGCGCCTGAGGGGCACGTGGTCACGCATAGGCCGCACCCGATGCAGCGCGCGTGGTCCACGCGCGGCTTCCCGCCGCCAGGGCCGCCGTCCCCGTCCACCAGCGCGTCCATCTGGCAGCGCGACTGGCACACCCCGCACGAATCGCAGAGATCGGCGTCCACCTCGGCCTGGAAATTCGCGCTGAAGTACTCCGCCGGCTGCGGGAAACGCTTGGCCGACGTGAGCACGCCGCAACAGCAGCCGCAGCAACAGCAAACGAACAGTGGGTTCCTGGTGTTCTCGGGTTGCAGGACGAGGCCTTCTTTATCGGCAGCGTCCAGAAGTTCGAGCGTATTCTCCCGGCTGATGGATCTGGCCTGGCCGATGCGCACCATCTCGCGAGCCGCCACACCCAGCGTGAGACAGTTCTCCTTGAGGCTGGTCTGCGTGCACTTCTCTCCCAGCAGTTCCCTCCCGTGGCGGCAGATGCAATCCATGGTGGCGAAGGGGCCGCCGTGGGACTCGACATAGCCACGGATATTCTCGTACGTCGCCACATTGCGCTCGATGGCGATGGTTTTGTTGACGGGCACGGTCCGCAGTTGGGTGGTCTTCTTGCTATGCGATGCCTGTGCGTAGGCTCCCAATATGTACTCGCGGCAATCGCGTTCCAGCTCCGGCGTCAGGCGTTTCAACTGGCGCTCGTAAAACCCGACGGCGAAAATCAGCTTGGCGTAGAGCGGTTCCCGCCTGGCGTGGATGCGCAGGATGAGCCCTTTGTCGGCCATCTGGTTCAACAGGTTGGTGACCTCGGCCAGCGTCATCCCTTTGGCCCGCCGGTGAATGGTGGCGGCGGGCTCGGGAATGGCGCTGGCCTCAAGCGTGAGTTCGGCCTCCTCGGGCGTGAAGAGTTGCCGCAGAATCCGGATCTCCACGCCGGATTCGGTGGCCGGAAACCCGATGGGCATGCGGTCGAGATGCTGCTGGAGCTGGCGATAGAGAGTGCCGGATTCCATATACTGCCTTTATGGCCGGACGCCGATGGCGAACAGGTGTTTGCCTCCACGGATATAGAGCGTGCCATTGGAAATCGCGGGGGTGGCCATCACGGTCTCGCCGAGCTCGTTTTCGGCGAGCACCTTGTACTCGCGGCCGGGGGCCAGGACGAAGCTGTGGCCGTCCTCGTCAATGATGTAGACCTGGTTGCCGGCGGCCACGGGAGAACTGCTGAAGCCGCTCGACCCGCCGCCGAGACGCTGCTGGTACAGCCTCTCTCCGGTGGCCAGTTGCAGAACCGTGAGCACGCCATTGTCGTAGCAGAAGTAGCCCAGGCCGCCAGAGAGCAGCGGGGTCTGCATGTAGTTGCCGGCGCGTTCCACGGTCCAGGCGATGGCGGAGCGGTTGTCGGTAAGGTCGCCGGCGGCGTCGGTGCGGATGGCGAAGATGGGCCGCGCCTGCCCGTGGGCGCTGGTGATCACCACCAGGCCGTCCTGGAAAACCGGTGTCGGGACGGGAATATCGCCGCCGCCCTGAAGCTTCCACAACTCCTTCCCCGTTTTCAGATCGTAGCCGCCGATGTGCTTCCACCCGTTGACCACTACCTGCCAGCCTTTGGCGTCACCGGTGCCGCCGCCGGCGGTGTAAGGCACGACGGCGGGGGTGCCGAAGGTGGGCACATCGTTGCGCGGCGTGCGCCATAGTTCCTTACCGGTGCGCACGTCCAGCGCGGCGAGGAAGGAGTCCTTCTGCACGTCCGCCTGGATGATGACGGTGTCCTGGAAAATCACCGGTGAGCTGGCAAAGCCCCACTGCGCGGCCGGCACCAGGTAGTAGCCGGAATCGAGCGTTCCAAAATCCTTCTTCCACAGCAACTCGCCGTTCAGGTCGTAGGCGAATAGGCCTTCCGACCCGAAGAAAGCCACCAGGCGCTTGCCATCGGTAGCGGGAGTCGGGTTGGCGTGCGAGGACTTCGGGTGGCGCATGATTTTGGGCAGGCCGGTGGTGGCCGTGCGTTGCCAGAGGATTTTGCCGCTCTTGCGGTCGAGGCAGTAGACGCGGAAACTCTGCGGTGGTTCACCCTTGACGGGAGCGATATCGCCGTAGAGCCCGACTTTGAGTTGCGCCTCGCCAGTGGCAGGGACGGCCGAGGTGAGGAAAATGCGGTCGCCCCAAATCACGGGGCTGGAATGACCGAGGCCGGGGATGGCGGTCTTCCAGAGGATGTTTTTCCCCGACTCCACATTCCATTCGGCCGGCGGGGAACCGGTCCCCACGCCGCTGCCGGAGGGGCCGCGAAACTGCGGCCAGTTGCCGTCGGCCGCGGCCGCCGCCATCGCCAGCAGCGCCAATATACTGGTCTTCATACGGTTCCAGTGTACTGCGCAGCCAGGTATGGATTGGCAGGCGTCGGCAAGCAGGACGGCGAGGGGCTTGAACGCGGGCGCGGGCGCGTCGCCGCCAAAGGCTGCCAGAGCACGCTGCCAGGCGCCTTCGAGCAGGAGAGGCACCCAATCGGGGGACGGCGATTCGGGCGTGGAGGCGGGCAGCGAGGTCTCCAGGTCCTGTGATCGGAGGGGGCCATCTCTCCAGCCTACCGCCGCGGGCCAGGATGCATCGGCATCTTCCGCTGGGCGGCGCCGGGTGATAGACTTCCTACATCCTGAAACTCGCTCCCCAGGGTCCGCATACGCACAACTGCCTCTCCAAGTTGAGTCTGACGGTGTGGTGCCTGCTGCTGCCCGCACTCGGCGGCGCCCAGGACTGGGACCTTGGCGCGCGGGCGGCGGCGGCGATTTCCGGCGCCACCGGGCAGAAGCTTACACTGAGCTTCGAGTTGCGCGGCCGCTATGAAGACCGCACCGGCAACACGTTCGGCAAGGACGTCGATGTGGCGACGGGCCTTTTCCGGACCAGGGTGGGATTGACTTACTCGCCCGTGCCATGGCTGAAGTTCTCGGGAATGGCGCAGGACTGCCGCGCGCCGTGGTACGGCCCTGGCGCTCCCACCAACCTGCGCGATCAGGCCGATTGGCACGAAGGCTTTATCCAGCTCTTCCCTTCGTCCAAGGAGGGCTTCGGCATGACCGTGGGCCGTTTGATGCTGCTCAGTTATGGCGAGGGCAGGTTGATTGGAATCTCGCAATGGAGCAACACCTCGCGCACGTATGACAACGCACGCCTGTACTGGCGTTTCGCATGGGCGCAGTTCGAGGTGCTGGCGGTTTCGCAGGTAAAAGTACGCCTCGGAGAGTTCAACCGCCCCGAGCCGGGAGACCGCGTTTGGGGCACCTACAACGTGTTTCCCGACTTCTACAAAAAGCACCTGCTGGAAGCCTATGTGTTGCGGCACGACCAGAACCGTCCGGGCGGGTTCACCGGCGGCTCCAGCAAGGATGGCACCGACAAGCTCGGTGTCAACACGCTGGGCTTCCGCCTGGCGGGACCCGTCACTTACGGGGTCAAGTATAGCCTGGAGGCGGCCCTGCAGAAGGGTACGGTGGGCCCCGCGGACTTGGGCGCGGGCGCCTGGTACGCCTCTCTCAGCCGCCGCTGGACCGTCGCGCACAAACCGCTCGATGTGGAAGCCGAGTATAAGTATGCGTCGGGCACGGCGAACCCGGCGGACACGACGCGCTCCGGCACTTTCGATCAGCTCTATGCGGCCAACCATGATAAGTTCGGCCATGAGGATCTGCTTGGCTGGCGTAACATCCACAACGCCCGCTCGCTTACCGACCTGGGATTGACGAAGAACCTGGCAATCCACTTCATGTATGACAATTACTGGCTGGCTAACGTGAAAGATGGCCTTTACAACGGCTCAGGCAAACAAATTGTCCGTTCTCCTAGCGGCGTTGCCGGCAGACATGTCGGCCAGGAGACGGATGTTTACGGCACTTACAAGCACGGGCACTTCACTTTCGGGGCCGGTTACGGCCATTTCTTTTCCGGAGAGTTCATTCAGAAGACGACGCCGGGAGTAGGACCGACTTACCTGTACGTATTTCACACTTACTCGCTGTAGAGCGGGCGTCCCGCCTGCCATGCCGGTGTTCTTACCGGCATTTATTGAAGAACGTCGGCAAGGACGCCGACGTTGCAGCCTGGAAGGCTACGCTACGGGCGGCGGCCGAGGAAAAGCGTGTGCCATCTGCCGGAACTCACGTGCGACCGCGAGCGGTGGATCTCCACGGCGAACCCGGTTAGGGTCATGAGTCTCTCGAATGCCGGGTCGGGGGCAACCGACCAGACGGCCAGACACCCGCCGGGCCGCAAGGCGGCGCGGGCATTGTGCAGGCCGGCGGAATCGTAGAGGCGCGCGTTGCCGGCGGTGCTCAACGCGGCCGGCCCGTTATCCACGTCGAGGATGATGCTGTCGAAACTTGCCCGCGCCTGGCGGATCACTTCGCCGGCATCCTGTTCCAGGACGGTCACGCGGGGATCCGCCATGCAAGCCGCCGCCAGGGGGAAGGCCGGGTTCCGGTTCCAGGCGATCACCGCGCCGAAGATCTCGGCCATCACCACGGTGGCGCCGGCAGGCACTGCCCCTAGCGCCGCTTGCAACGTGAACCCGAAGCCCAGTCCGCCGATCAGGACGCGCGCGTGGCGCATGCCTCGCAGGTGCGCGCAGGCCAGTTGCGCGAGCTTTTCTTCGGAAGCGTGCTGGCGGGTGGACATGAGCGGGATGCCGTCCACGCGAATCGCGTAGCTCCCGTCGTGCTCATGGAGCGAGATGGTCTTGCCGTCGGGTGTCAGCGCCTGGTCGAGGGTAGTCCATTTCTTCACGGACGCCTCACTGCAACCGGTACACCCGGAAGTCGCGCACCTCGATGTGGCTGAAGGTGGTGCGCAAGGCGAAGTGCCCGCGTGTATAGGGCGCCCGGTCCTGGAAATCGAAGATCAGATTGCCGTCGTGGTAATACTGGATGCGCCCACGGTTGGCCACGAGTTGGATTTTTTGCGTCACGTTGGGTTGCAGCAGGGCCTGGGCGGACGCCAGATCGTGTTCGGGCAACAGCGGGCGAAGTTGGGGGTCGCCGATGTAGCGGCGGAAGCGCGTGGTGGTGTTGGTGTTGCCGCGCGTCACCAGAGGCATCTCCGATATGATAGCAGCAGGTTTTCACATGACACTCTGGATTCGGCGCGGCGTGGTGGTTCTGGTTCTGCTGGCCGGAGTCAGTGTCTACGCGCTACAGCAGCAGGGCAGCGGGCGCGGCGGCCGGCGCGGCGGGGCCGACGATGAGGAAGACGTCATTCTGCCCAACGGCAAGTCGCAGAAAGAAGAAATCCTCAAGGCCGAGCACCAGCAGAACCTGAAGGATGCCGCCGAACTGGCGGACCTGGCCGAACAACTGAAGATGGAGCTGGAGAAGAACGATCGCTACATTCTCTCCATGGCGACGCTCAAGAAGACAGATGATATCGAGAAACTGGCCAAACGAATTCGTGCGCGCCTGCGCCACAATTAGCCTGCTCCTGGGCTGGCCGCTGGCGGGGCAAAACAAGCCGCCGGCAGCCCAAACAAAGACGCCGGCCGTGGCGCTGCTGGACCCTAGCGACACCCTGCAGTGGCAGAACTGGACGCGCGAGGCCGGCTGGCAGGTGATCGCCGCGGCGGGTGTGCCGGCGCCGGACATCGATTCGCGCCTGCGGGCGCTGGCCGCCGCCGTGGAGAGCGCGATACAGAGCGGCTCGGCGGACCCGGCACGCGTGTACATCGCGGGGCGCGGCGATGCCTCCGCGGCGGTGTTCTACGCCATCTCACGGGTGCCGGACCTGTGGGCCGCGGGCGCCGCGCTGGGCGGTTCGCCCAAGGCGGCGCTGGATAGCAACCGCATCTTCACGGCGAATTTCAGTCTGGTCCCGGTGCTGTGGATCTCTGGCGATGACAGCAAGCCGATGGTGGAGAAGTTGACTGCCGCCAAGCTCAACCTGGAGTGGCAGCCGGCGTCGGGCGGCGCCAGCGCGGCGGGGCTCATCCAGTGGCTGGCGCAACATAAGCGCGACGCGTTCCCGCTCTCCATCGATTGCGAAACCAACTCGCCCACGTTTTCGCGCTGCTACTGGATCCAGCCGACGAAGTTCGACGCTGGCGAGCGCAACGACGTGCTGCCTTCGACGCGCATTCCCGGCGGCACCGGCGCCGCGCTCGATCTGGGCGGCTTCGGCTTCAAGATGGACGATCCCGGCCCCGGCGTGGGGGTGACGTCCCTGCCGGAAAAATACGGCGGCCCGCTCAAGGCCGGCGACCGGTTGATCGCGCTGGATGGCAAGCCGCTGGCCAGTGCGCGCCAGTATCTGGAATTGATGGAGAAGGTCACCGACGAGAAGGCCGTGGTGGTCACGGTGCAGCGCGGCAAGGAGCGCATCCGCGTGGAGACCCGGATCGCGCTGCCGCGGCGCGAGACGGGAGTTACCTCGCGCGTGGAGGCGCAGTATCTTCCGGCGGAGAAGGAAATTCAGATTGTCAGCCGCACGATCACGGAGATGCGCGTGACGGTGGCCGCGGAATGGGTGCCGGCCACGCTATTGTGGAACGGGCTGACGCTGGAGAATCTGCAGGAGGCGGGCTGTTGGGTGCTCGCGGTACAGAAGGAGCTGCTGCACGCGGAGAAGTGCAAATGAAGCAGCGTTGCGGCTGGGCGCGCGGGGAGAAGTACATCGCTTACCACGATGCGGAATGGGGCGCGCCGCTGCACGACGACGGCGCGCTGTTCGAGTTGCTGATCCTGGAGGGGGCGCAGGCGGGGCTCAGTTGGTCCACGATTTTGCATAAGCGGGAGAACTACCGCGCGGCGTTCGACGGTTTCGACGCGCGCCAGGTGGCGCGCTACGGCGAGCGCAAAGTGGCGGCGCTCATGGCGGACGCCGGGATCGTGCGCAATCGGTTAAAGGTGAACGCGGCGGTGACGAATGCCAAGGCGTTCCTGGCGGTACAGAGAGAGTTCGGCACGTTCGATGGGTACATCTGGAGCTTCGTAGGCGGCCGCACCGTGCAGAATGCGTGGCGCGATTTGAAGGAAGTCCCGGCGCGCACGGAGGAGAGCGACGCCATGAGTCGGGGTCTCCGCAAGCGCGGGTTCACTTTTGCGGGTTCGACGATTTGTTATGCCTTCATGCAGGCGACGGGGATGGTCAACGATCACCTGACAGGCTGCTTCCGCCACGCGGAGCTGT
>OCZT010005703.1_pt1 | contig 12383 bp, 4 predicted proteins | sample 1539031 | NCBI WGS metagenome assembly OCZT01 (sample SAMEA3539308, study PRJEB22396) | soil metagenome | biome: tundra; feature: field; material: soil | place: USA | collected 2010-05 | depth 0.15 m
GCCCCATCCGCCAGTACGCCGAAGAGTGGGAGTTATCGGATATTGTCCGTCACACGCGCGAGGCCATTCGGTTCGCAGTCCGTGAAGGGCTGGAAGTGATGTACGTTACGGAAGACACGGTCCGCTCTTCTCCCGAGCACCTGCGCGTCCTCCTGACCGCAGCGGTGGAAGTCGGCGCTAAGCGCCTTTGCCTGTGCGACACCTGCGGCGCGGCGGTTCCGCAAGGTGTGTGGAATCTCGTCTCGTGGGTGAAAGCACTGGTAAAGGAACTCGGCGTCGAGGTGGGCATTGACTGGCACGGTCACCGCGACCGCGGTTTAGATCTGGCCAACAGTCTGGCGGCGATCGAGGCCGGCGCCACCCGGGTCCACGGTACGGCACTGGGCATCGGCGAGCGCGTGGGCAACACTCCCATGGAGCAGCTTCTGGTCAACCTCCAACTCCTGGGCGTGCGCCACGACAATCTTTCGCGCTTGCCGGATTACGTTCAAATGGTCTCCACCGCCACCGGAGTTCCCCTGCCGATTAACATGCCCATCGTTGGACGCGACGCCTTCCGCACCGCCACTGGAGTTCATGCATCCGCAGTCATCAAGGCCCAGAAGAAAGGTGACGCATGGCTGGCCGACCGGGTCTATTCGGGAGTGCCGGCTGCGTGGATTGGCCGGACCCAGGAAATCGAAGTAGGTCCAATGTCGGGCACGTCCAACGTTGTCTGCTATCTCAGCACTCGAGGTCTCCCCAGTACACCCGAAATCGTGAAGGCCATACTGGACCTGGCTAAACGATCCAGCCGCGTTCTTGCAGAGTCGGAGATACTGGAGATTCTGCGTGACATGAATGGCTAAAGCGATTCCAAAGTTGCCTTCTCGGTCGAGCAATTTCTTACCACACCTTGCACACTTTGTCCGCAGGCTTCGCCATCGGCTGGCCCGCTTTACAGGAGAATGCCGTTCCGAACTCCGGCATGTTCACCACTACTCCATTGATGCGGTATTTCGCCGGAGAGTGCGGATCGGTAATGGCACGCGCTCGCAGGTCTTCGGGCCGATCGTTGGCGCACGCCCATTGCGCGAAGCCCACGAAGAACCGCTGGTCCGGAGTCAAGCCGTCCCGGTTCGTTAGTTGCTTGTCCTTGTCGGCACTTTTCCACGCGATGTAAGCCAGAATTGTGCCGCCCAAGTCGGCGACGTCCTCGCCCTCCGTCAGCTTGGAATTGATGTGGATGTCGTCCACGACGACGTACTTCGCATACTGATCCACCACACAGTCGGCGTGCTTGACGAACTGCTCGGCGTCCTGCGTGGTCCACCAATCCTTCAGATTGCCTTTGGCGTCGAACTGACGGCCTTCATCGTCGAAGCCATGGGTCAGCTCGTGGCCAATCGTCGAGCCGGTGTTGCCATAGTTGGGCGCATCGTCCAACTTGGCGTCGTAGAGCGGCGGCTGCAGCACGCCGGCAGGGAAATTGATGTCGTTCATCTGCGGGTTAAAGTAGGCGTTCACGGTCGGTGGGCTCATTTCCCACTCCGCCCGGTCCACCGGCTTGCCCACCTTGTTGAACTCGCGATGGTTCTCGAATTCTTCGGCCCGCTCGGCGTTGCCATAGAAATCGTCACGCACGATCACGACCGAGCTATAGTCGCGCCATTTGTCGGGATAGCCGATCTTGTTGCGAATCGCATGCAGCTTGTTGATCGCCTGCTGCTTGGTCTGCGGACTCATCCAATCCAATTGCTGGATGCGCAGCGCCATGGCGTCTTCAACCTCCTTGGTCATGTCGAGAGTTGCGGCCTTCAGTTCGGGCGGAAAGGTTTTGCGCACATATGCTTGTCCGAGCGCCTCTCCCAGTTGCCCATCCACATATTGCACGCAACGCTTCCAGCGAGGTTGCAGTTCCTTCGCCCCGCGCAGGTACTGGCGATAGAAGTCAAAGTTCTCGTTGACAAAAGCGGAAGACAGAAATGGCGAGCGGGAATTCGCAACATGAAAGCGCAGATAACTCTTCCACTCCTCCAGCGAAGTAGAAGTCAACTGCACATTGAGCTCTTTTAAGAATGCAGGCGACTCCACATTCAGAATCTCGAACGGGGGAACCTGCGCGGTAGAGAAGTACACGCTCCAGTCGAAGTTCGGCGCCAGGGCATTCAGCTCGGCCGCCTTCATCTTGTGTTTCACTTTGTAGGGATCGCGCCGGTCGACACGCGTCAGCGAAGCTTTCGCCAGGCCGGTCTCGATGCGCAGCACCGTGTCAGCTTGTTTTTTCGCGGTGGCAGGGGAGTCGCCGAGCAGCTCGAACGTCTTTTGCACATGCTGGAGATAGCGCGCGCGGATTTCTTTGGACTTGGCATCGTCCTTGGTGTAGTAGTCGCGATCCGGAAGGCCCAACCCGCCTTGGCCCACTCCGACAATCATGGCGTCGGAGTTATCCGGATCCTGCTGCGAGCCGCTGTTGAAGAGCAAGGAGTCGCCGGCGAGGTGAAGGCGCGCCACCACCGGTGCGAGATCGTGAACGTTCTTGAGCGCTTGCACTTGCTCGAGTGCCGGCTGCATTGGTTGGGCGCCAAGTTTCTCGACGGCCGATTCATCCATACAAGCGGTGTAGTAATCGCCGATCTTCTGGGTAACGGCATCGGGATTCTTGGCCGTTGATGCCTGTTCGAGAATGCCCCGCAAATAATTGAGATTATCTTCGTACAACTTCGAATAAACGTCCCAACGGACCTGGTCGGCAGGAATGGGATTCTTCTGCTCCCAGCCTCCGCAGGAGTAATGGTAGAAATCCATGCAGGGGTCGACCGAGCGGTCCATCGCGGAAACATCGAGGCTGGGGATGTAGGGCAACGTGGGCTCAACCAGACCTTGGCCTGCACCAGGCGCTTTGCTGGGAGCGGCCCCCGGTGGCGCCGTCTGCCCGCTAGGTTGCTGAGCGAAAGTGGTTGCGGCGACCAAACAGAATGAAAGCAGGAACGGCTTATAGCTCACGGCTGTCCTCCGAAGGAAGGGCAAGGATAGCAGAGGCATGTCGCCGACACGAAGAATGTCGCGATTTTAGCACCTCTCAAAGTGCAGCTCATAACCAGCAGCAAAGCATTCGTCAGTTTTTACGTCGTGTTCAACTCTTTCGGACAAGCAATTCACAATCTCGCAATCACGAAGTGCTGGCGATTACGGAAAAGGGAAGAGCTTACACGCGAATTTACCGATTCGCCGTTAGGCGCAGCGGCCACCGTTGGCGAGCGGCCATTCCCGCTTTGACCCGCGGACGATCTCCCAGGCCTCTTCTTTTGGCGAAGAGTATCGCCGGTTGTCGGTGTTCTATGAGAAAATCGGGTGACATGAAGGTGCGCGCGGTTGAGGCGCTCAGGTCAAAAAAAGCTTGCATTTAAGTACGGGTGAATTACCCTGCTCTGTAATGGGGACCGCTTCCATCGTTCTGCGCGGGTGCTCGCGGCGGACGGTGCAGTCAGGCTGCGCCGCAGGAAAGTCGGCCGGCCTTCCGGGAGTGGGGTCCAAAAACCAGCTTTCAGAATACATTGAGGAGTTGCATGAAAGGGTCTAAGCTTTTCCCGGTTCTCGCCTTGACACTTTACTTTTGTGTGCTGACCGCATGCGGCAGCAGTCACCCGCCAAATGGCCCCGGCGCGTTGAACATCGTTCAAAAGACTGTGCCCGATGGCGTAGTACTGTCTGCTTACAACACGACTCTGACCACCACGGGAGGACAAGGGCCGTACACCTGGATCATCAACTCTGGAACCCTGCCTCCGGGCTTGACCCTGAGCAGCGGTGGTGTGATTAGCGGCACACCGCCCCTCAGCGACCTGAATCCCGATCAGACCGCCAAAACCTATAGCTTCGCGGTAAAGGTGACGGACTCGCAGACGCCGACCGCCGCCTTTCAGACGGGGAGCTTTTCCATCATCATCAATCCGCTTCCGGTGGTCACCTCAACCACTTTTCCTAACGGAACCATAGGCTTACCTTACAACGGCGGCGCTTTGACGAACTCGGGGGGACTTGCTCCCTTTACTTGGACCATTGTCCCCAATCCAGACCCATTGCCTGCGGGATTGAGCCTGACCGGAGCTTCGATTTCTGGGACCCCTACCGGGCCCGCAATGACTTCCAACTTCACCATCCAGGTAACCGACGCCGATTCCAATACCGCCAGCGCCAACGTCAGCATTATGATCGTGGGAAAACTACAGGGGACCTTTGCCTTCTCGTTCAATGGCTTTAACAACGGGCAACCGTTCTACACCGTAGGCAGCTTTGTCGGCGATGGATTTGGCAACCTTACCGGCGTTCTCGACCAGAACGGTGTCGGCGCGCCCCCCATCACTAAAGCGCCATTAACCGGAACGTATAGCATTGGTACAAACGGTCTGGGTACCATGACCTTGACTTTCTCGGGCGTCACCTACAACAGCGACTTGGCCCCGTCACTGAATGGGGACTTGAAGTTCATCCTGGCCGATCCAAACTCCCCACAAATTTACGGTTCCGGCGTCATCAAGGCACAGAACCTTACCAGTCTTACGGGATTGACGTCGATCACCGGTAGTTGGGCCTTGGGGTTCTTTGGGGTCGATAATGGAGGCAATCGTTCTGCGGGCGCGGGTTTCTTCAAGGCGGATGGCTCCGGAAACCTGACGAGCGGAGTAGAAGACACGAACGATAATGGGACCGTGCAAAGCAAGGTGCCGTTCACAGGCACCTGGGCACTGGATGCGGATTTCGCCACCACGGGCCGTGGGACGGAAATCCTGAACGTCGGTGCAAACGCCCTGCACTACGCTTTCTATGTTGTGAATCCGAAGAATGAATTGGTCGCAGTGCAGACGGATGCAGCCTCCGGTGGCGCTTCATTGAGTTTGGTCTCCCTGCTTCAGCCAATACTTAACGTCACCGGCGGCGGATTCAGCGACGCCTCGTTGAATGGTTCCAGCGTAATGGAACTCAATGGAGGGAACACTACCAGCACTCCTTTACCTGACGTATCACTGGGTGTAGGTACCTTCGATGGCGCGGGCCTTATCAAACTGTTCCAAACGGACGAGAACAAAGGTGGGACGTACATCCCGGCCGCCCCCTCCACCGGTACTTACATGGTAGATCCGGCGACGGGTCGGGTTGACCCCATCACGGGCGTCGGCACTGGCCCCCAGCCGGTGTGGTACCTGGCGGGCGCGAACCGGGGATTTGTGATCGGCACCGATAGCTCTGTTACTGCGGGATCGTTCGAGCCGCAAACGGGTGGAACGGACAGCACCCCGCCAGGATTCAGCCTCCCACAGTTCTTGTTGACCTATGCGGGAGGTACGATTCAGCCAGTGTTGGCGAGCGTAACCAACGAAGTTGATTCCACCGTCATCCCCGCGCCCGGCGGGACCCTTGTGGTGACTTACGACAGCAGCGGACCGAGTGGGCCGCTAGTGGACCAGATGTTGTCGTCTGTGTATGCACTGGGGGATGATCCCGCTAACACCGGCATGAATACGACAGGCAAAATCATCCTGACAGCGGCCGGAAGTCCTGTTCCCACGGCGATCGTCTACATGATCACTGCGGCAGCCACGGGGGGTACGGGGCCTGTGGACCACTCCAACAACAAGTGGGCGTCGATTAACATTGCCACTCCAACCGGCTCAGCCGATCCGAATCCGAGATTGACGGTTGTGCAGAGTACCAGTAAGTGAACGATTTCCGAGTCCCTGGCCGGCGCTCCCCTGGGCGCCGGCGTATTTTTGCCCTGCGCTCGGAAAACCGAGGTTTCGCCAGCAGCGTTTCCATGCCGGACTGTGCTGGGCCGAAAAGTGCTACGTGCATCTGGTCCTTTTGGGTTAAGGCTACGTTAATAACTCCTCTCGAAACATGGGTTCACAAACTATGAAATCGAGGTATACTTTTGCGAACAGATTTCGGGTGGGGATCCCCCTACATACCCATATTTAATTACTAGCACGGCCCTGAGGAAGGGAGAAATGGCTGGGGATAGAGAAGGCGCAGCGCGTCGAGCGCAAGAGGGGATAGCCGTGTCCAGCGGGGATAGTTCCGCCCCGACGCCCAAGCCCGCTCTTGACTCCGACGGGATGACCCTGCCTGGGGTTGGCGCTGCGGATGTTACCTTGTCAGGCACTGACGAACCAGCGACCCCGCCAAAAGGACCTGTATCACCCTCCGCTCCCAAGAGCGGTCCATCCGATGCTGCGACCATCGTGGGCACCGGAAGCTCAGGGGGCGACAGCTCAAGCCCGAATCCCATCTTCTCGCACATTGGCGCGACCGTCTTTCATGACGGCGACATTCTCGGAGGCCGCTACGAAATTCAGAAGATGCTCGGCATGGGTGGCATGGGCGCCGTCTACAAAGCCCGCGACATGGAAGTCGAGCGTGTCGTCGGCCTTAAGGTAATTCGCCCTGACCTCGCCGGAAATCCCGCCATCCTCGCTCGCTTCAAGCAGGAGTTGGTGCTTGCCCGCCAGGTCACCCATAAGAACATCATTCGCATTTACGATCTGAACGAAGCTGACGGCGTGAAGTTCATCACCATGGAGTTCATCGAAGGTGAGGACTTGCGCTCGATTCTTACGAGCCATGGCAAACTGCCACCGGAAGAAGCGGCCGGCATCATTCTGCAGGTCTGCGCCGGCTTGCAGGCAGCCCATGGCGAGGGCGTCATCCACCGCGATCTCAAGCCCAGCAATATCATGCGCGATCCAGCCGGCCGCGTCGTAATCATGGACTTTGGTTTGGCGCGGACGGTGCAAGGTGACGGCATGACCCAGACCGGCATGATGGTCGGAACTATGGAGTACATGTCGCCCGAGCAGGCCATGGGGAAGGATCTGGATGCACGTTCGGACCAGTTTGCCGTAGGTCTGATCTTCTATGAGATGTTGAGCGGCTTTATTCCCTTTCACGCGGAAAGCGCCATTGCCAGCCTGGTGAAGCGCACGCAGGAAGCAGCGGTTCCACTGGTGGATGTGGACACGTCCATTCCCCCTGTATTGAGCCATGTGGTCAGCAAGTGTCTGGAGCGCGATCCCAATGCGCGCTTCGCCTCGCTCCAGCAGTTGATCGACGAGCTTGAGGTCTGGCAAGGCAAGAAGTCCCGCTTGGGCCAGTCGGCGTTGGCGTCGTATGTCCCTTCCGGCACCGTCCCAACCAAGCAATTTGCCGGGAAGTGGGTTGCGATAGGAATCGCCGGCATCGTGTTGGTGGCGGGAACGTATTTCGCGGTTCATACCCGGACGAGTCAGGGAACGTCGGGAACAGGATCTGAAGCTGTGCAGGGGCCGGTGATGTCGGTTGCTGTTCTTCCGTTTCACAACGGTTCCGGGGATCCCAACCTCAACTGGATCGGTTTCAGCATTTCCGACAACTTAATCTCCGAGATTGGAGGGTCTACTCACTTACACCTGGTTTCCGCGGGCCGCCTGCAAGATGTGCTGCGCGATCTGGGCTTTTCCCCAGGGCCCCAGCTGGACGCCTCTACCCTGAGGAGCATTCAGGACGCTGTCAGCGCGGACACCGTGATCTCAGGGCAGCTTGTTAAGGCCGGCGATCAGTTCCGTATTAACGCCACGGTCCACGATCTCAAGAATGGGCGCGACATTCCTGTCACCACTGACCTTGCGAACGTCAAGGACCTGGCGGGCGCCATGGACAAGCTGGCTGGCCAAATTCGTGAAAAACTCGCAGCCACGCCAGACATCTTGAATGAGTTACGGGCCAACTCAGGGCACGTGTTAACCAACTCCGTCACGGCCTTGCAGTCCTACGATGAAGGCTTGCAGCTTACCCGCGCTGGCAACAACACCCAGGCCGTCATCAAGTTCGAAAAGGCCACCGGGGAAGACCCCAACTTCGCAATGGCATTCGCGAAGCTGGCAGACACCTATTCGGCGCTCCATTACGGCGAAAAAGCGGAACAGGCATCGCGCCGGGCGGTTGAGTTGAGTGAGAACCTGCCGGCCCAGGACCGATATCTCATTCAGGCCATCAATGCGAGGATAACGAACGATACAAAGAAGGCGATTGCCGCGTATGAAAACCTCACCAAGTTGAGTCCAGATGATACGGATGCGCAATCCGAGCTCGCCGGCCTCTACGAGAGGACAAACAACTTCGACGAAGCGAAAAAACGTCTTGCACAGGTGTTGGCGATTGATCCCAAAAACATAAAAGCATTGCGCGCCAGCGGCCGGGTGGAAATCGAGGCAGGCAACTCGCAAGCGGCGCTGGAACCGCTCGCCAAAGCCCTAAGCCTCGCAACATTATCTGGCAATGAGGAAGAAAAGGGGTCGATCCTCTTTGCCATCGGGGCTGCTTACCACGACCTGGACAAGCCGGCCGATGCACTGGCCAACTTTCAGCAGTCGTTGGAAATCAGGAAGAAAATCGCAGATCAGGGCGGCATCGCCCAGAGCCTGGGACAGGTGGCCCGGATGCAGGATAGGATGGGCCAATCGGCTGCCGCCCTCGCCAGCTACAACGCTGCGCTGGAAGTTGACCGCAAGATTAGCGACAAATACGGGCTGCTCAGCAACTTGATTAACTTGGGAACGTTCTATCACGACCACGGAAAGTACGACCAAGCCCTCAAGTCCGGCAATGAGGCCCTGCAACTCGCACGTGAGTTGCAGGCCGAATCTGATCAAGCTTTGTGCCTCAACAATATCGGCAGCGCATACAACAATAAGGGGGAGTACCAGGCCGCTTTGACTTATTTCCAGCAGGCCTATGAAATTCGTGACCGGCTGAAGCTCCCCGCGGAAGCGACCGAGTCCCTGCGCAACCTGGCGGAGATGAATTTCAAACTGGGAGAATACGACACGGCGCAGACGCAGTTCTTAAAGGCCCTGGAAGCTAGCCGGAAGGCCAACGACAAGGAAATGTTGGCGCTGGAATCGAGCACCATGGGCGTCCTCTTTGCGGCCCAGGGAAAGTACGATACGGCCCTGAGTTACCTCCAGCAGGCGGTGGACGGATTCAAGCAGATCAACAATCGTACATGGTATTCGGTAGAGGCCCTGGCCCGCTATGGAGACGTCCTGTCGATCATGGGACGCGGAGCGGAGGGCCAGAAGTCCATCGACGACGCGCTGAAGCTGGCGGAGGAGGTGAAGGACGAGTCCGCAACTGCTGAGGCGCGGAACGACCTCGGCGACAGCTATTTTTGTCGCGGCAACTTTTCCTCTGCCCGGCAGCAGTACGAACAAGCGCGGCAGGTCGCGAGCAAGTGGGCCCTTCCCGACCAAAGCCTTCGCGCCCGGCTCGGCCTGGCCAAAGTAGACCTGGAACAGGGGCGCGCCAAGACAGCCATGCCCGAGTTGAAGAAGTTACAGGAGGAGGCCCGCTCGAAGGGGTTGAAAGCGCTGGCGGTACAGGCCTCGATTTCTTACGCTCAAGCCCTGTTGGCTACTAACAACGCCGATGCCGCAAGGCAGGAACTGGAAAGCGCTCTGGGACAAACCGACAAAATGAGCATGTGGTTGGAGCGGGCGCGTGCCGAGTACCTGCTGGGGAACGCGCTGACGCGAACGGGCAGACCGAAAGAGGCGCCCCTGCATTATCGTGAAGCGGAACGCATTCTGGACTCCATCATCGCCAAGGAAAAAAGCGCGGCCCATATTCTGGAGCGTCCCGACCTCAAGAATATGTACAGCGAAGCCAAGTCATATCAGGGCGGCACCGCCTAGCCACGGCCGTATGTCCGGTTTTCGCTATCTCTGAGTTGTCATCACGAACGGCCTTTAGGCCGTGAGGGATCTGCTGTTTTCTCCATCTGTCGTTCCAGGCGCAAACAACAGCAGATTCCTCACTTCGCTCCCAATGACAAAGACGCAAACCCAATAGAATCAATATGCGTTTTGACCTTTGTCATTCCTGTTTCAACCTGCCCAAGCAGGTCCGTTGCTCGTAACGACAATTTCAGAAGCGTCAATTCCAACCGACCCACATGGGACATTACTTATGCAGCGATCTATAAAGCTCCTTCGCCCCATTCGGGGCTGGTTTCTGTATGCTTCTTTCCACTGCAGCATACCGATACGGGGTCGCGACACAGTCTCTGAAGGCCGGTTCTACACGGGGCCACACCAACTCTGGAGCCGCCATAGGTTCAACACTCTGCGGCCCGAAGATGCGCGCTCTGGAAAATAGTCGCCCGGCAAATTGCCCAGACGGAAGGCAAGAAAAGGGCAGTTCCTGAGCTGGCGACGCCAACTCAGGAACTGCCTGGAATACAACCCCTTCTTAGTCCATCACGGTTGCTTGAAGGTGGCCACAATATCCGCGCTGTCGGCACTTCCGACCAAGAACTTGCGCTTGGAAGGCGAGGGTTTACCGGATCCTGATCCACCTCCACCGAAGCCTCTTGACCCTCCCGATGTGGTGCCGTCGATCGGAGGGCTTTGATACCCCGTAAAGATGCTCATCCAGTTTCTGGAACCCATGGCATCGTTCTCCAGGTAGTCGGCAGTGTCCTGGGTAACGATGTCCCTAGTGTAAAAGGTCGTGTCGATGGCAATGCATTGATCCCCTGTCGGGGAGGTACACAGCGGCTCCGTCGGACAGGTCACCTGATTTCCCATCGAGTCTTGGCAGCTGTACGTGTAAACGATGCAGGTTCCGGAAGTTACGGGTCCGGTGCTCCCCCCCGCGCCCAGATAGGCAATGCACTGCTCATTAGCGAACTGAGTTCCGAGCAGCCGTGTTAGGTAGAACTGGTGGCGGTCAGTCGGCGTCGAAAGGACGGTCATCAAGATGCCATTCGGATTCGTGAACCCGGCAGGATAGGTGACGGTTGACTGGTGGGCGCCAAAGGAGAAGACGGTTGGTGTTCCGCCCGGCTGAATGGTTTGCTGCACTTTGGTGGGTGCCTGGTTGGTGAATTCCCAGCCCAGAATGTCCTGAGCCGTCCCGTCACTGGGCTGAGAGGCTGTGAAGCCGACCGACGCCGAACCGCCGTTCGGGTCGAGGTTGAGTCCCAGTGGATTGGTCTCGGCGTCGTAAACGATGTTGTAGGGAACGTTGATCACCGGAATCGAACCCGGCGCCGGAGTGTGCGTTGTGGGAATGAAAGTCGGATCGAGCCATATCTGAAGCGATCCTGGCTGGCCCATTGAAGGCGGCGTGTACCCAATCACCACGTTATGGATTGCGCCGTCGGTGCAGGAATTGCCGTTGCAAGTGCCGCCCAGTATGTCGTTGCTCGGGGTATAGATCGCGTTGTTGTACAGACAGTCCGGGACGTGCTGGTGTTGCCCGATTGTGTAGTCTCCGTCATCATGGACGGGAGTATTGGTGTTCGGTCCGCAGGTCTGGATAGCGATATGGTTGGAGTTCGGGTCCCACGGGTCTCGCAGAATGTCAAACTCGATGGCCAGATTATTGGAGATGCCCGTATAACCCATTCCGCCGTTACCCGCTCCCAGGGCCGTTATACCAGAACCTATGGCTCCATAGCTGGAATCTGTGGTGCCGTTGTTCTGGATGATGAAAGCGATGCCGTCACCAGGGGCGCAGCACTGTGTCGGATTATGAATCTGGAATTCAAACCATGTGGTGAAGCCGCCCGCAACGGGTTGTTTGCCCGGCCCTCCGAAGGCACGCGCAACGTCTTGGAAATAGACCGTTGCCACTTCGGCGTTGTTATTACCTCCATCGGTCAGACGTAGCACGCTGTTGCCTTGGTATGTGGCCAGGTGCGCGCTGCCATTTCGTTGCAGGAATTGCGTCGCGTAGTTCGTATTGGAGAAATCCTCAAAGCGGATTTGCGCCGAGGAGGACGCGCCAAAACACAGCAGCAGAGCCGAGAGGAGCGCGACGCTCGAAAAGCGGATTTCTAATCGCATGGTGGTTGCTTCTTTCTTACGCCGGCACACCGGCGTATTTGCATTTCTGTCTCTTTGCGGGCGACGATACTTGATGGGGGATTCTCGCTCAATGCCACAGTCGCGCAATACGCTGAGTAGATGGACGCATTTTGATGCGCTCAGGGATGGAATGTCAAGCAAATCCCGAGAAATCTCAGCTGTCGAATACTAAATCAAAAACTTGGCGCCAAGTGCTTTGCACGAAGGTGGTTCACTATCCCTACACCTTCTAACAACTAAGGTTTCGTTAAATTCCCACTTTGGCACTATCTCAGATCGCAATCAGCGCTAAGGAGTTCGCGTGGCTTATGGCGCGATTTAGGAGATCGCGGCTTACCTGCCCTGCCGAAGCGTAAAGGTTTAGGTGACACAATGCGGCTGTTTCATGTATGATGATAGTGCGTATGTACGAGCGGCGTGTCTAGCAGCCATCCCTCCTCTCTGTTGAGCGATTTCTGCCTGCAACCTTCCGATCCTTCAGCGCAACATCAACAACAA
>OCZT010005704.1_pt1 | contig 12382 bp, 13 predicted proteins | sample 1539031 | NCBI WGS metagenome assembly OCZT01 (sample SAMEA3539308, study PRJEB22396) | soil metagenome | biome: tundra; feature: field; material: soil | place: USA | collected 2010-05 | depth 0.15 m
CGCAGCCCGACGCGAGCTCCGTGTACTTCGCGGTCTACTCGCCGGACGTCGATCCGACGAGCGAGCAGTTCGACACCGAGGACGACCCGCAGTTCGCCGGCGAGCCCACGACGATGGTGGACCTGCTCAACTCGTGCATGAAGGACGAGATGCGCCGCGACCCGAAGATCCTCATGTTCGGCGAGGACGTCGCCGACGTGTCGCGCGAGGAGCACCTCGGGAAGGTGAAGGGCAAGGGCGGCGTGTTCAAGGTGACGTGGGGGCTGCAGAAGGAATTCGGCGGCACCCGCGTCTACAACACGCCGCTCGCGGAGGCGAGCATCGTCGGCCGGGCCATCGGGCTGGCGGCGCGGGGATTCAAGCCCGTCGTGGAAGTGCAGTTCTTCGACTACATCTGGCCCGCGTACATGCAGCTGCGCGACGAGCTCGCGACCATGCGCTGGCGTTCCAACAACGCGTTCTCCAGCGCGGTCGTCGTGCGCACGACGTACGGCGGCTACATCCGCGGTGCCATCTACCATTCGCAGACGGGCGCGTCGCTCTTCACGCACTGCCCCGGCCTGCGCGTGGTCTGCCCCTCGAACGCGCTCGACGCGAACGGACTGCTCCGCACGGCGATCCGCTGCGACGATCCGGTCATCTTCCTCGAGCACAAGCACCTGTACCGCCAGACGTACAACAAGTCGCCGTATCCCGGGCCGAACTTCATGATTCCGTTCGGCAAGGCGAAGGTCGTGCGAGAGGGAACGCAGGTGACGGTCGTGACCTACGGCGCCACGGTTCACCGCGCGCTCGTGGCCGCGAACGACGTCGCTGAGCGCGGCATCGATGTCGAGGTGATCGACCTGCGGACGCTCTCGCCGTGGGATCGCGAGACGGTGTTCGCGAGCGTGAAGAAGACCGGCCGCGTGATCGTGGCGTACGAAGATTCGCTGTCCTGGGGATACGGTTCCGAGATTTCCGCATCCATCGCCGACGAGTGCTTCGCCTGGCTCGACGCGCCGGTGCGCCGCGTGGCGAGCACGGATACGTTCGTGGGCTATGCGCCGCAGCTGGAGGACGCGATACTTCCGCAGGTGGCGACGTTTGTCAGCGCGTACGAGGAGATTGCGGCGTTCTGACTGAGAACTGACCAGCAGCTGTCAGCTCTGACAACTCAGGCTGTGCGCTGATAGCCATCAGCGAATAGCCGCGAGACAAGGGCGACGGGACCGATCGGTGTGATGATCGGTCCCGTTGCTGTTATGGCTTCGAGGCATCTTCCGGATGTCGAATCAGACCCGTCTTGAACGCGTGGACGGTACCGACCCCGGGCACCAGGCTCGTCGGTTTTGTCGCAGCGTACATCAGCTCGCTCCTCATGAGATCCTCGTGGAGCTGGGTCCAGGACTCGATGTGCATCTCGCCGAATATCATGAGGTTCTGGTTCTTCGACGGAGTCACCTGACCATCGGCTTTCCAAAGTTCGCCCAGCGCGTGAATCGCCGCTTCGAGCGCACCGACGGTCGCACGCCCCTGGCGAAGCAGAATCACGTCGTGCGGCTCGATGTCCGTTCGACGCCGGATCTCGCCGGTCGCCGTCGGCTCGGAGAGCGAATCGACCAGCGCCACGGTCACATAAAGGATTGGACCGACGTTGATCGGCTTCGGCGCTGTCGCAGCGACCGAGTCAGCCCATGCCTTTCGCCGGGCGAAGATCCGATCCAGGATCGACTGCGCCTTCGGGTTGCTGACTTTCATTCCGAAAACGGTCGTGGACTTCAGTTGCCGTTCGAAGAATGCCTGATCGGAAACGGGATACAGGGCCTTCAGCTCCTCGATGAGCGCGATCTCGGTCGAGTCGCCGAGGGGGTGGGCGAGCCCCAAGATCTTCACGGGGCCCGGACCCCTCGCGGTGTCAACGGCAACCGGCTTGGGCTGCGTCGAGACCTGCGCCGCAAGTGATTCGACCGCGACGATGCTCCAACCCGAGACCGCCAGCAGGAGCCCAAACGTGAAGTTACGGCGCATCGAACATTTTCTCGCGCAAGTCGGTCCCGTCGCCGTTGTCTCGAAGCTCCTGATCTGACCGCTGGCCGCTCACAGCTTTGCTCTCATGGCTCGACGGTCAAAGCTGTCAGTTGAATCGGATCACCGCTCCGCAGCCTCCGCCACGGGTGGTCTCCGATGCCTACTGGCGCTCGATTGCGTCGCGAACATCCAGCAGAATCTCGAAATACAGCTGCTCGCGGCGATAGGCGAAGTCGAGCGACGCCATCTGTGCGTCGTCGCCCGAGGTCTTCGAGCGCTCGAACGCCTCGCGGTACATCTCGTCGAGGTTGGCAAGGATGCGATCGCGGGATCGGGACATGCGTGTCTTCTCCAGAATGTCTGCGGTGAGTCGGGGCGGCTCCATGCGGGCTGGCGCGGCCGGCTTGGGCGCGGGAGGGTCGAGGAAGATCTTCTTGGCGGCGCCGAGCATCAGCCGGCGCGGATTGAGCGGGTTGGTCACCGCAAACTACTCCGCGCGACGAGCCTCGAGACGGCCTCGTCGTCGCAGATGATGGGAAGCAGCGAAGCCACGACGGACGACTCGCTCTCGCCTTCCTGGGATATGAGGGCGGGCGGATGACCGTCGCCGGCCCGCACATGCGGGCGCTCGGCCCGGCGGTCGATTTCGATCACCGCCCGGACGGGCAACACGCCATCCGGCGTCAGCCGCCTGATGCGCGCCATGCGACCTTCGGACATCCATCGCTCGTAGAGTGTGTCTGACATCGGGATTCCCATGCGCTGAGACAACGATCACTCAGCGATAATCACGCCCGTGTCCGCCCAGCGCAAGCCACATGATCCCTCCGGACTCGACTAGTTTCCAATCACCTCTCATCAGCGCCGCGCCCATGTCTCGTTTCCTGGCCATCCTCGCAGTCGCCGTCCTGGCCGCCTCGGCGAATGCGCAGGATCCGAACGCCCCGCTTCCAGCGGACCCCCGGGTGGTTCGGGGACAGCTCGCCAACGGGCTGCACTACATCATCCGCCGCAACCAGAAGCCCGAGAAGCGCGCGGAACTGAGGCTGGTGGTCAACGCGGGATCGATTCTCGAGGACGACGATCAGCGGGGACTCGCCCACTTCGTCGAGCACATGATGTTCGACGGCACCAAGCGGTTCCCCAGGCAGGACATCGTCAACTTCCTCGAACGGGTGGGCATGCGGTTCGGCGCGGACCTCAACGCGTATACGTCGTTCGACGAAACCGTCTACATGCTCCAGATCCCCACGGACACGGCGCGCCTCGTGAACTCGGCGCTCGACATCCTGCAGGACTGGGCCGGCGGAGCGACGACGTTCGACCAGGCGGAGATGACGAAGGAACGCGGCGTCGTCATCGAAGAGTGGCGCACCGGACGCGACGCCTCCACCCGGGTGCAGAACCGGCAGTTCCCCGTGATGCTGCAAGGCTCGAAGTACGCGCTGCGGGTGCCGATCGGGACGAAGGAGAATCTCGAGACCTTCGCGGACAGCCTCGCCGTGAAGTTCTATCACGACTGGTACCGGCCGGAACTCATGACGGTCATCGCCGTCGGTGATTTCGACCCGGCACAGATGGAGACGTCCATCAAGCAGCGGTTCGCGGCCATCAAGGGCCCTTCCGCTCCGCGAACGCGCGAGTACGCCGCAGTGCCCGACCACGACCAGACGCTCGTCTCCATCGAGACGGACAAGGAGTATCCGCTCGCCTCGGTCGGTATCCTCTGGCTCAAGCCGCGCGATAGCGTGCACACGATCGCGGATTTTCGCCGCACGCTGGTCAAGTCACTGTACGACGGAATGGTCAACGCGCGTTTCTCCGAGATGTCACAACGCGCCGACGCGCCCTTCGCGTTCGCGCAGGGCGGGCATGGCGCGCTCGTGCGGACGAAGGACGCCTACCAGCTGTTCGCTGGCGTGAAGGAGAGCGGCTTCGAAAAGGCCGCGGAGGCAGTGCTGGCCGAAGCGGAGCGCATTTCGCGGTTCGGCTTCACGCAGACCGAACTCGACCGCCAGCGCGCCGACGTCCTGCGATCGATGGAACAACAGTTCGCGGAACGGGAGAAGACGAACTCCTCGCGCTACGTGGAAGAGTACGTGAGCAGCGCGCTCTGGGACACGCCGATCATGGGGATCGAGCAGCAGCAGCCGCTCACGAAGTCGCTCGCACCGACGATCACCCTCGCCGAAGTCGACGCGCTCTCGAAGTCGTCGTTCGGCGACAAGGACCGCGTCGTATTGGTCGCCGCGGCGGAGAAGCCCGACGTCCACGTGCCGACGGCCGCCACGATGCTCGGGGTGTTCGCCGCCGCGGCGCGGACCTCGCTCACCGCATACGTGGATTCGTCCTCGGACGCGGCGCTCGTCCCGGCCCCTCCGGCACCCGGCAGGATCGTGGCCGAGCGCTCTCTTCCGGAGACCGGGATCACCGAATGGACGCTGTCGAACGGCGCGAAGGTGCTGCTCAAGCCGACGGACTTCAAGGCCGACGAGGTGCTCTTCGCGGCGCGCTCGGCCGGCGGTGAATCGCTCGTGCCCGACGCAGACGTGATCAACGCCGACCTGAGCTCGGTCGTCATGTCCCGCAGCGGCGTCGGGTCGTTCAACGCCGTCGCGCTCGGCAAGAAGCTCGCGGGCAAGAAGGTCAACGTCGCCGCCGGCATCGATGGCAACGGCGAGGGCGTGCGCGGCACCGCGTCCGTGCAGGACATCGAGACGATGTTCCAGCTCGCGTGGTTGCGCATGATGGCGCCGCGCGTGGACACCGGTGCCTATCTCGCGTTCAAGGCGCAGATGCGCGCGATGCTCGCGAACCAGAAGAACGACCCCGAGTCGGTGTTCGGCGACACCGTCGAGGCCATGATGGCGCAGCACCATCCGCGCGTGCACCTGCTCTCGCCGGAGCTGCTCGATTCGGTGGACCTGCGGCGCGCGCTCGACATCTATCGCGACCGGTTCGCGGACGCGAGCGGGTTCACGTTCTTCCTCGTCGGCAGCTTCAAGCCGGACTCGGTGCGCCCGCTCGTGGAGCGGTACCTCGCGTCGCTGCCCTCGCTCAACAGGAACGAGAAGGTCAGGGACAACGGCATTCGCCCACCCATCGGCGTGGTCCGGAAGACCGTGCGAAAGGGCGCGGAACCAAAGGCCGAAACCTCACTGATCTTCACCGGCGCCTGCTCGTACAGCTTCGCGAGCCGCTACGCGCTCGACGCGCTGACGGCGCTGCTGAACATTCGACTGCGCGAAGTGCTTCGCGAGGAGAAGGGCGGCACGTACGGCGCGAGCGCCGGCGGCTCGTGCAGCAACATCCCCTACGAGCACTACAACCTGAGCGTCGAGTTCGGCTCCTCGCCGGAGCGCGTGGATGAGCTCGTGGCCGCCGTTTTCAAGGTGTTCGACGAGATCAAGGCGGGAACCGTCAGCGATTCGAATCTCACCAAGATCCGGGAGATCCAGCTGCGGGCGCACGAGACCGGTCTCAAGCAGAATGCGTCGTGGCTCAACGCCATGACCGACGCGGACGAGGATCACCGCGACCAGCGCGATTTCCTGCGCTACCCGGACCTCGTGAACGGGCTGACGCGCGAGATGATCCGCGACGCCGCCAAGCTGTACCTGCGGCCGGAGCAGTACGCGCGCTTCACGCTTTTGCCCGAGGCGGCGCCCACCCCGCCGGCGGTGAAGCCCGACTGATCGATGCCCGTTCCCGGCGATTTCTTCGCAATCGACATCCGCGTCGGCACGGTCGTGCGGGCCGAGCCGTTTCCCGAGGCGAGGAAGCCATCGCTCAAGCTGGAGATCGATTTCGGCCCCGAGCTCGGGATCAGGCGGTCCAGCGCGCAAATCACCACGCACTACACGCCGGCAGCGCTCGTGGGCACGCAGGTCGTCGCGGTGGTGAACATCGGCGACCGGCGCATCGCCGGCTTCACCAGCCAGGTGCTGGTGCTCGGCGCCATGCCCTCGCCGACCGAGGTCGTGCTACTCCGCCCGGGGCACGCTGTGGAGAACGGAACGCGCATCGGCTAGGTTGCCGGACACCATGAAGAACGACCGCCCCGGGACTCCCGATGAGCTTCGCGCCGACCTGACCGTCGGTGTGCAATGGAAAGGCGGTTGGGCGTTCGATGCCGGCAAGCCTGGCAGGCCGACCATCCACATCGACGGCAAGTCGATGGAAGGCCCGAGTCCGCCGGAATCGCTGATCGCCGCGCTCGCCACGTGTACCGGCGTTGATGTGGTCGAGATGCTGACGAAGCGGAAGACGCCACCGGCATCGATCGACATTTCGGTGACCGCCGAGCGCAGTGCCGCCACACCGCGACGCCTCACCAAGGCTCACCTGGCGTTCCGGATCACCGGCGCAGGAATCGATCACAAGCAGACCATGCGGGCGATCGAGCTCTCGGTGACGCGCTACTGCACGGTGCGCGACACGATGGATCCGGAGATGCCGGTGACGTGGTCGCTGGAGCTTGGGTGAGATTTGTCCGGTCGGCGCGCTGATCGGTCCCGTCGCCGTGTTCCGACAGCTCCTGGTCTGGAGGCTGAGAGCTCACAGCTTTTGTGGTCAGAGCTCGAAGCTCACGGCTGTTGTTGAATGTCCCCCACGAATCCGACCGTACCCTAGCGCCTCAGTTCGCGGATCGCATGCCGAAGTTCCGGCAGCAGAATCCGCGTGAGCGCCAGTTCGACCGCCGCCTTCGAGCCCGGCATCGAGACCACCAGCTTCCCGCCGGCGGAGCCCGCAACCGCGCGCGAAAGAATCGCGGCCGCGCCGATCTGCTCCTGAAAAGACACGGCGCGAAAGAGCTCTCCGAATCCGGGCAACTCCTTTTCGAACAGCGATCGCACCGCCTCGACGGTGCGGTCCTTGCTGCCAAGCCCGGTACCGCCCGTGATCAGAATGGCGTCGATGTCGCGACGCGCGATGAGCGCGCGCACGTGGCCACGGACGAGCGCCTCGTTGTTCGGGAGCAGCGCGTAGTCCGCGATCTGGTGTCCCGCTCCTTCGAGCAGGCGCTTCATCGCCTTGCCCGACTCGTCCGTCTCGACCGTCCGCGTGTCGCTGACGGTCAGGACGGCGCAGCGGAGCGCGGGAAGCGCGTCGCCTTCCGCACGATGCGAGGCAGTGCCGGGTGGAAGAGTCATCGCATTGCAACTTAGCGTCGCCTGACGGCTCCGGCTAAGTTTGAAGCATGGATCTCACCGACCTTCGACGCGACTATGCCCAGGAATCACTCACCGAAGGCGACGTGGACCCCGACCCCATCCGCCAGTTCGAGAAGTGGTTCGAGCAGGCGCTGCGCGCCGGGATGGTCGAGCCGAACGCGATGACGGTCGCCACCAGCACGCGCGACGGCCATCCGTCAGCGCGAATGATCCTCCTGAAAGGCTTCGACGCGAACGGTTTCGTGTTCTTCACGGACTACCGGAGCCGGAAAGGTGCGGAGCTCGACGCGAACCCTCACGTGTCACTCTGTTTCTGGTGGGATGCGCTGCAGCGCCAGGTCCGCGTGACGGGGACCGCGGCGCGCGTCTCATCCGATGAATCGGCGGTGTACTTCCGCACGCGGCCGCATGGAAGCCGCATCGGGGCGTGGGCGTCGCAACAGAGCGCGCCGCTCGAGTCGCGGGAGACGCTCGAGCGCGAGGTCGAACGCCTCCGCCGAGCGCATTCCGAGGACGTGCCGCTTCCGCCGCACTGGGGCGGCTATCGGGTGACGCCGGAGTCGATCGAGTTCTGGCAGGGCCGGCCCAGCCGGCTGCACGACCGGATCGTGTACACGCGCGTGGGCGGCGACTGGCGGATCGGGCGTTTGTCGCCCTGAATGGAGCTGCGGCCCCTTCGGGCGCTCAGCGCCAGTTCACCGCGCTGAAATGTTCGTTGCCGAGAATCGTGTAGACGATCGTGATGGTTCCTTCCTGCATCTTCTTGTCCGGCATCGTGCCGTACTCGGCGCTGCGGGTCGAGTAGACGTACTGCAAGCCGATCGCGTTACCGCCATGAATGCGAACGGTGGCGCCGATGTTTCCACGGAAGATTTTCTCCGATCCCCGGCTGTCGTCCGATCCGACGCCGGTGACATAGTAATCGCGAGCCGTCATGTCGAGCATCATCCTGTCGCCAACCATCAGTCGGAGCGCGAGCAACGCCTGCGGAGTCACGCCGAAGTGATAGTCCCGGACGGCCGCGTTGGTCGGCGTGCTCGCGATGACCGTGGTGGAGCCCGCCGCACCGTAGCCGACGCCACCCAGGAAGGATCCTTGCAAGGCGACACCCGGCGAAAGGTCGTACTGACGCGTCGTTCCGAGCGACAGTGCCGTGCTCGACACTCGAAAGAGATACGGCGAGATGTAGTCGAAAGTGCCGTAGAGGCCCCAGATGCCGCGCGAGTTCGGGCCGTCCTTGGTCTTCTCGCCTGAAAGCAGGCCGCGCACCATGATGTTCTCGACGAAGTTGGAGAACGTGGAAGGAAGGAACGAGGCCTGGAAGTCGAAGTAGTCCAGCGGGCGCGTGTACGTGTATCCTGGCCGACCCGGGAGTCCGTACGAAATATTGAAGTCCACCGTCGCGTCGCGGCGGAGAAGGAGGCTGGTCGGCGTGGAGACATCCTTCGCCAGGGCGTCCATGGTCGCACCGAACCTGAGCTGCCAGAAATACACCGGAAGAGAGTCGGGGAGGTGCGCCCGGTATCGATTGCCGAGTATTCGCCGGTTCATGCCACTCGGGATCGAGATCAGCCCCGCGCCGAACTCTCGCCCCGGGCTGGGCCCGGTCGATCCGCTGTCCCTGATGATGAGGTCCGCCATCCTGTACAGCGCCTCGCCGAGCAGGCTTCCGGCCTGCCCGGTGGTGATGATGTCGTTGATCGATGGCGGGTCCGTCTCGCCTGCCATCTTCCAGACGAAACTTCCGACATTGGAGTAGACGAGCGACGTCCAGAAGCTGTGGCCGCTCGATCGAGCGAAGCCGTACATCGTGGCGCCCTGGTACGGATGCTGGAATTGATTGGTATTGAACGGGTCCAAGTCGTACACCCAGCGCTGGACGTGAAGATGATTCCAGGTGCTGGCGAAGGTGGAGCTGTAGACCTTGATTCCGTCCTGCCTCTCATTCGGATACATGATCCGCGCGGCGACGTTGGTGAATGCCAGGAAGCCGAGGATTTCGTACGCCGGGAGGGCAAGATGCGATTCTTCATGCGGCGTGGGCGCGGCGTTCAGCACACTGAGGGGCGGATTCAGGCGGGCCGCTCCAGCGCTGTCAGGCGAGGAGACGGCAGCCTGCCCTAGGGCGCGGCTCGCCGCAGAGCTGCTGAGAAACAGGACGAGAAACGAGTAGCGAACGAAGCGGCGCATGGAGCTCCCCGGTTACGAAGATGTCTCGCTGGCGAGACTGACTCCCGCAATAAGCGGGCAGCCGGGGATGGGAACCATCGCACAATGGGACTACGCGCTGCGGCTCACCACCGATCTTCGGCTTCCGCGAGTTCGGCGTGAAGCTTGAGGTAGCTCTCGTACCGCGGCGTGGAGACTGCTCCCGACTCAACCGCGTCGCGCACCGCGCACTTCGGCTCGTGATCGTGCGAGCAGTTGTCGAAGCGGCATTTGCCGAGGAACGGGCGAAATTCCGGGAAACACCGGTCGAGATTCCCCGGCGGCAGCCCCCACATCCCGACCTCGCGCAGCCCCGGCGTGTCCACCACGAAGCCGCCAAGCACATCGGGAATCGGCACGAGCAGTGCACCGACGGTCGTATGCCGTCCCTTGTTGACCGACTCGCTGATCTCCGCCGTGCGCAGGTCGAGCCCGGGAAAGAGTGCGTTCACGAGCGACGACTTGCCCACGCCCGACGGGCCCGTGAGCGCCGAGGTCTTCCCCGCGAGGATGTCGTGCATCTCCTGAAGCCCGATCTTCTGCTTGACGCTCGTGCGATGCACGTGGTACCCGGCGCGCTCGTAGTCGCGCGCGATGCCGTCCACGCCCGACGGCCCGCCCACGAGCTCCACCTTGTTGAACACGATGCGCGCGGGAATGTCGTTCCCCTCGGCGATCACGAGGAAACGATCCAGCATGCGCACGTGCGGTTCGGGGTTCGCGGCGGCGAACACGACGAGCACCTGATCCACGTTCGCCGCGACCACCCGTTCGCCGCGCGCCTTGCCCGGCGCGCGGCGCGCGAGCACGGCGCGGCGGGGATGGATCTCCGTGATGGCCCATGCGCCCTCGCCCGTGTCGCGAGCAACGGTCACCTCGTCGCCTACCGCGAGTTTCATCGAGGCGCTCTCCTGCTTGAGGCGGCCGCGCAGCGACGCGTCGAGCGTGGTCCCGTCCACGGTACGCACGGTCCACACACCGCCCGTGCCATTGAGCACCGTTCCGCGGGACTCCGTCACTCGCCGCCGTCGTCTTCGCGCATCACGTCGAACCAGCGCCGGGTGGACGCCCCGTCGCGCGCCGAGATCAGGGCATCGAGTGCGTGCTGGGCATCGGCCAGCGGCATCGCGCCCAACGCACGTTCGGCCTCGGCGGCGGTGCTCCCCCAAACGAGGAAATCCGTCTCGAGGTGGCCCTCCGCCTTTTGCGCGCCGATGCGCGACCACTGCACGAAGATCAAGTACGCCCCGAACGGGCGCGCCGCGTCGCCCGACGCATCGCTCAGCACGTCGAGGCTGTAGGACATGCCGTCACGCCCTTCGAGGGCGGCCGGCCGGGCGTGCACCGCCGCGTAGCCGCCGACGGTCGACTCGTCGCCCTTCTCGTATTCCGGAGGAAGGTGCTGGCCCGGTGTCACGCGGTCCGGCGCCCCTTGCCGTTCCGCCGGCCCGCGAACTCCCGCAGGATGTTCCCCGTCATGAACGCGAGGTTCGCCGGACGCTCGGCGAGCCGGCGCATGAGATACGGATACCACTGCGTGCCGAACGGCACGTACACGCGCAGCCGATAGCCATCGCGCGCAAGCTGCTCCTGCAGGTCGCGCCGAACGCCGTAGAGCATCTGGAATTCGAAGCGTGAGCGATCGATCCCCTTGTCGGCCGCGAACGCCATCGCTCGCGCGATAATGTCGGGATCGTGCGTCGCGATGCCCGGGTAACGGCCGCGCTCCATGAGCGCCTTCATGCAGGCAACGTAGTTGCGGTCCACGTCGGCCTTCGAGGGAAAGGCGACGTCCGCAGGCTCCAGATACGCGCCTTTGCAGAGCCGTACGCGGCAGTTGAGCGCGATCGCGCGTTCCACGTCGGTCGCCGTGCGCCTGAGCGCGCTCTGCAGGACGATGCCGACGGTGTCCGGATACCGCGGGAACAGACGGTGCTCGAAGAAATCGAGCGTGCGCTGCGTGTACGCGCTCCCTTCCATGTCCAGCCGGACGAATCCGTGGCGTTCCGTCGCGCGGTCGAGGATCGTGCGCATGATCGACTCGCACAGGTCGTCACCGATGTCCTGCCCCATCGCAGTGAGCTTCACGGAGACGTTCGCGTCGAGCGTGTTCTGCGCGATGGCGTCGAGCAGCCGCACGTATTCCACGCCCGCCGCCCTCGCTTCGGTCTCGTTGGTGACGCTCTCGCCGAGCAGGTCGAGCGAGGCGCTGATGCCCTGTGCGTTGAGGCGCTGCACCGCCGCGACGGCGGAGTCGATGGTCTCGCCGGCGACGAAGCGCGACGCCATCACCTTGGCGAAGCCATTGTGCCTCACGAAGCGGAAGAGGCGCGGCTGCCGCGAAAGAAAGAGGAGTGTGCTGCGGAGCATATGCTTACGGTACGATTCGGGTGGTGGCGGTGACGGGTCCGTCGATCCGCGCGACGGGAAACAGGCGGGACGAGGGCTCGGTTGCTTTCATCATCGGCTCGAGCGTGGCGTCGAAGTAATTCCACGCGGTGAGACCGTCGTCGCACATCGGCTCGAGGAGGATGACCGAGAGCACGCCGAGCGGCTGGCCGCCACGGACGACGAAGTCGCCAGGCTCGCCCGTGACGTGATCACTCGAGTTCCACGTTCCGACGACGCGCACGTCGCTGTGGCCGTCGGCCGGCGGCAGCTTCGAGACCGAGTCCACCGTGAACTGTGCGCCACGCGCGTCGACGCGCGAGGTGAGCCGCTCGACCACGACGCCGTGCAGGCGGAGCTGGGCGATCAGCGAGTCCTGGCCCGGCATCCGGCGCAGCAAGTACGCGACCGGAAGTTTCGCGCTGAGGGTGCCGTCGAAACGGTCCCGCACGAGCATTTTCTGGTTCACGAACTTCCCGGTTCGCACCAGGCCGCAGCGCATGCCCGCCTGTGTGAGCGGCCACGCACAGGCGGAGGGTCCGCCGCGACCGGCGCCGCCGGCGCCGCCGCCACAGATCGGAAGAGCACACGTCTGAACTCCA
>OCZT010005705.1_pt1 | contig 12382 bp, 11 predicted proteins | sample 1539031 | NCBI WGS metagenome assembly OCZT01 (sample SAMEA3539308, study PRJEB22396) | soil metagenome | biome: tundra; feature: field; material: soil | place: USA | collected 2010-05 | depth 0.15 m
AATAAATGTAACATAAACTCTACCCTGTATTCCATTAAGTGTTGCCACTTCAGGAGCAACATATTGGGCCACAGGTGCAGCAATTCTTGCAGCCGGGTTATGCTGGGGAGTAGCAGGTGACACTGGCATCATCGGTAAGCCTGCAGGTTCATCCGGAGGCTTCATGTTTTCCATTGTTAGATAGGTTGAATTATCTATGTCTCTTCGTTTTTCTGATCCTTTTTAGCCAGTGAATGCAACCTTATGATAAGTTAATTTTGCCGGTCATTTAAGGACTGGGCACAAACAGGAAAAACAATAATGTGCTCAAAAGGATTAAGCTAATACGCTCGAATTTTTTCATGCTTCAGCTCTATTCTTTCTTTATTTACATACGTTCAGGATAGGGTTCATTAACGGCAAAAACTGTTCCACAGATGCAGTAAATCCAAAAATGAAGAGAGCAACTGAGGAAAGGATCAGAATACTTTTTAATGTTTTCATTGTAGTGTTTATTAAATTATTACTCGGTTAGGTTTGTGTTGAACTTTCGATTTTTCTTGAGACTAAGTCTGTGATGATGTTCCATCTTATTTCACTTCATATTCTGCCTTCCCGGTCACCGGAACTCCGGTTGTTGTGATACCTTCGACAACTATCTTCACTTTTGAAGGATTATCAGCATTAAAAAAATTAAGAAAGAAATCCTTATCATTTTCCACACTAATATTAGGTTCCCAGAAAATTGTTGTTCTCAGATCGGGTTTGTAGTCGGATTCAAGTTTTGAATAATGCTTCGGTGAGTAAAATATACGGGGTTCATTATAACCTGAGATTTTTGTATTGACTGAGTAATATTTATCAGTACCTGTCACTAAGGGAGATCCCTCCCGGGTTATAATAGAAATGACGCCATCAATTGGTATGGTTGGATCTATCCCTCCCAAAGAGCCAAATACTCCATAGGAAGCAACGTTATCTAAAACATCAATTCTTTCGACAAAACTTACAGGGATACCAGCAACATTTTCCCACGAAACTTTCATTCCATCAATCATGAAAAGGGGATTAGTCATCCTGATGCCTTTTGGAAAACTTTTAGGTGCAAAGAATTTCCTTTTTATCAACTCATAAACATCCTTGTAAACTTGCAGTTCAGAAGAAATTTCCAGCGATCTGTCTGGTGTGGCTAAAAGATAATATCTGCTTCTTGCCCTCGCCGACTCGGGATTATCCTGCCGCCTTGCAGTTATCGTTACTTCACCCGGATTAATTGTATCGGATAATTTGTATTTTTTTTGAATGGAAGTGTTAATTTCTGCATACTGGATATATGTATGAAGGCTTTTTTTAATGGTCTGGTTGTCTCTTAAGAGCTTGTTATCACTTATAGACTCATCATTTTTTCGCAGGCGCTTTACCGGAACCATGCTTTCCTTAACCAATGCAGGAGAATATTTGACTGAATCTAAAAGCACCCATCCCTGTGGGTTGTCTTTCTCTCCAATCGCACTTACAACCAGTTTTGCATCACCTGTCATTTCAACTCCTTCCAGATAAAACCTTCCGGTACTGTCGGTAGGAACGGTAGTAATTATAGGATTTCCTTTTTTAAATATTGCTATGTTAACTCGGGAGTTTTGCAATGGGACATTGGCAAATTTTTTTCTTATTCTCCCTGAAATTGTAAATCCGGATTCGGGAGGGTAGTTCGTATTTTTATATTTCCACAGAAAGTCGCGCCAGCCCTGGGTAAGCAGCAGCAGATCGAGATCTTTTAACCGGTCAGGATTGGAAGAATCGAAATAGCAGGATGGATTTTCAACCGGTCCACGGACATCCGATTCAAGCAGAAACCAGGATGAAATTGTTGAAGGAAATTCAGAATAGGTGCTTCCGGAGATGTTTTTAATTGCTGATAATGAAAGAAATGCATCCTCAGGCATTTGCGAACTGACTTTTAATGAAACTTTTACAGACACAGAATCACGCTGGTTATAAACGCTCTTATCTGTTCCAAGATATATTTTAACATCTTCCTTATTCTGAATATAAACCAGCCTTTCACAAAGAGGGATACTGCCGGGGCCTGTCAATGTAAGCTGAACAATACCATCAGGGAGATCATTCACGGAAAGATTGAGAAAGCTGTTCAGAGATTTCATTCTGAATGAAAAGGTTTTGAGAACTTCATTATGTGCAGAAACAGTCAGTGAAAGATCTCCGTTAATGACCAGAGGTAATGTCTCAGAATTAGTTTTAAAAGTCAATAATATTTCATCAGAGTCGCTTTTGGAAACATTTAGTACGACACCTGTTGGCATGCTTTCAGAAATTTCATACCTGTCAGAATCCCCGCTTTGATTCCTTCTTAAAGCATAATATCCTAATCCCGCACCCGGTTTTAGCAGGAATGTTCCCATGCCATTATGAGTGCTTTTGAAGTTGGTTACTTTTTCTCCCGCTGATGAATAAATTTCTCCGGACACATTGTAGGAATTCCCCTGGCTATCTTCAGCTTTGAATGCTACAATGGAAGTGACATTTTCCACTAAAGAACCGCCTTCAGGAAAAAACCGTATTTCCGGTTTATTGTTGATTTTATTGCTGCTGTCTGAAAATACTTTTAATGCATCCGTTGAATTAATAATTGTAATTTCTTTATTGAAGAATAATTGATCTCCGAAGTTCCGCATGTAGTTAGTATATGCTCTTAGCCTGTACCTGCCAGACTGAAGTTTTTCTGACAAGTGAAAATCACCGTTTCCCAGGCCATCGGTCATTTTTACAATACGACTATCAATGATTATTGATTCAGGAGATATAATTTCAACATGCAGGTTGTTGCTATGATCGGTGAGCAATCTGTCTGTGACATCAATGAGGTAGGCTTTGAACCAGATATCGTCACCCGGATAATAGGTATTGCGATCGGTGTGGAGATATACTTTTTCAATGATCCCCAGCGAGTCACTTGAAGAAATATGGTTATCTGTTATTCCTTCAGAATAGATACGGGACAAGAATGAAGTCATCAGACCCAAAACAAATATGACAAAAATTTTCAAGATCGAATCAGGTTATGAGTATTTGTTTATTTACTGATTAACAAATACCATACCAGAAAACACAAGAAGGAGAAAGGAAAAAGGAAAAAGACGAAGCGAAGCGTAAACCTGAACGACGGGGAATATGCAAAAAAGAGACAGGTATTTATAATTTCAGTTTTTATCCGACATGAAATCAAATGCACCCTTTCTTAAATTAATGCCATATTCGAGCCAGGCTTTAAGACAAGCAAGAAAGTTGGCCCAGCCTTCAGTGTTTCCTTTCAGCCATTTGATACCGGCTTCATCATTTTTCCTTTCTTTCTCGGTAATGGTGACAAGCGTTGAATTGTTTGGTCTTGGAGTGAGTGCCATCTCAACAAACAGTTCGATGCCATCCGAATCCCAATAGAATGATATGTATTTGTTCTTTTCAATTTTCCCGACCCGGATAGGAGCGTCCGATTCAAATTCAGGAAATCGCCAGATTATTTTTTTACCCTCTTCCATTTTCCCGGTGCCTTGTGAAATGAAGTAGTTTGACATCTTAACAGGGTCAATAATTGCATCAAAGACCTCATTCAGAGGTTTTGATATCTGAATAGCTGCTTTTAATTCAAGGGTCTGATTTTTCATTGGAACCTGGTTTTAATATCTGATTATTGCAATGTCATTAACAAATTTACTTAAACGTTTGTTTATAAATGACTAAAGAAAATCAATTTTTGTGCTCTGTGCTTCTCCGGGAACTGTGTAAACTCATTTTTTTTAAACACACAAAAACCTTCAGAAGATATCATAGAGAACAACTGAGGATTTACATTTTTTCATTACTGTCCGACTAAAATCATGAGATTCTTCGCTTCGCTCAGAATGACAAGTATTTAGAGAGGTTTATGAAAGGAGGGGGAAGTTGGCGGCGGAGCCGCCAACTTCCCCCTCCCCAAAGACACAATCGTCTGTCATTCTGAGCGAAACGTAGTGAAGCGAAGAATCTCATGCTAATTTCACAATTTTTCCGTTAAGTAGTGATATTTTTTTTAAGTTTTACTGATTTCTAGAATTTATTTCCGCAATCCTCCATGTTTCCATATTCCACCTGAATAGTTGAGTGTTCAATTTTAAATTGTTCGTGAAGATGGCGCTGGATTGATCCTATAAAATTTACATCTGTCGGAATACAGGTGGTCAGATGAACGGTGAGCGCAGCATCAGTGGTACCGAGCGACCAGATGTGCAGGTCATGAACTCCGGCCACTTCCGGGAGGCTCTTAAAATAATCGTGCACATGTTCGATTTTTATGTTCTCAGGAACTGCATCGAGAGCAAGATTAACCGAATCGATCAGAAGGTTATATGAACTGTACAGTATAACGGCTATTATGGCAAAAGAAACCAATGAATCGATCCAGTGAATTCCGGTAAATATCATGATTATTCCGCCGACAACTACTCCAAAGGACACAAGAGCGTCTGCCACAAAATGAATAAATGCGCTCCGGATGTTGATATCATCCTTTTTACCTTTCATAAAAAGCCATGCGGTAAATGCATTTACAGCGATGCCAACTGTTGCCACGATCATAACACTCCCTGCATTAATCTCAACCGGATTATGAAGTCTCTGAATAGTTTCGAAGAGAATAATACCTACTGCAACAAGCAAAACTATTGTATTCAGCAATGCGACAAGTATGGTGGACCTTCGAAACCCGTAAGTAAACTTCAAAGTAGGTTTTCGCTGAGATAAAATAACAGCAATCCATGAGAATACCAGTGCAAGAACATCGCTCAGATTATGACCCGCATCAGCTACCAGGGACATTGAGTTGGAAAATACTCCGGAAAGAGCCTCAGCTATAACAAATATTATATTTATTGTAATTCCAATCTTAAAGGCTGTGCCTAACTTAATATCATGACTATGTGAATGTTCGTGTTCCATAATTCAGTGTCTCGCATTTTTTAGCACTTCACACTATTCCTTTCACTCTGTAAAGAAGGACAGCCCAAGTTAAATTCAACTGCTATGTATTCGTACATTTTCTAATTTTTATATCAAAGAAACACAGAGCCCGGGGAGAAGGTTCAGTATGAGTTTTTTGCAGTAAAGTATATTATAGTTTTTTTGTTTTTAACAAGGCGTCCCTTATTAACTGGCCATGAAGATACATTCCGATTAATCCGGGTGTTTTGGCCCATTTCCCTTCACTTGTTTTCTTACGGTACGTATAGCCGGTAAAGAACTGGGTGTGAAACAATAAACGCCCATCTCCTAAATCTTTATATAACTCCAGCGTGATCAATACATCGCCCTCAATTACAATAGAATATTTTTTCAGATCGTATGTGATTACATTATTGATTTTGTCTTTTGAAAAGGATATATAAACAGGTTCGGTTAAAATGTTTTTATATTGCATATTATCAATTAATTTATAGATATTCAGTCTATAAGTAACAGAATCATAAGTGCAAACGGCCACATTAAGATTTATATCTTCCAGCTTTACCTCTCCTTTTGTATCAACTTTTATTCCCAGCTCGGAACCTAAGCTGTTATTTTCAAATCCCGATCTGAGAGCGTCGGTAATAACCGGAGTTCCTAATGTTATTTCTTTTGTTTTGTGAAAGTAAACTTTTACTTCCGTTAAAAAATATGATTTAGGTTCAAGGTATACGTTTTTTATTGAGTTTTTCTTGAAGTAATCTACTTTATATGATTTGGATTCGTAGCCGATTATTGAAAACCGTATGGAATCATTATTGTAGACATTGTCAAGTTCTATAGAGAAATTTCCTGACTTATCGGAAACAGTTCCGACATTCCTGCCAATGATTCCAACATTCACAAAGGCAATCTCTGACTTGTTATCGCTTGAAAGTATTTTACCTTCAAAAGACTGGCTGAAAACAGTGATCGGAATAAGTAAGACAAAAAATAATATTCCTGTTTTAATTTTCAACCATGCCCATAAATCGTAGTGAACATTGAAACCAATACTAACGTCAGGCATTATTCCAAGGTTTGATCTTGTACAAACAACAATCAAAACAGAGTTTTTGTTTTAAATATTGTAATGAAAAGCAAAATATTTTTATCAATCCTGACAACTGGTCTTTTCGGGTGAATTGGCATTAACAGAACGATCAATGACAAAAGAGGTCTAAATATTATGAAATTATTTATATTCCGGATCTGTTTTCTAGGGTTCGCTTCAGGGAATCCACCGGGGATAAAATTGCAATTAATTCTCCGGTTAATACGATTAATACTCCGATTATCTTAGGAATTCTTACGAATCTGTATATTCCGTCAATAACAAGTTTCCCGGTAGAACTCGATAATTAAAACAATCACGGGCAGGATAAATGAGAATATCTGCTTTAACAGGAATTTCATTTTTTGTCAGTTTTTCTTGACAGACTTTCCTTAACCCTGAATTTAACTATTCTTCCTATCAGTTCTAATGCCATCAGTAAATTTAAGAATTGATTTATTCATCTTCTGCAAAAGTTAAAATATAGTTATTGTTGTCAATGATGGAAAATTCGGTTGCTCCGTAAAATGCTTTTTCCATGCCCTTAACAACTTTTACATTATCTTTTATATTCTCAAAAAATGTCCGGATGTTCTTAATCCCTATATAAAACAGGAGAGATCCGCCGTCCTGCCTGCTAATTGCAGGTAATTCTTCAGCTAAACTTTTAAATGTCTGAAACATAAAAACCACATTCCCCGATTTCATCATAGCCCAGGTATAATCACCCTGCTCAGGAACTGTAGCTAAAGTTCAAAACCTAATAATTTGTAAAAGGCAATTGTCTGTTGAATGTCTTTAACGAAGATGTTTGGAGATATTGTTTCCATGGGTATTGAGTTTTCCTTAAGAACATTTAAGAGCTTACATTTGTTTGTTGGCGGACTTGATTTAATAATGCTAATTTATTTTAAAAACTTCCCATTACCTGATACGAAGTGGATAAAAAATCGAACAATTAATGATTCCTTCGCAGGCTTCTGTACAAGTCATAATTATCTTGTTTCGGGAGAAAAATTCTTTTTGAAACATGAATTTAAGTGAAATGGTTTTCTAAAGTGAATCTGCGAATGAATCACTTAACTGAGATGTACTGTTTATACCAGAACAAAGCCACATCTGCATAGGAGTAATTTTCAGTTTTAATGAGTTTGGTATTGAAGAATTTTTTGCCGATCATATTCTCTATCTCTTTCTCATTCTTATCAATACCAAAATTGTATGCTGTGGCAAGAAATTTTATGGCTGACATTTCATTTTTCCTGTCCGTATTAAAATTTCTTTCGCAGATCTTAATGAATGCAATCAGATATCGGATCTGGCTTTTCGGATCTTCAAGATCTGAAACAACAGATTTCCTGAAATCTTTGATATCATCATAATCTGTAATATTTTTAAATGAAATCTCGGTTTTGTCTCTGGAAACAGATAACGCTTTTTCCCTTATTAATTCGGCGAAAGAAGGTTTCATCTGGAACTGTCCGATTGAAAAATCGGCATATTCATCGCCCAGATTTATATAGAGCGCTTTAAGCAACGTGATTTCTATCTTGTCCTTGAGCGCTGAATATCTGACAAGTTCAGGGAATATAATTGAAATTGCAAGAGGATAGGAAATATTATTTTTTGCAAGGACAGGTTCCATCCAGCTTCTGTTTTCTTTCTCAAAACTTGTGGCTTTTTTCCAGTCATCGCCAAAGATATCCTGGTAATTCAGTGTTTGCGACAAACCCGGTTTCAACAAATCTGTAAAAAGCAGAAAAATGAGTATGGTCCTCACACAATAGATATTAAAATTCCAAACTACCAAACCTTTCCCCCTGAAATTTTTGCCTCTCCCCAACTCCCCGCCGAAGCGGGGCAGGCTCTCCCCCAGGAGGGAGGGACTTAATCTGTTTCTCATTCTTAGACCCCCTTCTCTTCCGGGAGAAGGGTCCCGATAGCTATCGGGAAGGGGAAGAGGTGCACTTTAGTCTAGAATGGTATTTGGCACTGCATTATTGCATTCCTTTTTGGAGAATAGTACATGTAAGCAAGGTAAACCTGACCACTGACCTTAATAAGCCGGAGATTAAACAGTTCTGACATAACGGTGCCATCACTGAAGGTAAGTGTCCCATAATTATAAAATGCATATTTAGTGTTTGAGGTATTTACAAATAAATCTTTAGCGCCGGCAGCATCGGACTTAAGAGTAAGAAGAACTTTGTTTGACAGATCGATTACCTTATCGTAGGTTGAAAACAGTATGTCATCATACTTAATATTGCTGTTCAATGTACCACCGACATTTTTAAGCGGATCATAAGTCACGCCGGGTATATTTGTTACAAGCTTGGGCAACATACTCATTGGGCCGCCACCCTGTAGCATCTTTTGCTGCATCTCCTGTGCATACTTCATTGAGAGATCCATTCTTTCCTGATCTGTTTTAGCATTCTTCATGGCCTCCTCCATTTTCTTTCCGTCAGCTTCACTGACCGCAACATTTTCAGTTACTATTGCCGCAAATTTATCCCTCGATTTTGTTACTTTAAATTCTTTAATATCAGCGTATGGGCCATAGCTTTTTCCGGCAAATTTTATCATGTATTTTTCGCCTGATTTGCTAATGTATTCATTATTAGCCCATGGAGTTGCAGGTTTGGTTGCATCGGTACCTTCGACGTTGTCAAATCCTGTCAGTTTTGGATCGCCTGCCTTTATGGGTCCCTGGGTAACGCCATCCTTAACAATATAATAAGCGCCGGAAACTTTGTCTTTAACCAGGATGGATCCGTCGTCTTTGATATTGATTGTAATTTCTGAATACATAAGTTTCAGGTTTCCTCCAAGCTCAAATATCAGTTCCGGTTCTGAACATGCACATTTCGGTTCAGGTTCCTGTTTGGTAGATTTAGATCCCTGGTAGGGTTGTCCTGTAACATCATTAGTTACAGATTTGGCAGTCTTATTCAATAGTTTATCAGCCTGGGCATTGACAGGATTCCCGCTAAATATGCAAATTGCCAGCAGAAACACGATCGACTTTTTCATATTATTAGTTTTGGTTCATTATCAAATATAAGCATAACTTTTTAACAATGAAGATGGTCCGGGGTTCAAATTTATTTTAAAAAAATCCGGTACCTTTTCAGGAGTACCGGATTGCATTGAAGATATCAGGAATGAAAAAACAAGGAATTATTTAAGTTTTGAGGATTTCTCCGGCACTTGTTCGAACCCCCTATTAGTCATGACCCATAAACTGTTGCCCGATTCCCAACTGGATTCCAGGTATTCGCCAGATTCATTTCTGAACGAGGAGTGGAGAAGGATCCTGGGATTGTTTTTAAATTTCAAAACAGTACCAGTCGGAATATAGAGGTTAATCCCAACATTATCTGCCGACCATTTTCGTCCTGCGGGACTGGTGAAATATTCATCAAGATGAAGTGTATCTCCTTTGATCCTATAATTAAACAACAGTCCTTCTGTTTTCTTTGTAGCTTCCGTTTCGGTACGACCTGCCGCATATTTCCTTGCCTCGATGGTAGTTGATTTGTTTTCTGATTTCTCAACGGCTAAATATGATCGTATGTACAATTCTTTCTTTTCATCATTAATATATACTGAATATTCTTCGTGCGGAAGTTTAAAATCTTTCTCATATTTTAGGTCAGCAATCTTATTATCGGTTACCACATAAAGAGTATCCGGAGAATTAGCAACGATTGTCTTTGCTGTTGTGTTAGCAGAATGGGCAAAACTGACTCCTTCATTAAGCCCTATAACTGTCAGAGCTGAAATTGCCATTACCCAAACGACAAAAGCTACCAGGCTTACAACACCATCTCTTGCCCTGAACCAGAATATCATTTTTACACCCCAGTAAATAATGGCAATCATAGGTAATATAAAAACGATGGACATCAGGAATGTTATCCAGGGAACTGTTGAAGGCGATACAATATAATTCAGAAAATCAGTGAAATTGATAAGGTTGATTCCAGACGAATCAATTGAATATACACCTGGGAATTTGAAAACAACAACCATTACAAAGCATAATAGGGAAAGGAATCCTGTGAGGACCAGTACAACACCTATCATTATCAGGAAGATACGAAGGATAATATAAAATACTCTGCCAACTGCCCTGAAAATTTCATTGATGGCATTCCCAACTCTTGATTCACTTCTATAGACATTGTTGGATTGGGAGGTGCTAGCCATCCGTGTGCTGTTGAATTGTCGGTTTTGGTTTATGTTAGCATCATAAGTATCGCCGAACATTTCTCTTTTTTGAGCATCTGTTCTGGCAACAGGAAGTGCAATCCACAATGCAGCATAAATAAATATGCCTATACCAAATATAGCCGAAATTACGAACAGGATCCTGAACAGAACAGGATCAGTATCGAGATAAGCTCCTATCCCACCACATACACCGCTGATTATTGAATCGTCGGGGTTGCGATGCATTCTTTTTTTCTGAGATCTATAATACGGTTCTGCTGTCTCAGGTTCACCATGATCAAAGTCTTCAGGTTTGCCGATAATTGATATCATTGCTTTTACATTTTCCAGTATAATTACTCCTGCGACGCCCTTTTGTGACTGAAATATTTCTGCTATCCGCAATTCGATATCCTCAATTGTTTCATTACCGCCCTGTACATTGCCGAAACGGTTATTGATTGCCTGAAGATAATCGCGCAGTTTTCTGAATGCCTCCTCATCAATCTGAAACAGAATGTCGCCCAGATTTATATTAATTGTCTTGTCCATTATTATCAGTTTTAAGTGGTTAATATTAGGTTATCTGGTTCTGATCAGATTTACTGATTCGACAAGTTCCTGCCACGATTTGTCAAGTTCGGCAAGATATTTCCGGCCTTCGTCGGTAAGTTCATAATATTTCCTCGGAGGACCCTGCAAAGATTCTTCCCAGCGGTAGCTGAGCAAACCGGCATTTTTTTGCCTTGTAAGGAGCGGGTAAAGGGTTCCTTCAACAACTATCACCTCTGCTTCCTTAAGTTCTTTAATTATGTCACTCGCATAACATGAATTCCTGGACAACACCGAAAGGATGCAATACTCCAGTATCCCTTTGCGCATCTGAGCTTTATTATTTTCTAAATCCATGATATTTAATTTTTAAAGTTTAGGCTTCAATTTGTTGTTATAACCCGGCAACTATATTTTCAGATTCTTTCTCACTGTTTCAACTTCTTTTTTTACAGATTCTTTAATATTGTGAATATTAACCGGGGCTCCTTTCATCTCAATTTTCTGTGCGGTTGTCTTAGCCTCAGGTATTACTATATATAAAATAAGATACACCAAAGCTCCGATTCCACCTGCAAGGATAAAGGCAACGAAAATAACCCTGATAATTACAGGATCAATACCCCAATAAGCTCCCAATCCGGAACAAACTCCACCGATCACCCTGTGATCAGTATCTCGGTACATCCGATGATAACCAGGCGATGAAAACTTTTCGCGTGCCGATGGTCCTTCGTTGTCTGAAATGTCTTCCGGAGCGCCTAAAACAGCAATTATCTGATGAACATCATCCATGTTAATTACCTGTTTGTAGGTAGTAAGCTTAGAGCGAAACAGTTCCGCCATGCGGGTCTCAATATCTGAAAGGATCTCGGATGAACTCTCTTCTCCGGCAAAATGAAGTTCAAGATTCTTCAGATATCTTTTTAATTCGGCATATGCGTCTTCGTCTATGTTGAAAGCGTATCCGCCCAGATTAATGCTGACTGTGATTTTCATGGTGCTTTTAAATATTTACTACTGTTTAATACATGTAACATGACAATACAAAGATATATATAAAATAATATACTATGCAATACATAGTACTAAAATAATGCAATTATTTTTAATATGTTTCTTAATGTAAAGATAATCAGGAAGATATGAAATGTAAGTTTTTCGAATATATATTAAAGATTCATTTCATAATTTTAAGTTTTTGTATAAATTCCTTTTATCAGAGAAGCTGATATCTCTTTTTAATTGTTACATCATTCACCATCTCTTTCTTGATGATTTTTCACCTCATCCTCCATCTCCTTAAGGAGAAGGAGTGTAATAATTACATATCCAATAGTATAGCCCCTCTCCTTATGTTACCTTTTATACACATTTCATTAATTGAGTCGTTTAATCATCAAAATCTATAATCATATTAGTTATAATTACTGGTTATCAGGATAAGATTCCTCACTTCGTTCGGAATGAAAGGGTCTTATTATAGATAAAGCGTAGCGAATCGCCACTTCTTCACTTCTACTAAACATATTTTGTCATTCCGAA
>OCZT010005706.1_pt1 | contig 12381 bp, 11 predicted proteins | sample 1539031 | NCBI WGS metagenome assembly OCZT01 (sample SAMEA3539308, study PRJEB22396) | soil metagenome | biome: tundra; feature: field; material: soil | place: USA | collected 2010-05 | depth 0.15 m
CCGGGTGTCGAAATACGTTTCATACCGTTTTCAGATGTTTTCGATCCTTCTTCATCGCTGCCCGTTCTGGGAGAAGCATTGATTACTATGTCTTTCCCGTCATATCCGGTAACCTTAATTGCTCCGGTTACCAGATGTACTTTTAAAGAGTATTCTTTCCCGGGGCTGCTTAATGGCACAGTTAATGTTTCAGTTGAACCCGATTGTGCAAGAGATTTTGTTGCAATCATTAGGCTTAGTAATACCAGGCCTGTAATTTTCATGTTTTTCATAATTGTATGGATTAAGATTGTTTTTTAATATAGACGTTTCCGTTAAGTGTTTCGAATTTGAATATTTTACCTCCTTTGCCAAAACGGACGGAAGTAATTGCGTTGAGTTTGTAGACTATCCCATCACCTTTCTTTTCCTGGACTTTCGTAACTCTGGCCGGCAGCCGTTCCACCTCCTGAAAATCGGTATAGAATTCCCCGTTCATGCTTTTAAACTGAAGATCAGCTGAAAGACCTGGCTGATAGCTTACGCGGATATTACCGTTAATTGTGTAGTAAGATGATTCTTCAGGCGGATTATTAAGATAATTGACAGATACATCTCCATTTACGGTATGTGCGAATGTTGTTCCTTTCGCATTTTTAACTGATATTTCTTCATTCACATTATTTATATAGAGTGTTCCGCTGACATTATTTACCGATATAACCCCATCATTTACAGTTGAGATATGAAGGTTTATGCCGAATGGAACTTTAACCGTAAAATCAACATTATAGTTATAATCGATTTCACGATGGTCATCATTATATTGCCAATGTCTGTGCGGACGCGAATCATATGGCTCTGCTATATAGGCCATAATGGTATCTGTTCTTTCGTCGAAAGCAAGTCTGAATTCCTTTTTACCTGTTTCCAGAGTTTTAGAATCATCTGCTGTAATAGTCTTGTCCATTTCGAGCAGCACCTTATTTCCTGCATAGCCTTCCACCTTAATAAAACCTGTAATATTATAAATGAAGAGTGTATTTTCGGCGGCGTCTCCACTAAGCGTGAACTCCTTACTCATATGCTCTTTGAATTCCCTGGCATTTGCTTTAGGGACGGTGCATATGATTCCCAATCCCATTAAAAGGGTAACTATTGCTTTTTTCATCTTTTATATTAAATATTAGTTATCAGATCAATTTTTGAATACTTTTTTCAATGTTGAGTTTAACCATTTGATTCAGCCCTTTTCTACTGAGCAACTTCTGCAGAGACTGAACTGAACTTTTCTCCTGCAATTTTACCATGGCATCTGCTATTGCTGATTGCATTATGGGTGAGTCCTGAAGGTCTATACTTCGTACAAGACCTTCGCGAACTCTTGGTTCACGGGATAATTTAACAAGAGCCTCAAGTGTTGAGAGTCTGACATTAACATTTGGATCCTCATTCAGAGTTGTGAACAGTGCATCTATTACTTTAAGATTGACATTACTTATTTCATCGGTATATGAAACTGCGCGTATACGCTGTGAGGCAGAAGGGTCCTGCAGGAGAGAGAGAACCATCAATTGTTTTACTTCCGAGACCTGGGAAGAAAGTGAATCAATCTGCCTGTTGTACGAAATTGTTGATTGTCCGGGCTTGTGCAACAGATACCCCAAAGTGAGTCCAAATGCTACTAGTATAAGACTGAATGCTAAACGAGGCTGTGCCTGAAGAAACCAATGTTCACGAAGTTTGTTTATCCATTCACCAATTGGATTTTTCTTTAAGATCAATTCTTCTTTATAATTTGAGAGTATAGCATCAAAGTTCGTAAGCATTGCTTCTGATGGATCGGGTTGGGGGATTTCTCCCATGAGATCCCATACTTTTTTGGCTGCCTCAAATTCTGTCCGGCAATCTGTGCAACTGGCCAGATGGCTTTCAATCTCACTCCGCTGTGTCTGATCGAGGGCATCAGTCAGAAGGAGTGTAAATTGTTCTCTGTAGTCTTTGCATTCCATATTAATTTCTTTAATTCTCAATTTTTCAAATAGTTGATTTTTAACTGGTTAAATGCACGATGAACCCTGACTTTTATTGCTCCTTCGGTTGTATTCAGTATTTTCGCTATTTCATGATATTTCAGTTCCTGGAAGCGGCATAATATCAGTAATTCCCGGTTTTCATCGCTTAATTTTTCCATCGCTGTTTCAAGTGTTTTTAATTCCTGCTCTTTTTCCAATCGTGCATCTGTAAACTGTTCACCCTCAATTTTTTCTTCCCAATTCGTGAGGTCGGAATGAGACGGAGTTCTTTTAACTTTTCTGAAGTGATCATAAACTGCATTTCTTGCTATATGATACATCCACATTTTAAATTCACCAAAGCCCATAAAACCGCCAGGGTATTTCAACATTCTCAGAAATATATTCTGCACCATATCTTCACTTAACTCTTTCTGTCTGGTCATGTTAAAAATGAATCTGTACAACTGACGATGATACCGTTCATAAAGCAGGCCCATTTTATCAATGTCCCCATTTTTTACTTTCAGCATTAGCGCGTTATCCGAGAGCGTATCCAAGCTTTGATGTTTTTATTTGCTTCCATTCATACTGTAAACCTCAGTAAAAGTAAAAGGTTACAGGAAGAGGTCATTTTTTATAAAGATACTTTCTTATAATATTACTCTAATAAATAATCGGGTAGGTCCGGGAGTCTTGCGGTCATTTGGATGGAATGATTTGATTTCAGCTTAAAAGATTTTTTAACCACGGAGAGCACGGAACTTAACGGAGTCTCATTGTGTTATCCAGTGGATTTAAACTCTTTAGAATTGCTTTCATCACAGATCTCAGATGGTTGAAGTAAATTTTTTGCTTTTAATTTCCTTTATTTTTAATTTTGATAATAGCAAGAACCAATGAGCTGAATAATATTTATTTAACCAAGTTGAAAAGAATGAAACAATCGGTTGCATTCTACATTCTGGTAATCATCTTCATCTTTTTAACCTCAGAATGTTCTACTACACGGATTGTACGTGAATTTCACGATCCGATAAAGTTAAGTTCATCTCAGATCCGTAACAAAAGCATCAAAGTACACATGACCGATGGGTGCCTTTACCTTCTGGATTCCCTGAAAGCAGGAAATAATACCGATTCTGTTTCCGGATACGGATCTTATTTTAATCAATACAGGGAGCTGATCAAAACTAATAAATCATCCACAGGCTACTATTTTGGACCACCATTTAAAATTCCAATGTCAGGGGTAGCATTATTTGAAACAAACGATGCAACAGGGTTAATTGGCAAAGTGGTCGCTATGACCTTAATCGGAGTACCAACTTTACTTGTAAGCATCTTTTGCATAATTAATCCAAAAGCATGCTTCGGCTCATGCCCGACCTTCTACGCCTGGGATGGTAAAGATACCAGCCTGATGGCTGAGGGGTTTTCATCGAGTATCCTGCGTTCTCTCGAGAAAAGAGATATCGATATGCTATACAGGGCGAAATCAACCGGCAGCACCTTTAATCTCAAAGTAACAAATGAGGCTCTTGAGACTCATGTTATAAGATACGCCGACTTGCTGGTATTTCCGCGTTCTGAGTGTGAAAGAGTATTCGCAACTGAGGATGGAAACTTTTTCAGCGTATCGGATATAAGAAGCCCTTCAAAGTGCACGGCTCCTGAAGGAGATTGTTTGGAAAAGGTGGAACAGATGGACAACAGGGAACGAGCCTCCGAAGCCAATCCAAAAAACCTTATTCAAAAAGAATATATTGATCTTGAATTCAAATCGGTTCCAGATGGTGAGACCGGTCTGATAATCGGTAGCAGGCAGACCTTTATGACAACTTATCTTTTCTATCAGAGCCTGGCTTACCTTGGTAATTCTGCCGGCAATTTTGCTGCAAGAATTGAGAGTGGTGACAGTTCCCTTCTGAAGCGTGTAAATAAGGTTTGGGACCTGTTGGGCGGCATTGAAGTATCGGTATCCGATGCAAAAGGGAAATGGACAAAAGCGGGCGAAATTAGTGAGATGGGTCCCATTGCAGCCGATATACATCTTATAAGATTCCCCAAGACAGGAACAAAGCCAGTTAAAGTAAGATTAGAACTGACAAAAGGGTTATGGAGAATCGACTGGCTGGCTCTCGCAAGACTGGACTAACCTGTTGAACCGATAAAAATAAGCCCATCTGCAGTGATTGCAGAGAATAAAAATAATGCATATAGCAGAGAACTTCCATTAAGAGATACTCTTGAACCATTAGTTACGCTGCCGGGAGATTCTTACAAACTCGTGTATGAACTTCCTTCTCCTACGCAGGAATATGAATTTTTCCTCAGCATGCAAAACTGCAATGATCCCTTCGGGGTACAGATTTCCCCTCAGAGATGCAAGGAAAGAGATTACCGGCAGCTGGATTGACATTAATACAAGATCTAAAACAGGAGAAGCTCTGTCAGGTGAGCTCATTGCCATACAAAATGATACTTTATACATTCTGACCTCTGAACAGCTTACCGGCATCTCTTCGGAAAAAGTTAAAGATGCCGTACTCTATATCTTTATCAACCGGTCAGGATCATTTGCAGCAGTCACTTCACTGGTTTTTGTCCCCAACATTATAGCTGCGATTGGATACAAGATAGGCGGATTCCTTATACTGGGGATACCGTGGGTTATAACCGGAACGATTTTAAGTGCTGTAGAATCAGGTGACAAATCAAATCTCCTTATTTACCCTGAAAGAGACAATCTTTCCAAATTCAGAGATTTTACAAGATTCCCGAAAGGGTTACCACCGGATGTAGACAGAAGCAAACTTCACCTGGTTGTTAACCAGCTGGGACGCTCAAATTAATCGACTTCCGGTTTTGTGATTGTTTTTAATTTTCAAAAAATCTTCTTCTTAATCAAGCCATTTAATACTAAATTTGATATACAAATTCACAACTGGTAATTGTTACAATAATCATTCCTATCATGAACTCATATTTTACATCTGCAAGAATAATTCTGTTTCTGATCTGCCTGAGCACATTTCCGCTGAACGCACAAACAAAAAAATACCCGGCTGATATTGAGGAAAAAATCAGGCTGGTTGAGAATGGCCTGGCAGGATGGGTGCAGACAGGAACCAATGATACCTGGAATCTGGCTGACAGAATGAAAAAATATAATATCAATGGTGTCAGCATTGCTGTAATTCATAATTATAAGATTGAATGGGTCAGGGGATATGGCTTTGCCGATGTTTCCGAAAATCGTCCCGTAACAGAAACGACACTCTTTCAGGCAGCTTCAATCAGCAAGTCCCTGAATGGTGTAGGAGTATTAAAACTGGTTCAGGAAAAAAAACTTGATCTGAACACTGACATCAATAAATATCTTATATCATGGAAATTTCCGTATGATTCGATATCACATAGTAAAAAGTTAACAATAGCCAACTTGTTAAGTCATACAGGTGGATTGACAATTCATGGTTTTCCCGGTTATGCAAAAGGAGAAGTTCTTCCTACTCTGTCTCAGATCCTTGATGGACAGAAACCTGCCAATACGGAAGCGATAAGGTCGTCAAATGAACCCGGAAAAAGTGTTAACTATTCGGGTGGAGGTGTTACTATTTCCCAGCTGATTGTTATGGACATCACACATCAGACATATGATATCTTTATGCAGAAAAATGTTCTTGATCCGCTTGGAATGACCAGCAGTTCATATACACAGCCTCCTCCGGAGTCGAAGAAGGAGTTGCTGGCAACGGGTTATAAGGCAGACGGAAAAGAAGTCGCAGGAAAGTATTATATCTACCCCGAACAGGCTGCGGCAGGTTTATGGACCTGTCCTGTTGATCTATGCAACTATATCATCGAAACACAGCTCTCCTATCAGGGGAAATCGTCAAAGGTACTGACTCCGGAGATGACAAAACTAAGACTTACTCCTATACTCGAGGATGCGGCACTTGGTACATTTGTCAATTCCAGAGTTACCGGTTCTTTAAAATATTTTAATCATAATGGGGGGAATGAAGGATTTCAATGTACTGCTATCGGTTGCCGTGATAACGGTGAAGGAGTTGTGATCATGACCAATTCTGATAACGGATCACTAATTTATGAGGAAATAGTTAACAGTGTGGCAACTGTATATAAATGGAAGGATTATTACCTTCCTGAAATAAAAAAGGTTGTTGATGTCGATTCATCACTTCTGGATAAATATGCAGGTAAATATATTCTTAATGGGAAAACAGCAATTTTTAAGAAAAACGGTGACGTCTTGTCAGTAAACGTACTTGGTGATCTTTTCTGGAAAGTATATTTTACCTCCGACAGCGATTTCTTTATAAGAGAATTCCGGGGTTTTCTAAGGTTTCAGACCGATAAGGATAAAAGGGTCACAGGTTTCACTTTTAACGGAATGACAGCAAAAAAGACTGATTAAGAACACGGTGTGCGGCGTGAGGTATGCGGTTTTGAAGTATTGCTATCACTGAGTCTTTTTAGTCAGACTGTTTGAGATTTAAATATGTAAAATGCTTATTTAATAATTATCTTTCAACTCAACATTTTAAATAATTGTTACTATGAAAAAAACATTGATACTGGTGCTGCTTATTCTTCCTGGTCTGGTTTTTGGCCAGAAATTTCCAAATCTGGCGCCCACGCCGCCTATGGGCTGGAACAGCTGGAACACTTTTAAAACAAATATCAATGAGAAACTTATTAAAGATGTTGCTGATGCATTTGAAAAGGATGGCTATAAAGAGGCAGGCTATAAATATATAATAATCGACGATTGCTGGTCATTGAAACAGCGTGATGAGAGTGGCAATCTGGTACCTGATCCTGCAAAGTTCCCGGGAGGTATGAAAGCACTGGCCGAATACATTCACTCAAAGGGACTAAAAATTGGTATATACAGTTGCGCGGGCACCAGAACCTGTGGAGATTATCCCGGTAGCAAAGGTTTCGAGTTGCAGGATGCAAAGCTTTTTGCTTCATGGGGTATAGATTATCTTAAATACGACTGGTGCAATACTTCCGGATTAAATGCTGAAAAAGCATATACTACCATGAGAGATGCTCTGTATGCTGCAGGCAGACCCATTGTATTTGGTATATGTGAATGGGGAGACAACCAGCCATGGTTATGGGCGAAAAATATCGGACAACTATGGAGGATCAGCGGGGATATAGCTCCCTGTTTTGATTGCTTAGTTGACCATGGTTCTTATAAAGACTGGGGTGTAATGAAAGTTGTAAGCATGAGGAAAGATATCCGTAAGTATGCAGGTCCTGATGGCTGGAATGATTTCGATATGATGGAAGTCGGAAACGGTATGACAGTAAACGAAAACAGATCCCATTTTACATTATGGTGTATGTTGGCATCCGCACTTATCATGGGAAATGATATACATAAAGCTGATTCTTTCACAGTCAGTATACTTACTAATAAGGATATGATCTCTGTTAATCAGGATCCTCTTGGAATACAAGCATTTAAATATAGAGATATTGACAGTACTGAAGTTTGGGTTAAACCTCTTAAAAAAAAAGAGTGGGCTGTTTGCTTTCTCAATCGCAAAAAGGGACCTGTTTCATTCGAATTCAATTGGTCTGAAAACAAAATCAGCGACCCGGATTTTAATTTCAAAGTTGATTTCAGCAAAGAAAAGTTCAACCTCTTTAACCTCTGGAGCGGGAATAAAGCCGGAACCACAGGAGAGATTGTTAAAGCTCAAATAGCAGGTCATGATGTGTTAGTGTTCAGACTCAGCCAATAGGGCAGTCATATAATCTTGAAGTAACGCATTTTAACAAGTTATAATAATTTCATATGATTTCTAAACCCATTCTCCTTTTTTGTTTCTTCTCTGTTGTCTTTCTTTTTGGCTTCAAAGAAGCCAGTTCTCAGGATAAGAACTGGACTCACTTCAGAGGAAGCACACTGAATGGTATAGCTGCAATTGAAAAAATTCCATTGAAACTGGATGACTCAAATATAAAATGGAAAACTAAAATTCATGACAATGGTTATTCTTCACCGGTAGTTTTTAGTAATCAGGTTTGGGTAACAACAGCAAAACCTGACGGGAAAGAGCTTTATGCTGTTTGTACGGATTTTCAAACAGGCAAAATAATCTATGATATAAAAGTTTTTACTCCAGATGAAGTTGAGGGGAAGCACTCTATAAATACTTATGCCTCAAATACGCCATGTATCGAAAACGGCTTTGTATATGTTCATTACGGAAGTAATGGCACCGCTTGTATTAATACTTCAAATGGTTCAGTTGTTTGGAAACGTACCGATTTTAAATGTAAGCATGTCCAGGGTCCGGCTTCATCGCCAATTATTTATAAAAACCTTCTCATTCTGCACTTCGAAGGAATTGATGTCAGGTATATCATTGCTCTCGATAAATCGAACGGGAAGCTGATCTGGAGAAGTGACAGACCCAAAGAACCTTATGAAGCATTAACAGAAATCGGACGAAAAGCATATATAACCCCTATCGTAATAAATGTAAAAGGACGTGATATGCTGATATCAAACGGATCCGCAGTCTGTATAGCCTACGACCCCAATACCGGCAAGGAAATATGGAGAGTGGTGGATGGAGCCGAATCGACAATAAGCATGCCCTTTACGGAAAATGGAGTGGTATTCTGGTACACCGGATTCATGGTTTCCAGTAACGGCGCCAAATTTACCGAGTTACTGGCTGTTAATCCCGATGGCAATGGTGATATAACCGGGACGAACGTCCTATGGAAAAAACGCGATGAACAGGCTCAAAACCAGCTTCTGACACCTGTAATAAAAGACGGATTAATATATTCTGTAGATACCAGGAACAAGCTGATGTGCATTGATGCAACTACAGGTAAAGAAATCTGGTCAACGCATCTTACATCAAATTATAATGCTTCACCGATATATGTAAATGGTAATATCTGGTTTTTCTCTGTAAAAGGCGAAGTTCTGGTAATAAAAGCAGGCCGGAAATATGAAGTTGTCGCTCAGAATCAAATGGATTCAGGAATATGGGCAACACCTGCTTTTTTAAGAAATTCAATGATACTTAGAACACAAAAGTATTTGTACAGGATAAGTGAGGAATAAAAGAACGGCCTGCGATGTTCGGCATGAGGCATGCGGTCCTATGTTGCTTTGACTTTTGACTTTATTTCTTCACAGGATATCCGACTGTCTGTCCGAAAAGTATCTTCTGATCAGCACGTAAATTTAGTTTTGCACTGAGACCGGGTTTATTACAATTATGAAACCATGATGCCAATCCCTGGGAAGCGGCAAATAAATATACATTACCAGCTATGATTCCTGTATCAACAAAATAATATGATTTTTGAATTTCCGGATTCTGCAAGCCAGGCTCCCGGTATCCGGAAGTATTGGATAGTTTATTCACATCGGCAACGTAGATGAGACGAACGGGAGCCTCATCTCCAAAAGTCGCCTGACCCTGACCAATTGCCAAAGTGCGCAAATCACCGGCAATAACTGGAACCAGTCTGTGATGAATTGCATTATAAAGGTAAGTTCCTTCCTCCAGGGCAACATAAAGATCAATTTCCTGGGAGTTGCTTGCGGTTGCTGCAGTCCTTCCGGGAATTCCAAATGGGCCCTTTTTACGATTTACCCCACATGCCGCCCAGATAAGATTTGAAAGTACCTGCAAGGGCAGCTTTTTATTGCTTATTTCACGGACAGTTTTTCGCTGCTTTAATGCTTTTAGAACCGATCCTCCGTTATCAGTCTCAGGTTTCAAAAGTACAATCGGTTTCAGATTCTTCAAAGAAGAATTATCAACAGATTCAGCAGTGTACGACGATACTTTTTTTATTCTTTTCTTAAGCATCATATCCTCCTTTCTATTTGTATTCGAAGTAAAAAAGTCAAAAACAATATCAGCAGGAATAATAATATAAAATTGTTTTAAACAAAAGTAATCAAAACAAAAAGCAATATAAAATTGTTTTAAACATAGGTAACCAAAATAATTAATGATAATCAGACAAATTATTAATTGTAAGAGGTAATTAAAATTTAGGTTTTAATGATACCATATGATACTTTTGTTTTGTTTCTCTATTAAATTAATAAACATATATTTTGTCTGTAACCTTAACTAAAAGAAACTAGATGAAAAAATTATCTATAACCTTGTTTGTCTTAGGCTGCCTGACTGCAACGTTGTTTGCGCAATCATCACCATTAAAGAATGGGTCCGACTTTGCTATTGGAATCCTGGGAGGATTAAATATACCACGACTCAGCGGTGGCAACAACAATGAGTTGAGTCGTGATTATACATCACGCGCAGGTGAAGCTTTTGGTTTGACCGCCTCATTGCGTTTAGGTCCAAATTTTAGCCTTACAGCTGATCTATTATATTCTAGCGAAGGTGGCAAACGGAATGGTATACAGGCTTTTGATGCATCTTCTCTAAATCCGCTAGCCCCTGCCGGAACATATTTTTATGCTAAATATAATAATGAAAGCATTTTGAATTATGCAGAGATTCCAGTCATGCTGAAGTATTTTATTCCGTTAAATAAATCTTCAAGGTTTTTTGTAGATTTTGGACCTTATGTAGGCTTCTTGTTAAATGCCAAACAGAAAACCGATGGGTCAAGTATTATTTATGCTGATCGGGCTGAGACTATAACTGTTATTCCGGTAGCTCAATCGTTTGTTGCCAGTACAGATATTACGAGCAGTATTAATCCGGTCAATTTTGGCATTACAGGTGGTGGCGGCTTTTCACAAAGAATCAGTTCCGGTGAAATCTTTATGGATGTCCGTGGAGCTTATGGACTGGTAGTTATTCAAAAATACAAGGAAAACGGCACGAGCCATAATGGCAATTTATTAATCGATATGGGGTATGCCTTACACTTTTAATACGATCATGTCAAAAGCAATGAGGGTTGAGTGATTAGTGTTGAGCGATTAGCGTAAATAGCGTTGTCTATTAACCAGTATCGCCTATCGCTTCGTCAGCCGAAGTATTTATTGAGTGGTTGAGATTTATCGATTCTGTAGCGAAGGCTGGCTTATAAAACATAATACAAATTTCATCCTGCTAATAGTCTGGTACGCAGTTATGCTGCTTATTTATCAAAATTAATCTTTTTGAAATCAGCCAGTTTCATTGCCTCTTTCCTGTATATTTTGCGGGTATGCTTTTCGTCGGTATCATCGCTTACACGGCTCAGACCAAAATAAGCATAGGCTGCATATTCATTTCCGTACGTACCGAACACAGAGATCTCGCTGATCCCTTCATTATAAAAATGTTGAGCCAGTTTATTATCGTGATACCTTTTTTCCTGCAAGATCCCTTTTAAAATTAAAAGTTGTGCCTGAAAAAATTTATTTCCCTCTATCTGCGTAGCGTTGGATATCTGTTTTTCAGCTTCACTATATTTCTTCATGAGCAACAGGTTTCTTATATATATGTCAACATACAGGCCATTTTCAGGGTGCTTCTCAGCAAGAGTCCTGCAGTAAAATAAACTCTCAGGAAGCTTATTCTCAAAGCTTAAATAGATCCATGTAAGCAAATAACATGATTCAGCTCCCAACACAACTGAGTTTATCGCAGCTATGTGCAATTGTTGTATCCCGGTCTCCATATCTCCGTGAGGAAACAGAAAAGCCAGAGATTTATATACAGGATATATTTTGGGATAAGCCTCGCGATAATAATTGTAAGTTCCTGTAAAATAGTATAAATCCGCACATGCTGAGGTAAAATCAAAGGCACGCCTCAGATGTTTGTAGGTACTTATTGTAAGAGGTGTCACCTCCAGAATAAGATCATTATCGGAATAAAACGTCAATAGCATTCCCCTTGCGCACAAATCAGCCAGTAAATATTCTGCCTCATAATCCGGATTCTCGTTCTTTTCGGATAGTCTGATGCATTCGTGCATATCTTCTTCAAAGGAAACGTGGGAAGGAGATGTATGGAGCATAGGATAATTTTCCCAGTATGTCATAATTCCTCTCAGAAGGAATACAATAGGATGTTCCGGATATGACTTGATGATCTTTGAGTAAACCTCACGGGCATCATTAAACTGCAGATTATAAATATAATCAACATCTTCCTTAATCAGGTTTAAAGAAGCCGTATCCTGAAGTAATTGTGCATGTACCGGCATTGAGCTTAGAAATACTGAAAGCCATATCACTTTAATGACTATTTTGAACCAGCCTGACATCTTAAGAATTTTTTTTATGTAAATTTATTAAAATCTGATTTAAACCGCAAAACACTGGCGTTTAGATTCCGGCGTTAAGCGCTGAGCATAAAAATTTCAGGGTGTGCGGTGTGCAATACGAGGTGTG
>OCZT010005707.1_pt1 | contig 12379 bp, 11 predicted proteins | sample 1539031 | NCBI WGS metagenome assembly OCZT01 (sample SAMEA3539308, study PRJEB22396) | soil metagenome | biome: tundra; feature: field; material: soil | place: USA | collected 2010-05 | depth 0.15 m
AGGGAAAATAGGAATACGTGCCCAGATAATCGGGACGCGTATCCTCTCCGAATCGCGATTGCCGCTGATGGCCCAGCACCCTGGCCGCTGCGCCGGTGTGGCCATTGGCCGCCAGATCATTCAGCAGCGACATGTCGGCGCCCGCGCAGAATCCGCGGCCGGCGCCGGTCAGGATGATGACGCGCACGTTGGCGTCAGCCTCCGCCGCCTCCATCGCCTCGCGAACTTCGATGCCCATCTGCCCGGTCCAGGCGTTCAGCTTGTCGGGCCGGTTCAGCGTCAGAGTCGCGATTCCGTCGGCGACGTCGTAAATCAAATCGGTAGGCATTTTTGCTTGGAGTATATCACTCCACAGTGGGGTCCCCTCCTTCACAGTCGGGGTTCTGTTTGAGATCTGTGCCGCGCATTACTTTTTCGCCGGCGTGATATCCGTAACCGGCAGATCCCAGTGGCTCACTAGAATCTCGAACCGCCGCTGCTCCTCGCGCCGATACGTCGCCTGGTCCGGCCAGAGCTGCTTGATCAGCCGCGCTTCATCGGGATTCGACGTCGTCGCCAGCGTCGAGTTCTTGAACCGGATCGTCACCCGGTAATCCCAGCGCCCGTCTTCGGTCGTATGATATGCCGGCGTCTCGATCTTCACCGAGAGCATACGCCCGCCCTCGACGTTCTTCTGCAACAGCGGGTAGTGATTCTTCAGAAAGAGCTGCAAAAACTCCTGCTGATGGCCCCACTGAACTTTGTAATAATACTCGACCGCGTAAGGTTGGTCGGCGCCTCCTTGCGGCGGAGCGCCCTGGCCCCACGCGAAGGCGGAAATCACGAGCGTAAGCAGAATGTTTCTCATCGATCCTCCAACGAATGAGTGAAGTTTAGCAGGAAGCGGTCAGCTTGGCCACAACATGCGCCGCGCTGTAAACGGGCCCGGCATCCAGAAACACTCCCAGCGCCGTCAGATCGTCGCCCGAAGTGATCAGCCCTCGCTCGACGCGATTGCCGGCGCGCACCTGCGGGAGGTCGATGTTCGCCATCAGCCCGTTGCAGAGGCATTTTCGGCCGGCCGTGTTTTCGAGCTTGCCGCCCTTGGACGCGTAGACCGTGACCGGCTCTGCCGCGCAGCGATAGTCGATCGCGCCGTCCTCGGTGCGGTACGCCTCGCGCAGATACCCCAGGTCGCAGATGCGCGGCCGCGCTTCGTAAACTTCGAGCTCCGAGTTCGATCCTTCCACGCGCACCACCTTGAACGGGAAATTCGTCGGCGACGCCAAAGGGTCGGTGGTGACGTGCGCCTTGCCTTTGGCGACGCTTTCTAAAACCGCCTGCTTGTACTCCTTGCTCAATCCCGATTCTTCGCAGAACGCGAACGCCGTCCCCACCTGCACGCCCGCGGCGCCCTGGGCCAGCGCTTCACGCACTTTTTCAGGACTGCCGTATCCGCCCGCCAGCCAGAACGGCACACCTAGCTCGCGCAACTTCGCCAGGTCGACGCGGTCGCGCTCTCCATAAACCGGCTCGCCGGTTTCATTCAACTGCAATTTCCCGCGCGGAGGAGCATTGTGCCCGCCCGCCGTCGGACCCTCCACCACGAATCCGTCGACTTTTCCGTTGGCCTTCTTCAGCATCGTCAACGCCAGCGTGTTGGACGCGATGATGGCCAAAAATTTCGGCCGCGTCAGCGGCGGCAAATCGAATTCCATGAACTCGCGCGGCGCGAACGTGATATTCGTATCGTCGTCGGCCTGCGCGCCAGTGACTTGCAACGGGTACGTCACCGGCTCATGCCGCGACAGATCGTCCAGCACGGCGGGAATTTTTAACGGAATCCCCGCGCCCATCAGCACATAATCGACGCCGGCCAGCATCGCTCCGTAGATCGACGGCAGCAGAGGCAGTTGGATTTTTTCCAGATAATTGATGCCCGCCGGGTTGCCGTGACCGTCGCGGGCGAGAAACACCTCGACAAAGTTGGACACGATGCACAACTCCTGCAACTCGCGGGGGGCAGTGAGGTCGTGCATCGGCAGCTTCTTATACGATTCGTAGTCCTGCTTGCCGCCGGGGATGAAATAAGTGCTCCAGACGCGCTCCGCCATCTCGCGGAAGGGAAAACGATCCAGGCCGTAACGCATGTGCCCGCCCGGATCGCCATCCTGAAGCCGCCGGGCGAAAACCTGGTCGAGAGCGGTACCCGAGACGACGCCAAGCTGCCCCAGCCGCGACACCGCCTGCGCCAACCGCCAACTGGAAACGCCAACGCCCATACCGCCCTGAATAATCATCGGATACTTCGATTTTTTCACAATTGCGCCGTCCGGAGTGTCATACTTTGGTAATTCGCTCATTACTGACTGCGCCATGGCCGCGTCAAGTTGGGTTAATACACGCAGCTATAGCGGCGTTCTATGTGAGGTGTGCAATCCACTAGCCAATGGAGGCTATCCGAAATCAGACACGACCTTCGGCGGAAACGCCGCCCGCAGAGCATTCAGGACCGCCAGAACATCGATGATCTCCTGGCTCACCGCGCCTTCGACAGGGCTCAAATGACCGCTGGCGGCAAGCAGCATCCCGGCGATGCTCAGGACCATCCCGCCCACCGCGCTTTGCAACGCGATGGAACGCATCCGGCGGCTGATATGCATGAACTCGTCCACTTTCTCGAGCGAGCTATCCATGATGACCACGCCCGCGGCTTCAGTGGTCACGTCGCTGTTCTGCCCGATGGCGATGCCCACGGTGGCCGCGATCATGGCCGGCGCGTCGTTGATTCCGTCGCCCACGTAAAGCGTTTTTGAAACGGCGGTTTCCTTGCGGACGATGGCCAGTTTTTCCTCCGGACTCTGTTGGGCGTGGACCACCGAGATGCCGACCTCTTCCGCCAGATAGCGAACCTCGGACTCGCGATCTCCCCACACCAGCATCACCCGCGTAAACTGATGCTTCGACCCCAGGTGATGGATGAAGGAACGGCTCTCGCTGCGCGGCGCGTCGCGAAATCGCAGCATCGCCGCGAAGCGATTGTCGATCGCCACCACGCACTCCAGTCCGCCCGAAACAGGCGGAAGTTCCACCGCGCCCGGCGATATTTGCGCCAGAAATTTGTTGCGGCTGGTGATCAGCAACTCGCGGCCGCCGAGAGTCCCGCGCAGTCCCTTTCCCGGCTGTTCGCCGACCTCGGAAACCTCGGGAAGCTGGATCCCCTGCGCTTTGGCGGCGGCGAGAATGGCTCGCGCCAGAGGATGCTTGGAGTAGCGCTCCAGCCCGGCCACCAGCGTCAGCACCTCTTTTTGCTCGAAGCCCGGAGCGACGATCTGCTCCGTCAGCTCCGGCTCGCCATAGGTCAGCGTGCCGGTCTTGTCGAAGATCGCCGTCCGGCATTCGGTGATCTGCTCCAGCACGATGGGATTTTTCACGATCACTGACCGGCGCGCGCAAAGCGAAATGGAGCCGATAATGGCCACAGGAATCGCGATCAGCAAAGGACACGGCGTGGCAATTACCAGCACCGCCAGGAAGCGAAGCGGTTCACCCGTAACGACCCACGCGAGGATGGCGATGGCCACGGCCACAGGCGTGTAAACGGCCCCCAACCGGTCGCCCAGCCGCTGGAGTTGCGGACGGGTCTCCTCGGATTCGCGCAGCACTTCCATGATGGTCGCGTACCGCGAATCGGCGGGGCGTTTCGTTGCCCGGATCGCCAGAACGGAATCGCCGTTAATGGCGCCGGAAATGACGGTCGAACCGGACGTCTTGGTAATCTCAAACGGCTCGCCCGTAAGGTAGGATTCATCCATCACTCCGCGGCCCTCCATCACCACGCCGTCGGCCGGGCAGATCTCGTGCGGATAAAGCACCAGCGTATCGCCGACGGAAATATCCTCCAGCGCTACGTCGAGAATTTCGGAGTTGCGCTTGCGATGCGCGATGGAAGGCATTCTCTTGGCGAGCGCGCCGAGAACCGAGGAGGCGCTCGCCAACGCGTAGCTCTCCAGAACCTCGCCTCCGGAAAGCATCAACACCACGATCGCCCCAGCCAGGTATTCGCCCAGCAGCACGGACGTGACGATGGAAATGCCCGCCAGCAGATCGGAGCCGAACTCTCTCCGCAAAAGCTTTTTCAGCAATTCATAAACAAGAGGAATGCCCCCGAATGCCAGCACCACCAACAACGGCATCTGAAAAGTGGAAGGGCTTACGCGGAAACCAAACCGCAGAAGGAGATGGAATGCGATTCCCGCAACGGCCGAAACCGCGATTGCCACGGTCTTGCGTTGCCAAAGGCTGGATATCGATAGAGGGCGCAAAATTTCTTAAACTCAGCGGAACCGCGACCGCCGGGAGCGGTCAACGTGGCTTCACACAGGGCTCATACGAGCAACGCAACCTGCAATCGGCTGGCCAAATTCCGCTATACGCCGACCCAATCGACCGGCACCACGCCGCACCGCCTTATTTCGCCGTCGCCGGTAATCACGCTGGCGCTCCGCGCCTCGGCCAATGCGATGGCGAACGCATCTCCGAAGGCAACCGCATAAGCGGCCTTGACCCGCGCCGCGGCCATCATGCCTTCCTCGTCCGGCAAAATGACTCGAATCGGAAGCGACGGCAGCCTGGCCATAAACTCCTCGGCTACCGCCAGACTGTTTCGTTTCGCCAGGATGTAGAACGTCTCGGCGACGTTGATCCAACTCATGAAGAGTTGGAGGAGCCCCGCATCGGCGTCCAGCAGGATCTGCCGGACCAACGGAGCCGCAGCCTCGCCCCGAATCCAGGCCACCATTGCCCAGGAATCAACGACCTTCACGAATGCGGGCCTCGTAATGAGCGTTCTCCGCCGCCCGCTCCTCTTCAAGAGCCTTCGTCAAGCTCCCGCCGCCTTTCGCCATTCCCTGCATGGTTCGCCAATCCGGAAATTCGCGAACCACCCGTTTCATCACCAGCGTCTCGCCCTGGACGTCAATCATCAGCTCGGTGCCGGCCTTAAGATTCAGCCGGTCGCGGACCGCCTTGGGGATGGCGATCTGCCCTTTAGATGAAATCGTTGCGGTGGTCACAACTGAATCTTACCACGGTAAGATTTCTAGCAGTCCGCCAAATGCGGGAACAGTTTACAGATCCTGTCGATCTCGTGCATCTGCCCTTCTGACAATCCCTCATCCGGATCCAGACACCAAACCCCTTCCAGCAAGCCCTGGCGACGCAAAATTTCGTGGACCCCTGCAATGCACCCCCGGAACCCATTCGCGACATCGAAGATCGCCGCATTCGCCGCGGTCAGTTCTCCGGCCAACATTCGCCACCGCGGCAACGACGGATCGCGGTGAATCCCGTCCAGCATCTCGACCGCGCGACGAGTCCATACCGCCCATTGCCCCAGCAGGCCCCCTACAAAGCGTAACCCTCGATACATGGTCATCAAATCGAGCACGATGTGGTCGTCATTACCCGTATACAGAGCGATCTCCGGCGCGCGCCCCGAATCGAGCAGGCCGTCCAGAACGTCGAGCGTCCGATACCGGTGAAACGGCGCGACCTTGATCGCAATTACGGATTCGATCAACGCAAACCGTCGCCAGAAAGCGCGAGGCAGCACGCATCCTCCCACCGCCGGCTGCAAGTAGAATCCGACAATTGGAAGAACACTACCAACATCCCGCGCCCGCGTCAAAAGCTCCTCCGGCGTCTCCGACCGCCGAGGAATCAGCAGCGCCGCATGATACCCGAGCTTCGCCGCGCACTCGGCCTCCCGCACATCGAACGCGCCGGCAATCTGAATCACGTCGCGCCCACGCGCCGCATCCGCTGCCAGCCGCAGGACCGGCTCAAAAAGGCCCTTTTCGCGAATCGCGAACTGCGTGGTATGAACGCCGACCGCGATCCCTCCCGCGCCCGCATCGATGTAATACCGAGTGAGGCCGCTCTGCCGCTCTTCATCTAATGTCCGCTCTTTCGTCAACGCCAGTGGATGAGCCGGAATCACCACGCCTTCGCGCAATCGCGCGCGCCAATCAAAATTTGCCATCGCGAACCTCGAAGTGCGTCGGCTTATTCAGCGTCTCGCCGCCGGAGCGAATCCATTCCGCGACCATTTTTATCATTTCATCCACGCTTACAGATGGTGATCCCAGCAGCCGATGGCACAACGCCGCGTCGTTCAACAACGCCGTCTCCGCCTCGCGACCCTCAAACTCCGGTTCGATGCCAAACGCTTTCCCGAATCTCTGCGCGATATCCCGCACCCGCAATACCTCAGGACCAGTGACGTTCAAAACAAACGGCGGCGAAGCGGCTAAGGCCAAAGATCGCAGCCCCACCGAGTTCGCGTCGCCCTGCCAGATCACATTCACCGCGCCCATCGCCACGGAAACCGGCTGCCGCGCAAAAACCTTCTTCCCGATGTCGAGCAGGACTCCGTACCGCACATCGATGGCGTAGTTCAGCCGCAGCAGCACCACTCGCGTCCCATACCGGCCCGAAAAATATTCAAAAATCCGCTCCCGCGCCAGCACCGATTGCGCGTATTCTCCCGCCGGTGCCGGAGGCGTCTGCTCCGTCGCGCCGCTGGCCGTCAACGGATAAATATTTCCGCTCGACAGCGCAACGATCCGCGCGTCGCGATATTTTTCCGCGATCATCGCCGGCAATAAAGCGTTGGTCGCCCAGGTAAGCCCTTCATTGCCGGTCGATCCGAACTTGCGCCCGGCAAGAAAAATCACGTTCTTCGAATAGGGCAGCGCGTTCACCTGTTCGCGGTCCAGGAGATCGGCCGAAACATCGCTGCCGCTGCGCGCGACCCCAATTATCTTTGCGTGCGGCGCAGCCCGCCGCGCCCGCTCGATCAGGCTCGGCCCCATTTTTCCGCCCGCGCCAATGACCAGCAGCTCGCTCACATCGGCCAGCGCGGCGCGATCCGCCTCGGACGGCGTGGAAAGAAGGTTTTCGGGAGACATCATCTGGATGCCATAGTAAATCATGTCAAGTCGCATCCGGGTCTTGGAGCCATCGGACCGTGCCGCAGGCACTCTCGTTGAGCCAAGCCGTCGGCTGGAATCAAACTCCCGCCGACTGGACGCTCGTGATCGAAATGAATCCCGCCGGATGCTTCGCCATGGACTGCGACGACACCGTCGTCGCAACGACCACCACCATCCGCTACGGCGGGGACGTAGCCTGGATCGGCATGGTGCTCACGCATCCCGAATTTCGCGGCCGAGGCTACGCGCGCGCGTTGATGCAGCAAGCTCTCGATCGTCTCAATGACGTGCAAACCGTGAAGCTCGACGCCACGGAAATGGGCAGGCCTCTTTATAAACAACTCGGCTTTGTGGACGAATGCGCGATCGAACGATGGATTCGTCCGCCGTTGCCAACGCCGCCGTCCGATGCGGATGTATTTACTCCGCAGCCCGAGCTCGACAAAATAGCCTTCGGCGCAGACCGCAGCACATTGCTCCATCGACTCGCGCAATTCGAAGCCGCGTCGGTCAAAAACGCCTTCGCCATGGGACGAGCGAATCGCTTTGGCCCGTGTGTCAGCCGTTCGAAAGAAACGGCGGAGAAACTCGCGCAGTGGTTTCTCATGCGGCATTCGAACGAAGAACTTTTGTGGGATCTTTTTCCGGAAAACAATCTGGCGCAGTCGCTCGGGTTTGAACTCTCGCGCCGTCTCACGCGCATGACGCGCGGACGCAATTTGAAGGCGGATAACTCGCTGATCTACGCCGGCGCCGGATTCGAGTTCGGCTGATTACATCCCTAAAATATTCGTCTCGATCTTGGCATATCCGCGCTCGTCGGCCCACAGGTTGAGTGCGACGGTTGCGATCTCGTCCACCTCGGGAATGGCGAAGCCGTCTTTGGTGAGGTCGACCGATTTCAGATAGGTGCGGCAGGTGTCGCAGGCTTCGACGCGGATGTATGGGACCTGCTCGGCGATATAAACGGGCAATTTTTCCTTGTCTTCTTCGCCGCAATTAGGGCAAATTAAGCGCCTATAAGGCCATTCCAAGGCACATAAATGACAAATTAAGTACCTTTTAGCCCCATCACCCTCGCCGCGAAGCACTCCGACGACCGGTTTTCCCCCGCACGAAGGGCATGTTGAGCCTGTTCCTTCGCCCGGCTTCCGGAAGCGTTCGGCGTAAGGCTGCATCAGGACGCGCCAGAAGAACTTGCCTTCCTCCGTCGATGGCTCAGAAAGCAAAAGATCCGGAGGAAGCGGGATCTGCGGCGCTAACGCCTGCAAGCGGGGAAACCAGGCCGCCAGTTGCCTCACATCCGGGTCCAGGTTCCGGGCGATATCTTCTTGCAATAGAGTCAATTGGATGTACAACTCAAGAAGGTTCGCGCTCTCCGGATACTTCCGCGCAAGCAGCGTGGCCCTTATTCGCCGGTTTTCTGGTGAAACCATAGCCGGTGATGCGCCTTTGCCCAATCTTTTGAGACAGATCCGTTCACCATGGCGTCGACGCTGCCGGGAACCATGAATACACCCATATAAACGTGGATGATAAACGCTCCAATGGTGATCAAAGCGGCGCCTTCATGAATGATAATCATCCAGGGACGGAGCATACGAGGCGTATTCTCCGGAAACCACATGAATGCACCAGATAGCAGCAGGAGAAAGGCGCCGTAGAACATGGCCCAATAGAACGTTTTTTGGCCGGCGTTGAATTTGTCCTGGGCGGGGACTTTTTCGTCCTCGTTCTGGACGTAATACTTGGCTTTGTCGAGCCATTCTTTGTCGGCTGCCGTCATCCTGACATCGCCGCGCCAGATCTGGTGCATCCATGTTGCAGCAACGACAAATACTAACCCAAGCATCGGATGCCAGAATCGGGACGTTGGGCCGCCGCCGAGGATGATCGCCAGCCAGAATAAATACGGCGAGTAAAACGCTAAGCCGGTGGCCAGGCAGTACAAATAGGTAAAACCGGTGAACCAGTGGCAGATGCGTTCGTGGAATGGATAACGTTCAATCACCGTGCGACTCCTTCTTGGGGCCGTAGCGCAGATAGTGCACCGCAACTCCGACGATGCCGCCGACCATGGCCAGGTTGCCGATCCATTTTAGCGGGCCTTTCCAGATGCGGACCAGCAAGGGAATCGTCGGATCTTTGGGAAGACCTCCGTAGCGTTCGGGGTGCTCGATGTCGTGAAGGACGTACATGACGTGCGTGCCGCCGACTCCGGGCGGGTCGTAAACCCCGGCGTTGGTGTGAGTTGTGTGTTCGCGGAGCTGCGCGGCGCGCTTTTCGCCTAGCTCCTTCATGTCGTCTTTAGTGCCGAAGTGGAGGCAGCCGGTGGGGCAGGCTTTGATGCAAGCCGGTTCGAGGCCTGCGCCGACGCGGTCGGAACATAAGGTACACTTATGAACCTTTTTCGTTTCCGAGTTGAACTTGGGAATATTGAACGGACAGCCGGTCACGCAATATTGGCAGCCGATGCAGTTGTCCTGATGGAAATCGACGATGCCATTTGTATACTGCACGATAGCGCCGTCCGCGGGGCAGGCCTTCAGGCAGCCTGGGTCGGCGCAATGGAGGCACCCGTCCTTGCGCATGAGCCAGCTTAACGTTCCGTCGTCGGCGACGTGCTCATTAAAGCGGATCAGGTTGTAGTAATTCCATTCCAGATCCGGCATGGTTTGATACGTGTTGTCGAATACCGTTTCGCGGAACGGGTAGCCGTTCCATTCCAGGCAGGCGACTTCGCAGGCTTTGCAGCCGATGCAAGTGGTGACGTCGATGAGCTTAGCGACGGCGTAGTCGCGCGAGGTATCGAGGCCGGGGACGGGGCCGGCGTGGCCGGAGATGGCTTTGATCTGGAGGGGGCCGTTGCTCATCGGAGGACCTCTTCGCGTCTGTCCGCATGCTTACGCATGGCGGTTCCGTGTCGGCGCTCGGCGCTGACCGCTCCCGAAGGTCGCGGCTCTAAAAAGCGGCAAACGAGCAACCTGCTTGGCATTCAGACTTTCTCCAGTTTCACCAAAAAACCCTTGAATTCGGGGGTGTAGGCGTTGGGATCGGTTACTGTGGGCGAAAGGGAGTTGGTTAGGGAGCGCGGTGTTTTTCCAGCATCCTCCTGAATGCCACGGTAGCCGTAGTGAATGGGGATGCCGATCTGATAAACCTTTTTTCCGTCGATGGTCATGGGCTTGATGCGATGGGTGACCATGGCTTTCGCCTCATAGCTGGCGCGGGCGCTGGAGACCTTTACTTTGTCGCCGCCTTTGATGCCAAGGTCGGCGGCCAGTTCCATGGGAATTTCGACGAAGGGCTCGGGGATGAGCTGGACGTTCATGGGGTTGTTCTTGGTCCAGTAATGATAATGCTCTGTTAATCGGTACGTGGTGCAGATGATGTTGAAGCCGTCGCCTGGAACGGCGTATTTGTCCATCGCCGTGCTGTACCGCTTGGTTACGGGATTTTTCGAACGTTTCGGATGCAGAGCGTTTTCGACAGGGCTTTCGATGGGCTCGTAGAATTCAGGAAAAGGTCCATCGGCGAACGCCCCAAGAGGCGCGAAGATGCGGCCGACGCCTTCGGCGTTCATGATGAACGGACCCATGTGATCTTTCGGAGGCGAGTCGACTTTGAAATCAGGGACGTCGTTGCCAACCCATTTCTTTTGCGCTTCATTCCACCAGACTTGCGGACGGGACTGGTCCCAGGGTTTGCCGGAAACATCGCAGGAGGCGCGATTGTAGAGCACGCGGCGATTCATCGGCCAACTCCATCCCCAGTTGGGATGAATGCCCAGCCCCGAAGGGTCGGAATTGTCGCGGCGCTGGGCCAAGGATCCGGCTTCGGTCCAGGAACCGCACCAGATCCAGTTGCCGCAGGAGGTCGATCCGTCGTCGCGCAGCCAGGAGAAGCCCGGCAATTGCTGGCCGGATTTCATGACCGCCTTAGTGGCTTTGTCTTCGACGTCAGAAAGGGCGCGGCCGTTCAGTTCCTTGGCAACTTCAGAAAGGGATGGATTCGCGGGGATGGTGTAATTCCAGGTCAGGTTCAGAATTGGATCAGGAAATTTTCCGCCTTCTTTTTGGTAGAGTTCACGAACTTTCAAAAAGATGTGCGAGAGAATTTCCTGATCGAGCTTGGCATCGCCCGGCGTGGGCACTGCCGCCCATTTCCATTGCAGCCAGCGCGCGGAGTTGACGAAGGTTCCGTCTTTTTCGGCGAAGCCTGCGCCGGGCAGGCGATAGACTTCGGTTTGGATCGCCTTGGTTTGTTCGGGGGTGATGCCGGGGGCTCGCCAGAAGTCGCTGGTTTCCTCGGGATAGAGGTCGCAGACGACCAGGAATTTGGCTTTTTTCAACGCGTCGATATTCTTTTGCGAATTGGGGCCGATGGCGACGCCGTTCATGCCGAAGGCGATCAGGCCTTTGAGCTTGCCCTGGTACATGTCGTCCCAGATGTGGGTCCAGGAATATTCGCGATCCACTTTCGGAAGATAGTCGAAGGCCCAGTGGTTTTCCTTGGTGGCTGCGGAGCCGTACATTGCTTTGAGCAGCGAGACGGCGAATTTGGGCGTGTTCGAATAGTAATTAAACGAGTCCCATTCGGCTGGTTTGGACGATGTCGGCGTGATGCGCTTCATCCAGGAATCGAAATCCTTGTCCGCGACGGCTGGAACCTTCAGATAGCCAGGAAGATTGTCGAAAATTCCGGCCACGTCGGTGGCGCCTTGGATGTTGGAATGTCCGCGCAACGCGTTGACGCCGCCGCCGGCGCGACCGACGTTGCCGAGCAGCAACTGGAGCATGGCGGCGGTGCGGATGATCTGCGTGCCGAAGCTGTGCTGGGTCCAACCGACGGCGTAGATGATGGTCGCGACCTTCTTCATGTCGCCGTCTTTGCGGACGGAGGTGAACAGGTCGGCGGCCTTTATAAATTGGTCCTTCGCGATGCCGGTGATGCGCTCGACCATTTCCGGCGTGTAGCGGGAGTACTGCTGCTTTAGCAGTTGATAGACCGAGCGGGGATGTTCGAGCGTGGGGTCGAACACGACGTTCGGCGGCATGGAAGGAAGAACGGGCGCGGGCTTTACTCCGCCTGTAATCGGCACTGGCGCCTGACCAGGGGCACCCGAGGAGCCACCGCCGACCGGCCCGCTGCCAGCTTTCGCTTGGTAATTCCACGTCGAACGGTCGTAGCTATTCGAGGCTTCGTCGAAGCCGGAATAAAGCCCATCCTCAGGCAGCTTGAAACCTTCCTGGACGAGAAATGCAGCGTTGGTGTAATTCGCCAAATATTCCCTGGCGATGCGGCCGTTCTCAATGGCGTAGTGAATCACGCCGCCGAGGAACGCGATATCGGCTCCGGCGCGGATTTGCAGGAACTTATCCGCGGTTGCGGCGGTGCGGGTGAAG
>OCZT010005710.1_pt1 | contig 12378 bp, 10 predicted proteins | sample 1539031 | NCBI WGS metagenome assembly OCZT01 (sample SAMEA3539308, study PRJEB22396) | soil metagenome | biome: tundra; feature: field; material: soil | place: USA | collected 2010-05 | depth 0.15 m
CCCCTTTGAGGGGCCAGCAACCGTAAAGCCTCCGGCTCTGCCGGAGGATACTTACAGAAGCATCACCACGCCGGCCTGATCGTATGCTCCAACAAGCCTGACCGGGTCAGGCATCTGCTCGAACAGTACAGCGAACAATTCGCGAGCCAGTTCCTTGCCTCCATGCCCCCGCCGGAAAAACCCACCGCCTGAAAACCTGCCCGGAACTTTGCTTCGGTTTGCAAACTTGAAGGGGTACGGCTTTTGCCGTACCCCTTCAAGTTTGCGAGTTCATCAGCGGTCTGGCGAGCCGTTTACTTGTTCCCTTCCACAACCCGCACGGTCACGATTTCATGCGGGTGAATGGTGAAGTGGAATTGATCGCATCCATCCACCGGCACCGCCGTCTGGCCTCTTTCCACGGCATCGGTTTGCGAAACCTGGCCCAGGTGAAGGAACGGAGTTCGCACTGTCACCGTGCGTTCCGCGCCGCCCAGATCGACGAAACGCATGATCGTACCGTTCCCGTCCTCGGCCGGCTTCCATGTCTCAAGCAGCAAGTTTGGATCCTGCACATCGAGGAAGCTTCCCTGGTCACCGCCGAGGCGTTGCGATGAGCTAGTCCCTGCCTCAGCGGAGGGTTGGGCAGGGTTGCCTGCTTGACTTGCACCGGGCACACCCAGGGCCTTGTCCTGCGTTGTAATGATGTCCCATTCCAGAGGCGTGACGGCCTCCCATCCGAGCCTGCTCAGCCCTGCCTGGTCGGTTGCGCCGGCGCTCGTAATCACATAGTGAAAGCTGAAATGCCCGCCCTGCCCGGCGCGATAGTTCGTATCCCAGTAGTTGTTCATGGCGTAGGAAAACACGGTTCCAGGCCGCTTTCCGAACTCCTCAGGCCATGCGCCGCGGTTGATGTCGCCGAGCGTAATCAGCGGCGCATCCAGCGGCATCACGGTTGCTGAAGTTCCATCCTGCTGTACAGAAACCCAGTGCTGCGCCGTAAACCACTCGTGGCCCGCGCCCGGGTACATGTCCTTTGCGGGGTCCACCACGCCGTTTTGAATCTCGTACTGGAACTGAGGCTGCTTCATGTCGAACGGGAACGCAAAGTAGACTGCTTCCTTGGTCAATACCTCCGTCTTGTCCACGTCCTGCACAATCTCAATCTTCTTTTCGTTGTCAAAGAGACGAATCTCGGTCTTGATTGAAGGTGTGTTCAATGCCTGGCTCTCCAGGTGTGCAACCTGTCCCGTCGGCGTCTGCACCACGGAAACGACCTTGCCTTTGCCCGCGGGATGAACTTCCAACTCCGGCTTCGGAGAGACGTGGTCATAGTGGAGGATCGTGTTGGGACCCTTGTCGCCGCCGGTTACGTAGAGATACTCGCCAAAGCGATACGGGCTCTCCTGGCTAACTAGCTCCCGCTGTAGCTGCTTGTCGAAGATGCTGCGCACTGCGCCCGTCTCGGCATCCAGTTCCACTTTGTAGTATTGGCTTTCCAGCGTTGTGCTCTGCTCCGCTTTGGGAGTCGCCTGCTCCTTCTGCTCTACGCGAGTCGCATAGACCCGGTAGCCGAGCGCAGGAACATCCGTGGCCAGAAAGCGTACACGCTTGAAGTTGGCTCCGCTCACCAGGATCTCGACCGGAACCGGCTGCTTGGTGGCAACATCCACAAGTTCCTGGTTCTTGTCCAGGTCCATGATGACTGCGCTGCTTCGTTTCCAGTTCAGGCTGTTGAAGATAATTGCGCTTCCCGTGCCTGCGGGAATCACGTCGGCCAGGTTCTCCATGCTGCGCTTGGTCACAAAGTCCACCTGCGCAGCGGCGTTCACTGCCAGTTGGTCCTTCATGGCAAGCTGGTCCACAGCTTCGTGGCTCGCCGGGGCCGTCGTGCTGTTATAAGAGTCCCAGGTGTGCTCATCCATCAGCACCATGTTCGTCCACATCTGGCTCAGCTCCGCCGTATCCGACTTGATTACCGGATTAGTCAGGGCCGCCAGCGTGGCCAGTTTCTCCGCAGTTTGTCCGCGAGCCTCATTTCTGCGCTCCATGCTTACGTAGTAGGCATCGGAGCCAGCGCCATCCTCCCAGTAAGGCCCGCCGTCGCCGCGAATGGTAGGAATGCTGTCGCCGGCCTGCTTCTCGATCGTCGCCAGCGCCTCACTGAAGCCCGAATACTGAAAGTGCGGATAGGCGTAAACGGTGTTCCACTTCTGCGCCAGTTCCGCCTGTTGCGGGAACAGATCGGTGTTTTCAACCTGCGTGCCAAACATGATCGTCGAGTCCGCCCGGTAGTTGGGACGCTCGTACATCTGCAGCATCAGCGGAAGCGTGTCGTGCCCCGCCGGAATCACCGGAGGCAGCCCGAACAGTATCTGCATCTGCATGTAATGGCGCGAGTACCACAGCAGCACCTTCTTGCCGTCCGGCCCTTCCCAATACGCCGGCGAGTTCTCGTTCAGCCGGCCTTGCAGCAGTGCCGGCGCCCGGTAGTTGTCACTGCCGGCCGCGAAGTAAGGTATCCCCGCCGACGCAAGCACAGAAGCATACGACCAGGTGTAAGAAGGAACGTCGGTGATATTCGCGTAGTCCAGCGGCGTTCCGTATTTCCGGGCAAAGTTGGCGCTTGGATAGAGCGATCGGATCAACGTCTCGGTGGTGGGAAGGCCAGTCAGCAAACTTGTGTGTTGAGCGGGAATGAACAATTGCTTCTTTTGTATCGCCTCAATTGCCCGCTGCTTCTGAGCGTCCGTGCGCGAATTGAAAAACTGCTGCAGATCCCAATAACCGTCCAGGCTGAAGCGGAAATCCGGATGGTCGGCCGTCATCTTCATGGCCTCGTCAATCGTCCGGCTCTGAACGGCGGAAACCTTGGCCTGGTAGTCCGAAAAGCCAATGTCCACGTGGATTTCGGGGACCACATAAACGGTCCACTTCTTCTTGGGATCGATCGATTGCTTCCAGCTTTCCTGCCGGCCATTGATCTTCCAGGTCAGCTGAGCCTGGCTCTGGGGAGCAAATTCACTCACCATGAATTGAATCTTCTCTTCGCCGAAGTCATGCCCGCCGCGCAGGTCGCGGTGATAGCGCTTACCGGCGATAGTTAGATCGGCGCTGCCGCCCGTCGCCGCGTGCTTTGCGTAGCGAACGTACGCTTCAACGCATTCCTTCAGCTCTCCGCCATCCTTCTGAAAAAACACCGTCGGCACAAGCTGCGCCGAGTGCTGAGCGGCATCCGGCTTCGAGCCGGCGGTAGCAAGCTCGATGGCATCGTAGTTGATCCCTGCATCGGGAACCGCTTCTTCGGCCTCTTCCACCAGTTGCAGCATGATGGTATTGGCGCCGCTGTGCAGATAATTCCCGGGAAACGTGAACTCGACATCCGCAGAGGAATAGGCAGGGTTGAACGAGTCCTGCTGGTCGCCGCTCGAGTAGTCGAGCTTCGGATGCAGATAAAACATCCCGCTTTTGCCGTTGATATCCACCTTCAGAGCCGGTACGCTGGCGTTCTCGATCAGCAGGGCAACATGCAACCGATAGGCCGCCGCCGGCGAGTTCTTCAGTGAAAAGGTAATCGCGCGAGGAGCGGCGGCAGCGTTTGCCTCCGGGGATTTGTTCGCGCCGCCCAGCACCGCCGCCTGGACGCTGAACCAGTCCTTTGCGGGATTGCTCTGGGAAACGACAAAGTTCACTTTGCCGGTCGGGTTGCCGGGAGCAAACTCACCCGAAGAGCGATCGAACGTGCCAATCTGGAATACGGACTCGCTCTCGCCATTCTCCGCCGGGGCCGCGCATACCTGAAAAGCAGCAAGAACAGAAAACACTCCGGCCAAAACACTTCTTCCAAAAATCGCTCTCATCGGTGAACTCCTTCCTAATACTTGTCCGAACTCCAAGGTCCGCAATGGAAAGCCAGCCCAGCCGGGCGGGCCTGCCGGTGGTTCACTACCAATCGCTGTGTCAGAACAGATTCGTGCGAATTGTAACGCATTGCGGCCGCGCTGCGCGCCGGTCTTGCTCCTTGAGCATGAACCGTGGAGAAAGCTTGAAAGTGAAGGAGATGAGCAAATCCCGCAGAAGGATCCGAGGGCCATATCTGGCACTGATCCCGGGATTGGGTGCAGGAGCGGGTCGAATCGGATCGTTCGCGATCGGGTGAAATGGTGAGCTCGCTGGGGCTCGAACCCAGGACTCACGCTTTAAAATGGCGTTAAAGGCCGTTCTGCATCGTGTTGCATGCTGTTGAATAGAGTTGAGAAACTCCAGTGTTTATGCGGTGAATCCTCCTTCACTTAGCGCAGAACCGGTGCAGCAGGTTGCACGGCATACGGCCTTCGTGTATCACATCTGTATCACAGTCGACCGGGCAGAAGATAAGGCAAACAGCCCCGAGACGACCTTCGCCCGCGAGAGAACACCACCGTCAGCCTGTGATACAGGAGTGTGATACATGGCGCGGAAACCAGCACCCGTAAGCGGAGTATATGAAAGAGTCCCCGGCAGCGACATCTGGTCCGCCCGAATCCGTGTGAACAGGAAGCTGGTGCGGAAGAGCTTCGGACGCGGTCCAAAGGGCCGGGCCGATGCGATCGCGTGGGTGGAGAAAGCGAGGACGATAAGGCGCACAGCAGAGGGAGTGTTGCCGGCGACGGCCAAGCGGCCTGTTTTGACTACCGCCGAGGTCGCTGTCCTCGGCGACACCGATGCGATCACGGTCGGCAAGCTGTGCGACGAGTTTGAGCGCTACGTGAAGGCGCATCCGGAGGAATACCGCGATCAGACCAATCCACCCAAACGAATTGCGGAGATCAAGGAGATGTTCGGCGACCGTGCCGCCGCCACGCTCAAGTCGTCTGAGATCGAGGACTGGCTCGACGAGATTCATGAAGAGCGAAGACTCGCCAATGCGACCATCAACAAAATGCGCGGAACCCTTTCCATGATCTTCAAGCATGGCAAACGGAAGGACCTCGTCAATGTAAATCCTGCGGCAGATGTTCCTCTCCGCGATGTGGGTCATGGGATCGTCGAGCGTTTCCTCAGTGCCGATGAGGAAAAGTGGCTGCGAGATGTGCTACAGCAAAAGATTGACTCCCACGATCCCATCAAGCAACCTGAGCTGCGCAAGCAGGCGATTCACAGGCTCCTGGAGTTCGAGGTATCCCTGAAGTCGGGGATGCGCAGGTTAGAGCAATACAACCTGCGATGGGGTGACGTGGATTTCGATAGACGCATCATGCGCCTCAAGAAGACCAAGAATGGAAAGCCGCGCAACGCCTACATGATCGACGATGTCGCGGTGACCCTAAAACAGTTGCGTGATCTTGATCTGGAGCGCCGGGATCGGTCAGCCGGTCAGCCGAACGGGTCGCCGCAAGACGACCACGCTCTCTGTTATCCGCGAAGCCGCGGAGAAGGAAGGATACAAGGTGGAAGGCTTCGCGCCCACGTCCCGCGCGGCGCAGAAGCTCTCCGAGGCAGGGATGGAGACATCAACGCTCCAGAAACATCTGGCGCGTGGCGAACAACCCCACACAGGCGACAAGCGCCTGTATATGCTCGACGAATCCTCGCTGGCGTCGACCCGGCAGTTGCATGAGTTTGTAGACCGGCTCCATCCCAACGACCGTGTTTTGCTGGTTGGCGACCGGCGGCAGCATGAGGCCGTAGAGGCCGGACGGCCATTTGCACAGCTTCAGGATGCAGGCATGGTGACGGTAAGGCTCGATGAGGTCGTGCGCCAGAAAGACCCGGAACTAAAACGTGTGGTCGAGCAGCTTGCGCGTGGCGAAGTACACAAGGCGTCCGGAATCTTTACCGGCAGGGCCGCGTCCATGAGATTCCCGACCATAACGAGCGCGTTGCGGCGATTGCGAAAGAGTATGCCAACTCGCCGGAGCGCACGCTGGTCGTATCGCCCGACAATCTCTCCCGCACCGAGATCAACGAGCGCATCCATGCGGAATTGCAGGGCTGGGGTGTTGTCGGCAGCGATGAACACCACATCCGAACGTTGGCCCCACGCCAGGACCTCACAGGCGCCGACCGCACTTGGGCCGAACGTACGAAGCCGGCGATGTGCTGCGTTATTCGCGCGCGTCGAAGGAGACCGGCATCGGCAAGGGCGAGTACGCACACGTGAAACGCATCGATGCCGCATCCAAACGGCTCACCGTCGAACGACAGGACGGTACAGAGCGCACCTACGATCCGCGCCGGCAGCAGGCGTCTCCGTCTTCCGCGAAGAGATGCGCAACTTCTCCGCTGGCGACCGCATCCAGTTCACGGCCCCAGCCAATGACCTACGGATTGCGAATCGCGAGTTGGGCACGATCGAGAACATCGACGGCGACGGGCGATTGGCTCTAAGGTTGGACGGTGGACGCGCAGTCGAGACTGACCTGACCAAACGCCTGCATCTTGATTACGGCTATGCCGTCACCAGCCATTCCAGCCAGGGCCAAACCGCAGACAGGGTGCTGATCCAAGTGGATACAGAACTTGCCGCAAAGGATCTGCTCAACAGCCGCATGGCCTATGTCGCCGTCTCGCGCGGCGCGCACGATGCGCAAATTTATACGAACAGTGCGGCGACGTTGGGCAAGGCACTCAGCCGCGCTGTATCCCATGCGCCCGCAATCCTGCAGACACCGGTTTCACAAGCCATCGTGCAACGACCTTCCTACTTCCACGAGATTGGTCAAGAATTCGGTATCGGTTTGTAATCCAAGAGCCAAAATGACATTCCCCGATAGACAGAGCATAGCCGAGGTCCGGCCGGAGTCAAGTCCGCGCTACGCGCGCCACGGTCGCGGTCGGAGAGCCTTGACACCGGCCTCCCAGTCTCGGCTTATCATTCCAGCCATCCGGGGAATCTCATAAGTTACCAGTCCTCCCATTCCCGGCAATGCGGACACTGCCCACAGTTGCAGCGGCCGACAGCAAGCCAGTGAAACAGGGCGAGCGGAAGAAAGACAAAAGCGAGAACACGTTTGACCGGATGCCAGCTATGAAAGCCGGACTCGGACTTTGCCCAGATGACCACTGAGTAGAACAGCAGAGCGAGACAGATCAGATGCACTGCGACTATGACTGTCTCCCAGATGGACTAGATCACGTATTCGTTACAGAGAATGATGTCCATCTCCGGCAGCGTGTCCCACGGCTTTGATCGGCTGTTGTCATCTTCGACTTCCAGCAGGTCCTCCTCGAAATCCTGATGATCGCCACCCATGGCGCTTGCCTCCGCGATGGCAGCATTGAACTCTTCCGCGTTTGGAAATCCGTCCTAGTTGATCCAGGGAGGCCGCTCTCTGGGGCGCGGCGTCGGTTGCGTTGGGTCCATATTTGCTCCTCTGCGCCACTTGAAAACAAAGTGACGAAGATTGAGGAAGCCATGGCAGGAGATGCAGAAAGGCGCGTTGTTACTTTCGCATGTGTCGGATCCGGCACATGCCCGCACGAAGAATCGGTTCCGCGCTCCCGGCTGGATGCTAGAGTGGCAGATCTCCCACGCGCAGATAAATCCGGTCCACTCCCAAAATTTCCAGGAGAAGAATCAAAGTCGAGGCGCTAGGGACAGTCGTCCGCCCGGACTCGATCCTCGAGTTATAGGTCCAGTGCGTCTGTGCCGACATGGCAAGGCGGGCCTGGGAGAGCCCCTGCCGGAGCCGCACTGTGCGGATCAGCCTTCCGGCGAGCGATCGATGTTCGGCCAAGCCGGCTTTGTCGGATCCAGTTCGCGGGCTTGGGATTGGGATCTCGACGACCGTAAAACCAAGCGAGTTGTGGCAGCTGCGACACCTGCCGTTGATTGTTGCATATTGGCGGAGCTGGAAGGATGCGCAAGTCACGATGGTCACATAGACGTCCTTGAGTGGCCTTGTCTGTTCATGCGTCTTCCTGCTTCAGAAGAGAGGTGGCAGAACCGTCAGTCGTGGATTGTGATGGGGATGGCGGAAGCGCGCCAGGCTCGGCGCGTGGAGATTGTCCGGTCTCGGATCCGAGGTTTGAAGGGTTGTGAGGCTGATCGATTCTATGTGGGAGGAATGCGAGATAGCGTGCGAGAGACGAACTACCAAGCGCCCATGAAATCCTGTTGCGATTTGGCGGCTGCAAACCGGAGCAAACAGGCCGGCGCATCGAGGAGCGGAGCGCCTGGGTTCAGCAAGGCAAGAACGTCGGTGCTGATGCGGGATGGCGGAATCAGGATGGGGGTGCTGTGGTACAGCTTCAGGCCTGGAAGCACCGCGCCCGACCTGCGGATGTTCGTCGCGAAAGAGTGGAGGAGCGCAAAGCAGCGAGGACCGCTGTGAAACTGGAGTGTCCCCTGCCACCCCAGTCGTCGCCGCAAAGATCCCGGAGTGCCCCGCTGTGCAGCCCGGTATCGATCTCGAGCGCGAGCACTCGGGATTCGTTCATGTGTGGAGCTGTTCTGTTGAATTGCGTTGCGCCTCATTTCTCGCGATGGGGAATCGCTGACACCCGGGAAATGGTCCTTCTGGACGTCAGGAAGCCCCCCCTTTTTTCGGCTTCGGGCAGCCATTTGAATTAATAGGTTCACGAGCCCATCAATGCATGCCCGCCATCCAACCGGCCTTTCCCCCTCCTGCCTAATTTTTGGCCCGGTGCGGAATACGGCATTGTAGTGCGGCGGCTCAACAAGCTGAATTTGGGGGAGCAAACAGGGGTGAGATAACATCGGCCCCTCCGCCGAGCCAGAGCGCAGCACCTCGCTCACCGTCTACCGGTTGACCTTCAGTACTCGTGCTATCTCGCGCCTGCTTACCTTTTCTGTGTTCAGCTCCATAATCGCGCTGCGTTGACTTTGACTCAGCATCCCCCGCTCCTTGTTCCCGTGAAATGGGTTGGTCTGGAATCTTGGCCTCCAAAGGGCCCACTTCCTCAAGTGCCTGATGGATCTAGTTGTGCGTCTCTGCGAACTGCTGCAGGTCCAGTTCTACCTTGGTCCCTGACAACCAGCGGTTGGGCCGCCGCGCAATCGCTGCCACTATCTCCAGATCGCGCCCCAGTTCCACCAAGGGTGGTGAGGGCGGATTGGCCTCACGCTGCCGTTGCGTCTTCAGAAACAACTGCGGTTCGCCCAAAAGCCTCTCGCGACCTGCAGCCGATGCTGTCCGCCAGGCTGCATATAACTGCCCCGCTTCGCGGCTGCTCAAGTGGTGTTTTGCTATCCCCTCGGCCAGACGCCGGCAGTTTTCCAGACGGGACCGGGCCCGCCGGAACCAGAAACTTCATCGCCACATGCGCCGCGATTGCGCCGTCGCGCACCTGTTGTTGCACACTCTCCGGAAGTAGCTCGACCAGAGCAAGCCGGCGCGACACCCAACTGGTGCTGCGATCGAATCGGCGGGCTAACTCCTCCAGTCCATAACGGACGCACTGCTCCAGTTCCGCCAGCAGCCAGCCTTCTTCTAGCGCCGTCTCACGTTTGCTCCAACGCATAGTGCGATCCAGAAGCAGGGCCAGAGTCTCGCTTATCGACCAGACCACCGCCTCCACCGTGTCCCGGCCGAGTTGCTTGAGCGCCGCCACGCGCCGGTAGCCGTCGATGACCAGATAGCGATCAGGTTGCTCGGAGGCCACCACCACGATGGGCGTCTGCTGGCCGCTGGCCGCCAACGACGCCAGCAACCGCCGCTGACGATCCGGCCGACGCACGCGAAGGTGCTCCAGTCGGCGTTCCAGTTGATGAAATTCCAGATGCATCTCCCGCGTCCGCTGCACAACTCCAATCTGCATTAGGTTGCATCTGGGATTGCGGGGCCGGATGCAGAAGTGACGCTGGAGCTCGGCTGGAATCAATAAGATAGGACTTCAACTGGAATTGCGCGGAGCAAACCAGTAGTGCGCCCATAACCCCAAGAAAATCAGCGCCTTGACGGCCAAACTTGGATTGCGCGATATCCCAGGGTAGTTGCTTCAATGGAGAGGGCAAACGGAGCGGTTCCGGCGGCTCGTCGCTGACTCCGCGGGCCTGGATTCGCCGGCCGCGAAAGTAATCCGGATTCCGCCCTCGCCACAAGGCCTGCCTCTTGCGCCGACGTAGGGCCTGGCACTCCGGCTTCCTGCAGGCTCGCTTCCGTAAACCAACTCGGTTATCGGGGCGGAACCAGCGATGGCAGATGCAACAAGGACGCGTCCGGACCAAAGGCATGATGATCCATCATGCCAACGCCTTGTCCAGATAATCAGTTGCATTCTCGATTACAGAACGGGTGGCTCAATTCTCGATAGCAGACTCGGCTCACTCCTCAGAAGCGGCGAAGCAACAAATGATAACTGTAAATCAAGCTCATGAGCCCGCTGAAAGTCGCGTATCGCGATTTCGATTTCGCCTATTTGCACCGATAAAACTCCATGCGCCAAATGGAGACGCGCATCATCTGGCAATTGCTGCTGACCGATCGTCAGGACGGCTATTCCACATGACGCAATCTTGCCTACTTCCGCCTGCAATTGAACTCCAAGAATCAACCGGGAGGCCAAGGTCGATACCTGCACTTTGAATTTCTGCACTTTGAATTCGTCGCCAGTATCAATGTTGGGTCTCCCCCGGGTTAAGCGCATCGCGACCCCCGGCCTGGATCGTTTCGTCGCCAGAGGTCACTGCAGGGGTTCGCGCTGGACGGTTTCGATCATGGCGAGGATATTCTCCAGCGGTGTGCCGGCCTGGACGTTATGACAGGAAGAGCAGATGAAGCCTTCCCGGCCAGCGCCCAAGGTTTCCAAGCAACGTCGAGTTTCGATGCGAACGTCTTCGGGAGTGCCGCGCGGCAGGGCAAACTGATTGTCCACACCGCCGTGGAAGATGACACGATGACCAAAGTCGCGTTTGAGTTCTTCCAAATCCATTCCCGGACAGGCGTGTTGGATCGGGTTGAGCACGTCCACCCCGCAGTCGAGAATCGGCCCTATCAGGGGACGCGCCGCTCCGTCCGTGTGGTAAAAGGCTAGCAGCCCATGGTCGTGAATCAACTTGCACCAACGCTTCAGCCGAGGCTGTAAGTACCTTTTCCACAGAGTGGGAGACATCAAAAGCGTTTTCTGCCCGGCGACGTCGTCGCTGATGAAGACCAGATTGAGAGACTCGCCGGCACGGGCAAAATAGCGACGCATCATTTCGGTTTGAATAGACTCTACGCGGTCGAGGATGGCGTCTACCAGTTCAGGAGCTTCAATCAAATCCATCATCGATTGCTCCATCCCGCGCAACTGGCAGTAAACTTCAAATAACGAAACCCACGGCCCGATGACGGCAAAATCGCGTGCTGCCTCTCGTGCCTTCTTGGCCGCGCCGTCGTAATCGAAGCCCTCGACGCTGGGCCACAAGGGATAATCTGCGAGCGACTCCGGAGTATCGTAGCCTTGAAGGGGAGCCGGGCCAAACTCGGCGTATTGGGCATCCCCGGCTTGGACATTTTTAAGCGACGTACCCCACATGGTGCGTTCACCGATGTCTTCGGCGCCGGTGCCGGACTGAGCCCCCATGCGTTCGCCGGTCGCGGTCTGGTAATCCAAGAAGACCCAGACAATCTTGTCCAGGTTGAGAGCGCGATACATTGCTAGATCGTCCGTAACACCGCAATGCTGCCGTAAAAGTGCGGCAATCTCCGAGGTGTGCCAGAGATCCACGGGCAGACGGTCCACCGGTTTGCGGTTCAGAATTGCCAGGATTCGTTCACGTGGAGTCATTCCCTCAACCTTTCAAATCGTAATCTTCTGGCCGAAAGCACAAGCCATCGGCGAGCGCCAGTTGTAGGCCGATAGATTCGGATTCACTTTGGGCTGTTCACCCTGTGAATATTGCAATTTGCCGAACCCCGCAACCTCAATTGGGTTCGAATTGCAGTTTCCCTTGGCTACGAGCAATGCACAGCGGCTTTACCGCCTTGCGCGCAGCGGCCACTCCCGAGTGATAGTGCGAGTCGCTGTTAACAATCGCTCGTGTCAGTTTCACGGTAGATTCCGGCGAGAGGATGAACGCTTGCGGATAGATCGCTATATCAGGCTTTACAAGCCATCTCTGAAATTGATGTGCGGACTCTTCTCTGTGACCGCTGGCGGTGTTCATCGAGCGGCAATTGCACACCAGCTGCTCTATATAACAAGTCGCCGCCATGTCACCAGGGAGCTTGATGTTTTGCACCGATTCGTTAGGGAGACTCTGCACAAGTTCCCGCCCCACAGCCAGCTTGCATAGAATTGAAGCATGAAGCGGAAGGCGCATTTTCAGCGGACGTTGGCGGCTCAGACGAGCTTTGAGAAGTATGGCCGGAAGAGCAAGCGGGAGCATTTTCTGGACGCGATGAACAAGGTCGTTCCCTGGTCGCGTCTGCTTGCGTTGGTTGAGCCGCATTATCCGAAGGCGGGCAACGG
>OCZT010005711.1_pt1 | contig 12374 bp, 14 predicted proteins | sample 1539031 | NCBI WGS metagenome assembly OCZT01 (sample SAMEA3539308, study PRJEB22396) | soil metagenome | biome: tundra; feature: field; material: soil | place: USA | collected 2010-05 | depth 0.15 m
GTAACATCATAGATTTTGAATTGAGAATGGAGAATGGAGAGTTGAGAATTATAGGTGAGGGTGAAGGTGCCGCTGGTGGGGTTGGGATAAAGGGAGAATTGTGATATGGAAGGTGTTATTATAGTATTGATTCCTGTAAGTAAATTGCAGTTAACAGAATCACATGGAAACACATGAATTATCCCTAATGATATATTATCATAACCATCATAGATTTTTGATTCAATAAAAACAGAATCTGTACTACACCAATAATTATTAAGCATATTCATATTAAAACTTGCATTAACATATTTTACATTCCAGCCAGGATTATTACAAATAGTATTACAATTAAAAATTCCATAAGAGCCTTGTAATTGAATCCCAATATTGTTATTTTCAATATCACTTTCAATAGCTATAGGTCCTGTTCCTCCACTATCCCATATTCCAATAGGATTATATTTAATTTCACAATTTATAAGACTATCAGACCACCATCCATCAATGATTCCATAAACACTATTTGAATCAATAATGCAATTATGCGCATAAAAATAACTAGCTCCGTCGGCATCTCCATCTATACCTCTCTGATTATTAATAATAATACAGTTATAAGCATGTATTGATTGTATATTACTATATGTCCAAATGCCAATTTGACTATTTGATATATAACAATTATGTAATACTGTATTAAAAGTCTTTATACCAATATTAATATTATTAAAAAAAATACTTGTGTCAATAATGGCGGTGCTTGTTAATGCTTCATTGTTTATTCCAATGTTGTTATTAATAAATTTTGAATTCTTAACAATTAATGTATCATAATTCATATTTAGAATCGCAGTACCAGCATAATTAAAGTTACAATAATTAAAAGTCCGAATGAAAGGGGAGGTTCCATGACAATAAATTCCGCCCCAAATTCCTATACTCGGTGTTGATGAATTGCTTGTAAACGTTATAGAATCTGTGCTTGTTCCAATTGCATATAAAGCTGCCTGCCTTATTTCGAGACCTTTTGTACTATCAAACTTCACCACAACTCCTGCCTCAATTGTAAGAGTAACTCCGGGAAATACAACAACATTATCTATAACTATATACGGACTGTTGTTTAATGTCCAAGTAGTATTGGAATAAATCCCACCGCTAACATTGGTTAGTGCATTTGCACTCATGCCAATCAAGGCGAACATCGTAATAACAAGTAGTATTTTTTTCATTTCATTTTTATTATTGAACCACAAAATTAAGCATTTAATATTTAACATAGAGATTTGACTATTTCAATTGCTATATATATGTTATGATTATTATCATTTGTGCTGTCCTGAACTTGTTTAAATTTATATCATCACTTTAATAACGTTAATCCTACTCTTCAAGTCCTTTTTCAACGTGAAAAGGCATCAAAAATGACTAATTTACTATAAAGGATGTCCTTTTGTCGATATAGTCTGTCCTTTTGTCGATATGGTCTGTCCTTTTGTCGATATGGTCTGCCCTTTTGTCGATATGGTCTGTCCTTTTGTCGATATGGTCTGTCCTTTTGTCGATATGGTCTGCCCTTTTGTCGATATGGTCTGCCCTTTTGTCGATATAGTCTGTCCTTTTGTCAATATGGTCTGTCCTTTTGTCAATATGGTCTGTCCTTTTGTCGATATGGTCAAAAATGCCAAAAATTTCATTAAACAAACCAATTAAATAATAATATAATGATTGTATCTGACAGATTTTTCTGCTATCAGGCATAAGTCATCAGGAATAAGGAATAAAAAAAGACCCCCATAGCTGGCGGTCTTTTTTTATTTATGATTATTGATTGTCGAAAGATGATAGTCTGATGATCATCTGTCATCAATCCTTATTTCCTTCCCCCGAAAATACGAAGCATGAACAGGAACAGGTTGATGAAATCGAGATAAAGATTCAATGCACCCATCATTGCCAGTTTGGCTGTTGTATCGGTGCCCATTTCTACTTCCTCGCCTATCTTTTTAATCTTTTGAGTGTCATAAGCCGTTAATCCGGTGAATACAATTACGCCGATGAAGCTTATCATGTAACTCATGGTATCGCTTTGCATAAACATGTTTACTACCATAGCAATTATCATCCCGAACACAGCCATAATCAGGAGACTTCCTAATTTGGTGAGGTCGGTTTTGGTGGTATATCCCAGCAATGCCATTCCTCCAAACATGCCGGCAGTGATGCCGAAAGTGGAGTAGATTGCACTATGAGCATAAACCAGGAAGATGAAACTTAAACTGATTCCCATAAGCACAGAATAAGACAAAAAGAGTATGAGAATAACTGTTGAAGACCATTTTTGCCATCCTAAACTCATGGCAAGAACAAAGCCCAAGGGGGCAAACATGACGAGGTATCCGAAGCCGCTCAGTCCTCTTCCGCCTTCATTGATTAACAACCGCATATAGTCCTCGTTTGTTCCGAAGATATAGGAAACGATTGCGGTGATTGCAAGGGCTATTCCCATCCATGAGAACACGCTTGCGACAAATGTTTTTGATTTTGTGCCGGCTATATCCTGGCTCCCTATTACCTGGGATTCATAAATTTTTTCGTCCATTTTTATTTATTGTTTTTAGATGTTATAATTGTCAAATCGGATGCCAAAATTACAAAAAATTGTTTAGTATGACAAAAATGAGGTTCTAAGATAGCCACATATTCACAGATTAGAAATTGATTTGGGGTCTGATAAATTTTCACAGATTAATCCGGGTCAATTTCTTTCTTCTAATATTAATCTGTGAATCTGTGGCTCCTTTTTATTATTATCTGTGGCGATTCTAAGTCAATTTGGCAGATATTAATTGAATAAATTCAGCCCTGGTCTTCTCATTGGTGAGGAATTCACCTGTAAAGGCAGACGTTGTAGCTACTGAATTTTGTTTCTGGATGCCCCGCATTACCATGCACATGTGTTTTGCCTCGATAACCACTGCAACGCCCATTGGATTCATCGTATCCTGGATGCAATCCCTGATGTCGGTTGTCAGTCGTTCCTGAACCTGTAATCTTCGGGCAAAAGCATCCACAACGCGAGGTATTTTACTCAAGCCAACGATGCATCCATTAGGGATATAAGCCACATGCGCCTTACCAAAGAAGGGCAACATGTGATGTTCGCACAATGAATAAACTTCAATATCCTTAATCAAAACCATTTGTTTATAAGACTCTGAAAACATGGCGCTTTTAAGAATCTGGGCAGGGTTTAAATCATAGCCATGCGTGAGAAACTGCAATGCTTTGGCAACTCTTTCCGGAGTTTTGACTAATCCCTCTCTTTCCGGGTCTTCGCCGAGTTCCTTGATTATCTCCTTATATTTGGAAGCGATGCTCGCAACCGTTTCAGGATTATACTTATCAATCTTGGTATAACCATCCATTTCAAATTCCTCATGCATATCTTCTGATTTCATTTTTATTATTGATTATTTACCAAAATATTCTACGAAATTCTTCTCCGTTTCCTGAACTTTAATGCAATGCAACGTGCCGCCGAGTTCTTTGATTTCTTTTTCTATTTCCTCCCAGATAGCTATGGCAAAGTTCTCTGTTGAAGGCAGTTTATCCTTCATAAAATCCACATCCAGGTTAAGGTTTTTATGGTCAACCTTGCTGATTACTTTCCTGTTAAGTATCTCGCTTACATTGGTTAAGTTAATCACAAAACCAGTCTCAGGATTTACCTCACCCTTCACAGTAACATATATAATATAGTTATGACCATGCCAGTTTTCGTTGGAACATTTGCCAAAAGTTTCTTTGTTCTTCTCAGCGCTCCAATCTTTTCTTTCGAGTTTATGAGCGGCGCTGAAGGTTGCTTTTCTTGTAATATAAATCATCGTTTGTTGTATTGATTCGGGCTGCAAAGATACTTAATTTATGACGGACTAACTTATAATTTAACCTTATGGTTAATCATTGAGAGCACAACACATATCAATCTCATCATGTTTTGAGATATAAAACATGATGGAATGAATCAGAGAATAAGAAGTTTTATTGAGGATTATAAAAAGATACTTGAGTTACATCTTCACGAACTCAACCCTTCGGTTATTTGCCTTCCCTTCAACAGAATTGTTATCAGAAATGGGTTTTGTCTTACCAAATCCTTTAGCAGATAATCGAGAATCTTCAATACCCATTGAAACCAATTGAGCCTTAACAGCTTCTGCCCGAGATTGAGAGAGTTTCATATTCAAATCATCAGCTCCGTCACTATCGGTATGTCCATCCACTTCAAGTTTCAGTGTTGAATTATCCTTCATATATTTAGCCATTTGATTTAGAAAGCCCATGCTTTCAGGTTTAATAGTTGATTTATTCACATCAAACGTGATGGCATGCGTAACAAACTTTCCATCAGTCATTATTTTATCCAGCATATTCATTGCGCCACCGGCAGCAATTTTTACATTAGTAAAAGTCAATGGACCTTCCTGAGAACCTATCCCACCAAATTCAATTGCTTCAGGAACAAAGTTGCATTTAGGAATTACAAGCACCCGGTATTGATCTATATAACATTTCATTTGTCCGTTCTTATAAATAAATGCTGCATGATGCCATTTATTATAAAACTCTTCCTGATTGCCTGGATAGGTCGCACTTAAATCATGAGTGAAATACCCGGATTTCACCTCTGGTCCGAATGCGATATACTTTCCTTCGCCTTCAGAGTCTTTGAAAAACATTTGAACATTATATGTTCCACGACCGGCATAAAAATCAAACTCTGCAGTAAAAGGATCTGTCAGATAGTTCTCGGTTTTCATAACGGGTTTAACCTTCACATAATTACCTTCTGTCAATAGAAAAGCAGATTTACCTGCAGCTTTATTTACAACTCCCTGACCACTTAATAAATCCCAATGAGAAGGGAATTCTCCATCCTGAGTATCTGTAAAATGATCTTCAAATAAAATGTTTTCACCCGGAACAAAGTCATAGTTATTATAAGCTTTTATGGACCCTGATTCTTGAGAAGGGATAGTATTATTTGTTGTTGTCTTATTTGATGAAGTGGTAGCAGAAGCACTATCCTTACTCGGTTTGTCTTTCTTTTTTCCTGAGTTCTTGTTGCCGCTTGTGGCATCATCCACACCTTTATCAATCTGCTGATCAACCTTTTGATTTGCCTTGTCGTTTACTTTATTCTGAACCTTATCCAATAGATTGAACTGGGCATGAATACTAAATGTTAAAAAGCATGCTACTGATAGTAAGATTATTTTTTTCATGATATTATTATTTTAATTGTTAGTTATTTGTTAATCCATGCAAATCTACAACAAAGTATTACAAAATGCAATTAACTCTGTCACTTATATTTCATTCAATAATTACTTATAATTCTTATTAAAATAAATTTCTCTATCTTTACACCAATGAAAAAGTCTAAAAAGCCCGAAAGTTTCCTTAATAAAACCTATTATCCCGGTGGCAATAAAGCCATGGATGAGTTTATAAAAGGAGAATTAAAATACCCGAAAGAAGCCTTTGAAAAGAAGATTGAAGGCTTTGTGGTGGTTAAGATTGATATAAATATGGATGGCAAAGTTATTCAGACCCGTATTGAAAAGGGATTAGGTCATGGCTGCGATGAGGAAGCAATCCGAATTGTAAAGCTCCTGAAATTTGAACCAGTTAAACTCCGAAATATGAAGGCAACCTTTCATCAATCCATCAATATTCATTTCAAATTGAAAGATATTAAACTCCCAGAAAAAGGAGGGGTAAAATATAATTACATCGAAAAGAAATCAGATAAGGTAACCTATTCTTATAATATCAAGATTTAGATCAAACATTATGTTTTTTGCAACTTCCTTGAAAATGTCGTTTCCATTGAAAATCTCTTGTTTCATGTTTTTTGCTAAACTTTCCATGCGATTTGACTTATCTTATCAAATCTTTTAGCTAATAATTCACCATCAAATCATCTTATTATTCGTATGTTTGCATCATGATTATCTATAATGTCACAATAAATATTGATGAATCGATGCATGAAGAATGGTTGTATTGGATGAAAAATGAACACATCCCCGAAGTAATGGATACAGGGTTATTTGTTGAAAACAGAATATTAAAGGTCTTGGATGACCATGATTCGGAAGGGGTGACTTATTCAATTCAATATACCTGCAATTCAATGAGTGATTATGAAACATATAAAGAAAATCATGCAGCAGGATTACAAGCAAAAACCTTAGCAAAGTATCTGAATAAATTTGTTGCCTTCCGAACCTTACTTGAAATAATTTAATACCCCAACAATGCGAAAACAAACTTTAATCATTACCCTTTTATCATTTCTGATAATTCCGACAATAAATGCACAATCTGCCGCGGGATTGGTTTCTAATATGCTCAATGCAATCAATAGTTGCAAATCTGCCAGATATGTTGCCGATGTGGAGGAAAGGATAGATGGAAGAATGATGAGCAGCGAAATGATTATCAAAGTCCAGACAAATCCTTTTTCGGTTTATACCTATAGCATAAACCCTGATCCGGGTGCCGAAGCACTCTTTGTCAGGGGAACAAACAGCAATGAAATGCTTGTCAACCCAAAAAAATTTCCTTATGTAAATTTGAATATGAGTCCGTTTAATTCTTTGATTCGGAAAGGGCATCATCATACCATTTATGAAGTCGGTTTTGGTTTTATGGGCGATGTCATTTCTTATAATATCAATCATCGGCAAAAAGAATTTTATGAGGGATTATCTTATGATGGTGAAGTAGATTTCAAAGGGAAAAGCTATTATAAACTTACGTTGAATAATTATTCTTTTGGATATATAGATTACACCGTTCAGAGCGGAGAGAATTTATATATCATCGGCAGAAAATTTTATGTAAGCGATTATATGATTCTTGCCATAAACAAAAACATAAGTGATTTTAATGATGTGAAACCAGGACAGACGATAAAGATTCCATCAACTTATGCAAAGAAATTTGAATTGTATCTCGATAAAACAAACTACCTCCCTGTTGTTCAGATTATTTATGATGATAAGGGAATATATGCACAATATGAGTATAACAGCCTTATCATCAACCCCACTTTTGCCCCTGATGAATTCACTGCGAAGTATAAGGATTATAAGTTTTAAGCCATTGAGGTTTTGCAAAATTTAAAGCCTAAGAAGTACTTCGGTCAGCATTTTTTGAAAGATGAGGAGATAGCTGAAACAATCGTAAAAAGTTTTTTAGAAAAGAATCCCTGCAAAGAAGTTTTGGAAGTTGGTCCCGGAATGGGCGTGCTCACAAAATATCTTCTCAAACAAAAAAATCTGAATGTTTCAGTAATCGAAATTGATAGGGATGCAGTGGTTTATTTAGAAAACCAGTTCCCTCATCTTAAAGAAAAAATTATCTCCGCCGACTTTCTTCAATTCAATCCTGATGATTATTTCATAGAACCATTTTCAATCATCGGCAATTTCCCATACAACATTTCTTCCCAGATTCTTTTTATGGTTTTAGATAATCGCGATAAAGTTCCCTTTGTACTCGGAATGTTTCAAAAAGAAGTAGGAGCGAGGATTGCATCACCTCCCGGCTCCAAAGTTTACGGAATCCTAAGTGTCTTGATGCAAACCTTTTTTGAAGTTGAATATTTATTTACAGTTGATAAATCGGCTTTCAATCCTCCACCACAAATTCAATCGGCAGTTCTTCGCTTCACAAAAAAAGAAAACACAAAATTAAATTGCGATGAAAGTTTCTTCTTCAAAGTTATAAAAACAGCATTCAACCAAAGAAGAAAAACTTTAAGGAACGCCTTGAAAAGCATTTACAATATTAACGTCCAAACTGTAAATGTTGAAATCCCCTATCTCGACCTCCGCGCAGAAAGATTAAGCTGGCAAATGTTCGAAGAATTAACAATTGCCATCGAGCAATGGATTGAGAAGAATAAAGCATAATTCATTAATCATTGGAAACATTTTCCTAAATTTGCTCGGCATTCAATTCAATTTGTTTTGAAATCACTAAAAATCTTAGCTGTAATTACTTTTCTCTCCGGAAATTGTTTCTCACAAGGAACCGAGTTCGGGATTATGGGCGGAATAAACCTATCTGATTTAGGCACACTCCCCGTTAGTTTTACTTCAAATTCTAATACCAGTTATCATGTCGGAGGATTTTTGAATATCTATCTCAGTCGCAAATTCGACCTCCAACCCCAGTTTTTATATACAAATCTCGGATCAACTTTAACCCAATCAATTCCCTATCAGGTCAGCAATTCATTAGGAAACCTCACCACAATTTACAAAATAACCCTTTCCTATATCCAGGTTCCGATAAATTTTGTTCACAAATTTGGCATAGGATGGGATATTCATGGCGGTCCCTATGTTGGGTTTTTAATGTCCGATAAGGAACAGATAAATCAAACCTTTACTTTAGGCAATCAGTCCTTTGGTTTTGATACAACAACCAATTCAACTCATGGCGATTATAGCGTAGATGTCGGTCTGGGTATTGGTATCGGATACTTAATGAACAGTGGTTTAGGCTTCAGTCTCGGTTATTCATTTGGTATTACCCGGACTTTTGAGGCTCAATCTGGTATTGACCCCAATAATGGTCAATCCTATTATTCTCCACCCTTCGCAACCAATAACTGGTATTATTTTTCGATATGTTATTTGCTAAGTCGATAAAACTTAAGTAAGAACAATCTATCTCCTCCTTTTCTCAAAAAACTGAATCATCAATTCAGCGCATTCATTTTCCAATACACCCCCTTTAAATATTGTTTTAGGATGAAGAACAGGTGTTTTTAACCTCAGAAACCCTCGTTTTTCATCATAAGCCCCAAAAACAACTCTTTTAATCTGAGTCCAATAAGCGGCACTGGCACACATCACACAAGGCTCAATAGTCACAAAAAGCGTACATTCATTCAAATATTTCCCTCCTATATAATTAGCCGCAGAAGTAAACGCCTGCATCTCCGCATGGGCAGTTACATCGTTTAAATGTTCCGTTAAATTATGTCCGCGAGCAATAATTCTATTATTAGCAACGATAACAGCCCCTACCGGAACTTCATCAGCATCAAAAGCCTTTTGAGCCTCCTTCAATGCCTCTTTCATAAAACTCTCATCTGAAAATATTGATAATTCCATCCGCCAAAATTAGGGATAATTATCCTTATTATGTTTTTCGAGATGATGCTTTAAATTTTATTCTACGCTTAAAACTATCAGTTTAAGGGTCTTGGAACCTTAAATTCTTTAAATCCCCGACTGCGGGATGCTATCCCCTCACGGCGGGATGCCATGCCCTCATTGCGGGATGTTATCCCCTCATTGCGGGATATTATCCCCTCATTGCGGGATTTCGTCCCCTCATTGCGGGATGCTATGCCCTAATTGCGGGATGCTATCCCATCACGGCGGGATAGTGTCCCCTCACGGCGGGAAGTCGTCCCGCTGTGAGGGATTTTTATCCAATCATAAGCCTGCAAACATCATTTATTCGTATATTCGCATCCCTTAAATTAAAATTATGCTGAGAACACACACTTGCGGAGAATCAACGGTTAATGATATTGGTAAAACGATTACCCTATGCGGATGGCTTCATAAATCCCGCGATTTGGGCGGCATGACTTTCATTGATTTGAGAGATCGTTATGGCATCACTCAGTTGGTTTTTAATATGGAAACCAATCCCGAACTTTGTAATAAAGCAAGGGCTTTGGGTAGAGAATTTGTATTGAAAGCAACAGGCATTGTTACCGAAAGAAGCAATAAAAACCTGAAGATTCCAACCGGTGAGGTTGAGATTATGGTAGAGGATATAGAAGTCCTGAATACCTCCAAACTCCCTCCTTTCACCATCGAAGAAAACACCGATGGCGGAGAAGAACAACGCATGAAATACCGTTATCTCGATTTGAGAAGAGAAGTTATCCGAAAAAATATTGAGCTCCGTCACCTGATGGCTCAGCAAACAAGGGTTTATTTAGATGCACAGCAATTTATTGAAGTAGAAACCCCCGTTTTAATCAAGTCAACTCCAGAAGGTGCGCGTGATTTTGTGGTTCCATCAAGAATGAATCAAGGAGAGTTTTATGCCTTGCCCCAATCTCCTCAAACCTTCAAACAGTTATTAATGGTTGCCGGCTTTGATAGATATTATCAATTAGTAAAATGTTTCCGCGATGAGGATTTACGTGCCGATAGACAACCCGAATTTACCCAAATAGATTGCGAAATGTCCTTCGTTCAGCAAGAAGATATTTTGAATATGTTTGAAGGATTGGTGCGACATCTGTTCCTCTATGTTAAGAAAATTGATGTAGCTGATTTCCCTCGAATGACTTACGATGAAGCGATGAAAACTTATGGAAATGATAAACCTGATATTCGTTTCGAAATGAAATTTATTGAGTTGAATGATATAGTAAAAGGAAAAGGGTTCAAGGTTTTTGATGATGCCGAATTAGTTGTAGGAATTAATGTAAAAGGTGCCGCAGATTATACTCGCAAGCAGTTGGATGAATTAACAGAGTTTGTTCGCCGCCCTCAAATAGGTGCAACAGGTTTGGTTTATTTACGTCACAATCTAGATGGAACTTTAAAATCATCCGTAGATAAATTCTTTAATGAAGACGAACTACGCAAATGGGTTTCCGCCTTTCATTCCGCCGATGGAGATTTGATTTTAATCCTTGCAGGAGGAACTGATAAAACGAGAAAAGCTCTTTCTGAATTACGTTTAGAAATGGGAAATCGTCTTGGTTTGAGAGATAAAGATGTTTTCAAACCTCTTTGGGTATTGGATTTTCCATCCTTTGAATGGAATGAAGAAGGTAAGAGATGGCATGCGATGCATCATCCCTTCACCTCTCCAAAACCAGAAGATATTCCAAAACTTGAAACCGACCTAGGTTCAATCAGAGCAAATGCCTATGACATGGTTATTAATGGCGTTGAAGTAGGAGGTGGTTCAATAAGAATCCACAATAAAGATTTGCAAAAACAAATATTCAAAATACTTGGTTTCAGTGATGAAGATGCCCAAGCACAATTTGGTTTCCTGATGAATGCCTTTGAATTCGGTGCGCCTCCTCATGGTGGTATTGCTTTTGGTTTTGACAGATTATGTTCTCTTTTCGGTGGCTCCGATTCCATCCGTGATTACATTGCTTTCCCGAAAAATAATTCCGGAAGAGATGTGATGATTGATGCTCCGTCCTCCATCTCCGAAGAGCAATTGAAAGAACTTAACATCAAGTTGGGTTCCACTCCTAATTCGTAATTCCTAATTGATGCATGCACAAGATACTCGTTGTCCGCTTTAGTTCCATCGGAGACATTGTTTTAACAACTCCCGTTATTCGATGTTTAAAATCACAACTTCCTTTTTCAGAGATTCATTATCTCACCAAAAAAACCTTTCACGATGTGCTGATTGCTAGCCCATATATTGATAAGATTCATTTGCTGGATGATGGACTTTCTAAAATTATTCCAACCCTGAGGGAGGAGAATTTTGATAGTATAATAGACCTCCATAATAATCTCCGGACATTAAAAGTAAAAGCTCGTTTGGGAATTAAAAGTTTTGCTGTGGATAAGATTAATCTCGATAAATGGATGATGACCACTTTTAAAATCAACAAGCTCCCGAACAAACATATCGTGGATAGATATTTTGAAACGGTAACAGATTTAAAAGTCAAGAACGACAATAAAGGTCTCGATTATTTCATCCCAAAAAAAGATGAAGTAAAAATAAATTCCCTTCCCAAAACTCATCACAATGGATATATCGGTTTTGTGTTAGGTGCTCTCTTCGCCACAAAACAATTCCCGATAGATAAAGTTATTTCTATTTGTAAAAAGATAAATAAACCAATTGTTCTTTTGGGTGGAGAAAAAGAAAAAGCGATGGGAGAGAAAATTAAATCGGCAGTTGGAGATATGATTTATAACGCTGCCGGATTATATAACATCAATCAATCCGCCTCCTTAGTAAAACAAGCAACTAAAATAATTACAAACGATACCGGTCTGATGCACATCGCTTCAGCATTTAATAAAGAGATTATTTCAATCTGGGGAAATACAATTCCTGAGTTCGGGATGTATCCTTATATGCCTCAATCCCCCTCCAATTCTCATATCATCGAAGTGAAAGATTTATCCTGTCGCCCGTGTTCTAAACTGGGTTATGATGAATGCCCGAAAGGACATTTTAAGTGCATGAATCTGATTGATGAAGAAGAAATTGTGCGCCTGGTTTCTTAATCCTTCAAAAACAAAGCTTTCAATTCCGTAGCCTCATCGGGCTTCATTTTACCACAG
>OCZT010005712.1_pt1 | contig 12374 bp, 9 predicted proteins | sample 1539031 | NCBI WGS metagenome assembly OCZT01 (sample SAMEA3539308, study PRJEB22396) | soil metagenome | biome: tundra; feature: field; material: soil | place: USA | collected 2010-05 | depth 0.15 m
CTTCAAATAACGGAGAGTTAACTGGCGTTCAAGGGCGGAAAAAATTCTTTGAACCAGAACCCTTTGAAATGGCTTTCATCCCAGCCGGGAATTTTATGATGGGCCCAAGTGATCAGGATGCCGTCTGGGCAATGAACAGCATCTCGAAGTCTGTTACTGTCGACGCTTTCTGGATGGATCAGACAGAAATCACAAATAATAAATATCGTCAGTTTGTATATTACGTCCGTGATTCTATTCTGAGAACAAAACTGGGAAATGCCAGTGTTCCTGACAGACAATATTTTATGGTTGATAAGGATGGTAACGCTATTGAACCGAATGTTATTAACTGGGATGAAAAAATAGATCCAAGAGAAGAGACCACAAAAGCTACAATTGAAGAGATGTATTATCCCCCTGAAGAAAGATTCAATGGGAAAAAACAGATTGATGTCAGAAAGCTGAACTATTCTTATTTCTGGGTTGACTATCAATCAGCTGCAAAAGTTTCTTACAAATTCGATTATGCAAATAATACAGGAAAATATGAAGGGAAGGTTACAAATCTTGACGGAACACGTACGGATGTAAAAGACCGCTCTTCATTCATAAAACACAATATCATTAATGTTTATCCCGATACTCTGTGCTGGATCCGCGATTTTACTTATTCATTCAACGATCCTCAGGCTTCTCTGTATTTCTGGCATCCATCCTATGATGATTACCCTGTCGTAGGCGTTACCTGGGTACAGGCCACGGCTTTCAGCATCTGGAGAACAAACTACATGAACACAGCTCTCAGAAAGAACGGAGTTGCCGATGTGCATGAATACAGACTGCCGCTTGAAACAGAATGGGAATATGCCGCAAGAGGAGGTCTCGATCTGTCAATGTATCCCTGGGGCGGACCCTACACCCGTAATTATAAAGGTTGTTTTCTGGCTAACTTCAAACCCCTTCGCGGCAATTATATTGACGATGGGAACGTTTATACAGGAAAAGTAGGATCATATGAACCAAACGAATATGGCCTGTATGATATGTCGGGAAACGTCGCCGAATGGACATGCTGTGCTTATTCACCATCAGCCTATATCTTTCAGCACGATCTTCAGCCAAACTATGAATATAATGCCACACCGCAGGATCCTGCAGTAATGAAGAGGAAAGTAATCCGCGGAGGATCATGGAAAGATATCGCATATTTTCTTCAGACAAGCGCAAGGGATTATGAATATCAGGATTCATCAAAGTCATATGTCGGATTTCGTAATGTCAGATCTTATATTGGTGTAAATTAAATAATTAGCAATAACCCTAAAATAATCAGGTAAAATGAGCCTAGCAGAATTAGTACAAAGCAGCGGGTGGAAAAACTTCATCTCCAAACTATATGGTTTAGGTGCTTCCGTAGTTATCATTGGTGCACTTTTTAAGATACAGCACTGGCCCATGGCCGGAACCATGCTGACTATCGGTCTTCTTACAGAAGCCGTTATATTCTTCTTTTCCGCATTTGAACCTTTGCATGAAGAGGTTGACTGGTCGCTCGTATATCCTGAACTTGCAGGTATTCCGGAAGATGAGACTCCCGAACTGGCTGCACAGGGAGGAAAATTCCATGGAGGTATATCCGGTGGCGGCGGCGGTTATGGCGGAGGAGCTGGATCTGTTGCCCTTGCAAAATTCGATGAGATGCTTGAGAAAGCTGAAATCTCACCTGAATTATTCCAGAAACTTGGTGTCGGAATGAAAAAGCTTAGCGATTCAACCGCTAACATGAATGCAATGGGAGATGTTTCAGCAGCTTCTTCAAAATATATGAATACAATTAATAATGCCAATGATTCACTTGGCAAGCTTTCAGACTCATACCAATCAACAACAAAGTTAATTAATGAATCAGGCTCTGCTTACCGTACAATGGCTGATTCACTCTCAGTCATTGAAACAGGTGGAAAATCTTATCAGCAACAACTGGAATCGCTTAATAAAAATCTTTCTGCCCTTAATGCAGTCTATGAACTCCAGCGCAAAGGAGCAGACAATCACCTGAAAGAATCTGATACACTTTACAAAGGAATACAGGGTCTGATGAAAGACCTTTCAGAATCAGCCGGAGATACTAAAAAGTACCGAGAACAGATATCAAAGCTCAACGATAACCTGTCGGCATTGAATAATGTCTATGGAAATATGCTTGCAGCTATGAATGTCAAATAAGGTGGCTTTTTTATCTAACTAAACTAACTACAAAAATGGCTCACGAAAAGCTATCTCCGCGGCAAAAGATGATAGGTATGATGTACCTGGTTCTTACCGCCATGCTTGCACTTAACGTATCAAAAGAGGCTATTGAAGCTTTTAGAAAAGTTGATAATGGTCTTACTCTGACAATTAAAAACTATTCTCTTAAAAACGATGTAATATATCATGAATTTGACAGGGCGGCAGCAGAAAACCCTACAAAAGCAGGTAAGTACAAAACATTAGCATATCAGGTTAAAGAGCGGGCAGATGAAGCATACAATTTTATACAGGGTCTTAAGATTGAAATAATCAAAAAAACTGAAAAAGATCCTGAAACTCCCGCTGTTAGTGGGAATGAAGTTATAATAGATAAAGTTGAGAGACATATTGATGATACAAATGTACCATCTGAAATACTTATCGGCGCCAATGAAAACGGAAAAGCCAATGACCTTAAGGCTCTTCTCGCTGAGTATCGCCAGTTTCTTATTACCACACTTGATGGCAAAAATCCAACTGCTGAAGAGGCTTTGAAAAAAAGTCTTAGCACCGATGACGGTATAAATAGAGATGGCGTAAAGGAACGTTGGGAAAATCTGAATTTCCAGACATTACCCCTCGTTGCAGTTATTTGTATCCTTTCAGAATATCAGGTCAATGTCAGAAACGGAGAGACTGAAGTCCTTAACTACCTTTATTCACAGATCGATGCGTCCTCATTTAAGTTTACCAAGCTCAACGCAATTGTTATACCAACCTCTTCAAATTATGTGACTCTGGGCAGCGATTACGAAGCACAGGTTTTTATTTCCGCAACCGATTCAACCCAGTTCCCTGATTATACTGTCGGCGATACAAAACTTCCGCGCGACGAATCCGGAAGAGGGATTTATCGGATTCATGCCAGTTCTACCGGTCCTAAAAAATGGGGCGGTATTATTGCTCTTAAGGCTCCCGATGGTTCGATTAAAAATTACCCCTTCGAATCTTCCTATGTTGTAGGAGAACCGAATGTAATTGTGTCCCCTACTGCAATGAACGTTATGTATGCGGGTATTGCCAACCCTATTGACGTTTCTGTGCCGGGAATAAGCCCCGACAAGATTCACGTCAAAATAGTAAACGGAGCTTTTACTACTGAAAAAGTTAAAAACTCCAAAGGGGAATTCTTCAAAGGCAGCTGGGCCGTTAAACCAAATGCTGTCGGACAGGATGTTCAGGTTATTGTTACAGCCGATATCAATGGAAAACCTGTCCAGTATGCTCCTTATCCATTCAGGGTTAAATCCATTCCTACACCGGTAGCAGTGTTTGGAGGGAAGAGCACAGGCAGCATTTCAAGAGCTGATGCACTTGTTCAACAGGGTGTCTTTGCAATAATGCCCGATTTTGATTTTGAGCTTAACTACACAGTAACAGGTTTTACACTTTTCTACACCGATAAAGGAATGGACATCGAGGAAGCATGCTCATCAAGTAACCTCACTCCGAAACAAAAACAGGCATTGAACGGGCTTACAAGAGGTAAGAACCTTATGATAAAAGATATCAAGGCTCTTGGCCCCGATGGTAAGACAAGAGATCTGAATGCTATTGTATTGAAGATAAATTAGTATCAAAATAAAAATACCAAAATGAATAAGAAAATACTTTTTGGAATTATAGCCATATCCCTGTCAGGTATCCTAAATGCCCAGAGTTTTGGTGATATTTACCAGAAATCGATTCCTGATGCTAAAAAAATAAGTTACCCATACTTAAGGGAGGCCGATGTTATCTGGTCAAGAAAAATATATCGTCTGATCGATCTGCGTGAAAAGATGAATCAGTCTTTATATTATCCTACAACCACCACTCTCGATGGAAGACAAAGTTTCATCAATATTATTCTTGATGAGATTAAGGCAGGCAAGCTAAATGCTTATGACCCTCAAAATATGTCTTCGCCTACTACGTATGATGATATCCAGGTAAAACTCGGTGCCAAAAACAAAACTGTGTCCATTCAGTTAAATGCCGCCGGTGCGACAAGAGATTCGATCGTAAAGCAGGAAGCAAAACCGGAGGAGGTTAAAGAATTGCTTCTTTACGAAGAATGGTATTTTGATAAAAAGCTCTCAAAACTCGATGTCAGAATTATAGCTTTACAACCTATCTACATGGGTTTTGATGAACAGGTCGGAAGAGCTAAAAAAATAGGGCTATTCTGGATCAAATTTGACGAAATAAGGGATATTCTTGCAAAAAAAGAGGCTTATACGAGCAATAATGATGCTCAAAGAATGTCATTTGACGATTTGTTCATGCAAAGAAGATTCGACGGAGTTATCGTGGGAGAATCAAATGTCTACAACGACAGGCAGATTTCTGATTATCAGATAGGGAAATCAGCTCTTTTTGAAGCGGAACGGATTAAAACCGAACTTTTTAACTTTGAACACGATCTCTGGGAATACTAGAAGATATTTCACACAGATGTTATAATAATTGTAGAGACGGGTCTGGTACCCGTCTCTGCTGCTTTAAAGATATTTCTCTTTTGTTGCCTTCTTTACATCGTCCAGATAGTTCTTGATATTCTGTTCTTCATCCTTCCTGACTATAAGAAGAACATCGTCTGAATCAACCACAATGTAGTCTTTTAGCCCCTGTATAACAGCTATCTTACCCGGAGAAATATTAAATATGTTCATTTCGTTATCATAGGAAAATATTTCACCTCTGATCAATGAGTTTCCATTCTTGTCAATAGTGGAATGTTCGTACAGCGAAGTCCAGGTGCCAAGATCTGACCAGCCGATATCAGTGCACATAACATATACATTATCGGCTTTTTCCATAATGCCGTAATCTATTGAAATGCTCCTGCATTCTGCATATGTTTTGCCTATAAAACTGTGTTCCTGTTTTGTGCCAAAAAGATCTCTTCCCTCATTGAACACATTGTACATATCAGGCATATACTTCTCAAATGCCGAAAGTATGGTCTTTATATTCCAGATGAAGATCCCCGAATTCCAGTAAAAGTCACCACTTTCGATAAATACCTTTGCAAGGTCAACATTCGGTTTTTCAGTAAAGGTCTTAACCTTCAAAAGGTTCCTGAATCCCTTTGCAGGCTTTTTCTGATCTGCCTGAATGTACCCGTAACCTGTTTCAGGCCTGTTGGGCTTTATTCCAAGAGTAATAAGTGCATCATTGCTTTCTGCAAAGTCAAAACAGCTTTGAATTACATCACTGAATCTTTCTTCTTTAATGATTAGGTGATCAGCCGGAGTAACTGCAATTACAGCGTCAGGATTTTCCTTCAATATCCTGAATGTCCCATAGGCAAGACATGGTGCTGTATTTCTTCGAAAAGGTTCTCCTAGCACTCGAGTCGGATCGATTCCCAGCTGTTCAACCACAATATCTTTATGTTCGGCGTTTGTTACAATAAAAATATTTTTCTCGGGGCAGCTTTTTTTAAATCGCCTGTATGTCTGCTGAATCAGGGATTCTCCACTTCCAACAATATCAAGAAATTGTTTAGGCCTTTCACGACGGCTCAGGGGCCAGAAACGACTTCCTACTCCTCCGGCCATTATAATTACATACCTGTTATCCATAAAAAGTATTATTTACAAGAATTTATGCAAATATATAATTAATTACGCATTCGAGTTTGAAGTTCTTCACAGCAAACTACGAAGAACCGGAACGAAGTGGAGCTCAGCGCAGCTAATCTTCGATCCCCTAAGGTAAATTCGTATTGCTCGCTGACTCCGCAGTAAGCAACGGAGAATGGGCTCACGGGGATTCAAAAACCATATTAACGGAAATACCATAAATATTAGTAATTTTGAAGTGCTTAAATATAGAAGAATGATTAAGTTCCTCACACAATTAGGGCGTTACTTTCTGCTTCTGAAAAAGGTATTTTCAAAACCGGAAAAACCAGTTCTGTATTACAAACAAACTCTAAGGGAACTTGTATATCTGGGCATTAACTCAATTGGAATCATTGCTATAATCTCCTTCTTTATGGGTGCAGTTATAACATTGCAAACTGCTTATAATACTGAAAATCCGATTTATCCAAAGTATCTTATCGGTCTAGGTTGCCGCGATTCAATGATCCTCGAATTTTCATCGACAATTGCCGCACTCATCCTTGCCGGAAAGGTCGGTTCTAATATTGCCTCTGAAATCGGAACAATGAGGGTAACTGAACAGATAGACGCACTTGAGATCATGGGAGTCAATTCTGCATCGTACCTTATTCTTCCCAAAATGATTGCAACTCTTATCTTTAACCCATTTCTGACCCTGATGGCAATAATAATCGGGATCTTTGGCGGGTGGATAGCCGGCACTGTCGCCGGAGTGATAACTTCTGAGAATTTTATCTATGGAATACAATATGCTTTCATACCCTATTATATTACATATTCATTAATAAAAACGATATTCTTTGCCTTCATAATAACCAGCGTTTCAGCTTTTCAGGGATACTATGTCGATGGCGGATCACTCGAAGTAGGACGTGCCAGTACAAAGGCTGTAGTTTACAGCAGTGTATTAATATTGCTGTTCAATGTAGTACTGACCCAACTTCTTTTATCATGATAAGAATAGTAAAACTGAATAAATCATTCAATGGGAAGTCAGTACTGGAGAATATTTCGGTAACATTTGAAACCGGAAAAACCAATCTCATTATAGGCAGAAGCGGATCAGGGAAAACTGTACTTCTTAAATCAATTGTTGGTCTTCATGAAATCGATAGCGGAGAGATCTGGTACGAGGACATACTGTTTAATAAACTCGATTTTGCCGGGAAGAAAAAAATCAGGAGTGAGATGGGCATGCTGTTCCAGGGTAGCGCACTCTTCGATTCATTGACTGTTGACCAAAATGTACGATTCCCTCTTGATATGTTCACTGATAAATCTTTAGAGGAGAAAACCGAACGGGTAAACTTCTGCCTCAAGAGAGTTGACATCATTAATGCCAACAATTTATTCCCTTCTGAATTATCAGGGGGTATGAAGAAAAGAGTGGCAATTGCCAGAGCTATCGCATTAAATCCAAAGTATCTCTTCTGCGATGAACCCAATTCAGGACTCGATCCAATTACTGCGATACTTATTGATTCACTTATTAAAGAACTGACTGAGGAGTATTCTATGACAACTATTATAAATACTCATGATATGAATTCCGTAATGGAGATCGGAGAAAATATCATTTTTATAAGTGACGGAGTCAAATGCTGGGAAGGAAATAAAAACGAAATACTCGACTCAGACTGCGGAACTCTTAATGATTTTGTTTTTGCAAATTCACTTGCAAAGAAGCTCAGGAAAGTGAATAAATAACAACCAGATTCTATTTTTTAATATCCTCGTAATCAATATATTCACCTGTTTTCCTGGAGACTTTTTTTGAATGCGTTTTATCCTTTTTCTCAGGCTGGCGGATTTTTGCGGAGGAGTTCCCCGCTTTCCCAAAATTTATGAATGATCTGATTATCAGGTATCCGATAATCCCAATTAATATATATCGAATCAGAGGCATACATTGATTAATTGTTCTTCTATTCTTTGTGTTACTTCGCGGCTGGAAGGTATTTTATAATCTTATACAAATGTAGTAAATGTATAACACCTGGGAATCTCAAAGGTTTATTTAAGCACTACTACTCAACCATAATCATTGGTCTGTCATTTTTTTCCTTCGGTTTATTCCCGAAAACCAGGTTCATCCCCAATCTTAAATTAAAAGTATTCCAGCTAGCCGGAAGAATAATATTATTGTTTTTATCAGTAATTCTATTCCATGTTATTGGAATCCTGTCGCTTACGAGATAAAACTGAGCTATTCCGGCTCTGAAAGCAAGTCCTGCTCCAATATTGTCGTACTGATAATTTTCAGCTGTATAGCTAAAACTGGTTGACAGAGCGTTACCCAGATTGAAATTTGCCGATAAGGTCAGAGCCTCCCGGAATTGTTTTTCTATAACCCTGCTGTATGACAAAAGTCCAACAGAGATTTGTTTTGTAACATTATAGCTCCCTCCTAATGAAATACCAAACGGGAGATATGTAGTAAATGATGTTTTCGTCTTGGATACAACAAATGCGTTTTTAAGAGAATCAAGCAAGTTATTTCCAATTTCATCAAGTGTCTTTGTCCCATTAAAATAATCAAGCATATTTAAACCGCTGAATTCAAAATGATTATTGGCTTTTAAGTTGGTAACATCCTTATTCCATCTGATAAATCCCAGGTCAGTAAGAGAAGCTGAGAGAACTATCCTGTCGGTGAGATCATAAGTAGCCCCAATATCCATTCCGAGTCCCATATTCTTTTTCCCCGATAAAAAATCAGTTATACCGCTCGATGTCTTGAACCTGTTATTATCAAATACCACACTGTCGATATTGTGTTTTGAATCCATATAAACATTGACCGGACCACTTATATTAACAGCAAGGTTAGCATCGAAAGTATGACTGTAATCGCTATTCACAGTTATTCCCAAAGCTTTGTTATCAATCGAAGCGTCAGCGATCCCAAAAAGAAGTTTGCCTTTTATTCCAATACGTAATTTTTCTGTAAAGTTTTTTGAAAAGCCGATACCAACTTCGCGATAATATTTTATATCGCCTCTCAGGGAAGACAGATCTATTTTGCTCCCAACAAACCCTTCATTCCCTTTTAAAGCAAGCCTGAACAAATCCCCCGGCAGAACTATATTACCATCAATCCGGTCAGTTATATCGAGAAAAACATAGCCGTCCTTTCCTATGGAAAAACCAACTCCCAAAAGTTGAATTGCAACTTCGGGCTCTATTGAATTCTTATCCTTTATTTTGGCAAGAAACTTATCAACATTATAGCCCGGATGAAGAAATGAGATTATCGAATCTTTTGGCTGACCCTTTATAAACAGGTCAGAAAAGTTCACAAAATTGTTGTTTATATTCAGGTTTATACCTGACACAACCGGCAAGCCGATATAAACTGAATTTGATGGTCTTAATGCCGGGTTTAAAAGATGATTCTGAGGTATATTCATAAAGTACATCACCTGACTGTTTTGTGCCGACGCATCAGCAACGATAACTGCCAGTGTTAATATCATAATATATTTTACTTTCCCGATCATATAATTAGCATATAAGAGTTCAGTTCAGATTTATAACCGGATTAACAACAAGCGAGGCATTAAAATTAATCCTGTAATCAGAGTAGATTTTGACTTCCTGTAATCCGTTTCCTGTGCTGTTGAGGGTAAACCAGAAGATAATCTTATCAGCATTATTGACAGAGCTGAAAAACGCCTTTGTGAACTCTATAGTGGTCGATGTTTCTGTGACCCCATTTACTTTCCCGTTAGCATCAACAGGTGCAGGTCCAAGAATCGAACCGGCATCAACAGTATTTAATACAGAATTTGTTGATGAATTAAAGAGGCTCATTTTCAGCGATGCTCCGAGAGGGAATCCGTTTTTTGCAGAAATATTGATGCGTAATAATTGAAAGTCTTCAGGTTTCACAGGGTTATCTTTCCCGTTGCCATTATTTTTTATAAAATTGTCGGCAGTGTCGGTGAATTGTAGGTTATTTATTTGCAAGTCCATTGGTATATCAACTTCAAGCGAACCTACGAGATGATTAGGGCCTAAAACACTATTCCCTGTCTGGTTGCTTTTCGCAGATAAACTCATTATGGCAGTACCGGAGTAAGTGATAATTTCAGGCGGAAGTGAGATAAGTTGCGGCAGATTGGAGTTGGTTTTATCAATTACAAATGACGAAACGATCTCCTGCTGAACCAGAATATTTGGTATTGCGAGTGTAAAAGGTGCCAGGTTGAGTTTAACAATTGAGGTTTTTCCTGTTCCTGTCACATTTAACTTTATCTTAACCGAATCAGAAAAAGAATTTGAATAAATAAATTTAAATGAAGGATTTAAAATTTGAAAATTTCCGCTGATGTGACTCAAAACATCCTGAATATTCAGATCGAATGTTCCCGGTTCAATAATTGCAGTCTTCTGAATAAGAGTTCCTTTTGAGAAATCATTGAGTTTCAGATCTATAACTGAATCTTTTTTGAATACCAGTATAATCAGTTTATTTGGATCAAACGTCACAGTATCACTGGCCTTTACAATATCACTGAAAGAAACATCTCCTTTAACCGCGGATATGGCTAATGTAGGTGACAGAACCGCCTGCTTCGACAGCATGTTCATGTTGTAAGTCTGTTTTATGCAACCATGAAGAAAGAAAACGGCTATCACCGAAATAAAAATGATTGATCTCTTAATCATAATTTTCTCAGTTAATTTCTGTATCAATTTTATAATTATAAAGGAACCTGTCAGTTCCACCGACAATAAGATGCCAGCCACTTTTATCCGACAGCTTTCCGATTGAGAACATTGATGCCCCTTTCAGAGGAAATCCATTCATTGTCTTGCCGTTTTTACCTATCAGATAGATCAGATTCCTTTTTACATCGAACACCCCAATTTTCCGGTCGGTAGACGAAAAGATGAAATTAATCGGTCCTCCAAGATCATCTGAGGCAAATTCCCTTGTAAAAATTTCCACTCTGTTATGATCATAAAGATACAATATACCTTTATCTATAAAAATATATTCGCCAAAACCATCGCCATCTACATCAAAAAGGTCGAATAAATGATCAGCTGAAAATTTTCTGATACTGAACTTTTTAACACTCCCATCGAAATATACCTGTTGAATTGTTCCATCAGGAGATGAACAGATCAAGCACGGATCTGATATCATGTTCAAACGCAGCGATGAACCGGCAGCTTTATTAACAGGTTCTTTCAGGTTCATTCTTCTGTTGCCTGAACGGTCAAGAAAATAGATTGCGTTTTCATCGGTGGCCACAATATAATCTTTCCCCGAAACTCTGAAATAATTTATCTCTGCTTTTACATAACCGGTAGTTCTGAACGGAGTCCATCCTTTTACAACATTGCCGGTTTTTTCGTATGAATATATCATCTTGTCTTCGCCTGCTATAAATAGCCTGTAATTCAGATTGTTATCGTAATCGAACATTGCCAGGGAGTTTGTGGCCGGTGATCGTAGTCTTACCGGATACCTTTCAACATAGTTGCCATTTCTATCCAGAATATGCAGATAATTCTTTCCTGAAAAAAGCAACTGGTACTTTCCGTTTTTGTAGTAATCAATCATATAGACGGTGCTTACTATTCTTTCATTCAGTGGCACTTTCCATAGAACACGACCGGCTGCATTTATAAGATACGTATTGTTCTTCATATCCTGAATAAAAATCTCTTTGGCACCGGTAATATGATTTGTAAAAAAGAATGGTTTTATACTTGCGACTGTATCAAGCAAGGATTCCCACTCCGTTGTAGACTCTTCCCTGGCCTCTTCCTTAAATTTAACTGACAGACTGTTATATAACATGCCATTACTTGAAGCGAACTGGTATCCGGCAGCCTGAATTTTATTGAGCGAACTTTTGTTTGATCTGAGAGCATTTATAATTTCAGGATTCAGATATCCTGCCAGGTAATCGATAATACGCGACGGAACACAGAAAAAGTAATATCCGGAATGACTGGGCAGGGTATTCTGGAAATCCCGGTAAGAAAGGTCATTTGTCAGTGTTTTATTCAGGATATTATCGTATAGTAATCTTGAAATGGCATCGTACGAGTTCCCCGAGACCATGAAATTATCATAAAATGCAAAAAAGGTTTCGTTAAATTCGGGTGCGAAGTCAGGCAGGAAAACTCTAATAAGACCTTTGAATGAGGTTCTGTAAACAGGAATCTTAACCTGGTCATCGGGTTCAAAATACTGAATAGCATTTTTTGAACCGGGCTCATCAAGAAAAAGTTGTTCCGCCTGAACGCGGTTAGTCAGCTCATAGATAATCAGAGTATTATCAACTGGTGTTTTCCCTTTGATATCAACTATTGCCCGGGTTATCTCACCACCGGTAAATGGGCTGATCTTGTTTGCCAGATCCCTGGCTTCCATAGATATCGAAGAGTCTCTCACACTATGAATAGTCACATGGGGAATAAAGATCGGAAGAGCACACGTCTGAACTCCAGTCACGCCAATATCTC
>OCZT010005713.1_pt1 | contig 12372 bp, 9 predicted proteins | sample 1539031 | NCBI WGS metagenome assembly OCZT01 (sample SAMEA3539308, study PRJEB22396) | soil metagenome | biome: tundra; feature: field; material: soil | place: USA | collected 2010-05 | depth 0.15 m
ACGCTCTTCCGATCTCTATCAGCATCGGCGGGAGTACCAAGATAGAACCAGCCTCCGCTTCCATAGTTTCCATTGGCATTGCAAACCAATAATCCTTTTCTATGCGCAATAGTTGCAGCTCTGGAAGCTGGAGTTGTATGTCCGTTCATATCGGCATAAGTATGGTTTTGACTCATAGATGCAGAATCGAATTGAGTGTAGATAAGAGATGAAGTGATAATATCTGCACCAACACTATCCGCAAACTCGGCACCTGATGCCCAGTTATATTCTTCCACAATATTTTCGGTAGCTCCTTCTTCTGTCACCACCCACCATAAGCTGACATGTGGTGCCGTTCCAACTAATTGTCCGGGCAGATTTCCTACATAGGTACTTGCACATTCACTGCCATGTGCCTGTCCGTTTTGATAAACATCATTGTTTTGGGAAGGGACAAAGTTTTTAGTTCCGAGAATCTGATTGTTTGCAAATGCACTATCAAAAACTAACATTGTGTTTGCATTCTGATATCCGGCATCTAACTGGCAAATAACTTTTCCCTCGCCCATAAATCCAAGACTATGAAGAAAATCGCCATGAATCAAGTGAATCTGTCCTAATCCATTTCCATAATTAATTGCTGTAACCGATTCAGTGCGTTTATTAGCCGCATTATTGGATGATAGAAGTGCTTCCTGCTGGATAAATCCGAATGGCTCTGTTCGTTCGCCTTTTTCTCTTTTTCTACCTACGGGGTTTGTTGCCTGATATACAAATGGCAAAGCAAGAACTGCATTTAATACATTGGTATCAGTAATAGTAACTGTAACTCCATTGAGCCATTTGGTCGGAAAAAGGATGGATGCTCCTCGCGCTGCAACACTGTCAATATACATTTGAGTTACCGGAAGGTCTAATGAATCATAACCAATCCCTTGATTAGTCCGGCGGAGAATTGCTCTTGCTGTAAGAAATGAATCGGGATGACTTAAATCATAAGTATTATTTCCTTTATCAGTAAACTGAATGAAATAACGTGTGGTATTTTGCCCGAAGGCAGTGAAGAGCGAAGCGTGAATAGTGAACAGTAAAACGATTGCGATGGAAAGATGACGTATTATTTTTTTCATTTCTATGTTTTTAATTAAGGGGCAAAGATAGGAAAAAGAGTTTGAAGGGTAAGTTTATTATCTTTGCATCATGAAATTTAACCAAATCCTACCGATTAAATTCAACGGCAAACTATTTCTGTGGTTATATATCACATTTATCTTTATGGTTTTTATTGGAACAATGACTTATTGCCTCGGTGGGTATATTGCTGGAAAATGTTTAGGGTATAATCTTCAGATACATTATGCTTATATTGATTCTCCGAATGGTTGCAATGTTATGAATCCATTGTGTGATACTATTCAATCCATCAAACAAAAATATCCTGATGAAATAAAAAACAACCTCGACTTTCCTGAAAAGATGCAATATAAAATTGCTTCGAAAGAGTATGACAAAAGAATTCAGGATAGTATTTATATTCATAGTGCCGCCTCATTTACTCCAATTCTTATCGGCACCATCGGTTTTATTTTACTCATTATATATAGGAGGCGATTTAAAGACAAAATTTCTCTATCATTCTGGCAATGGGCATTAATCTTTAAAAGCCTGTTTTGGCTGAGGTCTTCCTTCTTTTTAGTCGGAGGGCTGATATTTATTATTTTTTCAAAGAGGGATTATATGATGTTGAAATATTCCAATGTCAATCGTTTATTAGGTTGGAAGCCCTATCTGTTTCCAATCCTTGCCGGATGCATCGGATTAATAGTATTAGCAATAGTAGTTTTTAAATTCATCCCGAAACAGCAACGATTAACTTTTCTTATCGCCGGACTACTGGGAGGAATGAGTGGAAGTTATCTTTGGATGGATTTAATCGGGAAATATATTCTCCCTTGATTCAGGACTTACTGAATGCTATGAAGAATCTGTTCTTCAATCCTTCTTAATGTTTCTTCAGGTGTTCTGAGCCAGTGTTTTTCTGAATTCACATTAACAAAAACCTGGGAGGTGTTCATATCAATTTCCCTGATGTTGATGTTAACAACTATGGCGGCTTTGAAGAGTGTCTTCGAGATTTTTGCTTTGAGGATACCCTTTTTACAATCATCTTCCATCATCATAAAATGCATTCCCCACAAAATACTTTTCAGTTTTTTATACGTTTTGTCAGGGGTTTTATGATAGGAACCGCTTTTCATTTTGGTGAAATGAATCGCAAACTTACATTTTTTATATCCAAATCCCAATAATTTCGGCAAAAATTTAATCGGGGCTTAATAAATTATTATTTTCATTATCCCTTGTTATTTCATAAAATTCCATATATTTGCTGCGTGAAACTCACGAAATATACACGAATTAATCAACCTCTAATGGAGCAGTTTTCCGATAACGGAACTTCAAAAGTCATTGACTGCTCTATCAGATGGAAAGATTAAATCCTCGTTTACATACTTCAGGATGCGTAGCCGCAACTTTTGGACGCGGAGCCGCAATTAACGGCTGCATAGCTGCAACTTCCGGCTGCATAGCCCGAATCTTCGGCTATATAGCCGCAACTTCAGGACGTACGTCCTCAAACATCGGCTAGGCAACTTTTAATCAAAATCGAGCAAAATTTAAAATCATGGAGAGATAAAAGAGATATTCTGCGAAATCAGATTGTGGAACTTATGAATACTATTTATGGCGATATTCCTCAATCAGTTCTTACTTCCGATGACCGCATTGCATTGAGAAGACCATTGCATAGCCATAGTCATACTCCTGCTAATAAAATGAGTGTTGCGCCAACATTAACTTTAGAGTCCATGATTCATCTTCAACATATTTTAAGACTTCAAAATCCTTTAACTCCCGATTCTAAAGAGATGCCTGCCAAGCAACATATTATTCTGGAGTATTTTATAGGAGCGGCAGATTTACATGATGATGCCATTCATTTTGGCAATGCAAAAACAATAACTACCTTTTTATATGGTGTTGCTTTTACTGATGCCGATGTTAACCAGACAATTTATTATCGGGTTTGCTATGAAAATACCAAAGGTGTGAGAAGCGTTTGGAGCGCAACCATGCCCAAGGTTATTGCATAAGTATAAAACCAATTATCTCTTACTAAAAGCTGCTCCTGAAAATGGGGTGGCTTTTTTTTGTTTGAGGATTGATGAAAAGAGGATTAATTACCGATAATTTGCCGTAAAAATAATTAATGTTAATTTTGCGGGCGATAAATAATCATCACGCTTTTCCAACCATTGATGTTATTAATCCGTCTTTAATAAACAGGGCTAAAAAATAAATCTTTAATTAAATCTTAATAAATGAAAAATCTGTACAAAAGTTTAATGGTTCTTGGAATCTGCTTTTATAGTTTTGCTGCAATAGCGCAAACTGAAAGGGCGAAAACAATCATAACTCCTCAGCAGTGGGACGAAATGAAACAGGCAGGAACGCTGACGAATGAATATACGATGTGGAACGCCCAGACCGAACATCCCGAGTTTCGTCCTAAAATTCAGGCAAGTAACCCTGTCATTGGTCATGAAAAAAACTTTGATTTATGTAGTTGTTTCCAGACAATGGACAGCACCTGGGCGGTGGTTCCGTTTAATGGATATTCTGGTCCTGATTATCGGAATGATGATGGTTCATCGCCATTGACAACCATTCCGTTCAACTTTTGTTTCTATGGTGGCAGTTATAACCAGGTTTATATCAATAATAACGGGAATATATCTTTTGATTCGCCATATTCCACCTTTTCACCTGTTGGATTGCAGCAATCAGCCGAAAAAATGGTTGCACCTTTTTGGGCAGATGTGGATACCCGCAATGCTCTGAGCGGAATAGTACATTATAAATTAACAGCAACTGCATTGATTGTAAGATGGGATAGTGTTGGATATTTTGCAACCCATGTTGATAAGGTAGCAAGTTTTCAATGTATCATTACTGATGGAACAGATCCTTTGGTGCCCAATGGAAACAATGTGAAATTCTGCTATGCTCAGATGCAATGGACAACGGGAGATGCAAGTCTTGATTCGGCAGGATTTTGTGCGATTAATGGCAATGGATACCCTGCAGTTGTTGGAGCATCCAATGCTGATAATGTAAATTTTGTTCAGTTCGGTCAGTTTGGTCGTCCCGGGGGTGCTTATGGAGGTCCTTTTGATCCATATCCTTATTCAGGAATTGATTGGTTGGATAATCAGTCCTTTATATTCAGCACCTGCAGCGGAAATAATATTCCACCCATCATGGTTGGATTGAGTTATTGTGATACAATAAGGGTATGTGCAGGGGATACTACTATAGTTCCGGTTCATTTCCTTTCTCCGGAAATCAACCAAATTACTCATGATACAGCGTGGAGCGCAATGACAGGATTTTCTATCCTCAGCCAGATAACTGATACTACAGCTTCCATCACCGTTCAGATTATTCCTGATAGTACCAATTATGGATTAAATACCATTACTTTCATGGCGATAGATAACGGAAATCCTAATGATACTACAATTGTTACATTATATGTTACGGTAGATTCCTTCAACCTTGCCAAACCAACTACCAATCCTCATGGACTTATCCTCTGCCCCAATGCAATAGATACTATCTGGGTAAATAATCCTCCGCAATATAATTCTTATTTATGGAGCAATGGAGCTACAACAGATACAATTGCTGTTGGTCCCGGGATATATAAAGTTACGGTTACCAGTCCGAACGGATGTCACGCATACTCTGCTGATACGCTTATTCCGGTTCCGAACTCAGTTCCTGTAATAACCGGTTTGACGCATCATTGTCCCCAGGATTCTGTTCTATTGACCACCGGAAGTTTCCCTACCTATACATGGTCGAACGGAAGTACAAGTCAATCAATATGGGTAGATGCCGGAACATTTACGGTCACCGTTCATGATACCAACGGATGCGTGGGAACATCGCTTCCATTTACAGTAACTAATACCGGACCTACTCCAACAACCCATGGTAACTCCCCTGTTTGCGGAACCGATAGTGCGACTATATATGTAACGCCATCTTTCTCAACATATTCCTGGTCAAATGGAGGAACTACTGATACCATCAAAGTGGGAGCGGGTACATATTTTGTTACCTGCACGGATACTGCTGGATGCGTAACCCGAGATTCATTTATTGTGGTTTCCAATCCCAATCCGATACCTACCATTTCAGGAACACCAACATATTGCGGAAACACCGGCACTGTAATGACTGCCAATCCATCAGGTTTGACTTCTTATTTATGGTCAAATGGTTCAAATACCGAAGTAACTAATCTTACAACAGGATTTTATACCGTTACCGTTACCGATGCAAATGGATGTAAGGGAATTGATACTGTAACAATTACAGGCTATCCAAATCCAACTCCGGTTGTTACAGGCGATTCTGCTTTCTGCGCCAATGACACGGTCACACTTACTGTAAATCCTGCTTATACATCTTATAGCTGGAGCGATGGAGAAACTACGCAATCTATAAAGGTCAGCACCACCGGAACCTGGACAGTTACAGTAACAGATTCTCATGGATGTGTAGGAATTTCGCAGGCATTCAATACCACAGCCTATCCTGCTCCTGTGGCATATTTTACGATTAATCCACCAGGTTCTTCACGCCCCGATTCCCTGATTCATTTCTACGATTCTTCTTATGATACCAATGGAAACATTGTTTACTATTTATGGTATTTTGGTGATGGCGATTCAACCAGTATGATTCAAAATCCAACCCATATCTACCAGGTAGGAGGGGTGTATAAAGTAGAACTTATTGTGGTTTCTGATAATGGATGTCGGGATACAATGTGGTCTGATTATCTGATTAATGTTCTTCAGGTCATTGCTCCAAACGTATTTACACCAAATGGCGATGGTAAAAATGATTTCCTTGTTTTTACAAATCTGACCGACTATCCAAACGATCATTTAATAATATATAACCGTTGGGGAATAAAACTTTATGATAATCCCGATTACAAAAATGATTGGACCGGAGATAATCACCCCGATGGTACCTATTATTATATACTCCATATCGGAGATACTAAGGGCACAATCCTTAAAGGAACTATAGAGATTATAAGAAATCACTAGAAACGATATTAAATCCATCATTTAAAAAAGAAACAGTTTCCACTTTCTGGGACTGTTTTTTTTTAGTTCAACACTCCAAAAACGAATGGAAACCATCTATGGAAATAACTGTCTTTATCGAACTATTTATTAGGATAAATAGGAGAACTGCAAGATTTATATTTAAAATAATTAAATCAGGTGCAATAATTTCCTTATATTTGCCTTCTCAATACAAAATTTCCTATGAGAAGAATATATTGTTTGTTTTTAGTTTTAGTTCCTTTTCTTTCCTCTGGCCAGAATGATGCGTGGAAAAATTTTCGATATGAGTTGGTTTTGCCATTAGGCGCCTCGAATTTTCTGGGAGATCTTGGAGGAGCAAATCAGATAGGAACTCATTATTTCCGGGACTTTCAGTTTGCTGAAACCAGGTTTGCAACAGGGTTAGGTATGCGCTATCGTATGACGGAGTATTTTAGTTTAAAGGGGCAATTTACTTATGGAACAGTAGCAGGAGACGATGCATTGACACAGTATGCACCTCGACATAACAGGAATCTTAGTTTCAGATCACGAATTTATGAATTGGCTGTAAACTTTGAAGGTTCCTTCATGAAAGAAGAAGGAGGACATAAATATCGTTTGCATAATATTGTCGGAGAAAAGTCTTATGAATTTTCAGCTTATGGTTTTATTGGTTTAGGATTTTTTCATTTTAACCCACAAGCTCAATTAGGTGGAACCTGGTACGATCTACAACCTTTGGGAACAGAAGGTGAAGGAATTGATCCAAATAAGAAAAAATATTCTTTATATCAATTTGCAATTCCAGTCGGTATTGGTGTAAAATATACGATAGACAATCATTGGGGCTTTGGTCTTGAATTTGGAATTCGTAAAACATTTACTGATTACATTGATGATGTGAGTACAACTTATTATGACCCTAATAAAATAAGGGCAGCGTATGGAAACACAGCAGCTCTTTTATCAAACAGGACCTATCAACTCGGATCAGAAGGATATCCTTCATGGACTGCACCCGGACAACAAAGAGGACAACCATTATATACTGATTCATATATGTTCCTGATGTTTACGATAAATTATAAGTTAAAAAGCGGGAATCAAAAGTACTTCCAAATCTGATGATGCCGCAATATTTTCAATCATTTGTCGTTCCCAATCCTCTGGAAAATTAATTTCCTTAAAAATAAATGTTAAAAAGAACAGGAATAATCATGCTGTTATCATTATGCTTTTTTAGTTCGGTCTCAGCTCAAAGACATGAATTAGGCTTTATGATTGGCGTATCTGATTATAACGGGGAACTTAATCCTGGTTTTTTGAACTTTAAATTTTTACATCCAGCCGGTGGTTTAATTTACCGTTTCAATAAAAATAAACATTTTTCTTATAAGCTTGATGCTTTATTCGGAACCGTTTCTGCAGATGATGCACTTTCTAATGACGCATATCAATTAAATAGAAACTTATCTTTTTCATCGGGCATTCAAGAGGTTTCAGGACAAATAGAATTTAATTTCTTTCCCTACGAAGCTGGTTCTGATAATACTTTCTTCACTCCTTATATGTTTGCCGGAATATCCATTTTCCATTTTAATCCAACTGCTGTTCTTAATGGTAAAACTTATGACTTAGAGCCTTTGCATACTGAAATGGAACCTGGTTATAATCGAATTGTAGGAGCATTTCCATTCGGAGGTGGATTAAAGCTATCACTAGGCACAGTCAATATCGGAGTTGAAGTTGGTGTTAGAAAAACTTATACTGATTATCTTGATGATGTCAGCACAACTTATCCGAATGCAGGTACTTTATTAGCAACAAATGGTCCCATAGCTGTGCTACTTTCAAACAGATCATTGAATTCTGCAGGTGAATCAATTCAAGGACGACAAAGAGGAAACCCTAATAATAATGACTATTATATGTTTGGAGGGTTTTGGGTAACCTTTACCGTTTTTAATGTGGGTAAACATTCTTGTGAAGCTTTTCCTAAATGGAGATATTAATGACGAAGAAACATTTCAAAGATAAAATTAATATAGAAAAGCTTCCTGATCATATTGCTATTATTATGGACGGTAATGGGCGATGGGCGAAGCAAAAAGGTGAAATGAGAATTTTTGGACATAAAAATGGGGTTAAAGCAGTAAAAGAAATCACTGAAGCATGTGCTGAATTAGGTGTGAAATATCTTACTCTATATGCATTTTCAACTGAAAACTGGAATCGCCCGAAATTTGAAATTAATGCATTGATGGAATTATTAGTAAATACAATCAATAAAGAAACGGACACTTTAAATGATAATGATATAAGGCTTATAGCAATCGGTGATTTAGACTCTTTACCAAAAAATTGCAATCGCGAACTGTTAAAGGCAATTGAAAAAACAAGGAACAACAAAAGAATGACTCTGGTGCTTGCATTAAGTTACAGTTCTCGAAAGGAAATATTAAATGCTGTTCAATCTCTTGCCGGAGATATTAAATCAGGTAAAATAAATCCTGTTGATATTACTGAAGAAATTTTTGAATCCTATTTATATACAAGTGGAATTCCTGATCCGGAATTATTAATCAGAACAAGCGGAGAACATAGAATAAGTAACTTTTTGTTATGGCAATCAGCATATACTGAATTTTATTTTACCGAAACACTCTGGCCTGATTTCGGAAAAGAGGATCTATATGAAGCAATTCTTGATTACCAAAACAGGGAACGCAGATTCGGAATGATAAGTGAACAAGTCAATCAATAATATCTAATGATTAAAAAACTTTATTTTACCATCTTAATGTTACTTTTTGTATTTGGAGTTAATGCCCAAATTAAGATAGGTAATGGTGACACGACATTGATTGATTATACTGTCCAAAGAGAATATGAAATTGGCGGAATAACAGTAGCAGGCACGAAATTTTTTGATGAATCATCAATCATAAACAGTTCTGGTTTAAAGGTAGGTGAAAAGCTTACCATTCCTGGTGATAAAATTGCAAACGCTATTCAAAACTTATGGAAACAAGGATTGTTTTCTGATGTAAAAATATTAGCAACAAATATTCAAGGAAACTTGATTTTCCTTCAACTTGTTTTGGAAGAAAGGCCAAGATTGTCAAGATTTAGTTTTAATGGTGTATCCAAGGGTGAAGCTGATAAATTAAGAGATAAGATTAATCTTACAAAAGGGAAAATTGTTACTCAAAATTTAATCAGTAATACAGCTAATTCATGCAAAAGTTTTTTCATAGAGAAAGGATATTTAAATACGGAGGTAAATATTAAAGAAACCATTGATACAACAATTACAAATAGCGAAATATTAACAATCAACATTGATAAAAAACAAAGAATAAAAATTAATAAAATAATATTTCATGGAAATAGTGCCTTCAAATCCGGTAAACTGAAACGAGCTTTGAGTGATACCAAAGAAAAACATTGGTATCATATTTTCAGTTCATCAAAATTAATTGCAGAGGATTTCGAAAAAGGCAAAGAGAAAATTATTGAAAAGTATAAATCTATTGGCTATCGTGATGCAAAAATTGTAAGCGATACAATTTATAAGTTTGATGAGAAAACCGTAAATATTGAAATAAATATTAATGAAGGCGGTAAGTACTATTTTGGGAATATTAGCTGGATTGGAAATACAAAGCATGTCACTGCAGAATTGAATACAATTCTTGGAATTAAAAAAGGTGATATTTTTGATCAAACCCTTTTGGATGAAAGATTATATATGAGTTCTAATAACAGAGATATCAGTTCATTATATATGGATGATGGATATTTGTTTTTTGGTGTTACGCCCGTTGAAGTTGCCGTGAGCAATGATACCATCGACCTTGAAATTCATATCGTGGAAGGCAAGCAGGCTAAAATAAATAGAGTTACCGTTACCGGAAATACAAAAACCAACGACAAGGTAATTCTCCGCGAAATAAAAGTTAAACCCGGGATGCTTTTCAGCCGGACTGACATTATTCGTTCTCAAAGGGATCTGGCGCAGTTGAATTATTTCAATGCTGAAAAAATGGGTGTTAATCCTAAACCAAATCCCGCCGATGGAACTGTTGATATTGAGTTTGTGGTAGAAGAAAAACCATCGGACCAAATAGAACTTTCCGGAGGATGGGGAGCTGGTTCATTGGTAGGAACTCTTGGTGTTACATTTAATAATTTCTCCGCTCGAAATTTCTTTAATAAAGAATCATGGACACCGCTTCCTTCCGGAGATGGACAAAGATTAAGTGTTCGTGCCCAAACGAATGGAAGTTATTATCAGGCATATAATATGTCCTTCACCGAACCTTGGCTGGGAGGTCGGAAACCAAATGCTTTAAGTGTAACCACATCTTACTCGGTTCAAACAAATAACCGGGCAAAAACGGATCCTTTATTTGGAGAATTAAACACTTTAGGTGTTTCCGTAGGATTAGGTAAACGACTTTCTTTCCCTGATGATTATTTCTATTTGTACAATGAATTAAACTATCAAAATTTCGATCTGATAAATTATCCATTAGCTTTTCTGTTTTCAAATGGTCATGCGAATAACATAAATATCAGGGAAACTATTTCCCGAAATTCTATTGACCAGCCAACTTATCCACGTTCTGGTTCGCAGATATCGTTTTCAATGCAGCTTACGCCACCTTATTCTTTAATTTCAAAACAAGATTACTTCACTCTTTCGCCGGCTGAAAAATATAAATGGATTGAGTATAATAAATGGGAATTCAATGCTTCCTGGTTCGCAAATTTAGTTGGCAACCTCGTTGTTAATACAAGAGCGCGTTATGGATTCCTCGGCTCCTATTCTCCAGGTTATGGTCAGTCTCCTATTAATAGATTTTATCTTGGTGGAGACGGTATTTCAGGATTTGCGCTTGATGGCAGAGAACTTGTTCCACTCAGAGGATATGAAAATAATTCTGTAACTCCCAAAGGTTATCTTGGCACTACTTATGATTTTATTGGTGCTGCCGCATTTGATAAATATGTATTGGAGATGCGTTATCCTATATCCTTAAATCCACAAGCAACAGTTTATATGCTCGCTTTTGCTGAAGGCGGAAATTCCTGGCTGAATATCAATCAGTTCAATCCATTCAGCCTTCATCGTTCAGCCGGAGTAGGTGTAAGAATTTTCCTCCCTATCTTCGGAACCTTAGGTCTCGATTGGGGTTATGGATTCGATGCTTTACCAAACGATCCCCTGAATAGTTATGGAAAAGCTCATTTCCACTTCTCCATCGGAGGCTCAATAGATCAATAAAATTAATTTGAAAATTTGAAAATGTGCCAATTTGAAAATGATTGGTACGATTTCCTAAAATAAAAAAACGGTATTGTTTTTTCATTTTCAAATTTTCAAATTACCAAATTTTCAAATTGTTTTTTGGGCGGGTACTTCAGTTCTCGTACCAGGTTCAGTCCCGCCCTAAGGGTCGGGCGCAGTCTATTCAGGTTCAGTTCTTCGTATTTAGTTCATTGCCATCAATCGCCCCACGCACGACTCGGCGTGATTCTAAAGTTAGTGAGTATCCTGACGGGTTTTTCTCCAGTCAGGTATCTGAATTATTTTTTATTTTGAATTAATGGACTTAAACCTAACGGGAGAAAAAACTGTCAGGAATTTTGATCATTACCATTTTTTAAAATAGCCAATCAATGTTAAAATACCGATTATAATAAATAAAATGCCAGCAAAAAATCCTTGTAAATTTGATACAAAGGGATCATATTTTGCTTTATTTGGATATCGTATTACTTTATATAAAAATAAACTACCTAAAATTATACAAACAATCCCTATAATTATATCTTTACTTGCCATATATAAAACAAATTCCCTCTGTTTTTCATCCAGCAAATCTACGAAATTTCCCTCATCCCATCCCCCTCCAAAAAACCTCCCTATATATAATAGTGTACCCAAAACCCATTTATCCCCCAATCCCGCACGTGCGGGACTATAAAAAGCATTGATTATGAGCATAAACAGACTTTTATCGGGGGTTTAGAGAATATTATACGACTCTCCCGGAATATCCCATGACCCTCCTGGAATATCCCATGACCCTCCTGGAATATCCCATGACCCTCCCGGAATATCCCATGACCCTCCCGGAATATCCCATGACCCTCCTGGAATATCCCATGACCCTCCTGGAATATC
>OCZT010005716.1_pt1 | contig 12369 bp, 9 predicted proteins | sample 1539031 | NCBI WGS metagenome assembly OCZT01 (sample SAMEA3539308, study PRJEB22396) | soil metagenome | biome: tundra; feature: field; material: soil | place: USA | collected 2010-05 | depth 0.15 m
TTCACAAACCGGCGGCGATCAATTCCATGCTCTCGCAGAACATCGTAGGTAGTGGTTTTGCGCAGGAGACTTTCCATAGATTGCCTCGATCGGATCGAAGATGCAAACTCGTGCCGACGGCGCTGAATGTTAATACAGTCTTCCGCAGGAAACTGTGATTCTGGTCACCTGCCGATGTGAGTAGGCGCCAGAAGTGTTTTCCATTTGCGCCCTGAAGTGGGTTCGTGCAAAGCGCCGTGGTGCCGGGTACAGGGATGTGCGGCGGATCATAGTTTTTTGACTTCCCGCCGGGGTACAATCGCGACCTTGATCAGCCCGATCCCGAAGGCTGATCTCGGCGGGAGGCTCTGTGTCGGATCCACTCTTCGGAGCGATGCTCCAAAGCATCATCGACGGCTCGCCGGATAAGGCCGCGGAGTTGGCGCAGCAGGCGCTGGCCAACGGCGTCGATCCGCTCGAAGCGGTGAACCGGGGATTTGCAGCGGGGATCACGTTCGCCGGCGATCAATTCGGCTGCGGCGAAATGTTCCTGCCCGATCTGCTCGCGTCGGCCGAGGCGATGAAGGCGGCCATCAAGATCCTTGAACCGGAGATGCTGAAGCGCGGCTCGCAGCGGGAGGCTCTGGGCAAGATCGTCCTCGGCACCGCCAGAGGCGATATTCACGACATCGGCAAGAACCTGGTCGCCACCATCCTTTCCGCCAGCGGATTCCAGATCTTCGATCTGGGTACCAGCGTGACTCCCGAGCAGTTCGTCGCCAAGGCCAAAGAAGTCGATGCCGACATCGTCGGCGTCTCCGCTTTGCTGACGACGACCATGGCCGGCCAGAAAGCCGTGATCGAAGCGCTCGATCGGAATGGTTTGCGGCCACGAGTAAAAGCGATCATTGGCGGCGCCGCGGTCACCTCGAAGTGGGCTGCTGAAATCGGCGCCGACGGCTACTCTCGCAATGCCATCGATGCTCTGGAACTGGCAAAGAATCTGATGGGCAAAGGAACACCACTGCCATGAGACCCAGAATTCAACTGCTCAGCGCGGAGCTTATCGCGCGTATTCTGCGCGAAGCGTTCCAGCTGATGATGAACCCTGGAGTTCGCGTGGGCTCGGCGGTGGTCGAGCTATTGCGTTCGGCGGGAGTTGAGGTCGGAGTTGCGGTCGGCGTTGCGTCAACCGACAGAGTGGCGCGCATCCCGGAGTCCCTGGTGCGACAGTGCCTGGCATCGGTTCCGCGGGACTTCTACCTGTACAACCGCCAGGGAGAGAAAGCCGTTCATTACGGCGGCGACGACGTGCATTTCGATCCCGGTTCCTGCTGCGTGCAGATGCTCGATCCCGAGACGCTGGAAGCGCGGCCGTCCGAGACCCGCGACCTGGTGCGCATTGTCCAGGTCACGGAGATGCTGCCGCAGTTCGCCGCGCAATCCACCGCCGTAGTTTGCAGCGATGCCCTGTTGTCCAACGAATTGTCCAACGACGCCTGCAACGGTAAGCATGCGCCTGGCGCGATCGGCGACCTCTACCGTCTGTTCGTCGTGCTGCAACATTCCGACAAGCCCGTCGTGACCGGATCGTTCTCCGCAGCCGGCCTACAAGGAATGATCGACCTGCTCGCCGCCGACAGCGGCAGTCCGGACAAGTTACGCCTGCAACCGCGGGCAGTTTTTGATGTGTGTCCCTCCCCGCCCTTGAACTGGTCGGAGTTCGGATCGCACAATTTGATCGACCTGGCCCGTGCCGGCGTCCCCGCGGAAATCGTCTCCATGCCACTGGCCGGCGGCACCGCTCCCGTGACGCTCGCAGGTTCCGTGACGCAGCATGCTGCCGAAACGCTGGCTGGCATCGCGCTGCATCAACTCGCTGGACCGGGCTCACCCGTAGTCTGGGGCGGTGCTCCTGCCATCTTCGACATGCGCACCGGAGGCGCACCTATGGGCGCGGTGGAAACCGCCATGCTGAACATGGCGTGCGCCGAAGTCGGCAAGCATCTGGGCCTCCCGACACACGGCTACCTGGTCGCAACCGATTCGAAGTTGGTGGATGCCCAGGCCGGCGCGGAGAGTGCCCGCTCGGCGACGCTGGGAGCGCTCGCGGGCATCAACATGATTTCGGGAGCGGGCATGCTCGAATCTCTCGCCTGTTTCAGCGTCGAAAAGCTGGTCATTGATGCCGAGTCGATTGCCTCGGCGTACCGGCTGGCGCGAGGCATTGAAGTTCGTAGTGACGTTCTCAGCGACAAAGCCCGCGGCGAGAAAGTTCCCAGCGAAACCCTGGCCACCGCCATGTTCGCGCAAATCGGCCTCTCCGGAGAATTTCTCAAGTTGAAGGAAACGCGCGCGCTTTTTCGGCAGGAGCAGCACCTCCCCTCCACGGTCATTGATCGCAGCGCGCGCGGCTCGGAGCCAGCGAGCGACGTCTTAACGCGAGCCCGTGCCCGTGTCGACGAACTGGTGAGCAAGTATCGCAAGCCATCTCTTTCCGAAGACGTGCTGCGAAAGTTTCAGGCGATCGTCGATCGTGAAGCTGACAGAGCGGGAAGAACGGGAGTGGAGGGCACCGAGCCGGCGAATAACGTCGGAGCGGCCCCAGCCACCAGGTGAGAACTAGCAGCTTGCGGAAAAACTCGGATTTTGATCTTGTTTTGAAGGGGCGCGGCTTCAGCCGCGCCGTAAGCGCAGCAAGATCAATCGCGGCTTTAGCCGCTGCGGGCGCACAGCGTGCAATCCGACTCTTTCCGCAGCCTGCTAAGTCGTCCCTCCGCACCCCTTACCATCTTTCGTGCCCTTGGCGGCAAGCGAGGTTCGCGCTTATGCTGAAAGTAGATCCGAAAGGCTCAGGTTTCGTTTGCCAATGACTTCGTTTCGCCTCTACACCCTGGCGCTGGGCACGATTGGCGTGGCCGTCGCCAGCTATGCCCTGCTGCGCCGCAAACCCAAACCCGCGAACGCGGTCGAACTCGAACGCCGTACCTGGCTGAATACGGTCGGGCGCATCACCGATGGCACGGTGATTGATGTCCAGGAAATCGCGACTGCCGCGGACCGCCCGGCCACCATGCTGATTTACCAGTATGACGTAGCGGGCGTTTCCTATGAGGCCTCACAGGATGTCACCTATCTGCGGCAGTGGATCAACCTACATTCCTGCCGGCTCGGCGTCCCAACCTCAGTGAAGTACGATTCTCGCAATCCGGGAAATTCCATGGTGATTGCCGAAGGCTGGACGGGGTTACGGCAGTAAGCGGCTGCGGAAAGGTCAGAGGTTAGAGGTCAGATTGCAGAAGTGAACAGATTTAACCTCTGCAATCTGACCTCTGACCTCTAACCTCACCTTCAGAGTTTCCCTAAGGCCATTGCGGCCATGTAGAGAACTTGTGCAGCCGCCAGCCCGATCCAGATTCGCTGACGAATGCGCGAGCGGCGTATGTCGCGCAGCAGGTCGGAGGTGTTGAGTTGGATGGGCGGAGCTTCCCGCTCCGCCGGCAACGCCACCGGTTGCAGATTGACTGGTCTCACCGCATCGGCCGGCTTCGGCTTATCGGGATAAAACACCTTCGGCGTGTCCACGACTTCCGACCACAACGGCAGCAGGATCCATGACTTCGGAATGATGTCCAGAATCGGCTTGGAAGTCAGATTGAGGGCGGGCATTGTTTCCGGCGAGACGCGATCGGCCAAATTCCGCAGCAGCGAGCCCCACCAGAAGTGGCTGAGTTGATCGGTGATGAGTTCGCCGACATCGACGGGCCGCGATTCAAGTTCGAGCGGCGGCAGGGTTTCGGGCGAAATCACGTCTCCAATGTTGGTGAACACGGTGCGAAACCAAGGCAGGCGCAGACGCTCCCCGAGCAGCAGGCCGACGTCCAACGGGCGTGAAGTGAGTTCGAGCGGCGGTAATTTCTCCGGCGCGAAGGTATCGCGAAGATTGCCGACCAACGACCTCCAGAGCGGCTGCGTCAGGCTTGCCGGCGGGAGCAAGTCCAGCGGAATATCCGGCTGTGCCGCCGTGGACTGCGGGTCGGGATACCAGGCTTCGGCGGCGTTTGAGCGGTAAGACATGAAGAATTCAGATGACTACAGCGCGGCTCCGTCAGCGCTGCGACTCAGCGCGCGTCGCCAGAAACCCACTATCGATGTTAGCTGCTGCGCTGGAGTCTGTCACGCGCCTTTACGCAGCTTTACGAGCCGCGAAAAAGTTGGCTTTCTACCCAGCCCCTAAAGTGTTTGCGTGAGAACTGGTTTTCGAGCAACCCGGAGGAACAAAGCATCGAAGTTCCAGCCCCGGAGGGGCGACCGAGCTTAGCCCAGCGCTTCACAACTTGCGGAAAAACTCAGATTCCGACGGGTTTTGGGAAGGGCACGACTTCACAGGCTGCGGAAAAAGTCAGACTTCTCAATGAAAAGGGAAGGGCACGAGTTTACTCGTGCCGCTAAGCCGTTGGAAATGTGTCCGCGCTTTAGCGCCTGAGGTGTGCTTCTTGCGCCCTCGACGACTTTTTCCGCAAGTTGTTCAGCGCTGGGAAAAGTGGAAGAAATGATTCAAGTCCCGGAGGGACGACCGAAAATAGCCCGGCGCTTCAGCGCCGGGTCGGGAAACGGTAACAGGCGCAAGTCCCAGAGGGACGACCCAGTTCTCACGCACACTCTAAACGGGCGTCTGGCTCCCGCTAGAGACGCGGCTTGCCGCGTCTAACGCAGACGGGGCAAGCCCCGTCTCTACGGCCCGGAAAAGATGCGCAATGTGACGCCGCGGTGGCTCACCCTTCCCTTAGTACATGAGTACATGCACTTTGATGCCGTTGAGGGCGGGCATGCCCTGAAGCACAATCCAAAAGGCAGGACTTGGGGATCTGCAGGGGAGAAGCTGGATTGAACGACGACGCACAAGCGGCCGCCAAAGTTCCGCGGCGGGTACGGCGTTTCTCCCGCTATGGTTTCGACACGCGCGTTCAGGTGTCGGTGTTTCGCGAAGGCCGGACGACCACTTGCTGGGGCCGAACCAGCGAACTCGGTGAGGACGGCATCGGGGCGACTCTCTGCGGTGAGTTGCAGATCGGAGAAGTTGTTTCCCTGGAGTTTCCCATCCCAATCGCGCCTCACATCATGAAGGTGCGAGCCGCGGTGCGTTATAGCGACGGCCTGCACTGCGGATTCGAGTTTCTGGTCGTGACCGGCGAGCAGAAGCTGATGCTGCACCAGATCTGCGTCGTGTTGGCGAACGCCTCCTGAGTCTTTCCGCGTTGGCCCGTTAACCTTCATTACTGGGGTAACTATCAGCGAATAACCCAGCCCGCTTACCATCTCACTATCCCTCGGTGCACACTGGGAAAGGACCGTATGGGTGAGAAAAACGTCCCGGCAGGAACTTCGACCGAACTGCCGCTGGTGAAGGCGCTGCAGGATGTCGCTGAGCGCGGTGCGCCGCCGATTTTCACTCAGACCTCCGATCCAGTCCCGGCCAGTTCGTCCACGAACGGCAAAGCCGCCGAAGTCCCGTTCACAGCGGAGAAAGCCTACTTCGAACAAATTATCGAGAACGCGCCGGAAGCGATCAGCATTATCAACCGGGAGTCGCGCATTCTGCGTATCAACGGGGAGTTCACCCGCTTGTTCGGCTTTACCGCGGAGGAGGCTGCAGGAAAACGGCTCGACGTGCTTATCGTGCCGCCCGATCGCTACGCGGAAACCGCTTGGATCGAGGAGAGCATCAAGACGGAACGCAAACTCACGCTGGAGACCCGGCGCCAGCGAAAAGATGGCTCACTGGTCGAGGTGCTGCTCTCCGCCTCACGCGTGATGGTGAACGGTCAAGCACTTGGAGCGTACGTCTCCTACCGCGACATCACCGAGCAAAAGCGCGCCGAGGACTTGAATGCGGCCTTGTACGCCATCGCGGCGCGCAGCCAGTCGGCCGAAGATTTGCAACAATTTTTCGCCGCGCTTCACAACATCGTCGGCCAGTTGATGAACGCGCGCAACCTTTACATCTCGCTCTACGATCCGCAGTCTCAGTTGTTGAGCTTTCCCTACTTCGTCGACGAACAGGACTCTATCCCCGCCCCCAAGCCTCTCGGTCGCGGCTTGACGGAATACGTCCTGCGCACCGGCGAACCTCTGCTGGCGACACCGGAAGTCTTCGAGGAACTGGTGCAGCGCGGCGAAGCGGAATTGATCGGTGCTCCGTCGGTGGACTGGCTGGGTGTTCCCCTGAAGAGCGGCACGGCCTGCTTTGGAGCCCTGGTCGTCCAGAACTACAGCGAAAACACCCGCTTCGGAGAACGCGACCGTGAGATTCTAAAATTTGTTTCGCAGCAGTTGGCCGCCGCCATCGAGCACAAGCGCTATGAAGAAGCGCTCCGCCGCTCCGAGGCCCGTTCCCGTTCTCTGATCTTGAGCGCAGCCTTCGGCATTTGCCGCTGCACACTCGGCGGAAGATTCCTGGACGTGAATCCGGCGCTCATCGCCATGCTCGGGCATGAATCGGTCGAAGATCTTCTCCGGCTGAATGCGCGGCGCGAAGTCTTCGTCAATCCGGAGGAGTTGGACCGGCTGGCCGAGGACTATCGCTGCACCGGAAGCCGGGATGGGGTGGAAGTGCAGTGGAGACGCAAAGACGGCCGCGTCATCGTCGTGCGGCTCAGCGGCTGCGCCGCCACTATCAGCGATGAACCCGAGGAAGTATTGGAATTGATCGCCGAAGATATCACCGACCGGCGTCAGCTCGAAGAGCAGCTTCGCCAGGCGCAAAAAATGGATGCCGTCGGCCGCCTCGCCGGCGGCGTCGCCCACGACTTCAACAACCTTCTGATGGTCATTAACGGATACACCGAGGTCTTGCTGGAGCAGTTGGAAAAGGGCGGCGCCATGCACCAGAAGGTCCAGTCCATCCAGCAGGCAGCCGACCGCGCCGCGACCCTCACTCGCCAGTTGCTGGCGTTCAGCCGCAAGCAGTTCCTCGAACTCAAGGTAATCGACGTCAACACCGTCATCGCCGACATGGAGCGCCTGTTGCGGCCCTTGATCGGCGAAAACATCGAATTGGTGACGCGGCTCTCCACCCAAACCGGACACACCCGCGCCGATACCAGCCAGCTGGAGCAGGTCATCATGAACCTGGTCGTCAATGCCAAAGATGCCATGCCCGAAGGCGGCAAGCTCACATTGCAGAGTTCCGACGTTACCGTGCGCCAAAACTTTAGCGAACAGCGTTTCATCCAGCCCGGGCGCTACGCCGTAATCTCGGTTACCGATACCGGCCAAGGCATGGACAAGGAAACCCAGTCCCGCATCTTTGAGCCGTTCTTTACCACCAAAGAAAAAGGGAAAGGCACCGGCCTCGGCCTTTCCACCGTCTACGGCATCGTCAAGCAGAGCAATGGATACGTGTTCGCCCAAAGCGAGATCGGAGCTGGCACAACTTTCCACGTTTACTTGCCGCGCGTGGAAGATCCCGCCGAAGAGGTGCGTCCGGCCAAGTCCCCGCAGAACGAAGCAGGGGGCTGCGAAACCGTTTTGCTGGTGGAAGACGAGGAATCCGTGCGCGAACTGGTGCGTCTAACCCTTGCCTCTCGCGGCTACAAGGTCCTCGAAGCCGAAAATGGCGAAGGCGGTCTGCGCATCGCCGAGACCTGCAAAGAACCCATCGATATCCTTATCACCGACGTCGTCATGCCCGGTATCGGCGGACGTGAACTGGCAAAGAAGCTGCTCGCGCTTCGTCCCGGCATCAGCGTGCTCTATCTTTCGGGCTACACGGAAGATACCGTCATCACCCACGGCGCGCTCGGTCCGGGCACCGCGTTTCTGCAGAAACCCTTCACCCTTCAGAGTCTCGCCGAGAAAGTCCGCGAGATCCTGCGCTCCCGATCCGCAGCGACGCCCGCCAGCAAGTCAATCGCGAAATCGGCTTCCAACTAACCTCGCGGCCTGACGGCTCTGACCTCGCTGCCGGCTACGGCTCTACAGTTTGCCGAAAACCTCAAGCTTCGTATCAGGGCATCGCTTAGCCCCGGAGGGGCGTCCGAGCTTAGCCCAGCGCTTCAGCGCTGGGAAAAGCGGAAGAAATGATTCAAGTCCCGGAGGGACGACCGAAAATAGCCCGGCGCTTTACAGCCTGCGGAAAAAATCGGTTTCGTATCAGGGCATCGCTTTAGCGATGCCGTAAGTTCTTTGAATTGAGATGCCCCTTTAGGGGCTGTGCGCCGAAAACCGAGTTTTTCAGCAATCTGTCCAGCCCTCGCTCCAGCGGTTGCAACTTTTTCCCCGTCCCCCTCGTCCTATACGTAGGTGTGTAACGAAGTGTGGCCTTTCGGCATCGGACCCATCCAGGTCTGCCTGCCCGTGCGTACTTCAATAGGCTGAACCATAAATGGGGGTGAACCATGCTGATCGGCAAACCGTCTGCGATTCCGTCTTCTGAAATTACTCCCAAAGCGACCTATCTGAACCGGCGCAACTTCCTCGCGGGCGCAGCAATCGCCGGCGCGGCTGCCGTCACCGGTGTCGCCTTCCGTGATCTTTCCGAGCCCGCGCTCACCGCCTACGCCAACGCCAAGATCGATGGCCTCCAGAAAAGCCCCTTCAGCACGACGGAAAAGGAAACGCCCTACAAGGATGTCACCAACTACAACAATTTCTACGAATTCTCCACCGACAAATACGAGCCTGCCGACCTGGCAAAGAATTTCAAGACCCGTCCCTGGACGGTGACCATCGACGGCGAGGTCAAGAAAAAGCAGGTGCTCGATGTCGACACGATCCTCAAAATGGCTGCTCCCGAAGAACGCATCTACCGTCATCGCTGTGTCGAGGGCTGGTCGATCGTCGTGCCCTGGGTCGGATTTTCCCTGAGCGAACTGATCAAGCGTGCCGACCCCCTGCCCAAAGCAAAGTTTGTCGAGTTCACCACCTTGTACGATCCCAAACAAATGCCGGGCCAGCGCACCAGCGTGTTGCAGTGGCCGTACGTCGAAGGTCTCCGCATGGACGAGGCCATGCATCCGCTCGCCCTGCTCTGTTTCGGCATGTACGGCGAGGAACTCCCGAATCAAGACGGCGCCCCGCTCCGCGTCGTGATTCCATGGAAGTACGGATTCAAAAGCGCCAAGTCGATCGTCCGCATCCGCTTCACCGAGGGCCAGCCCTTGAACAGCTGGCAGCAGTCCGCCCCCAGCGAATACGGGTTCTATTCGAACGTGAATCCGAACGTCGACCATCCGCGCTGGAGCCAAGCCAAGGAACGCCGCCTGGGTGAATTCCTCAAGCGGCCGACCCTAATGTTCAATGGTTACGACCAGGTGGCGAGCCTGTATGCCGGCATGGACCTGAAGAAGAACTTCTAGAAATTTGTAATTGGTGATTTGTAATTTGTAATTGAAACCCAGAACCGAGCGCCGGTTTTTGGGTTCAAATTACAAATTACAAATTGCCAATTACAAATTTAAAATGAAACTCCGCTTCACAAAAATCGCGCTCTTCCTCGCCGCGCTCGTCCCGCTAGCTCGCCTCGCCTGGAAGGCTTTTCATGACGGCCTGGGCGCCAATCCCATCGAGGTCATCACGCACTCCACCGGCGACTGGACGCTGATCTTTGTTCTCACCACCCTTTCGATCACGCCCCTCCGCCGGATCACCCGCCAATACTGGCTGATCGGCGTCCGCCGCATGATCGGACTGTTCGCATTCTTCTACGGAACGCTCCACTTTCTGACCTACATCTGGCTCGATAAGTTTTTCGATGTCCATGAAATGTTGAAAGACGTTGCCAAGCGCCGATTCATCACCGTAGGCTTCTCCGCCTTCGTCCTCATGATTCCCCTGGCCCTGACGTCGACAGCATGGTCGATTCGCCGCCTCGGCGGCAAGAACTGGCTGCGCCTGCACCGCCTGATCTATTTCACGGGGATCCTGGCGGTGGTGCATTACACCTGGCTGGTCAAGGCCGATCGCCGCAAGCCCATCGAGTACGGCATCGTGCTCGGCATCCTGCTCGCCTACCGCGTGGGAGTCTGGGCGTTCGAAAAAGCGTCCGAAAAACGCAAGCGGCCCACGATTCCAGCCCCTGCCCGGAACCGGGCGGAAGCTACCAAGGCTTAGAGGCTGCGGAAAAACTCAAGCTCTGTATCAGGGCATCGCTTTACAACTTGCGGAAAAACTCGGACTCGGACGGGTTTTGGGAAGGGCACGACTTCACAGCTTGCGGAAAAAGTAGGGGTTGCACTTGATTTTGGGTGGCGCAGCGGTTCACCGCTGCGACAACCAGCTTGTTTTCAGTGCCGGCTTTAGCCGCCGAGGTGACGCTGCGGCGAGAAAGGTACTTTTTCCGCAGCCCGTTCAGTCGTGCCGTTAAGTCGTTGAAAATGTGTCCGCGCTTTAGCGCCTGAGGTCTGCTTCTTGCGCCCTCGACGACTTTTTCCGCAAGTTGTTTAGCGATGCCAGAAATCACACGCCCCTTTAGGGGCTGGGCCGCGATCTCCGACGCTTTCCTCCCCCGCGGAGGGAGCCCCCAGCCAATTTTTTTCACCGAAACTTCGTTCTACAATCCGGGTTAGCGCATCCTAGCAATTAAAGACAGGAGTGTCTTATGAATCCCCTTGCCTCCACCAAGAGTGCCGGACGCCTGCTCATGGCTCTGACCGCGATCGCAAGTATCCTCTTGATAGCCAGCTGCGGCTCCAGCAGCAGTTTGACCACGCCCAACCGCCAAGGCTTCGGCGACGGCAATCTGAGCGGTACCTACGTGATCTCCATATCCGGCACGGACGTCAACAGTTCGAGCTTCATAGTCCCTTTTGCCATCGTCGGGACCATAACGGCCAACGGCAAAGGCGGCATTACGGGAGGCACGGTTGACATCAACGACCCCGGTAACCTCGGCGTGCATACCGGCCAGGCCGTCAGTTCGAGCAGCGGGTACCAAGTCGCCCAGGACGGTCGTGGCACCGGCACGCTTGTGACTTCGGTAGCAACCTTTAACTTTGATTTCGTTCTGACGTCGGCCAGTCACGGGCTGATCAGCCGTTTCGACAGCTTCGGGGCCGGCAGCGGTACCATCGACATCCAGACTCCAGTTACGAGTCTCACAGGATCCTACGCCTTCTCTCTTTCCGGCACTGACTCGGGCGGGAATTTCAATCCCCTTGGCACGGTGGGAGCATTCACGCTCAGCTCCAACAGCATCACTGGCACTGAGGATTTCAACGACGATCTCACGTCCGGCGCCGGATTTACCGGTCTGACTCTCACTGGGCAAGTGGTTCTAGGCGCAGGCGGGACTTCAGCGACGGCTCATTTCATCAACACCTCTGTCGTCGACGCTAGCCTTGCCTCCCTTAACTTTGACGTCTGGGTGATCGACTCCACCCACTTGAAATTCATCGAGAACGACACTGTCAACTCGGGAGTCCTCCTCGCCGGCGATGCCTTCACGCAAGTGACCTCTCTTTCCGCCGGTCAGCTGGTCTTCGTGCTTAGCGGCCTTGACGGCACCGGGAATCCCGTCGCCGCCGGTGGTTACGCGACCACGGACGCCAACGGCGACCTCACCAACGGCGTCGAGGATTACAACGACAATGGCACCGTGGTTTTAGGCAAACAACCCTTCTCCACCACATCGGCCACTTGCGTCGCGGGACGGTGCCAACTGACTCTGAACGGTTTCAGCAATGGCGCCTCACAACCGTTCGTGTTTGCCGTTTATCCCTCCAGCGGCGGGGGCCAGGTGCTGGAAATCGATAGTTTCGGACTGCTGCAGGGCGCTTCCTATTCCCAATCCGCTACGTCATTCACGGGCTCGGGAGGCTACGCGCTCAACCTCACCGGCCAAAACACCGGCCCCGGCGGCGAGGTCGACGACATTGCCCAGTTCAATGCCGGCACTCCCGACACCAGTTTCACCGGCCCCCAGAACATGACCGGCTCATTGGACGAAAATGACCTTGGCTCTCTGCTAACGACGACTTCGAGCTTGAAAGGGATCTACGTCCCGGATACAGCTCCGGACGGCCGCGGCTCGATCTCTTCCACCAACAGTGGGACGTTACTGGGCGGGTTCACCCTGCAGTACTACGTGGTCGACAGTTCAACCGTCGTTTTTATCGACGTGGACTCTGCCCAGGTCGCGGTGGGGATATTCCAGGCGCAGGGTGCATCCGGGTCTGCAGCGGCGCAGTCGCGCATGGCAATCGTGCACCCAGCAGTCCGGGCACACGGAGCCTTGCGGAGCAAGTAAACTCCGACCGATCGCGTAAATGAGAAAGGGCGCGGCTCCAAGGCCGCGCCCTTTCTTCTCCCGACTGTCTGCACTTCGCAAACTACGTTACTTAATCGCTTCCGCCGCGATCCGCTCCGTAACAAACGCTTCGATCACGTCGC
>OCZT010005717.1_pt1 | contig 12367 bp, 9 predicted proteins | sample 1539031 | NCBI WGS metagenome assembly OCZT01 (sample SAMEA3539308, study PRJEB22396) | soil metagenome | biome: tundra; feature: field; material: soil | place: USA | collected 2010-05 | depth 0.15 m
CACAACGGGGGCTTTGTCGCGCAAAACAGTTGACAGGAGCCGACGCTGTCATACACGGCGCTACGATTTTCGGCGGCCCGTGAGAAATGCGGGCGTAGTCAATGTGGACTCAGGCTCCGGCTTGCTTTGCCCTTGCGCCTCGCCAATAGAGAATCAGCCCCAGCAGCACCGAGGCCACAGTACCTCCGACCAGCTTCATTTCAAATCCCAGCTTATTCGAAGAGTCCCCCGGTGGCACCAGGGAGACAAAGATTCCCAACAGAACGACGATGAATCCCAGGCCGCCCGCAATCCAGACTCCGGGGATGCCTCCGGGGACGAGCACGGCGTGCGGGTTCTCTTTGCGGTCGCGGCGGTGGGCCAGTTTGATGACCGCGGCAAACATGTAGAGGAACGGGATGAAGTAGAGAATGATGCCGGCGTCGATTAGAAACTGGTAGGCCCCGCGCGTTGTTTCGCTGATCTGGCTGCCCAGCAGAATAGCGCCGGAAACCGTAGCCTGCACCAGGATCGACACCCACGGGGTTTTCCAGCGGGGGTGAATTTTGCCGAAAGCTGCGGGCAGGTAGCGATCGACTCCGACGACAAATGGAACGCGCGCAATACCTGCCACGGTGGAGCCGACGCCGCCCGCGTTGCCCACGGTGACCAGGATGGCGGCAAGGATTCCAAGGACTCCGATTTTAAGGGCGATGGAGCCGACCGCGATGGCGTTGAAGACGCCGCTCTGCGGGTCAAGGTTGGCGGCGGGTACCAGCGCGAGAATGGCAAAAGTGCCCACGATGTACATAAGGGCAATCAGGGCGCCTGCTCCAAAGACAGCGCGGGGCAAAGTGCGGCGCGGATCGCGCACCTCTTCGCTCATGGCGCTGACAAGTTCCAGGCCCGTAAAGGCGAAAGCGATTTGCGACCAGAAATTGACCGTGTCCCAGTTCCAGGTGGGCACCATGTTGCGCAAGGTGAAGTGCGTTGCGGAGCCATATCGCAGAGAAACCACCGCGGCCACACCGACCAGCATCAGCAGGGGCACGTACGTTCCCACGCCGCCCGCGTTCTGCAGCCATTTGCCGATGTTGAGTCCGATGATGTTCAGGACCACCGCCACCAGCAGCAGCGAGAGAGACACGGTGATGAGAAAGGTCCGGTCCTGCGCCAGCGCCGCGCCCCGCCCGCCGAAGATGTACGCGGCCATGGAGGCCGAGGCCAGCAGCAGTCCCGGGAAATAGAAGACGGTGTAGATCCAGTAAGTCCATCCGGCCACGAATCCGTGGAAAGGGCCGAAGGCTTCTCGGGACCAGGCGTAGAGGCCGCCCTCCTCCGGGAAGCGCGAGGAAAGCTCGTTGATAACGAACGCGCCGGGAACGAAGAAGAAGACCGCGGCCAGCATCCACAGGCTGATGGAAGAGGTGCCGTTGTGCCCGGCGGCGGCGATCCAGCGCGGCCCCAGGACGGTGGCGATGTTGAACAGCAGAACATCCCAAAAGCCCATGGTTTTGCGCAACTGCGATTTGGGGTCCAGAGGGTTTCGCGCGGTGATGGTCATGGGGTCACCTGGGGTTGCTGGTAGGGCTCGTGAGGCACTTGGAAATGATACCGGACCGGGTGGATAGCGTCCTTGCACTACAGGCCATCTCATAAACACGATTTATTCCGTGCAAAGCGCCCCTCGGGGGCTAAAGCCCCGGGTTTTATTGGGCATTTTGCGGCACGGCTAAAGCCGTGCCCTTTCAAAGTCTGTTTATGAGATAGCCTCTAGGCTAGTGAATGATCGCAGACGAATCCATTTCGAAGATTGGTGAGCCCATCGAGTTAGCCCGCCTCGCCGACCAGCCCCGCGTGCTGGTGCGCCGCGGAGGCGCGCCGCGCAAGGGGGCGTGTTGCGTCGTCTACTGGATGCAGCGGTCGATGCGGATCGTGGACAACCCGGCACTCGATGTGGCTATCGAGGCGGGGAACCTGTTGGGCCTGCCGGTTGTGGTCTTCTTCTCGGTGATTCCGAATTATCCGAATGCGAATCTGCGGCACTACCACTTCATGGCGCAGGGGCTGCGGGATGTCGCGGAGGACGCCGCCGAGCGCGGGGTCGGATTTGTTGTGCGGCGGCCCCCCGATAATTCCCTGGACGCGTTTCTGGAAGAGGTGAGTGCAGCGCTGGTGGTGGGCGACGAGAATCCCTGCCGCGAGCCGGAGCGCTGGCGCAAGGTGCTGGCGCGGCGGCTGAAGCTTCCTTTTTGGACGGTGGACGCGGATGTCGTGGTTCCATCGCGGGTCTTTGACCGGAGCTTTGTGCTGCTGCATCACTTCCGGCCGCACCTGAAGAGGGAACTGCCCAAGTACATGGTTGCCCCGCCGGGGATCGCACCACTCTATCCGTGGAAAGCGCTTCCGCGCTCCTGGCCTTTGGACAAGGACATCACAGAGGGATTCACGAAGCTGGACCGAACCGTAATGCCGGTTGACAGCTTTACAGGCGGAACGCGCGCCGCGCTTCAGCGCCTTGGTCAATTTCTGAGTCAAGACCTCAAAGACTACGAAGAAACGCGCAACCATCCCGAGGTGCAGGGAACAAGCCGATTGTCGCCGTATCTGCACTTTGGAAATATCGGGCCCCTGACCGTTGCGCTGGCGGTGGAAGAGGCCGCGAAGCAAGGCAAGGCCCCTGCCAGCGCCGCCGCCCGGTTCCTTGACCAGTTGATCGGCTGGCGGGAGCTTTCGGTTCTGTTTGTCCGTCACGAGCCGAATTACGACAGCTGGGAGTGCGCCGCGCCTGGGCTCGCAAGACCCTCACCGAACACGCCGGCGATGCGCGGCCCTATCGCTACAGCCTTGCTCAACTGGAGCGTGGCGAAACCCACGACGAGCTTTGGAACGCCGCGCAGCGGGAGATGGTCCAGACTGGCTGGATGCACAACTACATGCGCATGTACTGGGCCAAGAAGATTCTGGAATGGGCTCCGGACCCGGCCCGGGCCTTTGAGTGGGCCGTGACCTTGAACGACCGCTACGAACTGGACGGGCGCGATCCCAATGGATATGCGGGCATTGCCTGGGCGATTGTGGGACGCCACGACCGGCCCTGGTTCAACAAGCCTGTCTTCGGGCTGGTTCGGCCCATGTCCGGGGCCTCGACGGCAAAGAAATTCGATGCTGCGAAGTACATTCGCCAGCAGGGCGGGTGAAGGGCGATTTGCCTGTAAACGGGCAGCGTGGCACGGGTCTTCGATGGGATGTGGCGGGCGCCGCACACATCTCTGCCATTTGTGAACTATAATCTCCGCAAATTCCATTCCCGGAAACTGCGCGTTTCGCACGACGAATTCCTATGGATTCCGCTCAAGTCCCCCTCGGAAGATGACGAGAGGGGAGGCCGGAACCGGATACCGGACGCGTGTGAGAAATTGCGTATTTGAGCGGATTCCTTCTGGACTTGCCCTGAGCGGCGGCGCGGGGAAGACTGTCTTTGCGGCGCGGAAGCGCATGCCGCACCCAAGCCTGAAGACCGTGAAACCACTTGGTACGCTGCTCTTGGCGCTGGTCGCGGCGCTGGCGGTGGGGCCTGCAGAGGGGCGATCTGCCGGCTTGGGCGACGCGGCCACTGCCACACCGAAGCAGCTCAGAGTGCCTCCGAGGGTGGCCCAGGCAAAGCGGTTCCTGGCCAGGCGCGGCTTTGTGCCGGGGAGCAAGGCCGCCCGGCCTTTACATAGGCAGGCTAAGCTCGCGAAGCCTCAGGCGCAGCCGGCGGGCACTGCGGCCTGGGTTCCGTTCGGCCCCACCGCGGTTGTTACGCCAACCTATGGCCTGGTGACGGGCCGCGTCTCCGCTTTGGCCCTGGACCCTGCCGACCCGACCGGTAACCGTCTCTACCTGGGAACAACCGGCGGCGGGGTGTGGGTGGCGGAGAACGCTGGCGCGCAAAACGCGTCTACCATCAGCTTTACCTCGCTGAGTGACCACCTGTCGGCATTCGACGGGGCCCTGGAGAGTTCGATCAGTATTGGCGCTCTGGCGGTGCAACCGGGCGGCACCGGCGTCATCCTGGCCGGCACCGGCGACCCCAACGACGTAATGGATTCCTACTACGGAGCCGGGATCTTGCGCTCTGCCGATGGGGCGCCACGTGGGCTCTGATCCAGAACACTGCGGACCAGTCGTACAGCTTCCTGGGCGAGGGCTTTGCGGGATTCGCGTTCAGCACGGCGGATCCGCAACTGGTGGTGGCGGCGGTCTCGCAGGCCTACGAGGGCACGCTGGTGAACGCCGAGGTGCAGTCTGCCAGCTACGAGGGGATGTATTACTCGACCGACGGAGGCGCCAAATGGAGCCTGGCGCGCATCACGGACTCGAGCGGGGACGTGCAGGGGTGGGCGATCCAAGGGCGGGTCCGTTTGGCAATGCAGCTACCTCAGTGGTGTGGAACCCGGTGCGGCAACTATTTGTAGCGGCGGTGCGCTTTCATGGGTACTACCAGTCCGCGGATGGTGTGACCTGGACGCGTCTGGCCGCGCAGCCGGGCACCGGACTGACCACTTCACTCTGTCCGGCCAATCCGGGTTCTATCGGCTCGACGGCTTGTCCCATCTATCGCGGGACCCTGGCCGTGAATCCAATGACCGGTGACACGTTTGCGTGGACGGTAGACATCAACATGCAGGACAAGGGACTATGGCAGGACCAGTGCATTGTGAGTGCCAACGCCTGTTCCAGCCAGATCGCCTTCGTCAAGCAGTGGAACACAGCGCCGCTCGAGACCAACACGCTGCTGGGTGCTGCCACGATTGAAAACGGCGACTACAACCTGGCGCTGGCGGCGGTTCCGGCGGCGCAGGGAGCGGGCGCGGATACGTTTCTGCTGGCCGGCGCCAACGACCTCTGGAAGTGCAGCCTGGCCATGGGTTGCGCGTGGCGCAATACCACCAACGCCTTCACCTGCATGAGCGCCAAGGTGGCCGGATACCAGCACGCCCTGACCTGGAATCCCTCCAATACGCTGGAGGTCTTTGCGGGCAACGACGGCGGCCTGTGGCGCTCGACCGACGGGATTGCGGAGACGGGACTGGTCTGCGCGGCGACCGATGCGTCGCATTTTCAGAATCTGAACGGGAGTCTTGGATCGCTGGCCGAAGTGGAGAGCTTCGCCCAGTCTGCCTCTACGCCTTACACCATGATGGCCGGGCTGGGGGCCAACGGGACCGCCGCGGTAAAAAGCAACTCGGGAACAGCGAGCCAGTGGCCATTGATTCTGAGCGGCGAGGGCGGACCGGTGGTGATCAATCCGCAGGTTCCCGCTAATTGGTATGTGAACGCGCAGGCCGGAGTTTCGATCTACGAGTGTACCCAGGGCGACGCCTGCACCCCGGCGGGGTTTGGAACCAGCCCTGTGGTCAACGACGCGGACGTCGGTGGGGATGGGCTGACCATGCCCACACCGGCGCCCTTCCTGGTGGATGCGCTGGACCCAACGCAACTTTTGATAGGGACCTGCCGGGTGTAGCGTGGGCCGGCCAATGGATCGGGCTGGAATTCGAGCAACGCCATCAGTCCTATTCTCGACGGAGGAGCCGGAAGCTACTGCCAGGGCGATTCGCTGATCCGCTCCATGGCGGCCTTGGCGTTGGCCGGTGGAAGCGAAGTGGTTTATGTGGGGATGTACGGCGCTGCCAGTGGCGGCAACCTGGCCGGACATGTTCTGCGGACGACCGTCAATCCGGGAAGCGGCATCCCTGTCTGGCGTGATCTGACACTGAACCCGGTGGCCAACGACAGCAAGGGGATGAACATCTACGGGCTCGACATTTCGAGCATCGTCATCGACTCGCACGATCCCACGGGCAACACGCTGTACGTCACCGTTGCAGGTTTTGCGAGCCCTGTCGAGGACGTCAAGGTTCTGTACCGGTCGACGGATGGTGGCGCGCACTGGGCATTTTTGACATCCAACCTGCCCCCTGCTCCGGCCAACAGCCTGGCGGTTGACCCGCAGGATGCCTGCACGGTCTACGTCGCCACCGACGCAGGAGTTTATTCCACCCGGCAGGTTTCATCGTGCGCCGGCAAGGGCTCGACTTGCTGGACGGCCTATGGCACGGGATTGCCGGAATCTCCGGTGGTGGAACTCAGCGCAGCGCCGGCTGCATCGTCCGCGCAACTGCTAAGCGCAGCCACTTACGGCCGTGGAATATGGCAGACCCCGGAATGGACCGCGGGCACGCATGTGACGACCGCGACGGTGAGTCCGGCCGCCTGGGTATTCCCAAACCAGTTTGGGAGCGGCGGCAGCAGCGCTCCGGAGCCGGTGACGGTTACCAATACGGGTGCCGTTCCGCTGACCATCACCGGCATTGGTGTAACCGGGGACAGCGCGGATTTCAGTTATACCGGTTGCGATTCCGCGACCCTGCAGCCGGGCGGCACCTGCACAATCCAGGTCGTCTTTACTCCGACCGCGGCAGGCGCCCGCAAAGGGACGCTGGCCATCGGCGGCAACGTCTCCTGTAACACGCTGAACGTGGCGCTGAGCGGGACGGGGATCGCTCCAGCAATCGGTGTAGACCCAACTGCTATCGATTTTGGCGGGACGCCGGTTGGAGCCGCCTCCGCGACTTTGCCGGTTTCGGTGACCAATACCACGGCGGCGGAGGTCACGTTCACTACATCGTTTACCGTCACCGGCCCATTTTTCATCGCCGACAACACGTGCACTGGCGGCTCCCTGGCGGCAATCACCGCCTGCGTGTTGAACATAGAGTTCTCTCCCACCCAGCGTGGTGCAGCCACGGGAACGCTCAGCTTTGGCTACCAGGCCGGCACGCAAACGGGAACGCGCACAGTGGCGTTGAGCGGTACCGGGCAGGCAGTGGCCACCGATACTCTCTCGGCCACTGCGCTCAACTTTCCTGCCACGGTGGAAGGGCAACTCTCGGCCGCTCAAACGGTGACCCTGACCAACAGTGGAGATTTGATACTGACCAGCATTTCCGTATCGACGAGTAAGGGATATCAGTCCTCGAACAATTGCGGCACTGCTCTGACGGCACAGGCTAGTTGCACCATCAACGTGCTGTTTAATCCCAGCCAGGTGGGCAGTCAACCCGGCACGCTGAGTGTTGCAGACCTGCAGCGCACGCAGACGGTGGCTCTGAGCGGCACCGGCTTGCAGCCGCCAGCCTTCAGCGTTTCGCCCACGGCGTTGAGCTTTCCCGCGCAACTTGTGGGCCAGGCCAGCCCGCCCGCGGTGTTGACAGTCTCGAATCTAGGCGGAGCGCCGATGGCGAACGTCGGATTCCAGCTGATGGGCCAGTCCGCGAGCAGCTTTCAAACCGGCACTACGACTTGCGGGGCGGTCCTTGCCAGCGGGGGCAGTTGCACGGTGCAGGTGGTGTTTACGCCGTCGGTAACGGGCGGCAGCTCGGCAACACTTGTGGTCTCCTCTTCGACCACGGGCGTAGCGGCAGTCTCTGTGCCCCTCAGCGGTGCCGGGACTGCTCCAGGCGCGCTTGGCGTGAGCCCGGCCCAGTTGACGTTTCCGATGGTTGCTCCAGGCCAGACCAGCGCGACGCAAGTGGTTCTTATCAACAATACAGGCGACGGCAGCCTGAGTGTGATCAACCTGGCCGTGAACCCGCCATTCAGCGTGGCGCAGAACACGTGTACCGGCAGCCTGGCCGGCGGGGCAAGCTGTTCGGCCGGCGTGGTCTTTTCGCCTGCCGTCAGCGGGAGTTCCAACGGCGCGTTGAGTGTCAGTTCCCCGTCCCTTGAAATTCCCGCGAGTGTGGCCTTGAGCGGCACGGGAGGAACTCCGGGAACGCTTCAGGGGCAGCCGGGGACGGTGAACTTTCCCGTGACCGGAGTGGGCGCAACCAGCAACCCCGTTACAGTAACGCTGACCAATCCAAGCGTCGCCGGCGCTCTCAGCAATCTTAAGCTTGGAGCCACCGCGGACTTCAAGGTGGCGAGCAGCACGTGCCCCGCAACGCTTGCGGCGCAGGCAAGCTGCACGGCATCTGTCGTATTCTCGCCCACCAGCGCGGGCCCGGAGACCGGCAGCATGACCGTGAGCAGCGACACCCTGGTTGCAGGGAATTTTCTGCCGCTTCAAGGCGTAGGATTCGACTTTACGGTTGCCGCCACCGGCTCGCCGACCCAGACAGTGACCAGCGGTCAGACTGCCAGCTTTCCGCTCACATTCTCTCTGGTGAACCAGACTGCGGAGGCGGTACTTGCCCTCTCCTGCAATACCGCTACGGGGTTTCCGACCTATGCAACGTGCTCGTTCAACCCCTCGGCCAACACCACGGTTCCCGCCACCGCCAGCGGCAATGCGACAGTCATGATTGCCACCGGACAATCGCAGACTTCCGCCCGAGTGTCAGGCTGGGGCGCGGTTCCGCTGGCCTGCGGGCTGGTGCTTTTGCCCCTTGCACTGGTGCGGCGCCGCAAGGCATTGCTACTGGCTTTGTTGTTGACGGTTCTGGCCGGTGGAGTTTCCAGTTGCACGTCTTCGGGCGCTTCTGTGAGTGGCGGAAGCCCTCACTCCGGTCCCGGCATTACGCCGCCGGCGACTTACAAGATTCCCGTCGACGTGGTTTCAAACAACGTGAAGCACACCGTCACTCTCGCGCTCATCGTGGACTGAGCGGCGGCCGGACGCTATCTGGAACGGGCTATACTTTACCTTCGGGCCTCTGTAAAAAGTGTCCGCATCCGAAACCATGCCCAAATCAAAAGACGGGAAGAACGGCAAATGACAGCCAAAGTTACCGTGGAAGAAGTGGAGCGCGTCGCCGAACTAGCCCACCTTGAACTGAAGCCGGAGGAGACTCCGCGCATGTTGAAGGACCTCAACGCCATTCTCGATTACGTGGCCGAGTTGAACGAACTCCACACCAAGGGTGTGGCTCCGCTCTCGCAGGTCAGTGAGCTTCTGGATGCGGCGGGCAAAGGCGTTTTGCGCGCCGATGCGCCCCTGCCTTCGCTTGAGCGTGCCGCCGTGATGTCCCAGGCGCCGGAGACCGACCAGGTCTTTTTCAAGGTGCCGAAGGTGATTGAAAGACAGTGATTAGTGACTAGTGACTAGTGACTAGTGATTAGGGACTAGGGACTAGGGACTAGGGACTACGAACTACGAACTACGAGCTACGAACTACGAACTAGTGACCAGAGAAACTCGGAAGAGAGATGCGGTTGTCCAGCGAGATGAAAACTGCCGAGACGTTTGTTGAAAAGCCAAAGACGCTGGCCGAGTTGCATGCCGCCATTACCACTGGCCGCACCAAGGCCGCCGATCTTGCCGCCAGCTACTACGACCGCATTGCGGCCATCAATCCGCGGCTGAATGTCTACCTGAGCCTGACTAAAGAGCGCGCCATGGAACAGGCGGCGCGCGTGGATGCTGCCGCGGCCAAGGGCAACCCGCTCGGCCCCCTGGCGGGCATTCCAGTCGGCATCAAAGACGTGCTGGTGATGGAAGGCGCTCCGGCCACCGCAGGGTCGAAGATTCTGGAAGGCTACCGCCCTCCATATGACGCCACATCGGTATCCAAACTGGAAGCGGCGGGCGCGGTGCTGCTGGGCAAGCTCAACTGCGACGAGTTTGCCATGGGCGGCTCCAACGAGAACTCGGCTTACGGGCCGGTGCTCAATCCAGTCGATACGGAGCGGGTGCCCGGAGGCTCCAGCGGCGGTTCTGCGGCGGCCGTGGCGGCCAACTTGGCCGTGGCAACGCTGGGTTCCGATACCGGCGGTTCCATTCGCCAGCCGGCCAGCTTTTGCGGCGTTGTGGGCGTTCTTCCAACCTATGGCCGCGTTTCGCGCTACGGGCTCATCGCCTTTGCCTCGTCGCTGGATCGGGTAGGGCCTTTCGCAGGAAATGTGCGCGATGCCGCGACCATGCTCGGCGTGATTGCCGGCCACGATCCCATGGACGCCACCAGTTCTCCGGCTCCGGTTCCCGATTACGCGGCCGAAAGCGACAAGCCTGCCGAGGGCCTGCGCATCGGCGTGCCGGCAGAGTATTTCGGAGAGGGGCTTGACCCGGAAGTACGGACGGCTATTGAAGCGGGTATTGCCGCGCTCAAGGCTGCCGGCTGCACCGTGAAGCCGGTCTCGCTGCCGCATACTTCTTTCGCCGTTCCGGTTTACTACCTCATCGCGACCGCCGAAGCCAGCGCCAACCTGGCGCGCTTTGACGGCGTGCGCTACGGGTATCGCTCGTCTGATTCCGAAACCCTCTCGGCCATGTACCGGCACTCGCGCGACGAGGGCTTTGGCGCCGAGGTCAAGCGCCGCATCCTGTTGGGAACCTATGCGCTGAGCGCCGGTTATTACGACGCCTACTACCTCAAAGCCCAGCAGGTGCGCCGCCTCCTGGCCGAGGAGTTCTTGCGTGCCTTTGCCGAAGTGGATGCCATTGTGACGCCAACCTCACCCACGCCCGCGTTCAAACTCGGCGAAAAGTGCGACGACCCCATCGCCATGTACCTGGCCGACATCTACACGGTGACGGCCAGCCTGGCGGGCATTTGCGGCGTGAACGTGCCGTGCGGCGAAACCAAGGCCGGCCTGCCGGTGGGGATGCAGGTTCTGGCCGCGCATTTGAACGAGAGCACGGCCTTCCGGGTTGCGCGGGCCGTGGAGGCAGCGAAGCTCTAGGAGCAAGGCGAAATGCAAAGCAGCGTGAAGATTGCGGTAGTAGCCATCGCGGTACTGTTTGCCGCACCTGCAGCCCAGTCCGCCCCACGCAAGGCGCGCGTTGTGGTGCTGGGCGCGGCTCGGCGCGTGCACTATTCCAAGGCCGGCGACCCGGCCGGCGCGGCGGCGGGCGAAGAGGAACTGAAGATTCGCGCCCTGTCGGTGGATGGCGCGCTGAAGGAGTGGACCACCGGGGACGCCCACGACGTAACCGATCGCAGCTTCGTGGTTCGGCGGGTCATCCGGCTCAACGACGCTTTGCCTGACGATAAGCCGGGGACCAACGACAAGCAGGGCCACTGGGTTTGGCAGCGGGGTCCCTGGCTTCTGGTGGACCGTGTTGCCGGGCGCATCGTTGCTTTGAAATTGCCGGACTACGATCCCGGCGTCAGCCATGTGAGCTGGTTCCGCGACTATGGGGCCTATTGCGGAGTGACCCCCAGCGGCAAGAGCTTGTACGCCGTTGTGGCCCAGGTGGCGGCGCGCAAGGCTGTGCTCAAAAAGAAGCTGGCGGCTTTCGACCAGGAGAGCCACGCGAACCCGGTCTGCGGGCCGCCGGACTGGCAGCGCGAACCCCTGCGCATTACGTTTCACCCCGCGGGCAGAGACGCGTTAAGCTTTGACATCGTACCCGGCTCCGCAGTGCTGGTAGAGGATTCGGGAGACGAGGCGGAAGAGCCTGCGGCGGAAGTCAAACCGAAGTAGCAAGTTAGCGGGTAATTAAATCAGTGGGCGGCTTATGGAATCATTCGACGAACTTCTCGTGAAGGCCGAGGCGGCGCATGGGCACCTGTGCGCGGGCCAGATCCTGGGTGTCCGGATGGCCCTGCTGGGCCTCGATCGCCTGGGAATCACTAACCCGCTCGGCGCGGATCGCAAGCGCCTTGTCACATATGTCGAAATTGACCGCTGCGCCACCGATGCCATCGGCCTGGTAACCGGCTGCAGGCTGGGCAAGCGGGCGCTCAAGTTTCGCGACTGGGGCAAGATGGCCGCCACTTTTGTGGATCTGAATTCAGGGCGGGGGATCCGCGTTGTGGCCCTTGAAAACTCCCGCGAACTGGCCCGGGAACGCTATCCGCATATCGAAAGCAAGAGCCGGCAGCAGATGATGGCCTACCGCGAACTGAGCGATGCCCAGCTCTTCAGTGAGCAATGGGTGAAGATAGAGTTGGACCCGGCCGAGCTGCCCGGCTATAAGGGCGAGCGCTTTCTGTGCCCGCGGTGCGGGGAAGGGGTGAACTTTGGCCGCTTTGCCGAGATGGAAGGTCAGCGGCTTTGCCTGAGTTGTGCGCGTCCTGAACTGCGCTACTGGTCGCCTGCCAGGGATGAGCAATGACAGACAACAATCTTTGAGAATCCCGCATGGGCCGCCGGCCTCGTTGGTAGTCCTTGCCGAAGTTCCAGAACACCCAGGCCATGAAGGCCACGGCCAAAACGACCGGAATGAGCAGAAACGAGCTGAGTTCATGGGGCTGCATCGGGGCCACTCCTGTCCGCCTCCCACTTTCCGGGGTGGTTTTTGGGCGCGCCACGGAACAGAAAACGCTACCTTCCCATCAGAGACCCATCGCTGTAAGGATCGAATACGCAGTGCATAAGAGCTTTATAAGGAGGAAAAGCCCCGGGCGGGGCAGCGCGGAGGGCAAGCCCAGGGGCCGGAAAAGGCGGGTTTCGCCTT
>OCZT010005720.1_pt1 | contig 12365 bp, 12 predicted proteins | sample 1539031 | NCBI WGS metagenome assembly OCZT01 (sample SAMEA3539308, study PRJEB22396) | soil metagenome | biome: tundra; feature: field; material: soil | place: USA | collected 2010-05 | depth 0.15 m
ACGAAGGGACGGGGGAGCGCCCGGCGGGTGATTTGCTCGCTGGGGTCGCTCGGATCGATATCACGCCGCCGATGCCGGCCGACTGCATGGGCTTCGTCCGGCGTTCCGAGCCGGCTACCGGCGTGCTCGCGCCACTCACCGCCACGGCGCTCGTGATCGAGGACGCGGAGGGGAACCGGGCAGTGATTATCGCCATGGATCTGGTAGCTCTCGGTAACATGCAGGCTGACCGGATTCGCGGGATGGTGGCGAATGCGGTCAACACATCAACTGATGCGGTCTTCTTGAACTACAGCCACACGCACGCCGGGCCACACGTGACCGAGGGGTCGCTACGCAAGCTCGGTGGGACAATGCGCACAATCTTCGAGAAGGAGAGGCTCTATATCGAGAGCCTCTCCTACGAGCTTGTCGGCGTGGCGAGCTTGGCGGCGAGAGATCTCATCCCCGTCCGATTGGCTGCGGGTTCCATCAACGTTCCAGGTATTTCTGTCAACCGACGTGAGCGTACCGCAGATGGTCGGACGATCCTCGGCTGGAACCCCGATGGCGCTCTTGACGACGAGTTGATTGTGTTGGAGCTGGAGACCGCGAGCGGCGACATGCTCGCTATGGTGGCAAATTTTGCCTGTCATCCGGTCGTGCTCGGGGGCGAGAATCCCAACGTGGGTCCCGACTATCCTGGCGCGCTTCGTGCGCGTGTTGAGGCGAACCTCGGCGGCCTGTGTCTCTTCCTGGCGGGAGCCGGCGGAAATGTGCTCCCTCTCGAGGGTTTTCACGAAGACGCTGGTCCGGAAGTCGTCTTCGGCGAGCGTCTCGGCTACGCCGCCCTTCACGTTGCTGCTCAGTTGTCACCGTACACAACTCACGTTGAGCGACTCGACTACGGCTCCGTCACGCCGATTTCGCTCTATCGCAGGGTGCTCGACAATCCCCAGCAACCGCAACGCATTTCCTGGGGTGCAGTGCGCGCCGACCTCCCGTTGAAGCCACTTCCGACACTCGAAGAGGTGGAAAAGCTACTCGAAGAGTACGAGACCACATTGCAGAATGCTGTCGACGCCGGCCGACCACAGCCGGAACTCAACCCACTTGATTACCATGTTCAGTGGGCGGAGAACTCGGTGGCGCGCCTCCAATCAGGTGAGGAGATCGAGACAACTGTCTCGGCGTACGTTCAGGCGATTCGCATTGGTGATGTGGCAATTGTTGGGTTGCCGGGCGAGCCGTTCAATGAGATCGGCCGTGCGGTGAAAGATGGCTCGGCGGCACCGTTCACCTTGTTTGCCGGCTATTCGAATGGTTATATCGGTTACTTCCCAACTGCTGCGGAGTATCCATATGGCGGTTACGAGCCGTCCTATTCGCATCACAACACCGAGCTCCTTGAGCAGATTGCTCCGGAGAGTGAGGAGATCCTCGTTCGGTCGTGTATCGAGGCCATTGCTGAGGCGTTCTCGAAGAACTAATCATGAGGACGGAGCGAATCGCTTCATCCTCGTGTGATCATGGCGCCGTCGCTGATTCGTGTTCCGATTGGAATAGTCTCAGAAAACTGGGGTTTGGAAGAGTGGTTGACAGGAGAAAGCGCGCTGCATACACTGGAATCGATTGCTGAATTGGAACCAGCAATCTAGAAAGTTTGAAAATTCAACATTATAGACAAAGGAAATGATGCCCAACATCCCAACTATTGCGCGTGTGAACGTCTATCCGGTGACATATCCGGAGCCAAATGACAATAACTCCATGCGTTTCCTTACCTTTGTTCGTATTGAATCAACTGATGGACACGTTGGGTGGGGTGAGGCGATTACGCAGTTTCCCGGCAGTACAAGAGGAACAGTAGAGATAATCAAGGATCTGGCAGATGATTTGATTGGGAAAGATCCCACCCAGAACATTGGCATCTGGCGAGATATTCGTAAGCAGACGTGGTGGTATTCCTATCGGGGCGGTTTGGCGAACTTTGCGCTCTCAGCAATTGATATTGCGCTCTGGGATCTGAAAGGCAAAATTATTGGACAATCTCTCATCCAAATGATTGGAAAACGAGATAGCACCCCAGATACACGTTTACCAGTTTTGGCATCCACGCACGTCTTCAATTCGAGTCTTGATTTCGAAGTCGAACGACATGCGCGTTTTATTGAAGATGGGTATATCGGATTCAAGATTGGTATGGGAAAGCGCGGCGATGCTCGCATTGGTTACGACGTTGAACGTGACGTTCAATTTGTTAAAGACCTTCGTGCCGCCGCCGGGCCAAAAGCTTGGATCATGATGGATCGTGGACAATCTCTTAACTGGACACTTGATGAAACCATTGCAAGAGTGAATGGATGGGAAGAAGTAGGTCTCAAATGGATAGAAGAGCCCTTTGAACCGTGGGAGTTTGAGCATTTCCGCAAATTGCGTCAACATATAACGACTCTTATCGCCGGGGGCGAAAGGGAATGGGATTACCGCGGCTATTCAGAGGTGATCAGTTCCGGTACCCTCGATGTCATTGGGTTCGACGTAGGTCGCGCGGAAGGTATCACCGGTGCTCTTGCCGTCATAAAACTCATTGAAGCTGCTGGGCTATGGTTCAATTCGCATGCATGGTCAAGTGGGATTAATACTGCAGCTTCGATTGCACTTTCCGCCTCAACCCCACGTTGCCTAATGCAAGAGCTCAAACCCGTCGAGAACCCGATGCAGCACGAATTGATTGAAGAACCGTTTGCTGCAGAGAATGGAACGATCGGAGTTCCGAGCAAACCAGGTCTTGGTGTCACGGTGATTGAGAAGGTACTAGCAAAGTATGCCTTCTAATCTCTCTTATTTATCAATTGGCCGTGGATTAGAGGATAAAGTTGAAATCGTTACCAGTGCATCCAGCGGTATCGGACGTGCGCTGAAATGTGTAGTTCTTAGAAGATGGAGGTAATTATGATTTTCGGTGATATTTTCGGCCCTGATCTCTTGGTGGTGATCGTAGTCATAGCCGTGGTCGTCTTTGGAGGATCACAGATTCCGAAGCTAGCGAGAAACCTAGGTTCGGCGAAGACTGAATTTGAAAAAGGGATCAAGAGCGTCAAAGTCTCTGACGATGGGACCGACAAGTCGACCAAGATTCAGGACTGAGACTCGGACAAATAGCAGCGGTTCGCTAGACGTGAGGTCTCGGAAATGATTACAAGGAGATTCAGCAAGTGATCGTCGACTTTCTGCCGTGTTTGATCTAAGCCCACTCAAGATCATGGTCGTGTTGACCGTGGTGTTAATTCTCTTGGGGCCCGACAAGTTGCCTGAAGTTGCCCGAAAATTGGGAGCAACCTGGAAGGCCATAAAGAATTTCCAAGAGAAGGTCGAGACGGAAGTGCGTGAAGCAATTCCTCAGTTGCCAAACTCGGGCGATATTTCACGAATGGTGAGGAGTCCGATTGGACTTCTGAACCAATTGGCGGATCGAGCATCATCTGGAGATGAGGATGGCAATGAGTTTCGTTCCGAGGGCGACGTGAGCAAACTGGAGACAATCTTTGGACCGAACTCTTCAACGGAACGCACCGTTGATCACGTGACTGATCCGCTCACAACAACCGATCCCTCCTTGAACTAATTCCATGGTGTGGAAACTTCGTCACAAAGCAAAAGAGATGACTCTCGCTCAGCATTTCGCTGAGATTCGCCACCGAATTCTCATTGTCATCGTTGCCGTTGCGGCCCTGGGTGTGATGGCGTTTATCTTTTATCCACAAATCCTTCGTTTCCTGCAAGAGCCTTACTGCCATGCATCACCTGGACACTGCACTTTTCTTGTTACAAATCCGCTTGATGGCCTCAGTCTTCGAATAAAGATTGCCATTTATGGTGGATCATTCTTCGCTTTGCCGATAATTCTCTGGCAGGTTTGGCGATTTATCACACCGGGATTAAAAGCTCAGGAGAGAAAGTACGCCATCCCTTTTGTTCTCTCGTCGGTTATTTTTTTCACTATTGGCGTTGCAATCGCATATTTCAGCTTTGGTCATGCGATTCAGTTTCTCCAGTCAATTGGTGGAAAATCTCTGATTACCGACTACAACCCAGTTCAGTATCTTTCACTGATTTTGCTGATGATGTTCGTATTTGGAGTGACCTTCGAATTCCCCGTCGTATTGGTTGCGTTGGAGTTGGCCGGAATCATAACGCCGCGTCAATTACTTCGATCCTGGCGATATGCCGTCATCGGAATTACGGTTGCAGCTGCCGTTTTCACACCTAGTGGGGATCCACTATCAATGTTTGCGCTTGCATTGCCTTTGATCATTTTCTATTTCATGGCCATCGCAGTGGGACACGTTCTCAGAAGATAGTTCGCAAGCAATTCACTGAATTCAAGGCCCATGAACGAACTCATGAAACTGATCGAACTAGCCCCGCGCGGGTTCCTCTCGTAACAAGTTTTGTAGCCATTTTGCGCGATGCCTCGTCGATCATTTCGTCACCGAACATCACTGCACCTGCATTGTCCACTTCGGTAGCGTATCGATACGCTTCGAGAATGTCCCAGGCTCGGTCGAACTGCACTTGCGTTGGTGAATAGACCTCGTTCAAGACCAACGCTTGGTCCGGGGTTAGCGCCCACTTACCGTCATAGCCGAGCATCCGTGTTCGTTGTGAGAATTCACGTAATTCTTCCAATTCCCGAACCTTGAGGAACGGTCCATCAATGACTTGGAGTCCATTTGCGCGACCTGCCATAAGGATTCTGGAAAATACGTAGTTGAAGTGATCGCCCGGATACTCAGGGATGGCAACGCCGCCGACTAGGACTGGCATCTCAATCGAAGCCGCAAAATCTGCGGGCCCGAAAATTATTGTTTCGAGCCGTGATGATGCTTCACAAATCTGATCGACATTGATAAGACCTCGAGCTGTCTCAATCTGAGCCTCGATCCCGATGTGGCCGATGGGGAGACCCGAGTTAATTTCCACCTGGGTTAGTAGGAGACCCAGTGCAACAATCTCGGCGGCGCTTTCAACCTTTGGAAGCATGACTTCATCAAGGCGGGTGCCGGCGTTGCCCACAATTTCTATAACATCTCCGTACGTCCACCGAGTGTCCCAGCCGTTCAATCTGACGCATAGAACCTTCTCACCCCAATCACTATTCTTGATTGCGTTGATGACTTTGGCTCGAGCTGAAAGTTTTTCTTTAGGTGCCACCGAGTCCTCGAGATCCAAAAAGACCATGTCGGCTACCGCATTAGGCGCCTTTGCAAGAAAGCGATCTGACGAGCCCGGAGTAGAGAGGCACGATCGGCGCGGAAGATTGCGTGACCGTTCTGACATAGTTAATACCTCTCCCTTACTGAAGGCGAACGTTGGATGGCTATTCCAACCACTCGATACCGTGGTGCGTTACGAACAACGCTACTTTGACCAATTAATCGCATAGATCTCCACCAAATTTACTGAATATGATTCTGGATTCTCAAATTGAAGCTTTTCACTCGAATTCTCATTCGGAGCATTTCTCCCCAGATCGAAGATCTGTCCATCTCCGTCCGATCCAATGAGATAGAGAACCGACGTAAACAATCCAAACTAAAAGAACTACTGCACTGTCTCACTTCTAGCTAGCGACGCTTCTCAATCTGGCGATCAAAAACTGAACAGAGCATCGCGATTTGAGAAGGTCGAATTGTCGAATTCGTGCTACTTTATAAATTGTGGAATCGATTCCAGAATACCAGTGTCAGAGGCTAATTTCAAGTCCCTGCTGGTGGCCACCAAAAACCCTCACCCCTCGAACGAGAATTACTTGTTCTTTGACGAAATCTGAGCTCCCCTCGTTCGGGCCTCCTTCATTCGAAATGGCTCGCCCCTCGTGACTACTTCGAACTCGTGATGGATGGATCCGTCCAGGAGGCTGCGGTGTTGTGTACGGGCAAGATCCGATCTCACTCCTCAAAGGGCATCGGGAGTAAAGGACGAAGGTCCGGTGCTCGTAGGCGGCGGCGATGACACAAGAGAACGCTTTCGCGCCGGTGTCGTTCATCGGAGCAAGTCCAATCTCATCAATCAAGATGAGGTCAGCGCGCAAGATCTGGACGATCACCATGCCGACCGAATTGTCGCGCGCAAGCTCACGGACGTCCTCTGGTACATATGTCAGACCGGCGCCGCACTCGTACCGGGAGGCCCTAAAACTATTCCGGCCGCTCGACGTTCTCATGTTGAAACGGACCACCTTACGCTCCCAACCGACTCAGTCCTCGCACGGCGAGGAAATAGATGAGCATTTCCCATACGCAACACCAAGCCGCGAGGATAAATGTGGGAGCATTGACACATAATCAGCTGTCATGGAAAGTATCTACGAAAATCTTGACGATCGCTACCGCAACATCTTCGCAAATGGCAGAGCGCAATTCATTCAAGGAGCAGAGGCGCAATGAAAGAAATTTTCGGAATTGATGGATCGCGAATACTTGTCACCGGTGGGACCGGTGACATCGGCTCTAAATTAGTTGGCGCATTTCTCAATGCAGGGGCACATGTATGCGTCGCAGCTCGGTCAAACGAGGCCATTACAGCCACCGCTACGGAGTTTTCTTCACACCTAGAAAGACTCAGTTTCGTCCGTTGCGATCTTGCATCCGACACCTCGATCCTTGATTGCGTTGAAGAAGTTCGCAAGAACTTTGGGGCGATTGATATCCTTCTGCTCGCACAAGGCAATGTAGTTGCAGGACCTGCACTGGATGTCTCATTGGATTCCTGGGCCAACCAAATTCAAATCAATCTCACGGCAACTTTTAGAATGGCTCAAGCAATTGCCCCTCAGATGATTGCCAAAAAAAGAGGAAAAATAATCACAATTGCAAGCATGCTCACTTTTCAAGGTGGCCTCAATGCGTCAGCTTATGCAGCAAGCAAGGGTGGCGTAGGCCAACTTACAAAGGCGCTTTCCAACGAGTGGGCGCCTTATGGCGTCAACGTCAATGCAATCGCACCCGGATATATCAAAACCAAACTGAACCAACATATTTGGAAAGACCCGGAACGCCACAAGGCAGTCTTGGCACGTTTACCCAGCGGACGGTGGGGTGAACCAAACGATCTTGTAGGCCCTGCTCTCTTCCTGGCATCTCCTGCATCTGACTATCTTCATGGCGTGATTTTGCCGGTGGACGGTGGTTGGCTCTCTCGATGAAAGTTGGAATTGATAGTTACAGTTTTCATAGGTTCTTTGGTGAAACTACAAAGTGGGAGACTTCTTCGGAACAACAATGGTCTCTTCAAGACTTTCTAGATTTCTTAGAAGGGCAGCGCGTACAACTAGCTTCATTACAAACGGCCTACCTTAAACCTGATGACAAAAGCACTGGGATGATTATTGGTAGATGGCTCAAAGCCCATGGTCGCGAAGTGGTCTTCACTTGGGGTCATCCCAATGGCTTTGATGGAGGGAAGAAACCAGAAGCCCTCAAAGACGCTCTATATTTTCTACGCTTGGCACATTCACTCGGGATCACCCAAATGCGAATTGTATGTGGAAATCACTTGAATTTTTCGACCGATCCATCTGAACGCTTCGAGTTACTTAAGCCACTCATTACCGAACTATTGAATGAGGCGATGCGCTACGACATTCTTATCTCCATTGAGAATCACGCCGATTTCCCCGCGCGAACTTTGATGCAATTCATCGAAAGTTTTGACAACCGCAACCTCGGTCTTTGTTTAGATCTGGGAAACGCTCTCCGTGTTGGAGATGATCCAGTAGCCCTTCTCCATGATTTGAATGTGGGGAATGTTTTTATGATCCAAGTCAAAGACGTCTTACGAATTGAAGGTCACGAGGATCCAACCGGATGGTGGCCCACAGTCCCTCATGGATATGGTGACATCAATCTTGAAGCGTGCTTGCGACTGCTCAAAGCAAATGGGTACCACAACCCAATTGTTATCGAATTATCTAACCTCTATTTCGGTTTAACCGAGGTGGAAGTAGCAAAACAGGCAGTTGCTTTTCTCCGAGAGGGGCTGCTGATCGTTTAGCCACTCCCGGGACCGTAACTTGTCAAACTTCGATATCTTTAAAATGGATTCAAGAGATTTTCTCGTCGTAGAGGTAGTCTCGTTCGAAGAGTGGGCACAGGTATCCGACCCATCGATTGGGACCTGATGTATTGCCTACTTCAGTGAGGTAGACCGAAGTCGTGAATGGTGCGAGTGAAGAGGAGCAGCAACGGTTTCTAGATGCGCAGAGCTGAGTTCAGTTAAGAGCGAATTTGGTAATAACTAGATTGGGGGAGTCCGATGGAACGTCTTTGTTTTTTCATTAACTTGGTCCCGGGAAGTGAAGAGGAGTTCGACCGTCGGCATCATGAGATTTGGCCGGAGATGACCGACGCAATGTCGAATGCCGGCTACACAAACTACACGTTATTTCGAAGGGGAACAACGGTGGTGGGCTACGCCGAATGCGCGCCAGGCGTGGCGAGTGCCGGCGAATCGATGGGCGCTACCGAAATCGCCGCCCGCTGGAACGAATCATTTGTTGGCATTATTGAGTCCATGGCCGATACCGAAGGGAACTTGCTCAGGGCCGACGAAGTGTGGCACCTCCCCTAGTGGTTCAGCCAATCACGTGTGATGCCAATTGCGCATTCCGGGATTCTTGAACACTTCCTGTGATGAGGGATGAAATGAAATGTCTGACATCCTTCCGCCATTTTGAAGGAGGCCGGTAGGCCTCACCGTGTCCCGCTGGCGCGAAGCGCCACGCGGAGCCCAGACGCGATACCCCCGAAAATCAAGAAAATTCTCTCGTTGTGGCAGGGCGGTTTCAGGCGGTCAGCGCAACACTTGGTGAGTGGCTTTGAAGTTCGTAAGGGAGATTTAGAAGACCCGAGAATGTAACCTCAGTTGCGTCAGGCAAGGGGTCACCTGCGGATTCCGAGGGTTCTTGTACACCCGTTCCGATTGAATTTGTACACCCGTTCCGGAGTTTTTGTACACCCGGGGAGGTCGTGACGCCGGCGTTGGCGTGAGTGAGAGGGCACCGGCAACGCTTTGATCTACCACGATCCAAGGAGTCACCGGTGCCCCGTCCCCATACAACCATGCGCAAGGTCCGCGATGTACTTCGACTCAGTTGGGGCGAGCAGTTAAGCCTGCGTCAAGTGGCGCGCTCACTCGCTATGCCCCACACGACCGTGGCCGTCTTCTTACGTCGGGCCAAGGAGGCTGGTCTCACTTGGCCGCTGCCCTCAGAACTCGACGACGACGCGCTCGAGCGCCGTCTCTTTGACGCCGCGGCTCCGTCGGCGAGTTACGCCGCGCCCGACTTCGCCGCGGTGAAGAAGGAACTGGCCACCAAGGGTGTGACCCTGCAGCTCCTGTGGCTCGAATACAAGGAGCTGCACCCCGACGGTTACGGCTACTCCCAGTTCTGCATCTCTACCGCACGTGGCGACGTCACCGCGACGTCGTCATGCGTCAGGACCACAAGGCCGCAGAGAAACTCTTCGTGGACTACCCGGGCATGACCATCCCCATCTACGACGAGCGAACGCTTCAGGTGAGCTTCGAGGCCGAACTCTTCGTCGCGGTCTTGGGGGCTTCGAGCTACACCTTCGCCACGGCGACCCGCTCCCAACGGCGAGAGTTCCGAGAGGGACTTCGTCCCCCAGGTGACCAGGCACCGTCACGCATCCGCCCTTGTTTCAGTGATGGAACTGTCGGTGATTTCCCCTCTGGCGAGTGAAGAACCAACCAGCGGGGGTCCCCCTGAAATGGTCCAGGCCATATGGACCACTAATTGGTGTCCCCGCACCTCCACCAACAGGTAACCGGTGGTCGACTGCTGCGACTGCGCCGGGCTAGTGGTACCAAGCAAAGCAACTCCTGCGAGTACTCCGACGCCGCTCACGTGGTTAAGGCACGCCGAAGTATTACGCCACCTCGGTGAGGCCGGCGCCACCTTCGAACCCGCGGTCGATATCATGTCTCGGGACAATGGTCGTGCTCCACTGAGGACCACTACGTACGTGCATCGTCGCCGAGAGAAAGTTACCAAGGACATCCATGAAAGACCAGGAAATTATCCGTTGGGTGCGCTTCGACGACGAGAAGGGTCGAACGCGAGTGGGAGTGGTTGAAGGCGAGGATATTGTCGTTCACACGGGCGACATCTTTGGTGGCGCCGAAGCGACGGACGAACGGCTGCCCCTGCGTTCTGTCACGTTGTTGGCTCCGTGTCAGCCCACCAAAATAATTGGGCTATGGAACAACTTGGGGTCCGCCGCCGAGAAGTTCGGATGGAGCACCCCGAGCGACCCTCTGTACTTCATCAAACCCTCGTCCTCGCTGATTGGTCACGAGTCGAGCGTGCGCCGCCCCGCTTCCTATACCGGACGCATCGTCTACGAGGGCGAACTGGGCGTGGTCATTGGACAACGTTGCGTTGACGTGGCGATGGACGACGTTGACGACGTGGTGTTTGGCTACACGTGCGTCAACGACGTCACGGCAATGGACTTGATCACGGAGGACGAATCCTTTGCCCAGTGGGCGCGCGCCAAGGGCTTCGACACATTCGCCGCCCTGGGCCCGGTCATCGCCACCGGAATCGAGCCTGACGCACTGCACGTCACTACCCTGGTGGGCGGCAAGGCCCGCCAGGATTACGACGTGAGCGACATGAATTTCTCACCGCGTCAACTCGTCCACCTCATTTCACGCGACTTAACGCTGATGCCCGGCGACGTCATTGCCTGTGGCACGTCGGTCGGCGCCATGCCCATGCGACCGGGTGTCCCCATTGAGATCTGTATCGAGGGGATTGGCACTCTGCGCAATACGTTGGCGGCCTCGGACTAACCGAGGTCCAGTTTCGCTGCTAGTCCGATGCGCTGAACTTTGCCGGTGGCGCCCTTGGGAACTTCATCCACAATAAGAATCCGTCGCGGTACTTTAAAGGAAGCGAGGTGCTCGCCGACGAAGGAGCGCAACTCAGATTCCGTTGCTTCCTTACCGGTGGCCAAGACGACCGCGGCACCAACTTCCTCGCCTAGTTTGTCGTGAGGAATGGCGAAGGCGACGGCCTCGGCAATGGCGGGATGGCGAAGGAGCACGGCGTCGATTTCGAGCGGTGAGATTTTCTCTCCCCCCCGGTTGATTTGTTCCTTGAGCCGGCCCGTCAAGAAGAGGTATCCCTCCTCATCGAACATTCCCTCGTCACCCGTCCGGAACCAGCCGTTCGTGAAGGCCGTGGCATTCGCCGTTGGATTGTTCTCGTAGCCCGCGACAATGGTGTTGCCCCGAATCGCCACTTCACCTCGTTGACCCCGGGGCAGTTCATTATTCTCGTCATCCAAAATGACCACCTCAATGCCGGTGGCGACGCCCACCGACGACGGCTTTACGTGACGTGGCGGCAGTGGATTACTCGTCATTTGGTGCGATGCCTCCGTCATTCCGTATCCCTCGATCACGGGAACGCCGAAAAGTTCGCTCAGTCGCTCGAGGACCGGAGCGGGCAGGGAGGCCGACGATGAGCGAACGAAACGCAGAGTGGTGGGTCGCTTCTCGCGAGCGCGCGCCAAGACCATTTGGTGCATGGTCGGCACCGCGCTGTAATAGGTGGGTTTCATTTCGTCAATCCAGCGGTGGATGGCGAACGCGTCAAAGCCGGGCGTGCACACGACCGAGGCGCCGGCCGAGAGGGGTGCGAGCAGACCCGCCATGATTCCGTGAATGTGAAAGAGCGGCATGACGTTCAGCGAACGATCGACGGGCGTTAGTTGCAATGACTCGGCAATATTTCGGGCCGAGTTGGCCAAGTTGCTTTGACGCAAGGGGACGATTTTAGGGCGCGAGGTTGTTCCCGAGGTGTGCAGTACTAGGGCCTCATCGCCGGCGCTCGGTCGCTCCGCCGTGGCGTCCACCTCCACTGTTGCCACCAAGTCAATGGCGAGACCCTCACCCTGTACGTCAATCAAGGAGATGCCATCGGGTGCGGCAGCCAAGGCTGCTGGGGCGCCACCTTGCCTGGTGAGCAAGGCCGACGCGTGAAGGTCATCGAGGTAGAAGCGAAATTCTTCTTCGCGGTACTTGGGGTTGAGGGGGGCGGCGCAACCTACCGACATTGCCGCCAGCAGGACGAGCGCCATCTCAGGACCATTGGGCAGCACGATGGCGATTCGGTCATTGGGTCCCAGTCCCGCACGTCGCAACTGCGTCGCGAGGCGTTCTACTTCTTGGCGCAACGCCGCGTGATCGAGCGCGATTCCCTCTGCGGAAAGCAGCGCGCTCCCGAGGGCGTCCGGCGATAAGAGGGAGGCCACGGTGTTCGCCGAGGACGCATTGCCGCTGAGTGTGTG
>OCZT010005722.1_pt1 | contig 12364 bp, 14 predicted proteins | sample 1539031 | NCBI WGS metagenome assembly OCZT01 (sample SAMEA3539308, study PRJEB22396) | soil metagenome | biome: tundra; feature: field; material: soil | place: USA | collected 2010-05 | depth 0.15 m
GGTGGTCGTGCCGGAGGAGGCGGACTCGCTTGCGGTGCTGTTCCGCAAGCGCGCTATTATTCTTGTCCGTTGTCGGAGAATCATCTGTGGATCGCCTTGCGCTATGTGGAGCAGAATCCGTGCCGGGCATATCTGGCCGGGAAACCGGAGCAGTACCGGTGGTCGGGCGCGGAGGCGCATCTGGTGACAGGAGTCGATAGTGCAAAAGTCCTCGACATGGGGTTCTGGCAGCGCGCTGGGGGAGCGGACACATGGTCGGCAATGCACGGCTCAACCGATGTTCCGGATTCGATTACTCTGCTGCGGCGCTGCACCTACTCCGGCCGACCGTTCGGAGAGGCGGAATTCGTCGAGCGGCTGGAAGCCCAATTCCAGAGAGTCTGGCGGCGGTGGGGTTTCGAGAAGATGGCCGCGGCTGGCTGAAAATTGTCCGAGGGGACGGACCGGTCTGCGCGTTCGGTCGGAGAGCGAAGGAGTCACGTCAGGCTGTCCCCTTCAGAGAGGACCGGAGAGCGAAGGAGTCACGTCAGGCTGTCCCCTTCAGGACCCCTTCAGACCCCTTCAGGACCCTTCAGGACCCTTCAGGACCCGGCGGCAGACGAGGGCGTCTGCCCCACAAGAAGTAACTGTCCGAATCGGGGAGAATTTCACGCGGTTCGGTGTCGATGCTAGAGCGGTTTGCGGCTCGGACTGGCAGCCACCGCGGCTGGATGGGGTTGCTGTGGGGGACTTTCCCGAGTATTGTTTTCAGGGGAGGGCTTGAACGTGATCTCTATTAGGTCGGCGGTTTTTCTGGCGGCGGTGGTGCTGGCGGGTTGTGGGTGGCGCCGCATAACGTGGCGGAGAAGTATTTTCTGGTTGTCGTGAACACGAAGTCTCCGTATTGGGAGCAGGTATCGACAGGGTTGAATCAGGCGGCGCGCGAACTGGGCGTTTCGGCTGCGCTGGCGGGGCCGGGGTCGTACGATTCGCAGGGACAGAAGGCGGAGTTCAAGCGCACTGCCGCGACGAAGCCGGCGGGCATTTTAGTGTCCGTGGGCGATCCGAAGGTGCTGAGTGAGGATATCGATGCGGCGGTGGCGGCGGGGATTCCGGTGATTACGATCGATTCCGATGCGGGCGGGAGCAAGCGGCTGTTTTTTGTCGGCACGAACAATTATGAGGCTGGTCAAGTCGGAGGGCGCGCGGCGGTGAAGGCGCTGAACGCGAAGGGGAATGTCGTGGCGTTTCTGCTGGCGGGTCAAACCAACCTTGAAGAGAGGCTCAACGGATACCCAGCGTGTTTGCGCAGAACCCGCAGGTGAAGCTGGTGGAAGTGATCGACATGAAGGGCGATCCGGTGGTGGCGTTCGATAAGACCAAGGAGATGCTCGACAAACACAAGCCGGAGGTGGATGCTTTTATTTGCGTGGACGCCGAATCGGCCAAAGAAGTGGCGGAGGTGTTGAAACGAGCCAACACGAAGAAAGTGGTGATTGCCACGGATGCTCTGGCGGCGACGCTGGATGGAATTGACGGTGGCTGGATTACGGCGACGGTGGTGCAGAAGCCGTTTACGATGGGTTATATCGGGCTGCGGCTGATCGCCGATTTGCATTTGAACAAGCTGCCTTCGCTCACGATGGATTTCGCCGGAAGTCCGAACTCGCCTTTGCCGCGATTCGTCGATACGGGGGACACGCTGATCGACAAATCGAACCTGGCGGGGTATCGAGAGGCGAGCAAGGCCCACTGAGGCTCGTGCAGTATAATCGGGCGATGAAACCAGCGGTGCTTGCGGCTGCCTTCACCGTCGTTGGATTGGGCAGAATTGGCCGCAATTCCGGGGCGAGAGAGCTACGGGCGGGGCCGACGGGCAGAACCTGCCGGGGAATTGGAATGTCGCCTGGAAGACGGAGATTCCGGGGCTGGGACATTCGAGCACCATCGTTTGGGGCGACCGGGTTTTTCTCACCACGGCGATCAGCAGCGACAAGGATTTCCTGTTTGAATCGGTGTTGAAGGGCGCGGTCGACATGCGCACGGACGCGGCCAGCCAGCAGTGGCGGGTTTTTTGTCTGGACCGGAAGAGCGGGAAAATTCTCTGGGAGCGGCTCGCGTCCGAAGGCGTGCCGAACATCCATCGCCATCCGCACAACAGCTATGCGTCGGAGACTCCGGCGACTGACGGGGAACACGTGGTGGTGTCATTCGGGTCGCAGGGTTTGTACTGTTACAACTTCAAGGGCGATCTGCTGTGGAAGAAAGACCTCGGCGTGATTCACGCGGGGAAGCACAATAATCCGGAGTACACGTGGGGGACGGCCAGTTCGCCGGTGATTTACGGGAAGAAGGCCATCGTGCTGTGCGATTCGCTGGGCGACGGGTACCTGGCGGCGTTCGATGTGGACACGGGTCGCGAGGTGTGGAGGACGGCCAGGGGCGCGAATCCATCATGGTCGACGCCGGGAATTTTCGAAGGCAAGGAGGTTGTCGTGAACGCGGCGCCTCTGATCCAGAGTTACGACCTGGAGACGGGGAAGGAACTGTGGAGGCTGGGGCCGAGCTCGGCCAATACGACTCCGACTCCGGTGTTCGGCGAAGGATTGATGTTCGTGGCGAACGGGTATAACCCGATCAAGCCGATTTACGCGGTGAGGCCGGGGGCTCGGGGAGACTTGACGCTGAAGGGCGACGCGACGTCGAGCGAGGCGGTGGCTTGGAGCGATTTGCGAAACGGGCCGTATATGGCGACTTCCGCTGTTATACCGGGGCTTGTTGTATGTGGTTTCGACCAACGGGGTGCTGACGGCGTTTGAGGCGAAGACGGGGAAGCAGTTCTACCAGAAGAGGATCGCGCCGGGAGGGTACACGGCGTCGCCGATTGCATCGGATGGGCGGATTTATATTGGGGATGAAGAGGGGGAACTTGTACGTCCTGAAGGCGGGGGCGGAGTTCGAGATGCTGGGGAAGAAGGACTTCGGCGAAGTGCTGATGGCTACGCCGGCGATTTCGCAGGGCATGATAGTGGTCAGGACGCAGCATCGTGTATGGGCGGTCGCGGGGCGCTGAAATGGGGCGGGGTCGGTAAATAGTGCGACAAATCCTGCGCGCGAGGAGCCGGTTGTGCAGATTCGCCGCGCCGAAAAGGGCCGGTTACCAACCGGCCCCCAGGATGCCTGCACGACATGCGATTACGGGATCTTCACTTCCACTACGAAGCCCTTTTGGTAGCCGGCCTCGTAGGCCTTATGATCTTCGTCTTTATTGAAGTGGCGTTTTCTGCTGTGGTCTTTGTTGTGCGCATGGTCATCCTTGCCTTCGCGCACACCTTGCTGGTATTGCTTGGTTTTCGAATAATCCTTGGCGTCGTCGGCCTGGAGGGCGACTCCACCGAGACCGATCGTCATTGCGGCGGCAAGCACCCAATATTTCAGATTCATTTTCATAAGAATTTAATCTCTTCGGACTTCAAGAAGGAGCACGCGCATGGCCGTTCGGGAGTTACCGACCCTGCGTCGAGGGCGGCACCAGGCCTTTCATGCGAAGGTAGGCGCGCTTGACGCCGGCGCTGAGCGGATTCGCGTCCTGCGCGGCGAGGAGGAGAAGGATCGACCGAAGTTTCATGATGAACTGGACGCAGTTTATCGCGAAAGGCATGTTGGGGATAGAATAAAGAGAGCGGTCCCTTCATGGTTCCTATCGATTCTCCGGTCGACGAAATTGCCGAGCTGAAACTGTCCCGCAAAGCGGTGATCCTGGCGCATCATTACCAGGATGCGGAGATTCAGGATCTGGCCGATGCAGTGGGCGATAGTTTGGAACTGGCGCGCCAGGCCCGGGAATTTTCGGGCGACGTGATTGCGTTCTGCGGCGTTTGGTTCATGGCGGAGACGGCGAAAGTGCTGAATCCGGAGCGAATCGTTGTTGTGCCGGATCGCGACGCGGGATGTAGCCTGGTGGATAGCTGTCCGGTGGAGCAGGTTCGCGCGTTTAAGCAGCATCATCCGGAGTACGCGATTGTGTCGTACATCAATACCTCGGTCGAGGTGAAGGCGGAGAGCGACATTCTGTGCACGTCGCGGAACGCGGTGAAGATCGTCAACTCGATTCCCGCGGACCAGCCGATTCTGTTTCTTCCGGACATTAATTTAGGGAATTACGTTCGCGAACAGACCGGGCGCGCGAACATGAAAATCTGGCAGGGCGCCTGCATCGTCCACGCGACGTTTGCGGCGCGCAAGCTGGCGGCGGCCAGGGTGGAGCATCCTTCGGCGCTAGTGGCGGCGCATCCGGAGTGCGCGGCCGACGTGCTCGCGATGGCGGATTTTATCGGATCGACCTCGGCGATTATCGACTGGTGCGCGCACCAGGACGCTCCGGAGTTTATCGTCATGACGGAAAGCGGGGTGGGACGTTCGCTCCACAGGCTTGCGCCACTCAAGAAATTTCACTTCCTGCCGAATGAGAACTGCAACTGCAGCGAGTGTCCGTACATGCGGCGGAACACACTTGAAAAATTGCGCGACGCGCTGAAAAACCTTGCGCCGCGCGTGGAGCTTTCCCGGGATATCGTCGATCGGGCGCGGGTGCCGATTGAGCGGATGCTGGCGGTAAAGTGAGGCAGCGGAGTCATTACCGGGCAATCCCCTCCATTACTGTCGGGGTTCCGTTGGAAATGATGAGACTGACACGGAACCCCGACTGTGAAGGAGGGGATGCACCGATGCGGTGGATAGGTGATGCGGCGTGACAAAAGAGCTGATCGACACCTTCGGGCGGGTTCACGATAGTCTGCGCATCAGCGTCACCGACCGCTGCAACATCCGGTGCTTCTACTGCATGCCGGAGACACCGGTGAAATTCGAGGCGCGGGCGCAATTGCTGAGCTTCGAGGAGATCGAGCGGTTTGTCGCGATCGCGGCGCGGCTTGGCGTACGCAAACTGCGGGTGACGGGCGGCGAGCCTCTGCTACGGAAAAATCTCTCCACGCTGATCCGGAAACTGGCTGCGATTGAAGGCATCGAGGATCTGGCGCTAACCACTAACGGCGTGCTGCTGGCGCAACAGGCGGAGGAGTTATATGACGCCGGGCTGCGGCGGATCAATGTGCATCTCGACACCTTGGACCGGGAGCGATTTAAACAAATCACGCGGCGCGACGACTTCGACCGGGTGATGGAAGGCATCGAGACCTGCCGGCGGCTGGGGTATGGGCCGATCAAGATCAACGTCGTCGCGGTGAAGGATCTGATTGAGCCCGATATCGTGCCGCTGGCGCGGTTCGGACGCGAGCGGAACATTGAAATCCGCTATATCGAGTTCATGCCGCTGGACGCGCAGGGACTGTGGGAGCGCGGGCGCGTGCTGCTGGCCGACGACATGATCGCCATGCTCCAGCAGGGGATCGGGCCGCTGGAAACGATTCCCGATTGCGATCCTCGGGCTCCGGCGACCGAATATCGTTTTGCCGACGGAATCGGGCGCGTCGGTTTTATTGCCTCGGTCAGCCGGCCTTTTTGCCTGAATTGCAATCGCCTGCGGATCACCGCCGACGGACAGCTCCGGTATTGCCTGTTCGCGGTGGAGGAAACGGATATTCGCGCGCTGATTCGCCGCAATGCGACCGATGAGGAGATTGCCGAGGCTGTCGGCGGGTCGGTACGCGCGAAATGGCTGGGGCATGAGATCAACTCCACGCGCTTCGTCGCGCCGCCGAGGCCGATGTATTCGATCGGCGGATGACTTTGCTGCTAAAACATTTTCCTCACGTTCTGTTCCTGCTGCTCCTCACGTTCACGCTGCTGGGGATTCCAACCCTCGACGCACAGGCTCCGCAACTGGCGCCCGATCAGGCGGGCTGCGTCGATTCTAAGTTCTTCCCGAAACTTCTCGAATGCCGGATCGATAACTGCGAGAAGAAAGACTCCGACCATCGCGATGTTCCCGTCGGCGAGGACGACAAAGGCGAGGCGATCAGCACCTCGATTGAAGGGAACAGCCGCTCGGTGATGTATGAATGCCGGGAGGGGACCACCCCGGCGTCGATCGTCGAGCAGGCGGCCGCTGCGCTGAAGACCGCTGGCTTCGTAATTCCTTACCGGTTTACGGACGCGGAAGCGGCCCTGACGGCGCGCAAGAACGACTTCTGGGTCACGGTGGAAGCGGCCTCGCGCTACTATACGCTGACCGAGATCGGCTCGGTCTCGCTGGATTTCGATTCCGTTACCGACGCTTCATCGATTGCCGACATGCTGGAGCGCTACGGGCATGTCCCTCTCTATGCAATTCAGTTCCTGCCGGGCCGGGCCGACATGACGCCGGCGTCGGACGCGATTCTCGGCGAAGTGAGTGCGATGCTGAACGACCATCCCACCTGACGGCTGCGCGTCGAAGGACACACCGACAACACGGGAACGAAGATGGGCAATTTGACGTTATCGTTCAAGCGCGCCTCGGCCGTGGTGAGATGGCTGGCGGCCAAAGGGGTGAGGCGCGTGCGCCTGGATCCGCAGGGCGTCGGGGACGCGCGGCCGGTTGCGGATAACACGACGGAAGCGGGGCGGGGCAAGAATCGCCGCATCGAACTGGTGAAGATTCCATCCCTGCCGGGGCAGTGAACCGTGGCCGTCCGCTGACCGCTCCCGATGGTCGCGGCTCCAAAGATTAACCAGCGTGAGCGGTAAGTCACGGGGACGATCGGCAACCTCCCGCGCTAACATTGAAGGTTGATCGACATTCACAGCCACGTGCTGTACGGTCTGGACGACGGCGCGCGGACCATTGAGGATTCGGTGGCCATGGTCCGCATGGCGGTCGAACATGGCACCACCGACCTGGTGGCCACGCCTCACGCCAATCCAAATTACCGCTTCGATCCGCAAATTGTGCAGGAACGGCTGGCCGAGGTCGCGGCGGCATCGGGAAACGTTCTGCGGTTGCATTCGGGTTGCGACTTTCACCTCAGCTTCGATAACATCCAGGACGCCATCGCAAATCCGCGCAAGTACACCATCAACCAGCATCGCTACCTGATGGTGGAGTTTTCCGATCTGCTGATTTTTAACAATACCGCGGAGATTCTTTTGAGGCTGGAAGAAGCGGGCATGACTCCGGTGATCACGCATCCGGAGCGCAACGGCCTGTTGCGGCAGAGGGCCGATCAAATCGCCAAATGGGTGGAAGCAGGCGCCTGCGTGCAGGTGACCGGGCAGAGCCTGCTGGGCGAATTCGGACGGCGCGCGGCGGAGTTTTCGCGCACGCTGCTGGACCGGCGGCTGGTGCATTTTCTGGCCAGCGATGCGCACGATTGCGAGCATCGTCCGCCGAGGCTCGATCTGGCGCATGCGTGGGTGAAAGATCACTACGGCGAGGAGTGGGCGGAGGCGCTGTGCGTCACCAACCCCAAGGCTACGCTTACCGGAGAATCCTTAGAACCACTGGACGAGGCGGATACCTCCGAGTCCCGCAAGTGGTATCAGATTTGGCGCTAGAGCCAGCACGAATTCACAGATCCGCCTGAGACGAATCCTCCCTTTTGCGCACAAAGTTTCGTGTGCGAACTGCGAGAGGAAGCTGACCTTCCCGACCGCCTCCAAAGGAGCGTGAGAACAGTGCGGATCATCATGATTCCGAGTATTTTGTGCCTGTCCGTAGCCGGGCAGCTGTTGGGGCAGGAGGCGCAGTCCGCGACGCCCGAGCCATCGCTCGCCGGGAATCTTCCGGCGCAGAAGATCGGTCCGAACGATCTTCTTTCCATTTCGGTATATGGCGCGCCGGAACTGACCAGAACGGTACGCGTGAGCGCCGAAGGATTCCTGCGGCTGCCGATGTTGAAGCAAAAGGTGGAGGCCAAAGGGCTGATGCCGTCGGATCTGGAAGAAAAAATCGTGACGGCGTTGAGTACCGAGGAGATCCTGGTGGATCCGGTGGTCACGGTGACGATCGCCGAGTATCATAGCCGTCCGATCAGTGTGGCCGGAGCGGTGAAAGTGCCGCTGACGTTTCAAGCGCTGGGAAAGACCACTCTGCTGGAAGCGTTGACGCGAGCCCAGGGACTATCGAGTGAGGCGGGGACGGAGATTCTGGTGACGAGACCGCCGTTGGTTCCTGGTGGAGTTCCTCGAGTGGAAAGAATCCCGGTAAAAGGGCTGATCGATGCAGCGGACCCCGAGTTGAACGTGACGCTCGAAGGCGGAGAAGAAGTGCGGGTGCCGCAAATCGGGCGGGTTTTCGTGGTGGGGAACGTCAAGCATCCCGGCGCTTTCAAAATTGAAGACGGATTCGGGCTGACGGTGCTGAAGGCCTTGGCGATGGCCGAGGGACTGATGCCGTACGCCGGCAAGCAGGCGTTCATCTACCGTCGTGGCGATGGCGCGTCGCCCGGGGCGCAGCAGGAAGTGTCCATCGATTTGCGCAGAATCCTGGATCGCAAGCTGCCCGATGTCGCGCTGACGGCGAACGATATTTTCTATATCCCCGACAATCGGGTGGCTCGATTGACGATGACGACGATCGATCGCGCCATCGGATTCGCGTCGACCACGGCGTCCGGAATCCTGGTTTACAGTCATCCGTAAATTCCGAAATTTCAGAAGGAGATTCGATGCCGGAGCAAGAACGGTTGCCGATGTTGGTCGAGATGGGGAGGGTGCCGGCGTATGCGCCGTCCGTCTACAATCCGGCCGACCAGGAACCCGAGGAGGGCCAGCTTCCGCTTTCGCAGTACTTATGGATTCTGAAGCGCTATCGCTGGCGCATCGGCGGATTTATCGCCGCAGCGGTGATCGGGACCACCATCATTTCATCGCGTCTGACTCCGATTTACGAGTCGACGGCGACCGTGGACGTGGACCGGCAGACGCCTTCCGGAGTGGTGGGGCAGGATTCGGCGCGCACCGTTTTGAACGACTCGGATCAGTATCTGGCGACGCAGATCAAGCTGGTGCAGTCGGACTCGGTGCTGCGGCCGGTGGATCAGCGGTTCAAGCTGCGGGAACTGGAGCATCAGGCCGAGGCGACGTCGACGCTTCCGCGGGCGGGCGATGCGCCAGTGACGCTCAAGCGTTTGAAAGTGACGAGGCCCCCGAACACCTACCTGCTGCTGATCAGCTACCGGTCGGACGATCCGCAACTCGCCGCGGACGCGGCCAACGCCATTGCCCAGTCGTATTATGAGCACACCTGGAACATTCGCATGCGCAGCTCAGCCTCGCTGGCGACGTTCATGGAAAAGCAAATCGATGAACTACGCGCCAAGATGGAGCGGTCCAGCCAGGCGTTGGTTGGGTTCGAGCGCGAGTTAAACGTCATCAACCCGGAGGAGAAGACCAACATTCTATCGGCTCGCCTGCTCCAGTTGAATACCGAATACACCAATGCGCAGGGCGACCGGTTGAAAAAGGAAGCGGCCTACGATTCGGTGAAGGGAGGATCGATCGAGGCCGCGATGGCGGCGTCGCAGGCCGATGGTCTGCGCCGGCTGGTGGACCATTTGAATGACGCGCGGGAGCACTTCGTCGAAGTGAAGAGCCACTTCGGCGCCAATCACCCGGAGTACAAGAAGGCGGAGGCCAAGGTCCGCGAAGTGGAATCCTCGATCGAGGCGGCCGTTAGGGATGTCGGGCAGAGGGTATCGATCGAATACCACGAAAGCGAGCGGCACGAAGCCTCGGTGAAGCAGGCGGTGGCCGATGCGAAGGCAGATTTCGACCATGTGAACGCGCGCTCCTTCGAGTATCAAGCGCTGAAGCGCGAGGCCGACGCGGACAAAACTCTTTATGAGGAGCTGGTCCGCAAAATCAAAGAAGCGGGTATCAACGCCGGTTTTCAGAACAGCGCGATCCGGATCGCCGACCCAGCGCGGCCGGCTCTGAAGGCCGTATTTCCCGACGTTAAGCTGAACGTTCTTCTGGCGTTCCTGTTTTCGGCGCTGGTGGCCATCGGCGCCGCCGTGCTGAGCGACCTGCTCGACAAGACCATCCGCGATCCGGAGCAGGTTTCCCGCACACTGCGCACGGAAGTGATCGGCAGTCTGCCCCTGATGAAGAACCGTCACTCGGCCGGCTCCCCGAACTTCAAAGCCGGCTTCAAGAACGGAATGGCGATTGAAGGGGAGCAGGATCTGACGGGCTTTCACGAATCGATCCGCACGCTGCGCAATTCGATTTTGTTGGGGAGCTTCGACCGCCAGTACAGGTCACTGCTGGTGACCAGCGCCGCGCCCGGCGAAGGGAAGACGACGACGGCCGCCAACCTGGCCACCGCTCATGCCGAGCAGGGGAAGCTCACGCTGCTGATCGACGGAGACCTGCGCCGGCCCAGCGTTCATCGCAATTTCAATCTTCCGAGCGTGATCGGCCTGTCCAACGTGCTGCTGGGCGAAATTCCGTGGCGCGACGCGCTGGTGAAGGTGGAGGGTTTGGAACATCTGCACATTCTGGCCGCCGGTCCGCCATCGCGCCGGGCGTCGGATCTGATTGGCAGGGGATTGGTGGAGTTGCTCGAAGAAGCGTCCTCCGACTACGACCTGGTGGTGCTCGACGCGCCGCCCTTACTGGGATTCGCGGAGCCCCTGCAGATGGCGACCGCTGTCGATGGCGTGATCGTCGTCGCCCGCGCCGGGCAAACCAGCCGCAAAGCGGTCGCGAGCGTTCTGGCGATACTGAACCGGCTGCGAGCGAAAGTGGTCGGGCTGGTGCTCAACGAAGTCCACAAGGAGTTGAGCGACAGCTATTACTACTACGGTTACTATCGCTCCTATTACGCGCCGAAGGAAGAGGTCCCGTCATGAGCGTGTTCGTCGGCATTCACGACGGCCACAATGCCTCGGTTGCGGTGGTGCGCGACGGGCGGATTGAATTGGCGCTCCAGGAAGAAAGGCTGACGCGAATCAAGAATCAGGGGGACGCACCCGCCGGAGCGGCGAAGGTTGCGTTCCAGATGGTCAACGGAGACGGCGCCCGCGTCGGTCTCAATGGCCTGTACATGAATTACAACCAGTGGCAGCGGGAAACGATTCTCGCCGATTATGAGCGATCGGCGGATCTGGCGAGTCGATTCAAACAGCCCTTTAAGGGCACGTTCGTCGACCGAGCGTATCAGAGGCGCAAGGCGGACCAAAGAGTTGCCGCGCTCGCGGGGATTGGCGTCGCAAAAGAGAACGTCGAGGCGGTCGAGCACCATCTGGCGCACGCTTCGGCCGCCTATCATACGGCTCCCTGGCCGGATGAAAAGGTTCTGGTGCTGACATGCGATGGTTCGGGCGACCGTCTGTCGGCGACGGTCAGCATCGGTGCCGGCGGGGTGCTTTCGAGAATCGCCACGGTGTCCGAGCACGACTCGATCGGACGGCTGTACGCGCTGGTGACGCGGTATCTCGGAATGGCTCCGCTGGAGCACGAGTACAAAGTGATGGGCCTGGCGCCGTACGTCTCCTCCAGCAGCCGGATCGAGGGAGCGGCGCGCGATTTTTCGAGTTTGTTTGAGTTTAGCGCCAACGGCCTTTCCTGGACGCGCCGCGCGGGCGTGCCGTCCATGTATGCGGCTTACGGCTTCCTGAAAACACTGCTCGCCGGAAAACGCTTCGACGCGATCGCGGCAGGCGCACAGCGGTTCATCGAAGAGATGCTGGTGAAGTGGGTCACCCATGCCGTGCGCGAAACCAGTATCCGCAAGGTGGCCTGCGCCGGGGGCGTGTTCATGAACGTCAAGGCGAACCTGGCGCTACTGAAAATCCCTGAAGTCGAGGATCTATACGTATTCCCCTCGTGCGGCGACGAGTCGAACAGCATCGGCGCGGCCTGTCACCTGGCGGCGCGCTCGGGCGATCGCATCGAGCCTCTGGGCGCACTCTATTTCGGCGAGCCGATTACCGATGGCGAGGCGCAGCTGGCGCTCGAAGCTATCGCAAATCGAGACGTGCGATTTCGATGGGAGAGCGATGTAGAGCGAGTGGCGGCGGAAAAACTCGCTGAAGGAAAAATCGTAGCGCGGGCGAAAGGTGCGGTCGAGTTTGGCGCCAGGGCGCTCGGGAACCGCTCGATCCTGGCGCGGGCGGACTCGCCGACGGCGGTGCGCGAGATCAATGAGATGGTCAAGAACAGGGACTTCTGGATGCCGTTCGCCCCATCGGTGCTGGCCAGCCGCGCCCACGACTATTACGAGAAGCCGAAGCCGGTGCGGTCGCCATATATGATGTTCGCGTTCCATTCGAAGCCTGAAAAGAGGGCCTCGTTTGCCGCCGCGCAACATCCTTACGATTTCACCACGCGGCCGCACGAAGTGTTGGAGGAGCACAACGGCGATTATCACCGGCTTCTGAAAGACTACGAGTCGCGCACCGGCGAAGGGATTCTGCTCAATACGTCGTTCAACCTGCATGGC
>OCZT010005723.1_pt1 | contig 12363 bp, 6 predicted proteins | sample 1539031 | NCBI WGS metagenome assembly OCZT01 (sample SAMEA3539308, study PRJEB22396) | soil metagenome | biome: tundra; feature: field; material: soil | place: USA | collected 2010-05 | depth 0.15 m
GCCAGGGCCGCCGCGTCCGCCGCGGCCGCCGGGCGGCGTGAGGCCGAACTCCGGCGCCGGCGGCGTCGCCAGTTCCATCGCGTCGAGCTCTTCAGCCGTGTAGCGGTGCGCGGGCGCCGTCCACCACGCCGCCACGTCTGGCGCTGCGCCCATCAACACCCACTTGCCCTTGAGTGTGCCCTTGTACGCGGCCAGCTCCTCTTCGTTGGACGCCGTGAACACGACCGCTTCGCCGCGGACCAGCCCGTTGGTGCCGGGCGTCCACGCCGTGGGTGTGCCGACGATGGGGAACGACTGCGGTGCGACGGCGGCGACATAAAACTTGTCGTTCGACCAGCCGCGATCGAATCCTCTCCGATTGGCCCACGGTTCCATCGACACGTTGGTCAGGCCCCATTCCTTCATCCTGGAGACGGCCCACTGGCCCGCTTTTTCGATGTTGGGAGAGCCGGTGAGCCGCGGCCCATACACGTCGGTCAGGTAGCTCATCGTGTCCATGACCTGCGATCGCTGCATCCCCTCGGCTTTGATTTTGTTGATGTCGTCGTAATTGATCTTTTCGCCGGCAGCTCCGAGCTGAAGGCCGCCGAGCGCGGCGACCAGCGCGATCGCTCCCAACAGATAAAACCGTCTGCGTATCATTGCGTCTTCTCCCCGCGGACAGACCGGGTCGTCCGCGAGTGAAAATATAGCGTTGTTCGGGTTCCGTCGGTGAGACATTTCGATGTCAGGTGCGCGAGGTTCGTGTAAGCTTTCCCCCATGAAACGCAGTATGTTTATCCTCGCCTTCGCCGCGACGGCGGCGGCTCTGCTCTCCGCGCAAGCCGAGAAGCTCGACTATGCGACTCTCGGGCGCATCCGCGACGAAGGGCTGAACCGCTCGCAAGTGATGGATCACATCTCCTGGCTGAGCGATGTCTACGGGCCGCGCCTCACCGGTTCGCCCGCGATTCAGCAGGCGAGCGAGTGGGCGATGAAGAAGTTCGCCGAGTGGGGCCTGACCAGCGCGCACCAGGAGAAGTGGGCGTTCGGCAAAGGCTGGTCGCTCGTGCGCTTCAGTGCGAATCTCGTCGAGCCGCAAGTGCAGCCGCTCATCGGCTATCCGCACGAATGGTCGTCGGGTACCAAAGGCGACGTCACCGCGGACGTCGTCCGCGTGCAGATCGCGTCGGAAGCCGACTTCGCGCAGTACCACGGCACGCTCGCCGGCAAGATCGTGCTCGTGCAGCCGCTGCGGGCGGTGCGGATGCTCGAGGGTCCGATCATTCTCAAGATGACGGACGCGGATCTCGCCGAAGCCGGGACGACGCCGATTCCCGCGGCGCCAGGCGGGCGCGGCGGCGGCCGCGATGTCGGCGATGCGCTGAAGGCGTTGGCGTTCCGGCAGAAGCTCCAGGACTTCTACGTCGCCGAAGGCGTCGTCGCGCTGTTCGATCGCGGCAGCGACGGCGACATGGCGGCCGGCGGCAGCGATCTGTCGTGGCAGCAGCAGCACACCGATGGCGGCACGATCTTCCCGACCGGCGCCGGCGCGCGCGGTGAGACCGCCGGCACGGCCGTGCCCGGCGTGACGCTCGCGGTGGAGCATTACAACCGGATGGTCCGCGTCCTCGACAAAGGCATGCCGGTGAAGGTCGAGCTCGACGTCGAGACCCGGTTCTACGACGAGACGGACAAGAACGGCTTCAACACGATCGCGGAGATCGCGGGCGGCGATCTCGCGTCGGAAGTGGTGATGCTCGGCGCGCACTTCGACTCGCATCCCTACGCCACCGGCGCGACCGACAACGGCGCCGGCAGCGCGGCGATGATGGAGGCGATGCGCATTCTCAAGGCGGTCGGCGTCAAGCCGCGCCGGACGATTCGGATCGCGCTGTGGGGCGGTGAAGAGCAGGGGCTGCTCGGGTCTCGGGCGTACGTGCGGGAGCATTTCGGCGACCCGCAGACGATGCAGCTGACGCCGGAGCACGCGAAGCTGGCGGCGTACTTCAACTCCGACAACGGCAGCGGCCGCGTGCGCGGCGTCTGGCTGCAGGGGAACATGGCGGTCCGCCCGATCTTCGAGGCGTGGATCGCGCCGCTGCGCGATCTCGGCGTCACGACACTCGGGCCGCGCAGCGTCGTGTCGACCGATCACGTCTCCTTCGACAACGTCGGGCTCCCGGGCTTCCAGTTCATGGTGGACCGTCTGGAGTACAACGCGCGGACGCACCATTCGAACATGGACGTCTACGATCGCGTGCAGCGCGACGACATGGTGCAGCAGGCGACCGTCATCGCCGTCTTCGCTTACAACGCGGCGATGCGCGACGAGAAGCTCCCGCGCAAGGCCTTGCCGCCGCCGCAGCCGCGCGGCCGGGAGGCGAGCGATTAGTGACGAAAGACGAGGTACGGGTCGATCGCGCGTCCCTGCCACCAGTGCCGCTCCGGCCCAAGCTCGTAGACCGCGAAGTGCACGTGCGGCACAAGAGGCGGCGCGTTGCCTGACGTGCCGACGTAGCCGATCACGTCGCCGCGCGCGACCGCCTGTCCCTCGTGCACGCCGTCCGCGTAGCGCTCGAGATGGGCGTAGTAATAGCAGAATTGCCCGGTCGGATCGAATTGATAGATGGTGTTGCCGCCCGCCTTGCTGACAAAGAGCTTCGCAATCGTGCCGTTCTCCACGGCGTGAATCGGCGTGTTGCGCGGCGCGAGGATGTCCGCGGCGTCGTGCACGTGTCCGCCGGAGCCGCTGCGGTGCTCGTCGAAGGATCCCTTCAGGATCTCCACATTCACGCCGTCGATCGGCATGCGCAAGTCGCGTTGCTGCAACGCCGCGAGCGTCGCAGCCGCTTCCGGCGGCGGACCGGCCGAGATCATCGCCCCTCCCGTCGTTGGCACGGGCCGCTCCGACATACGGGGATCCTCGGCCGGCGCTTCCGCGTCCAGCTTGAGCCCGACGAGGTTCGAGCCCGCCGGCAGCGGCGGCCCTTTTTCGCGCAGGATCCAGCCGGTCGCCACGCCGGCGCCGAAGCTGACGACGAGCGCGGGAATGACGGCGGCGCGCCGCAGCGTCTTGGCGGTCATCGGAAGAGTATGACCGTTCCCGGCTTCACGAGCGCCGCCAGGTGCACGGCATCCCAGTTGGTGAGGCGCACGCAGCCGTGCGATTCGGTGTGGCCGATGTTGGCCGGTTCCGGCGTGCCGTGCAAGCCGTAGTGTTCGAGGTTGAGCGCGATCCAGACGACGCCGACCGGATTGTTCGGTCCGGGCTTGATCGTCGCTTTCTCGCTCGTCGCCTTCGCGTCCCAGAAGAGATCCGGGTTGTAGTGAAAGACCGGATGCCAGTTGACCCCCGTCACCTTCCAGTCGCCGATCGGCAGCGGATCGTGCACGCTCCCGCTCGAGGCCGGCGCGTAGAAGACGAGTGTGCCGTCGGCGCGTGTCGCGCGCACCGACGATTCGCTCCTGGTGACCTGGACCGTGACGTCGGCCGCCTCGGCGTCGGCCGCGGGCTTGGCGTCGGGATCGAACGGCGTCACGCCAGGCACCTTGATCTCCGCGCCCGCCGCGAACGTCGTGCCGCGGTTCATCCGTTCGAGCGTGGCCGGCGCGACGTGGAAGCGCTCGCCCAGCTTCTCGATCGGCGAGCGATACGACATCGCCGGCAGCGCCGCCTGCTTGTCGAGGTCGTGCGGAATCTCCTTCTCGAACGGCCCCTTCATATCGTCTTCCGTGATCGTGTATCCCGCGATCAGCGGACCGGAGGCGTCGCCGCCGAGCGCGTGCCACGTGTCGCAATCGGGCTTTCCTGTCGCCGGCAGCTGCTTCGCGGCCTGCGCCGCGGCAAGCGCGTGCGCGGCGTTCGCGCCAAAGGCGCCGTCGATTTCGCCCGGCGAAATTCCGGCGCGATCGAGGAGCACCTGAAAGGAGATCGGATCGCCGCACGGCAGGGGAGCCGGCGACGGCGTGGGCTTGGGTCTCACCGGCGGCCGGTGCCGTTGGGCCGGCGCCACGAGTGTCACGACAGCCAGGACGATGGCCAAGTGTTCTCTCATCAGCCTAGCTTGATGCAGTGCCTGACGCGTGGCCTGTTCAAAGCGGGACCCGCCTGAGCTGCGTGATATACTCAAATTCGCGAGTTCGCTGTTGCCGCCTGCTTCGCGACCGGATTAGAACGAGCTTCCCACCTCAGTCGCTCTTCTGAACGCTGCACGAGCATCCGTGCTCCAGCTACGCTAGGGTCCGTGGGCCTGTCAGACTCGATAACTGAAGGAGCGCCAGATGAAGCTTTACGTCGGCAATCTTCCCTTTACCGCCAGCGAACAAGACGTTCAGGATCTCTTCGCCGAGGCCGGTGCCGTCGAGACGGTGCAGATCATGCGCGACCAGGCCACCGGCCGTCCGCGCGGGTTCGGCTTCGTCACGATGGTCGACGCGGCGGGCGGGCAGGCCGCGATTGCCAAGCTTGATCAGCAGCCGTTCCAGGGCCGCAACCTGACGGTCAACGAGGCGCGGCCGCAGGTGAAGCGCGAAGGCGGATTCGGCGGCGGTGGTGGCGGCGGCGGCAAGTTCGGCGGCGGCGGCGGCGGGCGCAATCGGCGCGAGCCGCGGTGGGAAACAAACCGCCACGTTAGTGCTTTTGCAGCAGCGACAGGAGCCGTAGATGGCAAACCGCACCAAACCTACACTGGAGAAACGCGCGAAGGAACGCGCGCGTCAGGAAAAGCGCAAGCATAAGGACGAGCGGCGCGCCAGCCTGAAGCAGCAGCGCGCGAATACGCCGCCGCGTTCGGGCGGCGAAGATCCCGACATCGCCGGCATTACGCCAGGCCCCCAGCCTTCGCCCTGGGGCGACGACGAGGAATTGATCTAGCTGCCGGGAACCGCGGCGGGCTGCGAGCCGGCCGCCGCGCGATGTCTGAGCGACGTCTGCAGCTGCGCCATGTAGGTGTAGAACACCGGCGTCAGATACAGCGTCACCAACTGCGAGAACAAGAGACCGCCGACCACCACCAGCCCCAGCGGCTGCCGCGCTTCGCCGCCGGCGCCGTACCCCACCGCAATCGGCACGGCGCCGAGCATCGCGGCCATCGTCGTCATCATGATCGGGCGGAACCGGATCAGACAGCCTTGATAGATGGCCTGCTCAGGCGTCATCCCGCCGCGCTCGGCTTCGAGCGCGAAGTCGATCTGCATGATCGCGTTCTTCTCCACGATGCCGATCAGCATGATCATCCCGACAAACGCGTAGATGTTCAGATCCATCCGGAAGAGGATCAGCGTGACGAGCGCGCCGAAGGCCGCCGACGGCAGGCCCGAGAGAATCGTGAGCGGGTGGATGTAGCTCTCGTAAAGAATTCCCAGCACGATGTAGACGACGAGGACGGCGATCACGAGCAGCACGGCCAGATTGGAGAGCGCGCCTTGGAACGCGTTGGCCGCTCCCTGGAACTGGCCGCTGACGCCTTCAGGCAGCGTCTGATCCGCCACCGCGCTCACCCGGGTGAGGACGCCGCCGAGCGACGCGCCCTGCTTCAAGCCGAACGACAGCGTCACGGAGGTGAGCTGCCCGTAGTGGTTCACGGTCTGGGGTCCGATCTGCTGCCTGGCGGTCGCGAGCGTGTCGAGTGGCACGACTGGTCCGTTGCCTTTGAAATAGAGCATCGAGAGCGCGCTCGGGTCCTTCTGGAACTTCGGCTCGAGCTCGAGCAGCACTTTGTATTCGTTGACCGGCGCGTAAATGGTGGAGACCCACCGCGGCCCGTACGCGTCGTAGAACGCGTTCTCGACCTGGCTGGCCGTGACGCCCAGCGCCGCCGCCTTGTCGCGATCGATGTCCACGTTGATCTGCGGGCTCGTGATTTCGAGATCGCTCGTCAGATCCTGGATGCCGGCGACGCCGGCCAGACGCTTCTCGACTTCCCGCGCCGTGGTGTACAACAACTGTTTGTCGGGCGACTGCATCGAATATTGATAGAGGCTCTTGCTGACCTGCCCCCCGATGCGGATCGTCGGCGGATTCTGCATGAAGGTCTGCATGCCGGGCACGGCCTCGAGCTTGGGCCTCAGCTTCTCGATGATGTCGCCCACCAGCTCCTTGCGATCCGCCCGCGGCTTCAGCGTCACGACGATCTGCCCGAGGTTCGGCCCGCCGAGTGTGTTCGCGGCACTGCCGCCGATTGTCGAGACGAGCCCGACGACGTTGGGATCCTGCCGGATGATGTCGGCGACCTGTCCCTGATACTCGACCAGCTTGTCGTACGCCGTGCCTTGCGCCGCCTCCGTCGTCACCGAGATCTGATCGGTGTCCTGATCGGGGATGAAGCCTTTCGGCACCAGGATGAACAGGACGATCGTCAGCGCGAGCACGACGCCTGACGCGGCCATCGTCGCGGCGCGGTGTCGCAACACCATCGTGAGCGTGCGGTCGTAGCCGCGCAGCAGGCTCTCGAAGGCGCGCTCGGTCGCCGCGTAGAACCGGTTCGAGCCCGGGCTGGCGTGCGAGGGCGCCGTCTCGGCCGCGCCGCCGGCGTGCTTCGGGTTGCCGCCCGGCTTCTTGAGGAAGCGGCTGCACAGCATCGGCGTCAGCGTCACCGAGACGATGCCGGAGATGAGGATCGCGACGCAGATCGTGACGGAGAATTCGCGGAAGAGACGCCCGAGCACCCCGCCCATGAAGAGCACCGGGATGAAGACGGCGGCGAGCGACAAGGTCATCGAGACAATCGTGAAGCCGATTTCGCGCGATCCGACGAGCGACGCCTCGAGGGGATCCTCGCCCATCTCGACGTGGCGGTAGATGTTTTCGAGCATCACGATCGCGTCGTCCACGACGAAGCCGACCGAGAGAATCAGCGCCATCATCGACAGGTTGTCGAGGCTGTAGTTCAGCATGTACATGACGGCGAAGGTGCCGATGATCGAGAAGGGCAGCGCGAGGCTCGGGATCACGGTCGCCCAGACGTTGCGCAGGAACACGAAGATGACCAGGATGACGAGGGCGAGCGTCAGGACCATCGTGAACTGCACGTCGCGGTACGACTCGCGGATCGTGTCGGAGCGGTCGTAGAGCACGTCCATGTGGACGCTGGTTGGCAACTCCGCCTGGAACTGCGGCATGAGGTTCTTGACCGCGTCGGCGACCGCGATCGTATTGGTGCCCGGCTGGCGCTGAATGCCGAGCGTGATCGCGCGCTGCTGATCGCCGCGGGTGTAGTACCACGACGCGGTGTGCGGATCCTCCGCGCCGTCGACGACCGTGCCGAGCTCGTTGAGGCGGACCGGTGCGCCGTTGCGGTACGTCACGATGATGGTCTTGAACTCTTCGGCGTTCATCAACTGCCCGGTCGCCTGCAGCGTGTACGCCGTGTGGGGGCCGATGATGTTGCCGGCCGGCACGTTGACGTTCCACGCGCGCAGCGCACTCTCGACTTCGTTGATCCCGATCTGGCGCGCGGCGAGGGCGTGGGGATCGAGCTGCGCGTGCACGGCGAACTTCTGGCTGCCGAACACCTGCACCTGCGCGACGCCGCTCACCTGCGAGATGCGCTGCGCGATGCGCGTCTCCGCGTACTCGTCGAGCGTCCATGGCGGCAGCGTCTTCGACGTGATGACGAGGTAAAGAATCGGCTGATCCGCCGGATTCACCTTCGTGAAGGTCGGCGGCGTCGGCATGCCCTGCGGCAGCACGCGGCTCGCCTGCGTGATCGCCCCCTGGACGTCCACAGACGCGCCGTCGATGCTGCGGTCCAAGTTGAACTCGAGCGTGATCTGCGTCGACCCGAGCGAGTTGACCGACGTCATCGAGTCGAGCCCCGCGATCGTCGAGAACTGATTCTCGAGCGGCGTCGCCACGGACGCTCCCATCGTTTCCGGACCGGCGCCGGGCAGACTCGCCGTCACCAGCAGCGTCGGAAAGTCGACGTTCGGCAGGTCGCTGACCGGCAGCGAGCGGTACGCGACCGCGCCGAACAGGGCAATCGCCGCCATGAAGAGGCTGGTCGCGATCGGCCGTTTGATGAATCCTTCGGAAATATTCATGACTGGTGGCTGGTGGCTCGTGATTAGGCTGTCACGGGCCTTGTCGTGACGTTCGGAATCTTGCGCGTCTTGAGTACCTGCGCCATGTAAGTGTAGACGACCGGCGTGAGATACAGGGTGATGAGCTGCGACACGAGGAGGCCGCCAACCACCGCCAGACCGAGCGGCCGCCGCGCCTCGCCGCCCGCGCCGAAGCCGAGTGCAATCGGCAGTGAGCCGAGCAGCGCCGCCGCCGTCGTCATCATGATCGGGCGGAAGCGGATAATGCAGCCCTCCATAATCGCCTCGGCCGGCGTCTTGCCGTGCTGCCGCTCCTGGTCGAGCGCGAAGTCGATCTGCATGATCGCGTTCTTCTTGACGATGCCGATGAGCATGATGAGGCCGACAAACGAGTAGATGTTCAGCTCGTTGCCGAAGACCCACAACGTGACGAGCGCGCCGAGCCCGGCCGACGGCAGGCCGGACAGAATCGTCAGCGGGTGAATGTAGCTTTCGTAGAGCATGCCGAGCACGATGTACACGACGCCGATGGCGATGAAGAGCAGCAGCCCCAGGTTGTTCATCGACGCCTGAAAGACCTTGGCCGTCCCCTGAAAACTCGTCGTGACCGTCGGCGGCAGCAGCCGGTTCGCCACCTGATTGACGTGGTCCACCGCCGCGCCGAGCGACACGCCGGGCCGCAGGCTGAACGACACCGACACGGCCGGCAACTGTCCGTCGTGATTCACCGACTGCGGACCGACGGTCTCCTTGAAGCGTACGACCGATTCGAGCGGCACGAGATTGCCGCCGGGCGCCTTGAAGCTGAGGCGCTTGAGCGAGTCGGCCTGCTCCTGATACTTCGGTTCGAGCTCGAGCAGAACCTTGTATTGGCTCCGCGGGCCGTAGATGGTCGAGGACCACCTCGGACCGAGGCCGGTGCTCAGCGCATTCGCGATCGTGCTCGCGTCGAGGCCGACGGCCGCCGTCTTGTCGCGATCGATCACGAGATCGACGAGCGGGCTCTTCGCCTCGAGATTGGTCGACACCTCCTGAACTTCGGGGAGCTCGGAGACGGCCTGCTCGAGCCGCGGCGCCCACGCGTAGAGCTCGTCGGTGTTCAGGCTCTCGACCATCAGGTTGTAGTTGCTGTTGCCCTGGAAGCCGCCGATCTGCAGTACCGCCGGCACGTTGACGAACGAGCGGAAGGCGGGATAGCGCCCGAGCGGCCCCCGCAGTTGCTGGGCGATCTGCGACGCCGTGAGCGTGCGAGTGGCGCGCGGCGTCAACTGAATGCTCATCCGTCCGTTGTTCATGCCGCCGCCGCCGCTGCCCGTGTTGACCATCATGGCGTCGACGTTTGGATTCTGGTTGATGAATTCCGCCACGCGCTCCACGTACTTGATCATGTCGTAGAACGAGGTGCCCTGCGCCGCCCGGATGTTGACGTTCAACGTGTCGTTGTCCGATTCGGGGATGAAGCCTTTCGGCACGACCCCGAACATGTGCACCGTCGCCCACAGCACGCCGACAAACACCGCCATCATCACCACGCGGTGGCGGAGCACCACGCCGAGGCTCCACCCGTAGCCCCTGCGCAGCGCGTCGAACCCGCGATCCATGAACCCCGCGAATCCTTTCTTGCTGTGGACCACCTTCAGGAAGCGGCTGCAGAGCATCGGCGTCAGCGTCACCGAGACGACGCCGGAGATGAGAATCGCGGTCGTGATGGTGACGGCGAACTCACGGAACAAGCGGCCCAGAATGCCGGCCATGAACAGAATCGGGATGAACACCGCCGCGAGCGACGTCGTCATCGTGAGAATCGTGAAGCCGATTTCCTTCGAGCCCCTGAGCGACGCGTCGAGCGGCGTCTCGCCCGCCTCGATATGGCGCACGATGTTCTCGAGCATCACGATCGCGTCGTCGACGACGAAGCCGAGGGAGAGGATGAGCGCCATCATCGACAGATTGTCGAGGCTGTAGTGCAGCAGGTTCATCACGGTGAACGTGCCGAGGATCGAGAAGGGCAGCGCCAGGGCGGGGATGAGCGTCGCCGAGCCGTTGTGCAGGAACACGAAGATGACGCCGACGACGAGCACGAGCGTGATGACCATCGTGATCGAGATGTCATAGAACGCGGCGCGGATCGTCTTCGAGCGGTCGAGGCGGACGCTCATGTGAACGGCGGGCGGCAGCTGCGCGATGAGGCCCGGCAGCACCGCGCGCACCGCATCGGACACCTGAATCACGTTGGTGCCGGGCTGCTTCTGGACCTGCAGCGTGATCGCGCGCTGGCGGCCGCTCTTGGTGTAGAGCCACGCCCTTTGCGTCGTCGTCTCGATGCTGTCGATGACGTTGGCGACCTGCTCGAGACGGATCGGGCGGCCCTGCTGGTAGCTGAGCACGATCGGCCGGAACATTTCCGCGCTGCGGAGCAGCCCGTTCGGGCTCTGGAGCAGGCCGTTGGTGTTGATGGTGTACGTCGACCGCGGCCCGAACAACTGGCCGGTCGGCTCATTGACGTTCCAGTTCTGCAGCGCCAGATCGACCTCGTTCAGCCCGATGTGCTGGTCCTGCAGCTTGTTCGGATCGAGCTGCACGCGCACCGCATATTTCTGAGCGCCCTGCACCGTCACTTGCGAGACGCCGTCGACCATCGAGATGCGCGGCGCCAGGATGTTCTCCGCGTAATCGTCGACCGCCGACATCTCCATGGTGTTCGACGTCAGGTTGAGCGTCAAAATCGGCTGGTCGGCCGGGTTCTGTTTGCGGAACGAGGGCGGCGAGGTCAGCGTGGGCGGCAGCAGCGGCAGGGCCGCCGCAATCGCGGTCTGCACATCGACGACCGCGCTGTCGATGTTGCGATCGAGATCGAACGTCATCGTGATGTTGCTGCTGCCCGAGCTGCTCGATGACGTCATCTCGTCGATGCCGGCGATCGTGGTGAACTGCCGCTCGAGCGGGCTCGCCACCGTCGCCGCCATCGTCGCCGGATCGCCGCCGGGCAGGTTCGCGCTGACGTTGACCGTCGGATAATCGACCGTCGGCAGGTCGGCGACCGGCAGACCTCGGTACGCGATGATGCCGAAGAGCGCGATCGCCGCCATCAGGAGACTGGTGGCGATCGGACGCCTGATGAAAATCTCGGAGAGGTTCACGCGGCTACCGGCCCTGGCCGGCAGTGCTGCCGGGGCTATTCTGCGCGCCACGCCCGCCGCGCCCGCGGCCGCCCGACCGGCCGGTCGTGTTGCCGTAGGTGTCGCTGCGCTGCACCTTGGTGCCCTGTTCGAGGCGGAGCTGGCCTTCGGTGACGATCGTCTCGCCCGGCTTCAGCCCCGTCTCGATCATCACATCGTCGTTCACGTGCTGCCCGGCGGTGACCGGACGCTGCTCGACGGTGGAGTCCGATTTCACGACGAAGACGAACTGGCCGTCCTGGCCGGTCTGCAGCGCCTGCTGCGGCACGACGGTCGCCTTCTGGATTATCGTGAGCCGGAGCCTGACGCGCGCGAACTGTCCAGGCCACAAACGGTGGTCGGCATTCGCAAACGTCGCTTTGAGCTTGATCGTGTCGGTCGTCGGGTCGACGGCGTTGTCGATGAAGGTCAGATCGCCGGTCGCCGGCTGCGCGTCGGCGTCCTGCGGCGTAACGACGACCGAGAGCTTTCCCTGCGTCATGTGACTCTTGATGGTCGGCAGGTGCATCGCGGGCACTGAAAACGTGACGTAGACCGGCTGGATCTGCGCGATCGTCATCAGCTCGGCCGAGTTGGCGGTGACGAGATTGCCGGTCTTCACAGTCAGGTTTCCGGTGCGGCCGTCGATCGGCGACCGGATGATCGTGTAGCTGAGCGAAACCTTCGCGCTGTCGACGGCCCCCTGCTGCGAGACGAGCTGCGCCCGCGCGCTCTCGACCGCCGCTTTGTCCGCGTTCACCAGCGCCGCGGTGGCGTCGGCGCCGGCGCGCACCTGCTCGGCCTGATCCTTCGAGAGAATGCCGCGCTGGGTGAGCTGCGCGGTGCGCTCGGCGGAGAGCTGCTGATATTCGGCGTTGGCGGCGTCGCGCGCCAGATTGGCTTCCGCCTGGACGAGCAGCGCCTGATCGCGGACCAGATTGGCCTGCGCCTGCTCGAGCAGCGCCTGATACGGCCGCGGATCGATCGTGAACAGGTGGTCGCCCTTCTTCACGAAGTCGCCCTCGTGGAAGAACACCTCCATCAACGTGCCGGTGACCTGGGAGCGGACGCTGATCGTCGAATAGGCCTCGACGTTCCCGATGCCGTCGATGTCGACCGGCACGTCTTTCTGCTGCGCCTGCGCGACCACCGCTTCGTGGCCGTGTTGGGGTTGTCGGGATCG
>OCZT010005724.1_pt1 | contig 12363 bp, 13 predicted proteins | sample 1539031 | NCBI WGS metagenome assembly OCZT01 (sample SAMEA3539308, study PRJEB22396) | soil metagenome | biome: tundra; feature: field; material: soil | place: USA | collected 2010-05 | depth 0.15 m
GGAAACCCCGCGACGAGCAGGAGCGCGAGGGAGACGGCAGTGAGGCGCGACGACATCACGCCGCCGGTTCCGCTCTTTGCGGCGAGCGCCTTCAGCGAAATGAATTGCCCGGGCTCGGCGACGACGAGCCGCTGGAGCGGGCGCGCGCGTGAAGCGGCGGAGATCGTGCTGCGCCTCGCGCGCCGCGGTGACGGCGGGATCAGCGGGCCTGGGTCAGGAACGCGTCGACGATCGCGAAGACCTTCTCCGGTTGGTCGAGCATCGCGAAGTGGCGCGCCGGCGAAACCGAGACGACCTGCACGTTCGGTGCACCGCTCAAGAGCGTGCGATAGTATCCGACTTTCTGCTCTTCGGTGAACGACAGCGGGGCGCCGGCCAGGTCGGGCGCGTTGAACGGCACGATCTCGAGCAGCGGGACGGTGATCTTGGCGAGCTCCGGACGCAGGTCGGCGATCAGGTCTTCGCGCAGCCACTGCGCGGTCGTCGGCGGATCGCTGTTCGCCGCGAGCGCCGCAGCGGCAGCGGCCTGTTCGGAATCGAGCACGCCGCCGGACGAATTCATGTACGCCTTGTCGTAGTCGAGGAGCTGCTGGTGCGTCAAGGCCGCGATCTGCGTCGAGGCTTGCTGCGCTGCCGCGGCGCGCTGCTCCGGCGTCGCCCGTTCGATCCCCGGAAGGATCGGGAGGCCGTCGATCGCCGCGATCCCGCGCAACCGTTCGGGATGCTGTTCGCCGAGCAGGAGCGAGAGCGTTCCGCCGAGGCTGTGCCCGATCAGCACCGGCCGCACGATCTTCTGCGCGTCGAGCATCGACCAGAAGTCGCGCGCGAAGCCGTCGAATAGCGGCGGCGCCGCGCCGGCGCGGCCGTCGAAGCCCGGTAGCGAGACCGCATAGACGGTGTAGCGCGGCGAAAACCGGCGGATCAGATCGGCAAATTCCCACGGTCCGGCGGTCAGCCCCGGGAGCAACACGATCGCGCCGCCGTGGCCGAACCGCGCGACGTGCAGTGAACCCGCGTCGAACTGCGCGTCGGCGGCAGGAAGGCTCGGCAGCGCAGCCGCGGATGAAGCGAGCGGAAGCATGAAGGCGGCTGCGAGCGATGCGGTGGCGGCGCGAACGAGCTGGATCATGACTTGAGTGTACCGTGCAAGAACGTGCGCGCCTCTTCGCGCAGGCCGCGATAGGCGTCCCACGTTTCGGCGACCAGGAAGCCGGCGCCGGTCGCGATCGCGATCGTGCCGATCGTCGCGACGAGCAGGCCCACCAGCGTGATCACCGGGGCGATCTCGCCGCGCGAGATCGCGGCGATCCCGCCCCCGAGCAGCTCGGAGAACGTCCCGATCGCAAACGACGCGATCGCGACGTAGAACGCCGTCAGCGCGCGGTTCAATGCCAGCGCACGGCGTGTCACCCGTACCAGCGCGCGCTCGCTTTCCGGCGAGTCCGGCTCGTGCTCGAGGTAGCGCGCACGGTCGACGGCGCGCGCGAAGCGGTTCGAGGTGGAGAGGACGAGCACGCTCGAGGCATTCGTCAGCAGCGCCGGTGCGGCGATGAACGTCAACAGTTGAAAGGCGTTTTGCGTGTCGAGGGCCATCGTTTGCTCCGTCTATCCGAGGTGTGCTTACCGCACCAGGTCGCGTGCGAGGACGAGCACGATCCCGTCGCGTTCGAGTTCGGGGAGCAGCGCTCGCACCGCCGCCAGCGTCGTCGGGCGCGGGTGCCCGATCGCGATCGCGCTTCCCTTTTCCTTCGCGATCTCGGCGGCGCGGCGCAACTGCGAGGCCGTCGCGTCGAACTCGGCGACGTCGTCGAGGAAGACGTCGCGCCGCGCGGTCGGAACGTCGGCCTCGCCGGCGTCACGCTCGGCGACCGTCGCCGCGCTGGTGCGCGAGTCGATGAAGAAGAGGCGGCGCTCTGCGAGCACCGCCGCGATGTCGCGCATGACGCGATCGTCGGCGGTGGCGCGGCTCCCCTCATGGTTGTTCACGCCGGCGGCGAGCGGAACCGATGCGATGTCGGCGCGCACCTGCGCGGCGATCGCGGTGTCGTCCATCGCCGTCGTGACCCCGCCCGGACCCGGGTCGATCCCCGAGTTCGGTTCCATCGGCAGGTGGAGCATCACGCCTTTCCCCGCGGCTTGCGCGGCGCGCGCGATCTCGGCGCCATAGCGCACGTGTGGCAGCACCGAGAGCGTGAGCGCAACCGGCAGAGCGATGAAGCCACGCTCGGTCTCCGGCCACTGGCCGCAGTCGTCGATGATGATCGCGAGCCGTGGCGCACCTGGCGGTGCCCCAGGCGTCCCTACCGCGGGCGTAGCGGCGGAGACCGGCGCGGCCGGGGGCTGCGCGGGAGCGCCTGCCGCGGCTGCGGTCGTGCGATGATACAGCGCGGCGGCGTGGGCGGGACGCGGCGTGCGATCGCCGCGCGCGATCAGGACGACCGCGATGATGACGACCGCCGCTGCGATCGCCAACGCGACGAGCGCACGCGGTGAAGGCCGCATCCGGCGGCGCGAACGGCGTCGTTGCACGGGCTTCAATGGATCTCCGGCTCGGTGAGCGGCGGCCCCGGGCCGAGGACGTCGAAGTCGCAACCCTCGTTCGCCTGGGCGACGTGCTGCGCGAAGATCGCGCCGTATCCGCGCGCGGCGCGCGGTTCGCGCGGAGTCCAGGCGGCGCGCCGGCGCGCGAGCTCGTCATCAGCGACGTCGAGGTGCAGCCGGCGCGCGCCGACGTCGACCTCGATGACGTCTCCCGTCTGCACGCATGCGAACGGGCCCCCGACGTACGCTTCGGGCGCAACGTGCAGGATGCACGCGCCGTACGACGTGCCGCTCATCCGCGCATCCGAGATGCGCAGCATGTCGCGCACGCCGGCCTTCACGAGCTTGAGCGGGATCGGCAGCATCCCCCATTCAGGCATCCCGGGACCGCCCTGCGGGCCGGCGTTCTTCAGCACCAGGACGTGATCGGGCGTGACCTCGAGGTCCTCGCGGTCGACCGCCGCCGCCATCTCGTCGTAGCTTTCGAAGGCCAGTACCGGGCCGCGGTGCCGCAGGAAGCGGGGATCGGCCGCCGGCGGTTTCATGACGGCCCCGTCCGGTGCGATGTTGCCGCGGAGCACCGCGATCCCGCCGGAGGGAGAGACGGGACGGTCGAGGGGACGGATCACGTCGTCGTGCCAGACCTGCGCGTCCGCGATCTCCTCGCCGAGCGTGCGGCCCGAGACCGTCGGGCAGGCGAGCTCGAGATGATCGGAGAGCCGGTTCAGGAACGCGCGCATCCCGCCCGCGTAGTAGAAGTCTTCCATCAGGAGCCGCCCCGACGGGCGGATGTCGGCGATCACCGGAACGCGCCGCGCGATCTCGTCGAAGCGGTCGATCGTCAGTGGGATCCCCGCGCGGCGTGCGATCGCGACCAAGTGGATCACCGCGTTCGTCGAGCCGCCGAGGCCGGCGTGCGCGACGATCGCGTTGTCGAGCGACTTCGCTGAAAGGATGCGATCGGGGGTCAGGTCCTCGCCGATCATCGCGACGATCCGGCGCCCGGACGCGGTCGCCATTCGTGCGTGGCCGGAGTCGGCGGCGGGGATCGACGATGCGCCGGGGAGCATGAAGCCGAGCGCCTCGATCATCGACATCATCGTCGCCGCGGTGCCCATCGTCATACAGGTGCCGAACGAGCGCGCGATCCCGCCCTCGATCTCGTGCCAGTCGTCCTCGGTGATCGTGCCGGCACGCTTCTCGTCCCAGTACTTCCATGCGTCGGTGCCGGAGCCGAGGACCTCGCCGCGCCACGTACCGCGCAGCATCGGACCGGCGGGTACGGCGATCGCCGGGACACCGGCCGAGATCGCGCCCATCAACAGCGCGGGGAGCGTCTTGTCGCAGCCGCCGAGCAACACGGCGCCGTCGATCGGCTGGCTGCGAATCAACTCCTCGGTCTCCATCGCGAGGAAGTTGCGATAGAGCATCGTCGTCGGCTTCATCAGGTTTTCCGACAAGCTCATCGCCGGCAGCTCGAGCGGAAACCCGCCGGCCTGCCACACGCCGCGCTTCACCTCGTCGGCGCGCGTGCGCAAGTGGACGTGGCAGGGGTTCGCGTCGGACCACGTGTTGATGATGCCGACGACCGGCTTCCCGGCGAAGTCGGCGCGGTCGTAGCCGATCTGCAGCAGACGCGAGCGATGTCCGAACGAACGGAGTCCGTCGGTTCCGAGCCAGCGGTAGCTACGAAGGTCTTCGGGGCGTTTGGGCACGGAGGTTCGGATTAGGCTCCCTCGCCCTTAGCTCCCTTTGAGGCCGTAGACTTCGGGGAAGAAATAGTCTTTCCAGCTCGTCGGCTTGTTCTTGATCGTTCCAGCGCGGAACATCAGGTCCGCGAACTTCATCGACTGCTGCGGGGCCGTGGAGTAGACGAAATTCGGATCGCTCATGATCTTCACCAGCTCGTCGACGGTCAGCTTTTCCTTGGTGTCTTTGAGGTAGAGCTCGGCGGCGTGGCGCTTGTCGTTCTTGATGATGTCCTCCGCCTGCGCCATGGCGGCGATGAATGCGCCGATCAGCTTCGGGTTCGCGTCGTGGAACTTGGTGGTGGCGAACGAGACGCCGTTCGAGGCCGGTCCGCCGGTCACGTCGATCGAGTTGAGGACCATGTGCACGCCGGGGATCTTCAGCTCCTGGTACTGGTACGGCGGAAGCGAGAAGTGCGCGTTGACGTCTTTGCCCGTCTCGAGCGCGAGCAGCGCATCGGGGTGGCCCATCGCGACGGTGTACTGATCGAGCCGGTGCGCGTCGGCGTCACCCCACGCTTTCGAGGCCGCCATCTGCATGACGATCGCTTGCGTCGACACGCGCACGGTCGGTACGGCGATCTTGTCGGCGGCACTGAAGTCTTTGAACGTCTTGACGTTCGGATCGCGCGAGAGCAGGAACATCGGCAGCGCGCCGTTGCCCGCGACGCCGCGGATCTCGAGCGGCGTGCCTTTGGTCGCGGACCACGCCGTCAGCAGGTTCGTCGCGCCGCTGGTGACGATGTCGGCGTTGCCGGAGATCAGGGCGTCGACCGCGGCGCCGCCGCTGTTGAACACGAAGAAGCTGACCTTGATATCGCCCAGGCCCCGCTTCTTCGCCTCTTTCTCGAGCAGATGGTCTTGCTCGATGATCATGATCGGCAGGTAGACGAGGCCGGGCTGCCGCGCGATGCGGATCTCGGTGACCTCCGCATAGGCCGGCGCGGTGATGACGACGCTCAAGACGAGCGCGACGATGATGCGGATGAGCGTTCGCACAGGATACCTCTTCATGAAGTGGCCATGCCCCAGCGGCGGATGGTGCGGGTCTCGATGGTTCGAAAGACGACGTTCTCGACCAGCAGCCCGATGATGATGACGGTGAACAGCGCGGCGAAGACGTTCGGGATGTCCAGGATGTTCTTGTTGTTCATGATGAACCAGCCGAGCCCACCGGTTCCGGACTGGACGCCGAAGACCAGCTCGGCGGCGATCAGTGTGCGCCAGGCGAACGCCCAGCCGATCTTGAGCCCGGTCAAGATGCTGGGGAACGCCGCCGGGATGAGGATCTTCGCGACGTAGCGCAGCCCGCGCAGTCCGTAGTTCTTCCCGACCATGCGCAGCGTCGGCGAGACCGAGACGAAGCCGGAGTGCGTGTTGAGCGCGACCGGCCACAGGACCGAGTGGATCAGCACGAACGACAGGCTGAGCGGGGTGAGGCCGAACCAGATGAGCGCGAGCGGCAGCAGCGCGATCGCCGGCAGCGGGTTGAACATCGCCGTCAAGGTCTCGAGCAGGTCGGAGCCGATGCGCGTCGTCGTGGCAAGGGCGGTCAGCACCGCCGCGATCAGCACGCCGCAGCCGTAGCCCACCAGCAGCACCTTGATCGAGTGCCACACGGCGATCGGGAGCTCGCCGGTGATGACCGCCGCCACGAACGCTCTGACCGTAGCGCTGAAGGTCGGCACGAGCAATTGGTTGTTGACGCGCCGCGCGTAGAGCTCCCAGATCAGCGCGAGCACGACTAGGATCGCGAGCTTGCGCAGCGCTCCGTTGTTCGCGATCGTCTCCCACGCCGAGAGCGGCTTCACCGCGATCGCGAACTTGCTCGCGTCGATCGTCGTCGCGAGACGCTCGGGGCGCTCGGCGTACGTTGCCGGGCGCTCAGGCGCGCGCAAGCTGCGCCTCGACCGGCTCCGCGAACAGCATCTCGTGGATGCGCTCCTCGAGTAGCCGCGCCGCATCCGGCTCGGCGCCGGTCCGCGGGACGCTGTTCAACTCCGCCTTCACCTGCCCGGGATGCGGTGAGAGCAGTAAGATGCGGCTGCCGACCTTGATCGCTTCGGCGATCGAGTGCGTCACGAAGATCATCGTGAAGCGAATCTCGTCCCACAGCTCGAGCAGCTCATCTTGCATCTTCCGGCGCGTCAGTGCGTCGAGCGCGGCGAACGGTTCATCCATCAGCAGGATATCCGGTTCCATCGCCATCGCACGCGCGATCGCCACGCGCTGCTTCATGCCGCCGGAGAGCGTGTGCGGGTACTGGTCCGCACACTGTGTCAGGCTGACCTTATCGATGTAGGAGCGCGCACGCTCGGCCGCCTCCGGAGCGGGCACCTTCCCGCTGACCAGCATCGGGAACATGACGTTCTCGCGCACGGTTTTCCAGGGCAAGAGTTGGTCGAACTCCTGAAATACCATCATGCGGTCGGGACCGGGCCGGCGGATCACCTCGCCCTTGAGGCGGATCTCACCCTGGGTCGGCGACATGTAGCCGCCGGCGGCTTTGAGCAGCGTCGACTTGCCGCACCCCGACGGGCCGAGCACGACGTAGCGATCCTCCGTGAAGACCTGGAAGCCGACGCGGTACGTGGCCGTCACCAGATGGTCGCGCGTCTTGTACTGCAGCGTGACATCCGAGACGTCCAGCAACGGCCGCTCCATCATATGGCCGAAGGATTACTGCGGCCGCTCGATTCACCTTCGCGCGCCGCGCTCGTGCGCTTGCGAGCGAATCTCGCGCAGCGTCGTGCGGGGCGTGATGCGATCGGGATCGGTACGCAGCTCGATCAGCGCCGGCGTCCCCGCCGCAAGCGCGGCCTCGAAGGCCGGCGCGAACTCCTCGGTGCGCGTCACCAGCGCCCCGTGCGCGCCGAAGGCGCGGGCGAACGCCGCAAAATCGGGATTGACCAGGTCGGTCGCGGAGACGCGGCCCGGATAGGCGCGTTCCTGGTGCATCCTGATCGTTCCGTACATTCCGTTGTTGACGACGAGCGCTACGACGTTCGCGCCGTACTGGACTGCGGTGGCGAGCTCCTGACCGGTCATCAGAAAGCAGCCGTCGCCGGCGAGCGCGACCACGACGCGGCCGGGATTGCGCAGCTTCGCCCCGATCGCCGCCGGGAAGCCGTATCCCATTGCGCCGGCGGTCGGCCCGAGCTGCGTGCCGAACCGCTTGTAGCGGAAGAAGCGGTGCAGCCAGGTCGTGTAGTTGCCGGCGCCGTTGCAGAGGATCGCGTCCTCCGGCAGCCGCTCGTCCAGGTAGCGCACGACGCGGGCCATATCGAGCCCGGTGCGCGGCTTGCCCGGCTCGAGGGCGGCTTCGTAGTCGCGGCGAGCCGCCGCGGTCCATTCCAGCCATGCCGGAGCCGGGATCGGTTCGAGCGCGTCGAGCGCGTGAGCGAACTCGGCCGGGCCGGCGTTGATCGCGAGGTCGGCGGCGAACACCCGGCCGAGCTCGTCGGGGTCGGCGTGCACGTGGACCAGGCGCTGCCGCGGCCGCGGCGCCTCGACCAGCGTGTAGCCGCTCGTGGGTATCTCGCCGAGCCGTCCGCCGACCGCGAGGATCAGATCGGCCGTGCGGACGCGCTCCGCCAACGCCGGATTCGGCCCGAGCCCCAGGTCGCCCACGTAGCACGGGTCGCGGTTGTCGAACAGCGCTTGGCGTCGGAACGAGCAGGCCGTCGCGAGCGCGTTGCGCTCGGCGAAGCGCCGTACGGCGCCGCAGGCCTCCTCGTCCCAGCCGCTGCCGCCCAGGATCATCAGCGGCCGCTGCGCCGCCGCGAGCATCGACCGCACGCGCGCCATCTCACCGGCGCCGGGATGGGCGGCGGTGCGGGTCGCCGGCGGGAGGTCGTCGACCTCGACGACGTCCCGCAGCATGTCTTCCGGGAGCGCGAGGACGACCGGGCCAGGCCGCCCCGACATCGCGACGTGGAACGCGCGCGTGACCAACTCGGGGATCCGGCGCGCGTCGTCGATCTCGGCCGCCCACTTCGCCAGACCTCCGAAGACCTGCGCGTAGTCGATCTCCTGAAACGCCTCGCGGCCCTGCATCCCACGCGCGACCTGACCGACGAAGAGGATCATCGGCGTCGAGTCCTGGCGCGCGATGTGCACGCCGATGCTCGCGTGGGTCGCGCCCGGCGCCCGCGTCACGAAGGCGATCCCGGGGCGTCCGGTCAGCTTGCCGTCGGCCTCGGCCATGTGCGCCGCGCCGGCCTCGTGCCGGCAGGCGATCGTCCGGATCCCCGCCGCGTCGTAGAGCGCGTCGAGGACCGCGATGAAGCTCTCACCCGGGACGCAGAACACCGTGTCGACGCCGTTCGCGGCCAACGCGTCGACGATGGCCCGGCCGCCGGTTCGTGCGGACATCGACCCGAGGTCCGTCGCAAACGCGCCGCGTCCTGCACGGCTCGGCCGGGGAAGAGTCCAGCATGTTCGTGTTTTTCAGCAACCGGTTGGGCTGCGCCGGTTCGCTGCTCGTCTCGGCGTTGCTGACGCTGGTCATCATCCTCCTGATGCGCGCCTGTAGCCACGCCTGACCGAGCGTGCGCACTGTCGCGGCGGCCCAGGAATGCGTCGCGGCGAGCGCGCACCTGGACCTCATGCACGTGAACGTCGCGACGCAGCACTGGTTGCGTTATCAACACGGAGGCCGGACCGCGTTCGGAACCCTCGACGGTGAGACCGTCACCCGCTACGACGGCGACATGTTCGCGTCGCCGGTGCCGACGCAGGAGACCGTCGCGCTCGACGCGGTGACGATCCTCCCGCCGACCGAGCCGACGAAGATGATCGGCCTGTGGAACAACTTCGCGGCGCTCGGAGTCAAACTCGGCTTGGCCATCCCCGAGGACCCGCTGTACTTCATCAAGGGCAGCAACGCGTTCATCGCGACGGGCGAGGCGATCCGGCAGCCGAAATTCTACGACGGCCGCGTGATCTTCGAAGCCGAGCTCGGCATCGTGATCGGCAAGCGCTGTAGCGGCGCCGACGAGAACGAGGCCGCCGCCGCGATCTTCGGCTACACCTGCGTCAACGACGTGACGGCGTTCGACGTGCTCAACAAGGACGCGTCGTTCGCGCAGTGGACGCGGGCGAAGAGCTTCGATACCTTCGGCGTCTTCGGTCCGGTCGTCGCGACCGGGCTCGATCCCGACACGCTCACGATCCGCGCCATTCTCGAGGGCGACGAGCGCCAGAACTATCCCGCCAGCGACATGATCGTCAAGCCGGTACGGCTGGTGAGCTTGATCTCGCGCGACATGACCCTGATGCCGGGCGACGTCATCGCGTGCGGCACCTCGGTCGGCGCCGGCAAGATGAAACCCGGCAGCACGATCGAGATCGCGATCGACGGCATCGGGTCGCTCCGCAACCGCTTCGAGTAGAAGGAACCACGTGCGAATCTGCATCATCGGAGCCGGCGCGATCGGCGGCATGCTCGGCGCGCGGCTCGCCCTGGCCGGCGAGTCGGTCACGTTCATCGAGAAGAACCCCGCGCACGCGTACGCAATGCGGACGCAGGGCCTGCGCATCGAGGCCGACGGCGACGCTGTTGTCGCGAAGGATTTCACGGTCACCGACGACCTCGCGACACCGGGCGTGCAAGATCTCGTCGTGATCGCGGTCAAGGCGCACCAGATCCCGTCGCTCGTCCCCGATATCCGGCAGCTCTTCGGGCCGAAGACGATCGTGATGACCGTGCAGAACGGCGTGCCGTGGTGGTATTTCTTCAAGCACGGCGGGCCGCTCGACGGGCGCCGCATCGCGGCGGTCGATCCGAGCGGTGCGATCGACGAGGCGATCGAGCGCGAGCGGATCGTCGGCTGCATCGTCTACCCCGCCGGCGAGGTGACCGCACCGGGCGTGATCCACGTCGTCGAGGGGAACCGGTTCTCCGTCGGCGAGCTGGACGGTTCGCACAGCGAGCGCGTCGAGGCGCTGGCGGCGATGCTGGTGCGCTCGGGCTTCAAGTCCTACGTGCTCGACGATATCCGCGGCGAGATCTGGCTCAAGCTGTGGGGCAACCTGTCGTTCAACCCGATCAGCGCGCTGACGCATCAGACGCTGGCCGGGATCTGCCGCAATCCGTACACGCGCGAACTCGCGGCGCAGATGATGGGCGAGGCCCAGCAGATCGGCGAGAAGCTCGGGATCACGTTCCGCCACACGATCGAGAAGCGGATCGCGGGCGCCGAAGGCGTCGGCGAGCACAAGACCTCGATGCTGCAGGACGTCGAAGCGGGGCGCAGCCTCGAGATCGAGGCGCTGGTCGGCGCGGTCGTCGAGCTAGGCCGTCTGACCGAGACGCCGACACCGCACATCGACTCCGTGTACGCCGCCGTCAAAGGGCTCGAAGAGACGCTCTCGCAGCGCGCGGCGGTCGCCGTCACGGCGTGAGCGCGAAGCGGCGCGCGCAGCGACAATGATCACCGGCCAGACGGGGATCTTCGCGCTTGGCGACGCCGCGCACGGGTTTTTCGAGTTCACGCTGCGCGACGGTGCGACCGCGCAAGCACTGGTGAAAGCGGTCGCCGACCTGCGGCACCCGCGCACCACGGTCGGCGGAGTGAACCTGGTGGTGGGATTCCGGCCCGAGCTGTGGCGGATCGTCGCGACACACGACGCGCCGGCCGGCATGCACGGCTTCGACGAGCCGCTTCAAGGTGCGCGCGGGTATTCGATGCCGGCGACGCAGGCCGACCTTTGGATCTGGTACGCGGCCGCGGCGTACGACATCGTCTTCGACCTCGGCTCGGCGACCGTCGACGCGCTCGCGCCGCACGCGAAGCTGGTGCGCGAGGCGACGGGCTGGTCGTACAAGCACACCCGCGACCTGACCGGCTTCGAGGACGGCACCGAGAACCCGAGCCTGTACGAAGCGCCCGAGATAGTACTGATCGAGGACGGTGCGCCGGGCGCTGGCGGCAGCGTCCTGCTCTTCCAGCAGTGGCGGCACCTGTCGAAGGACTGGAACGCGCTCCCGGACGAGCGTCAAGAGCAGGTCATCGGCCGAACCAAGCCCGACAGCGTCGAGTTCGATGACGACGCGATGCCGGCGGACGCACACGTCGCGCGCACGAAGGTCCACGTCAACGGCGACGAGTTGCCGATCTTTCGCCGCAACGTTCCGTACGGGACGGTGAGCGAGCACGGCACGATGTTCATCGGGTTCAGCGCCGACCAGCGGCGAATGCAGCGCATGCTCGAGCAGATGGCCGGCGCCGACGGCGGCCCGCGCGACGCGTTGACCCTCTACACGACGCCGCTCACCGGCGCGTACTACTTCGTGCCCTCGGTCCAAGCGCTGCGTGCGTTCGCGACGCCGGACGACGGCGAGCATGAAGTGCAGGTGCCGGTCGCGCAACCGCCGACCTGACGGTGCTGCAGGGCACGATCTGTACGCTGCGCCCCTACCGCGCCGGCGATCTCGAGGCGCTGGTCGAGGCGGCCGACGATCCGGAGGTCACGCGCTGGATGACCGCGGGCTTCCCGCATCCGTACACGCGGACGGACGGCGAGCGGTGGCTGGCGATCGCGCTGCTGGACGATCCGCCGAACCACTTCGCGATCGAGGCGGCCGGTGCGTTCGCCGGCGCAATCGGGATCCTGCCGCGGAGCGGCGAGCATCACGGTTCGGCGATCTTCGGCTACTGGCTCGGCCAGCGCTTCTGGGGCCGGGGGATTGCGACGGACGCCGCCCGCACGCTGGCGCGCCACGCGTTCGGGTCGCGAGGACTGCGGCGTCTCGAAGCGTCGGTCTTCGTTCCGAACGTTGCGTCGGTGCGCGTCCTCGAAAAAGCCGGCTTCAGCCTCGAAGGACGGATGCGAGCGTCGTACGTCGAGCGCGACGGAACCGTCTGCGACGCACTGCTCTACGCCCGCCTCGCCACCGACCCCGACCCCGACGCCATATCAGGGTGACAGTCGAAGGGCGACAATGCCACCCAGCGGAACGCCGCCCTCGATGACGCAAGGAAGACTCGCCGGAAAGACGGTGCTGATCAGCGGCGGTGCGAGCGGGATCGGGCTCGCAACCGCGCGCCGCGCGCTCACCTGCGGCGCGCAC
>OCZT010005725.1_pt1 | contig 12362 bp, 17 predicted proteins | sample 1539031 | NCBI WGS metagenome assembly OCZT01 (sample SAMEA3539308, study PRJEB22396) | soil metagenome | biome: tundra; feature: field; material: soil | place: USA | collected 2010-05 | depth 0.15 m
CCCTACACGACGCTCTTCCGATCTGTCAAGCACTCGTTTGAGGGAGAGATTGGCGGCGCGCCGCGCGCTCGTTGCTCGGCGCGCCGCCACTGCCTCTTCTTCCTCTACTGCCGACGCGGTCGCTGCTGCGGGCTTTTGTAGGCTCGCCAATGGACAAAGCGCCGGGAACGATCAAGCGAAACGGGCGGGAGACCTTCTCGAAGGCCTGTGATGACGTCGAGAATCTCCTGGGCGATAGTCGGGTTCGGGCATAGCTCCGAGTAGTCGAACTCCTCGTCGTAGGGAGGAAGGGGAGGAGCGAGCGGAGTCTCCAGCGGGACGGCTGCAACGTTCTCACTCCCACAGAACTCGCAGGGCACGGGTGCGGAGGCTGCCTCTTCTAGGCAGATGCTCTGACACTTCTCACATTGCCACTTCGTGGCATTCTCGTAGCCGGCCTTCCGCGCCAGGAGCCGCTCCCATTTGACGGTAGAGAAACTCTCCGTGGTCTCGGGAATCCAGCCACAGAACTCGATGTGGTCTCTCACAATCTCGGCGTAGGCCGATTCGGCCATGGCTCCAGTCTCGTCGGCTGTCACGAGAAGGACGCCGGGGTTCTCGTCAGGGATGATGATTGAGACCCCAACTTGGGAGGCCTCGTTCGACTTTATCCAGTCCGGCAAGACGGCCTCGATGAACTCGAGGCCGCTTCCGGGATGACCTTTGACCTGCCAGGCACAGGCGGAGGCGCCGTTGAGAGCAGAGCCGTTTTGGAAGAGAAGCTCCGGTCTCTGACCGAGAAAGGCCTCGAGCGCTATCTGGACGCGACACCAGGCGTGAAACGAAGGAAGAGAAACGGGTGAGCCACGCTCAGTTAACTTCGGGTTACTCAGATAACCAGCTCCTTGAACTTCCGATGGTACTCGCGGCGAGGAGCGAGCACGCGCGTTTGCGAAAGGCGCTCAGTCAGAGCCGTTCCAGTGGAGCGTGATCGGGTCTCCCTCGATAATTTCTTTAGTTCGCTCGTAGATCTCTTCCCAGTCTTCGGGGATTGCCCGCTCGAGCGCGAGACCGGTTGCGATATGGCTGAGTGAGCGCAGCTCGATCGACTCGATCTTCGCTTCGTCGAGGTCGAGGGTGAAGACCAGGCGGGCGTTGTAGACGGCGTTTACGCGTAGTGACATACCTGAACGAGTAGGGCGCCGAGGGGCGACCATGGAGTGGGGAGGGGTCTTCGCTGGCGGCCCCGAACGATTCGAGACAAGGCCGTCACCCTGCGCCACGGCGCCCTCAGGAAGATCCCTGAAGCCGAGGTCTCCCGCGAAGCAGTGGTAGTCAAGCTCGTCGGGGTGGCTGATCCGCGGCAGGAGGAACGCTATCTCCGGGCGCACCTAGATACGTGGCTGCGCCTCTATGGGGCGGGCGTGGGGGCCGAGATCAAGTCCTAGTTTGGCCTCAAAGCCCTAACGTCCTGCGAGCGGCGAGAGGTGCATGCTCGATTGGACATGCGGCATCCGAGACCGTACTAAAGCGCCGACCTCGCTCGGCAGGATCGAGAACGAAGTGCCGTTTCGTCGAACGTAGTAGACATAGTCAGTCGGCTAAATCCCGACTGCATAGGGCGGATTGTCACCTCGCTCAACCTCGAGCGTAACCACAAAGCGATCCTCGCTCTCCTGAACCTGGGGCATTCGAGCAGTTTGGCCCGCAAATCTCAGATCCGCCGCTAAAGGCGGCCCTGGCGTTCTAGACGCGCTGTAAGAAGGACCGGGAAATGATCAAGCTCGCTGAACTGGAGGCGAGGGCCATAGGCGTGGTTGCCGGAAACCGCATTGACGCGAAGCGGCACGGTTCACAGAAAGGCCACCGAGATTGCGTCATGGAACCGGCGGATTGCGGACGCGTTGTCGCTCGCATCGAGTAGGAAAGGATGTTTAGCCTCGCGTCGCCTGCCGGTAACTTCGCTGTACACCATCACGCGATCCGCGTAGTCTTTCGTCAAGCGTGGTGAGACGTACGTGACTCGAGATCTAGCAGAGCGGTTGCGATGGGAGGTTATGCAGAGTGCGCCCAAGTGTGTCAACGAAACGATATGGGATTAATCCAGAACACCTGACCCCGCCTAGAGCCGCATACTCGCACGCATACGTAGTGGATATAGATATAGCGCGGTTCATCTTTGTTACCGGGCAACTCCCGATTGATTTGGAAGGCAAAGTAGTCTCGCGATCGATCACAGATCAAGCGAGATTCGTCTTCTCGCGCTTGGTCGATATCCTTACTGCTGCCGATTCGTCCATTAACGATCTCGTGAAGGTGCACATATACTTAGTTGATATATGCGACTTTCCCGCGATCTCTCCCATTCGCGACGAGTTTCTTAGTGCGGTACGACCAGCAAGCACGCTCGTCGAAGTCTCCGCTCTTCCTAGAGAAGGTTGCGGTATTCAGCTCGATGCTATAGCTATAAGTGGGTTGACTACTTGTATAGTGTCAAGCAAAGATTCGTGATGCGTATCGGTGAGGTTCTTAGTGTCAGAGATGTACTATCGCGTGGAGCACTTAAATGAGGAGGACGGTAGATTGAGAATCCCCGCAGATCCGATAATCGCTTTGCGGCAATACGACACGCCGACCATCTGCAATGCACTCGAGTTGACCGACAGTCTGCGCCATCATTACGGGTATACGAAACACAACATGGTTACGGTTAACCAGAACCAGTCGCCGATTGTAGGCATCGCATATACGGCAACTATGCGCTCGATGTACCCCGCTCCTATTCAAGGCGATGAGATGAAGACGGAGCGTATGAAATACTATGAGTATATGTTTACGGACGAAAACATCCCCAAAATCTGTGTAATGCAAGATCTCGATGGGGTAGACGCCGGACACGGTCCATTTTTCGGAGAGTTCAACACGCGTGTTCATCGGGCGATGGGCTTCAACGCGATAATCACAGATGGAACGGTTAGGGATGTACCAAACTTACCTGACGATGTGTTCATTCTATGCGGTGGCTTTCGGCCATCACATGGCTTCGTGCATGTTGTTTCATGGGGCGGACAAGTAAACGTTAGCGGTATGACCGTCTCTCCAGGAGATGTAGTACACGCGGATATACACGGTGCAGTAGCGTTTCCGGCGTCGTGGGCGGAACGGGTTGCGGAAAATGCGGAGAGGTTTGTCGCCTCTGAGACGCCGATAATGCAAGCATGTAAGACAGACCGCCTTACTCTAGAAAAATTGCGACGTCTCTATCTATCGCGATGAGCGATAGAAAACGCTCCGGATCGTGAGACAAAACCGATGAACCGAGCGATAAGCGAGCTAAAAATGGCAATGCCGCCAGATGCCGTTCTGATTGATCGCGGCGCTGTGCGTGGGTATACGCGCGACAGGGCGATGCTAGGAGATTATGGTGAGCCGTTAGCGGTAGTGATGCCGCGATCTAAGGATGAAGTACGAAAGACAGTAGAGGTTTGCGCATCGTACGCGATACCGCTAGTTCCAAGAGGCGCCGGGACAGGGATGTCAGGAGGCGCGAACGCCGTAGATGGGTGTGTAGTCGTTAGCATGAAGGCGATGAATAAGATCCTCGAGATAAATGCCCGCGAGCGGTATACAAGAGTACAACCGGGCGTGATAAATGGCGAATTACGGAAGGCGTGTAAGGAATACGGTTTATGGTACCCACCGGACCCGGCAAGCGCTTCAGAGTCAACTATAGGAGGAAATGTCGCGACTAACGCCGGGGGCTTGTGTTGCGTGAAATACGGTGTGACGGCTGATTACGTGCTCGAGATAGAAGCCGTTATAAAAGATGGCGTAGTCGTTCGCCTCGGACGTCAAACGATGAAGGGTGTAGCGGGATACGACTTAGCGAGATTGATGACGGGCTCTGAAGGGACGCTCGGACTGATAACAGAAGTGACGCTACGTTTACGAGGTTTATCGAGCGCGGAAGTGCAGACAGTCGTAGGGTACTTTGATTCTGTCGATAGTGCGGGAGCCGCGGCGTCCTTAGTCGCCAATGAGGGAGTGACGCCGTCTTCGTTAGAACTGATAGATCGGTATTGCCTCGAAGCGGTCGAGAGATGGAAACATCTCGGACTTCCGAGAGAATGTGGCGCATTGCTTTTCGGTCGGACAGACGAACGGGGAGCGAGTGGAATAGCAGAAGCGTCAGTGATGAAAGAGTGCTTCAGTATCGCCGGGGCGACGAAAGTCGAGTGTTCGAGAAACCAAGAAGAGAGTGAGAGGCTCTTTGAGGCTCGACGACTCGTGTTCACAGCCGTAGAAAGAATGGGTGCGGTTGTGAGCGAGGACGTGTGCGTAGCGCGAGAAAAGATCCCAGAAATGTTAAACCGTGTGAATGCGATATCGCGAGAATATGAAGTAACAATCGCGAATATCGCGCATGCTGGTGATGGAAACCTTCATCCGCTTATCGTGGTACCGGAAGGCGATAGTACGGCGAAAGTACGGGCTGGCATGGCATTCGATGCCATCATGAAAGAAGCGCTGGAACTCGGGGGGACGATCACGGGAGAACACGGCATAGGGATTCTAAAGAAAAGCGCTTTGCGAGAAGAACTAGGCGAAGACGTTATTGAGCTGCATCAGAGAATAAAGGAAGTATTCGACCCTCATAACATCTTTAACCCGGGTAAGGTGTTTGCTGGACCGTAAATACAGTAAAAGAGACAAACAGTGAGGACAAAAGCGATATGAGAGAGAAAATAAACTCGACTGCATTTGCTGAGCGGATGGGCGCGTATTCACACGGGTATCGAGTGAACATCGGTGACGCCGAACTAATATACACGACTGGCCAGATCGGACTAGACGAAAAAGGAGAAGTCGTCTATCCCGACGATATTGGGAAGCAGACAGAGTTCGTATTCGAGAGCTTAGAAAAGATACTGGAGGATGCGGGATCAAGCCTCAATGAAGTAGTAAAAGCGACTATCTACGTTACAGATATGGCAGACTTTACGGAAATTAGCAAAGTACGTAACAAGTACTTTGCGAAGTCAGAGCCCGTATCCACTCTAGTAGAAGTGTCTCGTCTAGTGAAAGAGGGATGCAAAGTCGAAATCGAAGTTATTGCCGTGCACGAGAAGAAGTGAATACGAACGAGAAGGTAGTGAAGAACGACTTTGAAAAAGGGAGAAAAGCTTCGCGCCGAGAACCGACCGAGGCGATATGGAGGCGTTCATGAGCGATAGCGTATGGACGGAAGCGAGGGTGGAGAAAGAGCTAGCGGCCCTCGTAGAAGAGTTTCGAGCCGGGAACGTCTGTCCGTTTATTGGAGCGGGTTTCTCGAAAAACGCCGGCTATCCGCTATGGGCGGAGTTGATGGCGCCGTTAGCCGAGGAGTTAGGAACCCCTACGGATGCGAACCCTGTCGAGATAGCGCAGTATTACGTAAACGCGCATTCTCAGGGACGTAATCTACTAACGAAGCATGTTCTTCGAAAGATCAGAGGCGTCGATCCGGAATTCTATTTAGGATATCAGTTGCTAAAAGAGCTACCAGTTAGAACTATGTTCACGACGAACTTCGATCAGGCTATTGAGGCTGCGCTAGGAACGGAACCGAGAAGGCCACATCATATTGTCATCGAAGACACGGATCTTCCATATGGAGGTCAAGGCGACGACGTTACCGTTGTGAAGCTAAACGGGTGTATATCGCGTCCGACGAGCCTAGTAATGACAACTGAGGACTTCGAGAACTACATAGAAGAACGCCCAGCGATGGCGAACCTACTAAAGACGTCCTTTTCGAACTCGACCTTTCTATTTATCGGAAGCAGCTTAAGAGATCCAACGTTTGCGGTGTTTAACTCGGAAGTGCTACGTAGGTTAGGAGAACACAGAAAGGCGTTTTACACAGTCATCGCGAATCCAGATGCGCACGAAGTGAGCGAGTATAACAGACGAGGTATAGAAGTCATTAAACTAGACACTACTCGCGAACACGTAGGAAACGAAGTTGCGAAGCTGCTCGAGGCGATTAATAAGGCTGTAAAGAAAACTACGCAGGATAACGCTGTATCACAGGAATCGCGGAAAGCGATGGGAGTAACGATTAACGATAGCGAAGACGCGAACGATTACGTGAACCTTCTAGCATCTCGACTTGGAACTGGTCTAAGCCTACAAACTGGCCATGCAGACCATAATCATCATTATACCGCAATCGAAAGAACGGATCTCCTCGACTATACCTCGGGTGACTTCGTATCAATAAGGCGATTAAAAGGTGTCAACGTTACGGATAGATTGAGTTCGAGCCTTATCTATTCCGAAGCGTCAGAGAGTAAATGTACTTTCGAATCGACCGGAGTAGTAGCCTACGACTGTGAGACAAGAGAACCCCTCGTAGTAGAGCCGTTAGCACAACGAGACGAGCCGCTCTTCGCGCACGCTTTCCGCGTGTTTTTCGATCAACCGATATCGCCTGGTGAGGATTTCGACGTCGTGTACAGAATAAGACTGCCAGGCGAGCTTAGGGTTCTATCGCCAACGAACGAGATAATGAGTATATCGCTCGTTAGGGCGGTACATGGCGTAGATCATCTGAGGTTCAATATAGCGTTGAATTTCAAGCCGAGAACGTACACGATTGAGTGTTTAGATGCGAATGGATCACGCATATCATGCAAAGGGTCGCGGCCGAGCTTAGAAAAGTACGAGCCGACCGAATGGTACGAAAAGGAACTGGACATCGAGTGGGATACGGAGCCATATATAATCCGGTGGGAGTGCGAAGAACCGGACAGTAGTTTGTACATAATCAACTACAGGGCATAAGAGGGAGAGGAAAAGGATGGAGGCCGCAGCGAGGCGTGTCGCGTGTATAACGGGAGGAACGTCGGGAATCGGGCGTGCTCTAAGCCTGAGGTATCTAGACGAGGGCTGGAAAGTGCTTGCGATAGGAAAAGGCGAGACTCATGCATTGGAACTCGAAAAAACAGCGAGTGGGAGTGGGGAGCTGACAGTACACGTCGCTGATCTAACGGAGTTCGCGAAGTGCTCAGTGATCGCGAAAGAGATAGAACAAACAGACGCGCGACTCGATCTACTCGTAAACGCGGCCGGCACAATAGGATCCGGAGGTGTGCAAGAAGAAACGCCTGCGAGGTTTGAAGATGTTATAAAAGGTAACCTGTGGTCCGCATTCAACATGACGAAGGCGTCAGTTGAGCTGCTAACAAAGACTAGTAACGCGTGCGTGATAAATATCTCGTCGGTGTGCTCACTCAGACCTTGTGCGTCGGTAGCGTACTCGGTCGCGAAAGCTGGTATGGATATGTTCACGAAGACGATTGCGCGCGAGCTAGCGGCTAACGGTATTCGTGTTAATAGCGTAAATCCGTCCGTGGTAAAGAGCAACCTACAAAAAAGCGCAGGGCTGTTTGATGATGATGTGATGTATGAGAAATGGGTCAACGATATGACGAGAACGCACCCACTGGGTAGAGTTGGACTACCAGAAGATATAGTCGAAGCGGTATATTTCCTCGCCTCAGAAAAGGCGACGTGGATCACTGGATCGATCTTCAGTGTCGACGGCGGTCGGTCGGTTGCATAGACCCAGCGAGAGCGGAAGGCGGGCAGCTAGGCGTTTGACGGAGAAGGCCTACGTTCGCGTCGAGCCTGCTTGCGCCCGTTCTCTCCGAGCTTCTCGCCTTCAGCGTCGGTAACGTCGAGAATGATCGCCCGTTTGCGCGCGTCAGTGAACTTGATTGTGACGGTTGCTCCCTTGCCCTCGCGGATCTCCTCACCCGAAAGATCGCTGACAAAGACTGATTTACGTGCCACTTGTTCTCTCCTTTATCCAGTATTCGTCGATTCTCGAACCCTAGGCGGCTTGCCTTTTCTCATGAGGCAAGGAGAGCCTCAGAGATCGTAGTGCGCAAGGCGGCCAGCGCGGAAGCGCGCGGTCAATAATAGGGGCCTGAGACGCACCGCCTATGTTGTGATCACGGAGACCAGATCCCGAACTCATCGCGTAGGACGACTCCGGTCTGACCCATGACGACAACAGGAATTTGGGCGAACACAGCTGCGTATTCGTCGCCGGCCCAGTCTGCGATCCACTCCGCGTAGAACGCTTGCCACTGTAGGTTAGGGACGATCAGAAACTTTACGTCCGTCCAGGTGAAACGAAGCTCGGTCGGTACTCGCCACTCGCGCTCGTGTAGCCACTCCGATTTAGTTAAGAGCGGATCCGGCACGTATTCGCCGAGGTCAACGTCTGCACCCGGCCAGAAGCGCACGAGTCGCGAACGGAGCGGCTGAGGGAGAGCGCCCGTCGCGGCTTCCCACTCGTCGCCACGAACGTATAAGGCAGGCCCGCCGTTTCTGTCGAAGATGAACTACTTCGAAAAGCCGATTCCACAGGGCTCGTACCTGCGTTCGCCGATGAGCCTTATCACCGCCGCCTTAGTACTCTCGGTAAAACAGACGACGGGAGCACCGGCACCGAACGTCTGGAAGCCACGTACCGCTCCATCCACCAGGATTTGCAAGAGACGCTTCTGCGGAGGCAGGTTCGCAATCGCCAGATCGACGTTGATCCTCGGTCCGTCCCTACCCGTGAAGTGGATCACATGGTCGCTGACGTCCGGCAGGTCGTACGTACGGAGCGGGTGTATTCGCATCTTCACATGGTGCCGAGGTTCTCGCGCCTTCGCGACATCGCTTTAGGACGAAGGACGGCCAAGATGATCCTGACGATTCGAGCTGAGCACGGCGTCCCGGGGCTGCCCGGCCGGAGAAGAGAGGGGAATTACTTCACACGCGCGCGCGAGAAACCGATAGCCCAGAGGTGCCGTCGCCCTCGAACATGCCGCAGCGCTCCAACGATCTCGAGATTGTCCTGGCCTACTTCGAGCTGCTCGACTCGAAAGAGCAGCTTGAGGCCTACCGCGAAATCCGAGATCGCGTAGGTGCGGAGCCGGAGTCACCAGAGGTGGCGAAGGTAATCGATCGCGCTAACGCCAAGGTCGAGGCGCTTGACGTGTTTAGGCGTGTTGCCGAGCACTTGGGCCTAGAGGAGGGAGTTGCTCCAACACCCGATCAGTTCAATGTGGCGTGCAAGACGCTGGGCCTTTCAGCGAGTCACTCGAAGGCTGGCCGAGTGTTCGGAAGCTGGCGTCGAGCGTGCGACGCATATCTCCGCAAGCGGGTCGCTCTCTCGCCAGGCGAGAGAAAGGAGCGCACACGCGCGACTCGCGGGAAGCGCGAGGACTATCTCCGAGGCGTGAAGATCTTCCTCGGGACTGATCCTCCGAAGACGACGATGGAGGCTTACGACAACTGGGTCTTGCGCTACAACCACGATTTGCCTTGCGGACGTCTGCCGGTCGTAGGTCACTTGAGTGTGATGGAGGCTCTCGATTTGCCGTGGAGACGCGTGGTCGCCGCGGCGCAGGGCAAAGGCGACGCGAAGCCTGAGAACTCGCTCACAGCAGAGAGGCGCGCACGCGAGGAGGCATTCAGAGTGGGCGCAGACGGATTCCTCTCATTCTGCGATCTGCCAAAGATTCTTGGAGTATCGAAAACGGACGTGACACGCAGCATTGCTCGACAGGGCTTCCCGAGGCCCGTCATCCGCTTCGGGGCTGGTCGCCTATGGCTAGAAACGGAGGTTCGTGCTTATAAAGATGGCAAGTATGTTCCGAATAAGGGCGCGAAGGAGAACGAGCTTGGCTCGCTCTACATGAGTCGTCAAGAAGTGTTGAAGGCAACCGGGCTTTCGCCCCGCACGCTCAGAAGCACAAGCTCGAAGCGTAAACCTCTGGAGCCCGCCATTCGCCGATTTAAGGTCCGTCTCTGGCTGCGAGAGGACGTGGAAGCCTGGAAGAAGGAGCAGAGCGCTGGCGGGGCTTGAGAGTTGAGCCCTCGGGTGTCCGTCCGGTATGGGCCGACAGGAGACGCTCGAAACGGGTTTGCGCTACAGCAGGATGTCTCGGCAACCCCAAAGCGGACGATGTAAAAGTCCTGCAAATCGCACTGAGTAGCTGGTTAAGGGAACGCCTGAAGTCGTGAAATCCGCGAAACTCTCCGGTTAAGCGCGTTCGGGCGTGTACGAGGGCCGTGATAGAGCTAAATCTATGTGCAATCGAGCCCTGGTCGCCCGCATTCGCGCCGTGCTGCGCCGCGCCGCTCCCGACTCGCGCCAGCTGCTCGTCGCCGGTGAGATCGAGCTCGACCGGCAGACGCGCCGGGTCGCGGTGGCCGGCGAGCGCGTCTTCCTGGCCGCGAAGGAGTTCGAGCTGCTGGCCAAGCTAGCCTCGGCGCCCTATCGCGTCTTCTCCAAGGAGGAGCTTCTACGCGAGGTCTGGGGCTTTCGCTCGATCGGGCGCACGCGCACGGTCGACTCGCACGCCTCGCGCCTGCGCCGCAAGCTCGCGCGCCCCGGCGCCGGACCGTTCGTAATCAACGAGTGGGGCGTGGGCTACCGCTTGCTGGACGGTTAGAAGCTTGCGCTCTCGAGCTCGAGCAGCCAGCGTTTGTTCTCGAGCCCGCAGCCGAGCCCGCCGTAGCCGCGCAGCGATCCGTCGGCGCCGATCACGCGGTGGCAGGGCAGGACGATCATCAGTTGGTTCGAGCGCATCACGCTGCCCACGGCACGAGCGGCTCCGGGATAGCCGGCCGTCGCGGCGAGCTCTCCGTAGCTGACGGTTTTGCCGTAGGGAACGCGGGCCAGCTCCTCGAGCACGCGGCGCTCGAACTCGCTTCCCTCGATCTCGAACGGGAGGTCGAAGTCGCGGCGGCTGCCGGAGAAGTACTGCTCGAGCTGACGGGCGGCCTCGGCGAGGATGCTGTTCGGCGCCGGCTCGGAGGCGGGCGCGGCGTCGCCTGACGGGGCGAGATAGATCTGCGTCAGTCCGCGCTCGGAGGCTTCGATTGCGAGCGGGCCGAGGGGCGTCGAGACGAGCGTTCGCTCGCGCTGCACCGAGCTGTGAAGGGTCGCGACGGCCATCGATTGGACTGTAGCTCCACGAGCGGTCCTCGCGCGGGCTCAAGTCTGCAGCGGGATGAGCAGCTGCGAGGTCAGGTAGACCTCGACGAACGCGGCGACCAGAACGAGCGGAACGGACACGGAGACGGCCTGCAGGAGCAGTCGTCCCGGTTTTGCGGCCGGCGCGAGAATGCAGCTCGCCGCGACCGCCAGCGGAAGCAGTAGGGCGCCCAGCTCGGGCGTTCCGTGCACGAGGGTGACAAGTAGCGCCCAGTGCGAGCTCAGCCGCGCGTCGAGTGCGCGCGCCTGCTCGGAGAAGACCCACCACAGCCCCGCCCGCAGGCAGACCGCGACGAGCTGATAGACGACGCGGGCGGCGGCGTTCACGGCGGGGCTGTCCCAGGTGTCGTGGATGCTCCAGCTCCAGAGCCGGGCGATCGGCCAGGCGAGCATCGAGATCGCCACTAGCCAGGCCCAGTTCATGCCCGCGATCACGGCGACGTCGGAGAGGTGGTGCTGACGGGAGAGAAGCACCGAGTTGGAGCCGTCGTAGGAGGAAGGGCCGCTTCGCAGCGCCGCGGTGAGGACGATCGCCAGCTGAAGGATGAGCGCTCCGCCAAGCGTGGCCAGTCCGATCCAGCGAGTGCGCTTGTCGAGTTGGGTGATCGTGGATGCCTTCCTGCTTCGTCGGGCCGGCGACTGCGGTCGTCCAATTCTCGGCGCCGAGGTCGGGCGACTTGAGCCCGTCCTGCCGGGTGCTCTGCCTCGCCCAGCCGCTAGGCTCCACATCGTGCGCGTCGCCGTCGTTGGTCACGTCGAATGGATCGATTTCCTGCGCGTCGAGCGCGTGCCCAGGCAGGGCGAGATCGTGCACGCCAGCCGCGGTTGGGGCGATGCGGCCGGCGGTGGCGCGGTGGCCGCGGTTCAGCTCAGGAATCTCGCCGGCGCCGCGATGTTCTTCACCACCTTCGGCGCCGACGAAAGGGGCCGCCGGGCGCGCGAAAGGCTCGAGGCGAAGTGCGTCCGCGTGATTGCCCGCGAGATCGACCTGCCGCAGCGCTACGGAGTCACCTTCGTCGACGACGACGGCGAGCGGACGATCACGGTCGTGGGGGAGCGGTTGACTTTGCGCGGCGACGATCCCGACCTGCCCTGGAGCGAGCTCGAGCGCGCGGACGGCGTCTACTTTGTCAGCGGCGACGCGGAGACCGTTCGCCAGGCCCGCAGGGCGCGCGTGCTGGTTGCCGCCTCGCGCTCGCTGGAGGTGCTGCAGGAGGCCGGCGTCGAACTGGACGCGATCGTCGGCAGCGAATCCGACCCGGGGGAGCGCTACGAGCCGGGCGATCTAGATCCACCGCCGCGGCTCGTCGTCCGCACCGCGGGAGCGGACGGGGGCACG
>OCZT010005726.1_pt1 | contig 12357 bp, 11 predicted proteins | sample 1539031 | NCBI WGS metagenome assembly OCZT01 (sample SAMEA3539308, study PRJEB22396) | soil metagenome | biome: tundra; feature: field; material: soil | place: USA | collected 2010-05 | depth 0.15 m
CAGTCCGTGCGCCGCCCCGGTACGTTTTTCATGCCACGGGCGTCCACCAGGCACGCCTTGATCCCGTGTTGCTCCAGCACATCGTAGGGCGGAATCCAGTACACCCCCGTGCTCTCCATGGCTACCGTCGTGATGCCACAACTCACCAGCCACCGGGCCATCGCCTCCAAATCTTCGGTGAACGTAGAAAACACCCGCACCGGATTCTCGTCCCGGTCCGGCGGCACGGCTACAAAGATCTCCCTCGCACCGATATCGATCCCGCCTGCATTCGGCTCCAAAAGCGGGCGGTCCTCCAGGCACATCCCTTTTCGTCTTCGACCCCGTTTGCTTTTGCTCGCTTTGCCTTTGCTCGCCTGGGCCTTTTCCTCAGCGGACTTTGGCGGCTGCTTCTTCGGTTTGGACATACACCTGATCCTTTCTGCTCAGGCAACGGCCAAGTCGCGCAAAGGGAAGCACTCTTTTAATCGGAATCAGCCTGGGATGCTGCCTCAGACTGTAACCACTGTATGGCGCACGAAACTTGGGACCACGCTTCTCATCGGGTTTAACAACTCCACTGGCTTATCGGCCTACTTCCGCTACCTGGGTATCTCCCAGTCTCCCCCGAAGCGCCGCATCACGCCAAGTTCCTCGCCAGTATGGCCCCGTGGCACGCGGGCACTAGCTTCCCAGGAGCACGCTTCTGCTGGAAAACAAACGCCTCCGGTGTGGCTCCGTCCTCCGTGGCTTTAGCCCGTAAGCGAACCACGAGGTCGCCGACTCCCAAAATGCGCTTACTGTCTTCACTTTTCGGGCGGCCGACATCCTGGTGCCAGACACGCTGCTCGATCTTGATCGTCCCGGCCTCCAGGTTGACGTTCCGCCATATCAGACCGAGCACCTCAGAAATTCGGGCGCCGGTCGCGATGCAGATTTCAATGATCAGTCGGATGGTTTCTTCCAGGTGATCGAGCACACGGGCAGTTTCCTCGAAAGAAAGGATCCGGCGCTCGCGCTTGTAGCGTTTCTTCCCAAGCTTCGCTTTGCTGACGGGGCTACGTTTGCCCTCTTCCCACAACCCGTGTCCCTCTGCGTAGGTGTAGACCCGGATCATGATCGCCCGCACACCATGCCTGGTCCACCACGAATCGAAGGTCGTGTGCAGCCAATCCTCAATCGCCTGGGGCTGGAGCTGGTTGAGACGCAGTTCGCCCCATCGCGGGACGATGTACTGATGAAGGTAGAAGACCTCCTTCTCCCGTGTTGGCCTGGCGATCTGGTCCTTTCGCCCAAGGTAGCCGGCCTCATACATCTTGGCCACTTCACCGAGGAACGCGACGCCGGTGGCGGCAACCTGCTGGACGGCGGCCTCGATGGTCGGCGCGTTAAGCTTCGCCAGAAACTTGTCGCGCTCAATTTCGGCCTGCTTCTTCGTGATAGCGTCTTCGCCCTTGCTGAGACCGGCCACCTGGTACTTCCGCAGCGTCTTAACCGTACTATCCGGTTGGACCTCGTCCGACCAGTATCGGAACACCCACGGACAACCCTGGCGGTCCTTACGTGCTTTCACTTGGGGATGTTGAACTCGCGGCTTCACGCGTAGGCCTCCAGCCAGCATGTGGAGGTTACCTTCACTGGCGAGCATCATGCAAGTCCAATCGAATGAGCAGAATAGCAGGCAACCACCAAATCCGAGCAAAAACCACGGTTCCCCGGCGGGTCTCTACTCCTAGGAAAACCCGACAAACCCGACAATTCGGTGGCAAGTTGTTGATTACACTAAGCAATCTGTTGTCGGGTTTGGTTTCAGAGGGCCAAAAACCCGACATGGAAACCCGACAAATCGGCCGGCGACGAACTATCATTCTCCGGCCTCGGTGTCCGCATCTTGGTCGTCCGGTTCGTCCGGAAGAAGAACACTGCGATGAATGTGGAGGACATCCTTGCTGGAGCCCTCGATCCGTTTTCGGACTGTTAGAGTTTCCCGATTCTGGTCAATGGACGCCAGCAGATTCTTCTCGCGCAGTCGTTTCCGCAGCGTTTGTTCACTGACCGCCAGAACCTCGCCGGAATCGCGGCCCGCCGCCTGAACGAGCCTGTAGGCCGCCTTTGAATCGAGATACACGTCCTCAGAATCCAACCATCCGATGCGATCTCCTTTGGGCGACCAGCATTCACCCTCGCACCGCCAGCCGCAGGATCCTGGAGCCCACTCTGGCCGGCCTCCGGCGAGTGTCGCAAGGTGCCCCCTACCAGATGTCATTAGCGTCCGTATCATGGCGATAAACTGACTGGTTGGCTCCGTCGCCGCGTGGTGTTTCGCCTGAGCCGCCGCCGAATCGCGCAGGGCCACCCAGCACCTGCTGGACCAAGCTTCGCCCTCTGCCTGAGTGATCGCGCCGCAATCTTCCGCAAACGCCAAGAACAATTCAAATCCAGCCTGGAGGTTGGATACGATTTCTGGTGTACGTGCATGAGCGGCATTGCGGAGCGCGATTGCCCGGTACGTTGCCACCTTTTCGCTGAACGACGCACGCAAGTCCTCGTAGGCGTGCGCCAGCCACTGTAGGAACCCTGAAATCGCTTCGACATAGAGCCCGGATTGCGCATCCTTCTGGCACTCCGTAAGGGGACCGGATTTGATGGCGCCGGTTGCGATCTCCAAAATCAAAAGGCGTGCGCGGACTGAATGACCCCGCGGGACATCTTCGCCCGTAGAGAGAATCAACGCGCGTGGGGGCTTCGCTTCTCGAAGTTTGGCGGTGGAGTCCAGTCGTCCGCGCCCGGCACGGTTTCCGGCGGCGCGAAATACGCGATCCGCGGCCCCATGGTATCGGGCGACGTCGTTGGCGTTACCCTGCGGAGCGAAGTCATCGATGACCAACAGAGCGTCCTTGGCGTGGAACGCGAGCGCCTCGAGCGCATTACCCGTAGACGACCACGACCCAGGCAGGTGGAGCCGATCCATGCCAGCGCCAAAATGCTGCTGGTGGAGGGCCGCCAACTCACTCTTGAAGGCGCCGGTCTCGCCTGCCAGGTGAAGCGCGAAGTCGGCATCACCGAACACAGCCCGGTACGTCGCCGCCAGCAACGGAAAGCTGATCAACGGCGGGGCAAGTTCAGCCAGCTTCAAACTGGCTCTTACCGCGCGGACAAGCGCGTTGGGCTGCGATGCAGAGCGCAACTCAAACCGGCTCATCGACCCCGCGAGCCGCACTTCAACGTCAGACACGTCTCCCGCGCTGCAGATCGCGCCACCGGCATGGAGGAAGAGCCATATGCCACCTACATTGCGCCAACCGGTATGAGCATAAATGCATCTCTCTTTTGCGGTGAGTGAATCTGACTGGATCGCGGTGCGGGCGTAGTCCCGCTGGTTCGGAAATGTGATTGCCGCCGGACCCATCTGTTCAATCGGCCAGTCCATGCCGGCGAATGCCGAAGCCGGGATCGTGAACCGAAATTGCCTGCCCATCAACTCAGCTTCAATCTCGAATTCGCGTTTCGTCTCCACGCCATCGTCCAGGCGGATATTGGTTTTGATCTTCGCCTGGTAATTGGAGAGTTGCACCTGAGACAACTGCCCATCTCTCGTCGTGACACGGAACAATCCTTCGGCTTGGGATCGGAACTGCGGGGGCTGCACAACGTGAAGCCTGTTTCCGGATGCGGATTTATCGAACAGTTCCAGAACTCGGGCAGGTCCCCAGGTGGCCAACAAGTCATCGATCCCGTTGACGCCGCAGTCTTCCGGGAGGTCAACGAGCTTCACCTCTGCGCCGCGCGTGGCGAGTTCCCTCGCGATTCCCTTCCGCGCCCATTTGACGCTTTCATTCGTGTGGATGTTGGCGTCGAAGACGATGAACGCCGTGCGTCCGGCCCACGCCACGCGGCTCAGATCGGTAATCGGTCCTTTCACATCGAGCCGTTCGCCATTTGGCCCCCCGGTCTTGCCGACTGTTCCTCGCCAATTCCACACGCCTGCGATTGCAAGTGGGATGAACCGCGGCTGATTCGTTTCGTGATTGGCGAGCCGCTGCAGCGCGAGCGCCTTTTTCTCGCCCTCCACAATTGCAATTGGGATCTTCACATCGGCGAGTTGCTCCGGGGTGATGCCGGGCGGGATGTAGAGGCGATTACCGCTACCGGGCGCTCCCAGGTACTTGCCCTCCTGTTTGAGTGCACCGTCGATCCCCTGAACCATCTCGGGACGATCACGTCGAACACGGTAACTTACGGGCGCCCCTTCGCCCGGCCAATAGTAAGGGATCAGAATGCCGGCGCAATCGCGCTTGCCCTTTTGACCAACCACTGTGCGCCCGTCCTGGGAATCAACACGACGGAGAGTCGCGTGGTCGGCGAGTTCCCGCGTGATCCACGAGGCAAGCAGGGCAGAGTAATCTTGCTCGGTCAGAGGTCCTCCCCAGGTAGGAAGCACTCGATCCGGATTGGGAATGGGGGCGGTCACCGGCGCTCCACCCCCGGCTTCGGCGGCGGGGAGCCTTCCGGTTCCAAGCCGATCGCGCGCGCGACGGCATGTGTAATGGCGCGCTCCTTGGAGGTATCGGACGCCTCGCCGGTAGTTCCGCCGATCTGAACGCGAACCGTAACGGCGCCGCCACGGCGGGAGGTGATGCTGTATTCGTCCGGATCGGCGGCGTCTAGGAGACGAAATGCGTCAGCCAGCCTCCTGGTTGGTTGAAAACGCCACGCCGGTGTCCAGCGGCGGTTCTCCATCAAAAACCGGTCGGGGCCCACCCCCCATCGCATCACCTGCGTTGCCAGCACGGCTGTGAGTTCAGGTGTGGTCATCGACGAGATCCTGGGACCGAAGCCGGCGACTGGTCATGGTGCGATGTGGCGGCGTCGGAACCTCGGCTAAAGCAGCCGCCTGTAGGCAGTTGCGCTAACCACGCGCGCACATCCTGCCGTGAATACCGGACCATTTGCCCCATCTTCACGGACCGGGGGCCTCGACCCTCACATCTCCAGGCCCTCAGTGTTCCGGTCGAGACTCGCAGAATGCGCGAGATCTCTTTCTCGTCGAGGAGCGCCTCGATCTCAGTGGCGGTAGGTGGATTGGCAGCTACAAGCATCGACAACGCCTCAACTGTAGCCAGCCTATACGGCCGAAACCCGCTAACAAAGGAGATTAGGAGAATTCTCTTATCTCGCGTGAAATAACCGAGGAACTCTTATTTCAAGTTGGCGCGGCGACGTTGATTCTTCTTACGCAGCGGCAGATCAACAAGCTTGGCAACGTTTCTAACGCCCGCGTAAACGGTGCTTGCGTCGATGTTCGACTTGGCGCTCGCCTCGGCGATCTCCTCAGCGTTCAGCCGCTTAACTTGGAACTTCACAAACCACAGCCAATGCACCCACGGCGACCCACTCTTGCGCCGTAACTGTCGTGTGGGCACCAGATTGAGCTTCTTGTACCCAGCCTCCTGAAGCTCGCAGTATGCCACAGCAAGCCTGTTTACGCGATCCAGGTACTCGGTGCGCGTCATTGCGACCGGATCGTAGGGCGGCAAAGCCGGGATTTCGGCACGAATGCCAGGAGGCACGAGATATGGGCGAAACTTGTTGTTCCCCGGAAACCCCAGTCCTGACAATTGCTTTCCACCGTCTACATTGATAGCAAAGGTCGCAGGCAGTTTCCAGATCAGCTGCTTTGGGATATCGGTCGATTTGAACCAATGGCAGATCATTCGCCACGCGGCATCGAGGAACCACTGGCTTGCGAGGCTATACTTCTCCGCCCATGACGACAGTGTGGCCCGGAGCATTTCCGCGGCAGAGAAATGAACCGCCGCTTCTGTTAGGCTGCGCCAGGCCTCGATGTAGTGTACACGACTGGTGAAACCGTTCTCGATTTCGGTCGTGATGACCACAGGTGGAAAGTCACTGTTGTCGTGGGGCAGCATTATTCTTCCAAGTTCGCGCAGCGAGCGAAAATCGTCGCGACACCGATCGTGCAATTCTCGCAACTCCTTTTGAGCGAGTTTTTCGATGAAGTGGAACAGGAACGCGCGAGCTATCCAGCACTGCATCTCAGAGCTGCTGAGTTCTCCCAATCCCAACCGAGAAGACTCTGCCAGACTGGCGACGATGCCGTCGAAAGCGTAGATCTGATCGTCCTTCGGCTCCATACGCTCTGATTATGCCAACTGCACGAGGGGGACGCAGCACGAAGAGCCCGGAAACGGTCCTCGACATCGGTTTTGGAAAATCGAATCGAAGGTTCGGTGCGTTGGCAGCCGCAATCGCTACCGCCGCTCCCCGCCGGCGCCGGCGTGCCAGGCATCCGCCCCGCGCACTACCGATATTGCGGAATAACGACCGCCTTAGTCGAGCTTCAGGTCCTTCGCGATGGAGGTAAGCATCGCGTTCAGCTTCTCAATCACTTCTGTAGCGTTCATGCCCGAACCGTCCAATTCCACTTCAATGCGAAATTTCAGGTCTAGCCCTGCTGCCACGCGGGTGATCTCGCTGATCTGGTCAGCCAAATCTTGGATCTGGTTGGGACGGAGTTCCGCCTTGGCAATCCGCACGCCAGGCCTGGGCGCCGGGGTAGGTTGCGGGCTCGGCGGCGGCGTCTGCTGCTGCGGTACCCGCAGGACCACCGTCTTCGCGTATGCGTAATCGCAGGGCCAACCGCCCGAAGATTCCGTGCGTTCCAGGATGCGCGATCGCAATGCCGCATCGATCGCATCCTTGACAGTCGCCCACGGAAGCGTTTTGCCGGCCTTCTTGGAAAGACCAACGGAAAGGGCTAAGGCAGTTGTGGCACCTCCGCTCCATGCTTCGGACAGCACATCGGGGACCAGCGCCATCGGCGAGATCGCGTCTGGCGGACGCTGCAACTGGGCATCGTCGTTCAGGAGACCCACCGGGATCTCCTCCGCAAAGATGCTGGCTGGGCCGATGGTCAGCCACAGCCGCCCTTCTTTCACCGCACTTTGGATCGCCTGTTCCACCACGGACCGCTCAACCTTGGGGATCACGACCGGTTCTTCGTAGCCATCCCGCGGAACCTGGATCACCTTGCCGCCGGAGAAGTAGTCGACCACATCCTTCACCGTGATCGCCGATTGTTTCCAAAGTCCGGGCAAGATCTGCGGCGAGAGGAGAGCCATCGGGATGTCCGAAAGGGTGGCGGCTTCCGGCAGCGCCACTTCCAATCCGGTGTCCTTCAACGCTACGTCGTCTGGCGTCTGCCTCCAGAAGGTCTTGACGGACTTATCCGGCCGAGTCAACCGAAGAACGAAAATCCCATCCAGGCAGCCGCTGACCAGCGTGTCCAGAATCGCCTTGCGGTTGAGCATCTTCGGCAACTGCGGCCGCTGCGCGAACGCGTTAACCAGATCCTTGACCCGGTGCGCTGTTTCGCCTTCGCGCCAGAGATCGTAAGGACCCCCGGGGAGCATGGCTTCCGCACTGATGGCAGTGTCCTGGATGCGCGAGCGGGCGTCATCCTTGATGATCTGGAACAGAGGCCGAGAATCCACGGAAACCTTGAAGGCCTGCGCCTCGTTCTTGTCCGACACCGCCACGACAATGCAGTACGCCTGTTGGACTGCCTCGGGGATCTTCTTCTTCGCTATTTCGCGATAAGCCACCAGCAATGCGCTGCGGGTCTCGTCCAGCGGCTGATCTTTTAGTTGTTGCACCACTTCCTCCCAGCCGATGTACTCCCGGATGGAGTTGCGGACAATATCCTCGTCGTCACGGGTGACCTCGCCACCTATGGGGACCGCCCAAGCCTCAGGCTTGCCGCACAGACGCTCCAGAAATGGGCCGGCAGGCTCAAGGAGGCGCGAGGCGACGGCAAGGAAACACTCGTGCTCTGCGTGCCTGGAAACCATGATGCATTCGAGGAGCGCTTTCGCGCTTTGAAGGCCCGATCCGGTTGGAGGAGCGGGGCGGTACTGCAAGCGATGGAGGCTTTCCATCGGGACTTCGAGGCAATTCTTCGCCCCCTGCCCGGGCTCCAGCGTACGGTCGCGCCGACGCCTCATTTGGATCAGTACCGTGAGGAGGTGGAGGTTCCGCTTAATTCCAGCGCCGATCCCGGTGCTCCGATCAGCTACCCCACTCCATGGGGGCTGATCCGCTTCTTCCTGTTTAACAGCGTCAACGACCCGGGTTGGATGGCCAATGAAGGCAGAATTGGCGCGGCGCAGTACAACAGGCTCAACGCCGCACTGGCAACGGATCCGGATACGATCAACGTGCTGCAGATCGCACTGCTGCACCATCATCCCTTGCCTATACCTTACACTCCAGACTCGAGCCTGGAGCGCTTCTATAACGCGATGCAGGACGGGTCCACGCTGTGCCACTTCCTGAACGAGAGACGATTTCATTTAGTGCTCCATGGCCACCAGCATCACCCGTATACATGCCAGGTGTTATACCCCGGCGGCACCGAGTTACACGTTGTGGCCGCGGGCACCGCAACCCAAGCGGGCGCCGATGCGGAGCACGCCGGCTTCAATATCCTGGATGTTGTTTCGCCGTTCCAGACTCTGCTGCGCCGCTTCGAGTATCGCGAAGACGGATTTCATGAGGTCGCGGCGCAGCATCCGCTGGAATTCGCTCCCCAAATGAGTTCCAAGTTTACCGCCCGAACTCTGGATGAGCAGGACTTCCGGACCTGGCTGCGCCCCAACAGCGATGCCATTGAGCGTGACCACGCGTTTGAGTTGATTACGATCACCGCGCGGGCGGAGTTGGACGGCACTTACGTCGGAGAGTACAGGTTGCGCGGCAAATGCCTCACCGGCGGCGCCGAAGGAATCCGCCGGAGCGTGACCGGAAGCCCGGAGATGTCCTGGGATGCCGTTGGCATTCGGGCCTGGCAAACCTCGGACATGGCGGAGCTCACGGTGCAAACACTGGAAGACCATCTGCGTCAAAAGACGTTCCTGATCAAGCACCAGACTTATGCCAGCGCGGGAGATACCTTTGACTACGGGTATCGCTTCGAATGGAAGAACCTTCCGCCCACCCCTTCATACTTCGACGGGCTCAATCTTTATCCGTACGAAGGGGGAGTCGAGAAGGTCACATATCAGATTGACCTGGCTTGGAAGCCGCTCACAAGGCACGTAGAAGAAGCCGGTCTCAGAACACGGGCTTCTACCCAAAAGTCATCGCTGACAGAGGTGGCCGACCCGGTTTCCGGCCGCAAGTACTGGCGCTTCTCCTTCGAGGTAACTGGGCCCAGGGCGATTGCATACCTCTTTCATCTTCCGAGAAGCTGAGCCGCCGGCGCCCGTCCCATGCTGACCTCAACACAACAGGCGCATCTGTGGAACACCGGATACTGCTCCTACCACGAGACTCGCTTTAACTCGTTATTCGAAGGTGAGCCCTTTCTGGCGCAGGGATTTCTTTACTACTTCGATGGCCGCAAGCTGTTCCTCTGCGGCTACCCACTGGATGGGGAGCGGGACCACCTTCGCGACCGCCTTCTGGAGATCGTCGAACATTGTTTTCGCGAGATGCCCATTGAAGCAGTGTCCTATTGCGGACCGGAGCGCGTTTCCTTTGCGACTGTCTGCCCGCGCAAGGGGGCCGCCGTGTCGCAGGCACCGGAACACTTCAGTGCGGAGTTGGTCGTCGAATGCTCCGAGCCTCCAGCAAATCGGCGCCTGCGCACCTGGTTGCGCTCGGCGCAACGGAACACCCTCGAAATCGCGAGCTATCGAGGGCCGCTCCTGCTCACCGTGGAACGCCTTCGGTTGATCGAGAGCTTTTTCCGAGTGCGCGAAACGACGCCGTACCTCCTCGACCTCGCCTTCGCCCTACCGGGGCTGACCCGCCTGGACGGCGCGCATTGGTTCGAAGTCCTTCAAGCCGGCCGGCTTTGCGGATTGGCTCTCGTCCTGGACGCATTTCGCACGATGGATTTGGCTGTGTTTCTCACGACGGACCGGAGCGTTCGCGGCGCCAGCGATGCTCTATACGCCGCCTTCATCGAATCGGCGAAAGAGCGAGGCAAGAAGACCGTGAATCTCGGCCCCAGCATTGCGGCGGGACATTATTGGTATAAAGAGAAATGGGGCGGGCGGCCGCTCGTCGCGCCATACTGGTACTGGGAGTGGGCCTGCGGCGAGCTAGCGCGTGCCGACTTCTTCAGTTGGCCGTCGCGGATCCTCCAGTACGGCTTCCGGCCGCTCCAGAAAGGGCTAGGAGTGGACGCGCGAAATGGACGATCCAAACGATCTGCTGCTCAAGGCGCGCGAAACCAGTGAGGTCTGGCTCCGTGCATGGGGATGCCAAATCCGGCATCTCGACTTTTGCACCCTGATCCGCCATTCCGAATCCCCGGACTACAACGCGATATACGACATTGCTTCTCCCAGCGCCGTCGCCGCCGCCCTACGCCTTGCTGCTGAGGTCGCCTCCGACATGGGTAGCCAGCCTACCCTTTTCATCCCAAACTCCCCTGAGTTTGCCGCGGCTCACCAGCGACTCGCGGCCCTCGGCTGCTCAGCGGCGGCTCGTAGTGAAACCATCGCGGTGAGTGTTGAATTGCCGTCTGTAGCGTCCGAGCCAAATTTCCGACTCAAGCCGGTGGTTGCAGCGGCACTTGACAGGTGGATCGACTTCTATGAAACAAACAGCGCTCACGCGCCGGGGTCGGACAGGCACCGCTGGACCCAAGTCTTCGAGTCTGAACCCGGCGTGCAATTCCTGCTGATCGAACCGGGTGGGGAAGCCTGTGGGACCGCGCAGATCACGGATGTCGGCAATGGGTGCTGTGGCGTGTATTCGGTCAGCATGCCGGTCCGGTTGCGAGGACTTCGGTTTTTGAAACGATTGCGGAATGTCCTCACATCTTATGCGCGGGCGCGCAATTGCGCATGGCTTACGTTCGATCGCCTGCGGCCACTATCCCGGGTCAAACGGATTGCCTCAGGAGAGTCTGCCGGATCTTCCCGCCAGATTCTTTCCTCGGAAACGGGCTACGTCCTCAGCGCGGGAAGCACTAGCGGCGGGATTCGATCGAGAGCCGTTGCTAATCGTTACCGTTGAGGATCAGCTACGGGCGTTACGATTGGATGCGGACTCCTGGCAGTGGCGCTTGTGGCAAGCTACATTCCGGCGCGGAGAGCGGCCGCGGTGGACCCGTCGTCGGCGCTTCGGTCGGATTAGTCCGCTATGCAACTCGAAGCTTCGCATGAGTGTAACGGTTCATCCTGCCAAACGATCGTTCTCCCAAATAATTCTCGGCGCCTTAGGGCTTTGGATCGCGTCACATGAACGCGTCGTGTCGGACAAGTGCTTCCGTTGACCCGGCGGACAACATCTGTCGGTAACAGCCCATACCACCAATGATCGCGGCACGCCCTTGCCCGTACGGGGGGAGAGTGAAAAAAGAACGATATGCGGCAATATCGGTAGCTACTACACGAGGTCTTTCGACATCACGCGCCGAGTTCCTGAGTTGCCCGTCTTTTGGCTTTGGCAGCTCTCGCCTTGGCCAGATTCGCCACCAGCCTCGCCTTGATTGCCGGTGACAGTCCCCTGTTGCCGATCAGCGTCAGTGCTCCCGAAGCTCAGCCTACTTCTGTGGTGAAGACCTGTCGATAGCCACTTCCGCTTCCACGGCATTTTTGGCCTTCGACCTGCCCCAATCGCGGAAAGCAGTAATCTTGGAGCATTTTGCTCGGTGTCGAGCATGCAGCATGATGAGTTAAGTCGTGTTCACGGTGTGGTATAGAGAGAATGGCGCCGTTTCTGGACGCTGTGAAAACATAAGCATTTTGGAGCGAGAACCAACTTCACTAAGATGACCTAGTACGTTAACCAATACTAACCGTACTATCCCGCTGGCCCGTGGTGCCCCGATACTTCTTGTCATGGAGAGTCAGACGGTAAGGCGAGTACGGCTGCCGAAGGACCCCGGATCGGAACGCCGTGCCAGCACCCGCTTTCCGCTGAACCTGGAAGTTCGGTACACCGTCGCGGGCCGTCGTGCGCCGGTTGAAAACGGGTCCGGTCGCACCATCGACATGAGCAGGTCGGGCCTGAGGTTCACTGCCGACAGGCCGCTGCCGACCGGCGTGAAGCTTGACGTTTCAATCGACTGGCCCGCAGTGCTTGACGGCGGCGTCCAACTTCAACTGGTCGCGTCGGGCGTGGTCGTCCGAAGCAGCGGAGCCGTCATCGCACTGCGAATCGAGCGGCACGAGTTCAGAACGCGGAGTGTGCGACTGAATGCCACGTCACGTCAAGAATCGGATGGGTTGCGGGAAGGAGCACAGCGACGCCAGTAACGGGTCTCCGCAAAGCTCCCCAGAAAAAAGGGCTCTGAGCGAGAATCTGTAAAATGCCCTATTTGGCGGGGACTTGAGCGTCTGC
>OCZT010005728.1_pt1 | contig 12357 bp, 21 predicted proteins | sample 1539031 | NCBI WGS metagenome assembly OCZT01 (sample SAMEA3539308, study PRJEB22396) | soil metagenome | biome: tundra; feature: field; material: soil | place: USA | collected 2010-05 | depth 0.15 m
CACCCTCCGCTGTAAACATACGCAAGGAGTCCGAAAAGTGTAAACCGAGACGTTCACCGCGTTAACCGCGAGTGGGCGTTCTCCGGAGAGACGGAGAAGTCAGGCGGAGGGGTGCCGCAGCGGACTCACCGGGCCAACCACAACGACTCTCCGAGGCCGGAAGGGGAGAACAGGATCGTCCGCAAATGTATGGCAGAATTGGGGATATCTGGCGAGGCTATGGCAGGCGCAGGAAGACCGATGCCGTCAACAACAGGGGAGGCTGGGTTCGGAGAGAAAGAGTTTGGCTCCTCAGGTAGGACTCGAACCTACAACCCTTCGGTTAACAGCCATCCCGCTGGGTTGGTCTTAGCTGCTTTGGAATCAACAAAAACTTGCCGCCGCATTGCCCCATTGTAGTGGAAAGTGTAGTGAGCACGCGGCAGTCAGCGGTAGTTTTATTGGAATGCCCCGATCTACTTTCGCCTCTTCTTCTTAGGCGCGTCAGTCACCTTTTCCTCAGGCTTCGCGCTCCTTCCAAGGATGAAGGTCGTCACGATCCCGCCCAGGCCCACTGCGCCAATACCTGAACCGGCCCATTCGTACCCATGCACAATGCAGTACGTGCCACATGCGACGAACGCCAGGGCCACCAAACATGCGCAGACCTGCCCACGCCGCGCTTCGGCAAATTGGTGCCGCATGGCATCAATTTGTCCCTCAAGGGTACGTTGCTCCATCAGACGGCGGTGCGCACTCTGCGCTTCAGCCATCTCAATTATGCGGTTTGCGGTCCCCGGACAAGCCCTTTCATAACCATCCAAAATCTGGGGAGGAGGCAATGGTCCTGAGAATCCGACTGCCAAACCGAAACTCTGCGGGTTTCTAGCGTGCGGTTGTTGCGGGTTCGGGTTCGGTGGTATCACGCTCGGTACGGACACAGCGTGAGTCCATTTTATACTTCTGTAACGCCTGATACAAGTCCGAACCCACCACAGCCCAATCGCTGGAAACTGCGTCGAAGTCTGATGGGAGCGATACCTCGATTATCTTCGTACGGGGGAAAAACGCAAAACTCTTCCAGGCACGGCACAAACTGGAAAACGCTCCAGGGTGCTGCGGTGTTGCTGTCCAAGCGAAGTCACGGATAATAAAGGAGTTGTTCTTTACCTCGTACACTCCCCAGTTCCGGGGCTGCTTGAGGCAATGCACGAACCACTGCTCAAACGAGTGCTCAAGCTGGCTCATAGGCATGCGTTCCAATTCCCGTTTCCTGGATGGTGCTGGGGCCATACTCTTTAACCTCTGTCGGCCCGTAGCTGAATACTAGTAGCCCGAACCGAGACTTTTTCTCAAATATAGTGATGCAGGTCCGCCCAAAAAGGTTCCCCGCATTTGCTGTGGGCAATTCGAATACCATACCGCGTTCTCATCCATGAGGACACAAAAGCTCTCCCAGGCTGATTGACGCAGCAATGAAGGGTATGGCGAAAACCCACGTAGCATGTCAAGGCAGGTATAGCACATTCCTGCACTGGATTCAATGGTGTTCCTAGATACTATTGTACTACGTCCACATCCTCCAGTTGTGCGCGCCTACTGCAGGGTGCGCGGCCCGCCGTCAACCGTTGTTTGCGCTTCCGTTAGCCGAGGGGCCTGTGGCGCTGGCGCTGGCTTGCTCACGATGCCTTCCAGGGCCTTGCGCTTGGCTTCCATGCGGATGTGGCTGTAGCGGGCCAGCATCTGGCGTGAGACGTGCCCGGCAATGTCCATGATGGTTTGGTCCCCGGCCCCACTTTCGGATAGCTCCGTTACCAGGGTGTGGCGCGTATCGTGCCACCGGCCTATGATGCCCGCCTTCTTTTTGATGTTGCACCAGACCGTCTTCAAGCTGGTCATGGGCCGCGTGGCGTCCAAGTGCTTGGACTTGCCGAAGGGGAACAGATACCACCCTGGCCGCGTCATCCCGAATCGGCGCGTGTACCAGCGCGAATGGTTCAGCAGTGCGGGCAACAGGACAGAGTTTAAGGGAATCGTGCGGCCTTCCCCCGCGTCCGTCTTGCTTTTGCCCACGGTCAGGAACTGCTTTTCAAAGTCCACCTGTACCCATGTCAGGTTGCGAATTTCCGCGTCTCGCATACCCGCGTTCAGGGCCAGCGTCAGGGCCGCGTAGATCGCAGGGGAACCGGACTTGCGCGTGCTGGAATCCTTGGCCAGGGCCAGCATCTTTTCCTTTTCCGCTGGCGTGAAGGCGCGGGCCACGTCCTGGGACACCTTGAGTTTCAGGACCTTGTTTTTGCGCAGCCGGGCGCGTAGCGCTTCACCCGCGTCCCCCATCAATCGCAACAGGAAGCCCACTTCCTCATTGACGGACTTAGGCGCGGCCTTTTCCTTCAGGCGCGCGGTTTGGTAGCCCCTGACCGTCTTTTCGGAAATGTCGGCCACCATCTTGTCACCCAGCAGCCGGGTGACGTGGCCCACGGCATACTCTGCGAACGTAGCCGCGCGGTGCCTGACCGCGTAGTCTTCCAGGTATGTGATTGCCAGGGCGCTGATGGTCTGCACGCGCGCCTTGCGCCTGTCGCCTGTGCCGTTGAATGCCTCTTCCAGTTCGCGCCTACGCTTCTTTTCGGCATCCTTGGCCAGGGTCTTGGACTTGCTCTTCGTGCTTTCCTGGTAGTGCTTGCCTGCAAAATTGAATGAGTACCACCAGACATCACCGCGTTGATAGACGCCCATTGTTCGTTCTCTCTTTTCGTAGTCGCTACCGGGCCACGCGGCCCGCGTCCTTCAGAATGCTCGATTTCCCAGACAACACCCGCGTGCGCTTCCGCGCCACCCCAGCTTCTGCATGTAGCCCCATTCCAGCAAGGCGCGGGGCAAGCCGGTGAATGTGCTGCATCGTCCGGGCCGGTGGTTTGGATCTACGTTCGTTTGCGCGTGGCCGCGCGGTACAGGCCGTCTTCACCAGCGCCTGAACCTCACGCCGCGTTAAGACGGCCTGGGTAAGAAGCTGCTCTGCCACAGCGGTAACGGCAGCCCACACAGCAGGCAAGGAAAGCATTTCCAGGGTCAAAGACCGCAGACGCGCTATCCAGTCCTTCATATCAGGCATGGAACAGCCCATCAGGTGACAACAGATGCGCCGAATTTCCTTGCGGTCATATTTGCCAGAGGTTGCCGCGTGCCCGGTATACACAGCCTCTCCCAACTCTCCAGCCAAGAAAATGCAGATTAGCCGGTCCCAATGCTTAACGGCGCGATCTAGCCGGAAACCCTCATGCCACGGCATGGCCCAGCAGGGCAGATCGCTTATCCAGTTACCATGGACTACGCCAGCGTAGTCCTTCATATCGGGGGGTTCGGGGTGTTCATCGGTGAATACTTCAACCTTCGTGAAGGGAAGGCCAAAAAATATATATAGCGTTGCATGTGCGGCCTCATGGATTGTGGCTGCACGCAAGTCTTGCGCAATAAGCCTTTCCAGTTCCAGGTCTTCATCCGGCCAGGGCGTCATTTCTTGGCCCCCTTCCCCGGTTTCACGGGCAGGCGCTGGAAGTAGGCCAGCCATCGTTGATAGTCCGGGTGCCTTGGCCCCACGCGGGGCGCTGGGACCTTCCGGCTTTCCAGGAAGGCCATTAGGTCCTGTTCGGCTATGCGCCACGTGTCCCCGGCCCGCAGGCCCCGCAGCCTGCCCTTCAGCAACCACTCGTAGATGCTGCGCCGCGTCACCTTCAGCTTTTCGGCAAGCTCTTCCGGTGTGTACAGCACGGGAATTGTCATGCGGCCACCATGTACAGCCGGTTCGTGACGATGCGCCGCACAGTGGACGCGTACCACCGCGCCCCGCCGTTCTTGGTGGCAACACCCAGCCGGTTCAGTTCATCGGCAATCTTGCGCAGGGTCCACCCGTCCCGGTGCCACTGTCGAATCTGCTGTACCCTGCCCATTTCATCGTCAGCAGCGGCCAGGGTGTCCCCATTGCGCTCGAAACCGTAGGGCGTGGGGCTGTATGCTTGCCGCGTGGCCTTCATGTGGGCCATCGCATCCCGCGTCCGTTCCCCGATGGCTTCGCGTTCCCACTGGGAAACGCTCACCATGATATTCAACACCAAACGGCCAGCAGCGGTGCTGGTGTCCAGGGATTCAGCAACACTGACCAGCGCCACGCCACGGCGGGTGAAGCGTTCCAGGAGTTCGGCAAGATCCTTCACCGATCTGGTGATGCGATCCAATTTGGCAATGATAACCGCGTCCACCTTGCGCGCGTCCACCAGTGCCAACAACCGCGCCATGCCGGGCCTGTCCAGCGTCTTGGCAGACTCGCCAGCGTCCACAATCACGTCCAGCAGCGTAGACCCTTGCACAACGGCCATGGCCTGTATTTTTTCCTGCTGGGCTTCCAGCGACACCCCGCTGTTAGCCTGCTTATCCGTCGAAACCCTTACGTATCCGATTGCTACCATGTGTCACCCGAAACCACATGATGGCATATGATCCTATATGAAGTCAAGAACAAAATGTACACAAGGGAACCGATGTGTACAAGCCGGTTCACGCTGCAATCTTGGCCGGGGCCTGTTCGCGTGGCGCATCCATCAGCAGCTTGCGCACGGCCCGGCGAGTCCAACGGGGCTGCTGGGGACACCTCTCATTCAGGAGCGCGATAATCAGGTCAAAGCTGGCCCCACCGGAAAACCAGACACGGGCCTGCCCAGCAGCATCGGCCAGGAGCAAGGGTTCCGGGGCCAGCCTTGACCTTCGGACCCGAACCCTTGGAACCGGAACCGGCAGCGGCAGTGGTGGCACTGTCAAATTCGTGGGTAGGTCGGGTACGGGGGGAATCAGCGCGTATGCCCAATGTAGAGGAGTCATGTATCCCGCTCCTTTCGCAATGAGCGCGGTATTCGCAAGATTATCCCTCGAACTGTCGCCGGGCACCAGGATTTTGCGTGCCGGGTGGGAATTCCACGCGCGGTCAAATCACGCGAGATTTCCGACAAGTTTTTACCTGCGATGTATGCCGCGCAAATTGCTTCCTTGGTGGCTTCATAGGGGTCTGGGGCAGCCGGGCGCTCTGCCAATGGCGGGCGCAAGGCGCGGGGTCCGGGCCGGGGTGCATCAGGAGGGATGCAAGCCCGCACCCGCCCGTATTGGCCAGAGAAACAGCCCGTACAGCGCGCGCAGTTCGCGTTTAGCTCCGGCCACTCTGACAGGGGGTTATCAATCTCGATTTCCATTGGCATCATTTTTCCTGTGTTCCGGGGCCGGGTGCCAGCCCCCGCGATGTTTAAACGCTTATCTATCCTGGTACGTGTCACCGGGCGGTATGACTCTGGGGGTCGGGGCCGAGTCCAGGGGTGCATCCTGGGCAGCCATAAGCAGGGCAGCCCGCTGTATGATCTCAACGCCCCCAGGTGTGCTCATGGCGCGTTCCAGTTCAGTGTTAACGCGCGCAAGCTCGATTGGCCCTTCGTCCGGGCCACTGATTTGAGTTTGAGTAGCAGACAAGACCGGGTACAGAAACCGTGAAATATACTTCGCCAAATCACAGCGCAACTCCAAGGGGCACGTTACCCGAACCTGCGTCTTCTTGCCGCCTTCAAAAATTACCTGGGTGGTGAAGCCGTCCTTCACCAACGCGAGAAGGAACCGCAGGGGGTCAACATCCAATTCGGCACAGAGGTCCCTAACCTGCTGAGTGGAGTTTTTGCGCTTCCCGCCGAAACGCGGGTGGCCGCTTTCAAAATAGTGGTGGCCAGGGGTCTTCGTCAGTATCGTCAAGGCTTGCGGATTATCGTCAGACATGTCTGTACATCCTATGGGGGCTGGCGTCCCTGAAGGCAGCCAGCAAAGCGTTATGGGCCGGGTGGGTGTTTCCACCCTTGCCCAGCCCCCCTGGAGGCCGTGGCGGGCCAGGGGAATGACTCTGTACGGGGCGTCCGCTCGGGAGGCGCGCGCCTCCTAGTGCAACCTTTTGGTTGCGGCACACATTGCCTTTCAGAGTACTTTACAATACCAAGTACTCTGCAACCAGCTTTGCCGTCAACAGGTTCCGGCTTTATTAACACCTTTTAATCTTTGCCTCAAGGCGCTCCGCTTACCAGGGGAGCACCGGACCCGTCAGGGCCAGGGGGACTGTCGCGGGTGTCACGGGTGTCACGGGTCCCCCTATATACCCCACCCTTCTTACCGTCCCCCACCCTTCATTCCTTTTTCAAAGTTGATGTATGTGGGTGGGTAGGTGGTGACACCCGTGACACCCGTGACACCTGTTACGCCCCTGGCTTAAAACAGCCCGTCACCGGGCGCTGGGTCCAGGGTCAAGAATCCCAGCCCAAGGAACACCCGCGTAGGCTTGCCGTCCACCCGGCGCTGTGCTGGCTGAACCTTTGGCCTCAAGCGTTTTAATGCAGCCGTGAACTGAGTATCCGGCATGATCGGGCGTCCGGCATCCTGGCACGCTTGCCCGTACATGCTACGCATCTTGTCCTTGGGGACCATGGCGTCAGGCCGTTCCACGGTGTTCTGGTCCAACCAAACCGCCAGCGGGTCCGTGGTCCGTCTGAACTCTTCAAGTGCAGCCCGCGTGGAAGCGGATTCCGTAAATCGCCCCTGGCGGATGGCGGCCAGCGCGTCCAATGCCTTGTTGAGCAACCCGGACAGTTCCCCTGGCTGTGACAGTCGGGCGTCTAGCACGGCGCGGGGCACGGTGTCCGGGTCCGTTTCATCGAACGTCCGATTAAACGGAATCACCAGCCATCTGCGAAAGAAGCCGTGGGTTGCATCGTCTGAACGCGGAGCACTGTTCGCGGAAAACAGCAGCCGCGCAAATGGCCGAAATTCAAAACTGGATTCAAACTTCCGCTCTGCCGTGATGGTATCCCCGCCCGTCAACGCCTTAAACATGCTGGTACTGGCCAGCGCCACTGTTGGCAGGTCCGTTCCGATGTTACAGAGTTTGCCCACCAGCCTAGACGCTGCGAACTTGTCCGCTTCGATGCGATGCAAGGAAAGCGTGCTTACATTCTCGCGTCCAAGGAAATTCAGCATTAGGTTCAACCAGACGCTTTTCCCGTTGGCCCCTTCACCAAGCGTCAGAATCGCTTTTTGGATGCTGGTGTCCGGGAGCATCAACCACGCGGCCACTTCAAACGGCAGGTGCTGCGTATCGTCTGGGAACACGCCCCTGATGAAGTGCTCAATATCCGGGCACTGGGCAACAGGATCAAAGCTAACGGCAACCTGAACCGGGGACAGGTGCTCTGGCGAATGGTTGCGCAGATTCCGGGTTGGAATGTCCAGCAGGCCATTGCGACAATTCAACGTATCCAGGGGCGGGCACTCCCAGAGTTCCGGGGCATCCACCAGCAGCCATTCACAGACGCGCGTGGCCAATTCCGGGCACCATGTCTTGGTCTTTTCCCACGCTTCGCATAGTTCTTTTACCCGGCGTTCAACGAAGCGCTGGCCAGTCGGTCTGTAAACGCCACCTTCCCAGTGATAGAGCAAGCTACCTATATCACGCGCGAATGAGTCCGTAGCTGTGATTGCAGTAGCAAGTGCCTTAGTCAGCCCGGCGTCTTCATCCATGGGCGCGGACTGCTTTTTCCCGATGCTCTTAGCGATACGTTCCACGTCCGCGTCAGCAAGCGGGGGCTTGCAGCGTTCCTGATTCATCTGACGCAGTGCAGCCAGGATTTCATCAGGGCTGAAACTGGCCCGGCGCATCTTGCCCGCAGCACTGGTTAACACGGTTTCTCTGCGGCCTTCGGCGATTTCAGCAGGCAGACTGAAGCCCTTCTTACGACTACCCTTGGGCGCGGATTCCGGGGCGCTGGGCAAGCGCAGCGGCGTGCTGAAAAACTCTGGCCCGGTGCTGGCCTTTAGCCCTTCCGCCGCGTCAAGAAATTCGCGAATGCTGTAGGAGTCACCATTCGGCATTACTCCGTACCGTTTGCTGGACTCCCCGCCATGCCACGGCATGTTAAGCCAGTTCCCGCCGCACTCCGTGGGGTCAACCTGCTTCGGGAAAAGCTCGGTGGTGTCTGGGTAGCCCAACGCCTTAACGACTTCGGCCAGACGCTGGCGCATCAAGGACGCGGGCACAGGAACCCTGGCCCACACGAATACATGTTTTCCCCCAGACCGCGAGACAGTCACCAGGGCAGGAATCCCAAGTTCGGCCACCCGCACAGCTATAGAACCTGGGTCAGTTTCGTAGTCATCCAAGTCGCACGCACCCCACGTGCAAGTCCCATCTTGTCTCATGGGAACGACGCCTAAGCCATAAGCGCCGCTCAAGTGACGCCCCCACAATTGCGGAGTAGCCGGTGCGCGGTGAGTCTTTACATTTGCAATGGCTTTGCCGTTGTCCTTATATCCGGTCACATCACATTGGCCATGAGAATGCTCATAGCCTTCAAAGAGATGGAAGCAACGGAGTGCAAAGTCCCGATTCTCGGGGGATACAATGGTGGGTGAAGCGGGTGACTCTTCCTTTGTGAACGGCGGGCTGGCCAGCCCGCCCGTTTCCTGCGTCATTTTAGATTCCAGTTTTGTCCTACAGCGTGAAACTCCGGGTCAGGGGCACACCCCATGTGCCCCTCTTTCTCAGCTAATGTCCCACTCATCGCGTCTCCGCCAGCCCCACCGTTCATAGATGATGTCTGGGTTCAAAGCGTGGAACTTTTTCCGTACCTGTGAATCAATGCTCAAGTTCTCCAGGTCAGTTTCGTGAATAAACTCTTCCCCGAACTGGTTTAGAATGTCCATGGCCGTCAGGCTTTGTACTAACTGACCATAAACCTTAAGCTGCTCGGTCATCCATTCAGCTACGGTGCGCGCGGTGATTGTCTTCTTCGGTTCCATGTTGGCGTTATAGCAGTTTTCTACGTCGCGACAAGCGGCCCGGTACGCGCCCTTTCTTCCGCAAGGCTGCCGGGTGCGGTGCCCCGCCAGTACCCCTGGTTAATGCCCAGCGTGTACGGCACACGGGTCCCCGGTCACGATTTACGGGCGCGCCCACCATCTGTCACCGTTTCTCTTGGCTTCCTGGGTCCATTCCCCCACCAGCTTGCATCGCGCTTCCCCTGCTCGCACACAAGGCTTGGATCGCAAGTTAGGCGAGCGCGAAGGCACTCCGCGCACAGGCAGGCGTGCCGGGGCATTTCCCCGGAGCGCAGACGGTCCCGCGCCTCTTCCAAGCGCCTTAGTTGTGCCTCCGCTTGGCGCTGTTTCTGTTCTTGCTCTTCGGTTGCCCAGCAGGCCTTCAAGGCGTCGATTTCTTCGTCAATGTGGTCCATTCGGCTACTCCACCAAATCCCTGGTCAACAGCGTGATAACGCGGTCTGCGGTCTGATTGACGGCAGCGCCGGACGTGCCAGACCGGACCTTCAGGAATCGGATAGCCGGGGTGACGTGGGAATCCAGAAGGACCAAGGCGCTGGCAATTGCGTCAGCGGACGCCACGGTGAACGCCGCGCCCGCAGATCGCACTTCCCCCCAGGTGCTGCCGTCAATGCTGCCCTGAAAGGTCAAGGCAGCCGCGTCCCACGCGGCGGGCATGATGATGCCTACCAATTGCTCATGGCACAGGTCCACGCTGGCCGTGGACAACGAAGTGCTATTCAAAATCGTGACCGTCGATTGTCGAACCTGTTGCATGGCTTTGTCCCTATAGCGTGCGAAGGGCGCGCACAATAGCAAACTGGTACGCCGCACGCTCTTTACTTGTGAAGGATTTCGGGTCCCGTTTGTCCAGGTGCGCAATCCAGTTATCGAAAAGTTGGGATTGTTGATCTTCGGTCAGGCCGGGCGGTGTAGCGTCTGGAAGCGGCAAGCGTTCCGTAGTCGCTTGCTCCGCGCGAGTGTAGGCGGTGTATTCGTCCCGCAGTTGCTGTGTCGTTCGATCCTCAAACATGCTGTTTTGTGTAATCCTTCTCTTCGTGCAGTGATACTACCCTTGGCGCGCGGGGATTGCTGAAGCTATCGCGGCCCGCGTTAGCGTGCCTTGCGCTAAGTGCGTTTGCTCTGCGGTAAGTTGGCGGTTGCGCTCTTCTCTCAACGCAGTTTCGGCCAAGTCTACCTGTCGCATGGCTTCGAGGGACGCTTGCCGAAGTGCTATTGAGCGCTTCCCGAAAACCACAGCGCCCCCTTCGTCTTCGCGAATTGCGGCCATGGCAGTTTCTGTTTTGAGCACCGATATAGCGTAGATGAGTTGGCTTTCAAACCCTTCGATTTTGCGGCGTTCGAGTGAAGCTTCCAGCCGCCGCAAGCGCGCGGCAGCAATGCGGAATTCCAACCTGTCTGCTGCGTCTTTTACAAACGAAAGTTGATACTCCAGGGGCCGGAGTTGTTCTGAAAGCAACAGCGAGTCGCACGCCGTCACGTTGTCGAGCAGTTCGTCCCAGGATGGTAGCCAGCGCTTGCGAAGTTGTTCCTGTAGGCTAGCAAACAAAGCGCCTACGTTCCCCCTGGTCCCAGTGAGGCGTCGTTCGTCCGCGAAAGCGGCTTCTTCGTCATGGATGCGCTTTTCGCGCTGTAGGCCAGCTTCCTTGGCCATCACCATGTATTCCGGCAGCAACGCCGGGTCCGGGGTTTCCGCGCCCTGCATAAGCAAGTCCAGGGGGCTTGGGTTGGGCGGGAGTTTCATGGTCAAGGGGCCATCCATAGTGGTCACTGGCGTTGTTCCCCCTTACCCACAAGCAAGCCGAATTGCAGCCGGGCGGATGTGATAGGATCGCTTGTAGTCCTGGCGCGGGTTAACGCTTGGGCTTCCCTGAAAACGCGGGCCTGTTCGTCAGACGCCAGGAAATGCGTGTTTTCCGTGAGCAGGCGCGCGGCGATATCCAGCGTTACTTCAGTCACGCATCCGGCTGCGACAACTAGACAGGCGTTGTCAGGGAACTTCCTGGACAATTCCGCGCGGTGTTGCCTGATTTCTTTGTAATAAGTTTCAAACTTACTCACGATTAAACCTCTTGTATTGTGAAACGGTGAAGTTGTGGGCCTGTGGGTTCGTCCAGATGTTATACACTCATCTGCGAGTGCATCCAGGCGTGGAGCGCGGATTCGGGAATTCGTAGCAGCGTTCCGCTCAATCGGCACACGCGCGGCCCGGCCCCCGTCTGAATCCGACGCCGAATGCTTGACTTGCTGCACTGTAAGATCTTGGCCGCGTCACGAAGCGTCAAGTACCGCTCCGGGGTGGCCGGTGATTGAAGGGTGATAGCTTCCATAGTGTGAAACCTCGGAAAGTCTTGTTTAAACAGAGAAAAGCGGGAACAGTGCGGAAGCAGAGAGTTATCTCTGCTTCCATAACCATTGTATAAGCACGTCAAGCGCGCAGACGTTTGCAGACGCTACGCGGGGCGCTGGGCCAGGGGCCAGGGCTACAAACGGCTACATAATTAGTGGTGGTAGTGGCTTAAAAGTTATTTTGCGCAGATTTACAAATCGCGTGACCAAGAGTTTTGGGGACGCCAAAAACGGGCTATAGGGCCGATGGTCTGGGGCGTGGAACCCGGAACAACAGGCCCGGTGCCAGACCCCGGATAATCTGCGCGCGTGGGGCCAAGGACCCTGCCCGCTTCGGCCCGGTGCCCGGCCCCTAATTGTCCATGGCGGCAACATGAGGTTGCGCCTGGCCTGCTTGCGGCGCTAGACTTCGGGTTCAGGACAGCCCTAAGCGGTTAGACGGCTCGCGCGCGCTCCCTGCGGGCCTGAACAGGGGAACGCAGGGCATCCGCCTTGGGTGCCCGTGCTGCCGGGTGCGCGCGGTCACGCCGCTGTCTTCACTCTCGATTGCTCTACGAATCTGTCCAGTTCTTGCAGCGAATACCGGACGGCCTTGTTGAGGTACTTGACGTACACCGGCCCCACGCGGCGAAACCTCCAATCGCGCAATGTGGTGACATCCACACCCAGGAATTCGGCGGCTTCGTGCTCATTTACATGCTTATTGGCGAAAACGTGCTTCATTCTCAGTCCTCAACCGCTACGCTACCGCGCTGGTGTCCGGTGCCCGCGCCAACTTCGGCCAGTTTCGGCCCTATGTGGCTTGCTTTCCTGGAGTTGAGGAATCTGCGAAACCGTGTGACCGTGGTTTGTCCGCAAATTGTTGATTTAACATGCTGTTTTGTGTCAGGCATGGTGCGTTTAAACGCCTGATACTGACCGGGCGCGGGACCTGGAAGCCCAGTTCTGGAGTGTAGCGGAAACTGTAGCAGGCAATCAGCAAAAACGGCCTAAAACCGCCATAAATAGCCTAAATCTTTGGGGTGCCTGGGAAGGGCCTAAATCCTGTAGATTGTTGATTTTAATTGGCTCCTCAGGTAGGACTCGAACCTACAACCCTTCGGTTAACAGCCGAATGCT